>Ga0315287_10002538_pt1 | contig 17351 bp, 16 predicted proteins | sample YL17G11_0_MG_FD_205037 | JGI IMG/M metagenome (GOLD analysis project Ga0315287, IMG submission 205037) | Sediment microbial communities from Yellowstone Lake, YNP, Wyoming, USA - YL17G11_0 | ecosystem: Environmental > Aquatic > Freshwater > Lake > Sediment | place: USA: Wyoming | collected...
GCGAGCAGGGGCAGCGCCGCGCGCTGGAGCGGCTTCGAGCCGCCGCCATCGAGGAAACTGCCCGTGCTCGCCACCGCCTCGATAACCTGCTTCGGGCCCACCACCCAGGTGCAGCGCCAGCCGGGATAGCGCCAGTTCTTCGTCAGCCCGTCGAACAGCACGACCGGGTCGCGATTGACGTCCTCGACATGCTGCGCCGCCGAGACCATGGACCACTGGTCCTCGGGTCCGGTCCACACGTAGTGCGAGTAGAACTCGTCGAGCAGCAGGGTGCACTGAAGGTCGCGCGCCGTGGCGACCCAGCGCTGCAGCTCCTCCCCCTGCACGGTGCGCCCGGTGGGGTTGTTCGGGTTGGACAGCAGCACTGCCGACAGGCCCTTGCCCAGGATTTCGCGCCGCAGGTCGTCGGCCGAGAAGCGATAGCCGCTGGCGGGGTCGAGCGGGATCGGAATGGAGGTGAAGAGCTTGAAGATGTCGAGCAGCTCCTCGTAGGCGGTGTAGTCGGGCAGGAAGTGCCCCAGGTTCACCTCGCCCAGCGCGGCGACGGCACGGGTGAGTGAGCTGCGCCCCCCGCCACAGATGCAGACGTTGTCGGCCTTGTACTGCGACTTCATGCCGCGGCGGTACAGCGAGTTGTAGAGCGCGGCGACGGCCTCCCGCAACTCCCAGATGCCCGGAACCGGGGCGTACTCCTGGTCATCGACGTCAATGGCCACATGTTCCACTCGCGGCGGCCCGCCCGGCAGCGGTCCGGTTTCCGGCTGCCCCTGGCCAAGGTTGCACCAGTCGGGATGGCCGTAGCGATAGCCGCGCCGGGCGGCTTCCGCCATGACGTAGATGACCCCGGTGAAAGGGACGGCGCGGAAGCCTGGGATGGGCGCGGGAGTCTGCATGGTTCGCGGAATCTAGCCCGCCTGTTCTCAGGGGCCCCTCCCCCAAGGTCCTCGGATCTCGGCGGCACGACTGGTTTCCGTTGCACGGCTCAGGTCCCCGCCGCCAGACCTTGTCGGAGGGGCACCCTGAGAACAGGCTGGCGGTTCCGCTTCCGGTCAGACCAGAGGGTATATTCTCCCCCGCCTGAGCTGGCTCTTTTTCGACCTTCAGGGGAGTTCCAGTTGGCCCGCATCCTCCCGGTACGCTACCAGCCTGCACTGCCCGTCGATCGCCTGATTCGCCCCGACGCCCCGAGCGCCGAGGCGATCGAGATGGACGTCGTGATCGTCGGTGCCGGACCGGCGGGGCTGGCCTGCGCCATCGAGCTTGCCCACCTGACCAGGAAGGACCAGGAAGCGGGCGGCGGCATGCCCGACCTGAACATCGGCGTGCTGGAGAAGGCGGGCGCGTTGGGCGAGCATTGCCTCTCGGGCGCGGTGGTGAACCCGCGCGCCTTCAGGGAGCTCTTTCCCGACAAGCAGGCCGAAGATCTCCCGTTCCGGCAGCCCGTGTCCGGGGAGGCGGTCTACTTCCTGTCGGCCGAGGGGTCGTACAAGCTGCCCACCCCTCCCACGATGCGAAACCACGGCTATTACACCGCCTCCCTCTCCGAGATGGTGCGCTGGCTGGGGGACGAGGCCGAGGCGCTGGGGATCAACCTCTTCCCCGGGTTCCCGGTGGATTCGCTCCTGGTCGACGGCCCGCGCGTGCGGGGGGTGCGCACCGTGCCGTCAGGCCTGGACCGCGAGGGCGAACCGACGTCCAGCTACGCCGAACCAACGGACCTCACCGGCCGGATCACGGTGCTGGCGGAGGGAACCCGAGGCCCCCTGGGTCAGGCGTACCGGGCGTGGCAGGGGATCACCTCATCGAACCCACCGATCTTCGCCCTCGGGGTGAAGGAGGTCTGGAAGACCAGGCGGCCGCTCGACCGGGTCATTCACACCCTGGGCTGGCCCTTGCCGAACGATGCGTTTGGGGGCACATGGATGTACCCGCTCGGACCCTCGCAGGTGTCGATCGGCCTGGTGGTCGGGCTCGACTATCACAGCGCGTCACTCGATGTCCATGAAATGCTGCAGCGGATCAAGCTTCATCCGCTCTTCCGGCCCCACCTCGAGGGCGGCGAGCTGCTGGAGTGGGGGGCGAAGACCATCCCTGAGGGGGGCTATTTCGCGGTCCCGGGGCGGCGCTCGGGTGACGGACTCCTCATGGTGGGTGACACGGTGGGGCTGGTGGACGTCCCCTCGCTCAAGGGGATACACTACGCGATGCAGTCGGGCATCTATGCAGCGCGGGCCGCGTTCGAGGCCCTCAAGCGCGACGACACTTCTGGCGCCGCGCTTGCGGCGTACGATCGCATGCTCGACGACAGTTACGTGGTGAACGACCTGTACCGCACGCGGAACATGCGGCTCGCCTTCAAGGACGGCTTGGTGGTGGGTGGCGTGAAGGCGGGCCTGATGACGGTGACCCGTGGACACTTCCCCGGGGGCCGGATCGCCATGCCACAGGACGCGGAGGCGCCTCGCGAGGTCGTGCCTGCGACGCCGTTCGTGCCCGACAATACCTTGACGTTCAGCAAGGTGGACGCGGTCTTCAAGTCCGGTAACGCCACCCGGGATACGGTGCCGTCCCACCTGATCGTGGGCAAGGACATTTCCGGCGACGTCGCCGAGTTCTATTCGCATCTCTGCCCCGCTGGCGTCTACGAGCGGGTTGGTGATGCACTCATGGTGAATGCGCCGAATTGCGTGGACTGCAAGGCGACCGATGTGCTGGGCCCACGCTGGACACCGCGCGAGGGGGGGAGCGGCCCGAAGTACCGCCTGATGTAGCCGCGGAATTAGTCCGCTTCTTGCAAGGTGCGCGCGTAGTGCGGTCGGTATCGTCCCCAAGATGGGAAACTGCAATAACATGAGTGAAGTCGAGGGCTCGGGAGAATTCGGCTCCGCGGGGTGGTGGTCGCGCATGTGGCGCGACCCCGATCCAACCATGCTGGACGCCGGGTCGACCGGGGAACTGGTCGTCGCTTATGTGCGCATCGTGGCGACGCTGCTCCTGCTGACCGTTCCGGTCGGCAACCTCATCGTGCATCCCGAGCTTTCCGAGAACTGGATCGGCATCATCGTCACGCTGATCGCGGCACTGCTCGCCATCGTGGTGTTCTTCGCGGTGCGGCGGGACCAGCGTCCCCGCTGGCTGGGTGTGACCTGCACGATCTTCGATGTCAGCATCATCAGCGCGGCGCTGCTGAGCTACGTCCTCACCAACCAGCCGCTGGTGGCGACCAATTCCCGCGTGGCCTTCGAGTGCTATTTCCTCGCCATGGCCGCGACGTGCCTTCGCTACGACGCGCGGCTCTGCATCCTCGCCGGCGGCCTGGCGATTACCCAGTATCTCGGGCTCGTGTTCCTCGCGGTGAACATGTATGACCTGGATTCGCTGATTTACGGAATAGGTCGTTATGGCGCATTCAACTGGGGGAGCATCTGGTCCCGGGTCATGGTGCTGGGCATCGCGTCATACTTCAGCTACGTCATCGTCATGCGAGCGAAGGACCTGCGCTGGCTGTCATCACTCGACCGGATGACCGGGCTCTTCAACCGGGGTCACTTCGACGAGCGGCTGGGCGCGGAACTCAATCGGGCGCAGCGGATGCAGCAGCCCCTGTCGGTGGTCATGCTCGACGTGGACCGGTTCAAGGAGTTCAACGACCGCTATGGTCATTCCGCCGGCGATGCCGGGCTCCGGACGATCGCCGACCGGCTCCGGCAGATGACCCGGCGCAGCGACGTGGTGGCCCGATATGGCGGCGAGGAGTTCGTGTTCCTGCTGCCCGATACCGGCGCCGACACCGCCTTCGACAAGCTCGAGCAGATCCGGGCATCGGTGGAGGCGCTCAGGATCACGCTTCCCAAGGGACAGGGTGAGGCCTCGCTCACGGTGAGCGCCGGTATTGCCACGTACCCGGCCGATGGCACCAACGCCGAGGCACTGATCGATGAGGCCGATGCGCGCCTGTTCCGGGCCAAGGCCGGCGGGCGGAACCGGGTGGCGGGCCGGCTGACGCTCGGGACCACGCGCCCGCCGCAGCCATCGGGGCTGGAGATGACGGGCTAGGAACCGGGGGAACTGCGTTCCGGCCTGTGTCTTGCCGGACGTTTTGAGCATCATGCGACATCTCGCGCACGTGGCTGCACTCCTCTGCCTGCCCGGACTCCTCTCGGCGCAGGGCGCACGCATCACCGTTCCTCCCGCTCCCAATGCCAGCCAGACCGTGCTCCTCTCCCTGCGCTCGCTCGCGCGGGCGCAGGAACAGTATTTCCAGACCCGGATGCGGTACGCACCCAGCGTCGATTCCCTCCAATTCAAGCCGGAGCCGGGCGTGACGATCGTGGTGACCTCGGCATCGCAGCGGGCCTGGAGCGCCAAGGGAATGTGGGACAAGAGCCCGGGCCGGAGCTGCGTCGTGTACTTCGGCTATGCCAGCGACGTGAAGCCACCGATCACCGAGTTCGAGGGGCGCCGCCCGAAGCGGGAAGGGGAGCCGGCCTGCGACCCGATCTAGCCGCCGCGGGGCGCCGGTTTGCACCGCTCCGGACCGGGCGATAGCTTCCCGCCCGGAGGAACTCATGACAAGAATCCAGGCTGCAGCACTTTCCGCGGTACTCGCTGTCCTCGTTCTGGCACCACTTTCACCCACCCCCATGCTGGCACAGACCGAGATCGCCGGAGTTACCGTGCCCGGCACGGTGGACGCGGGGGGACAGTCGCTCGTGCTGAACGGCGCGGCGTTGCGCAAGAAGTCGATCATAAAGGTCTACGTTGCGGGGCTCTATCTCCCGGCCAGGAGCCAGGACGCCAACGCGATCCTCGCCAGCGACGGCCCCCGCGAGCTGCGGATGGAGTTCGTGCGCGACGTGGGCAAGGACAAGATGTGCGACGCGTGGGATGAGAGCCTCGCGAACAACTCGCCTGGTGCCGACGCGCAGCTGCAGGGGGAATTCAAGCAACTCTGCGGCTTCATGCAGGACCTGAAGAAGGGCGACGTGATGGCGTTCACCTATGTACCGGCCACCGGTACGTCGATCGACATCGCGGGCCAGCACAAGGGCACCATCACCGGGAAGCCGTTCGCCGATGCGCTGTTCAAGTCCTGGATCGGGCCCAAGCCCGGGCCGGGCGAGGACTTCAAGAACCATCTTCTCGGGGTGAAAGAGTGATCCATAGGGATAGCGCGGTGTGGTGGCTGGCGCTTCTGGCGTTCACATCGCTCCATCCTGAAAGCGACCTGAGTGCGCAGCAGCCTACCGTGGTTATCCGGGCCGCGCGGATGCTGGACGTGGAGAAGGGTGCGGTGGTGAGCCCGGCGGTCGTGGTCGTGACCGGCGACCGGGGCGAGATCGTGGGGCCGCGCATGGGGCGAAGGTGATCAAGACCTGCGCGACGGCCAGGCCCCCATCGAGGCGCTCCGCAGCGCGACGCTCTCCGCCGCCCAGGTGCTGGGGGTCGATGATCGGGGAATCATTCAGGCGGGGCGGCTCGCGGATTTGGTGGCGGTGCCCGGCAACCCGATCACGGATATCACCGTCACCGAGCGAGTGTCCTGGGTCATGAAGGACGGGACTGCGATAGACACGCGATGAAATCATCCAGCCTGACACTCGCAACCCTGGTGGCATGCGTCACGACGCTGGCCCACGCGCAGGCGACCCCGTTCGGGCTGCGGGAAGGGATGAGCCTGACGGATCTCGCCGCCGTGGCCGGCCCGCTTTCGCCGCAGGAGGGAACACCGCCCACCTTCTACGTGACCCGCGTCCCCAGGCCGCATCCTGACCTCACCGTGTATGCGGTCGTGGTCGGCGACTCGACCGGTCTCTGCCAGGTGGTTGGCGGGAAGGCGATCGACTCGAGCAGCGTGGCGGAGATCGAAGCCAACCGGGTCTATCAGACGCTGAAGGAGCAGCTCACCGCCAAGTACGGCGTGGCCTCCTCCACCGGCAAGGTGCAGGCACGGTGGCTCAGCATCAGCGACGCGGCCATTCCCGGCAACCTCGACGCCATCAGCCTCAGCCTCGTGCCTCAGCCATCCGGGGCGATCCTGGTCCAGCTGCGATATCGTTTCATGAACGTCCACCGTTGCCAGGTCCCGGCCCCGCCACCGGATCCAATCCGCGACGCGCTGTAGCAGCTAACCATCGCCCCAACAATCAGTTACGCAGCAACATGGCGGGTGTCACGTCGGTCAGGTGACGCCCGTCACCCCCTTCGTGCCGAAGCGCATTGCCTCCTGGCGGGCTGCTGGGTAAATCCCTTTGTGGACAGTTCGTTTTCGCCGCGTCGACTTCACCCTCCGGAGGCTCCGGTGCTCATGTTCAAAAATTCCCCGTTGGGCCTGCTCGGTTTCGCCCTTGCCCTGGGCGCATGCAGCGACACGAATCCGGCCGGGAGCAACCCGCCCGTCACCCCCGCCGTCGGGTCGGCCCAGGTCGCCGAAATGGCCACCGCCGCGACGGAGGGTGCGGACGAGACCCTCAGTTCGATGCTCGAGACGGTCACTGACGGCGGCTTTGGTGCCTTCGTCGATGGGGCGCGGTGCCCCACCGTCACCATGGAGGCGACAACTTCCCCGCCGTCGTTGGTTGTGACGCTCCAGTTCGGCGCCCTGCCGGAAAGCGGGACGTTCCCGCCGGCGGCCGATGATCCCTGCCTCAAGGGAGGCGAACATGAGCGGGGGCAGGTGTACCTCTTCGGCAAGCTGGTGGCGCGGCGCGCCGGCGAACGTGGCGGCGAGTTCGAGCGCAGCGAGGAGCTGAGTGATGTCGGCTTCATCGCGAGCGAGGTGGCTGACTTCAGCACCTTCTGGCGCGGCCAGCGCGACGGCTCGCGCAGATTCTCCCGCGATGCCGCCGGCAAGCTGCTGGCGACGGAAGACCTGACGACCACGCGCAAGCGGAAGACCGAGAGCGATGAGTTCGGCAACACGGTCACATCGCAGCTCGAATGGAGCTTCACGCCGGTGTCGGGCGAGGTGTTGGTGGAGGCGCACGCCCGGCCGAGCGGTTCGATCGTGGTGACCGGGAACTGGCACTTCGTGGGGCAGGTGCGGGTGCCGCAGGGCGAGGAGGCGAGCCGCACCTTCGAGCTCGTGGATGTCGACGTGACGCATGCGGTGAAGACGAATCAGCCGCTCGAGTACGACGCCACCTGCGTCGGACCGGCGCGCCGCCGGATCAAGTCGGGTCAGCTCGAGTTCACCCGGACCAGCGGCGACGTCACGCGCTCGTTCACGCTGACGTGGACGGCCTGCGGTGAGCGGCCGACCAAGGCGGAGGTGGGCGGGGCTACCTGAGGAGTTCCTCGATCTTCACCGCGGCATCGGTGCGCTCGTCCCGGTACTTCACGATGACCGGGGCATAGAGGTGCACACCGGCCGCGGCCCCGGGGCCGGTACGGACCGGGCGTGAACCAGGCACCACCACGGCGCCCGCTGGAATCTCCAGCGGGCGTTCGCCTTCCCGGCGGTAGATCCGGCCATGCACCAGGTCGTACACTGGTGTCGAGCCGGTGAGGATGACACCGGGCGCCAGCACCGCGCGCTCGCGGATCAGGGTTCCTTCGTAGACGCCGCAGTTTCCACCGATCAGTGCATCATCCTCGATGATCACGGGCAGGGCGTTCGCGGGTTCCAGCACGCCCCCGACCTGTGCCGCCGCTGACAGGTGCACCCGCTTGCCGACCTGCGCGCAGGTGCCGACCAGGGCATGGCTGTCCACCATCGTGCCCTCGTCGACATACGCGCCCACGTTGATGTACATCGGCGGCATGCAGACGACACTCCGCGCCACATACGCCCCGTCCCGGATGGCCGATCCGCCCGGCACCATGCGGATGCCGTCAGTGATCCGCAGCTTGCGGAGGGGCCAGGTGTCCTTGTCGAAGAAGGTGAACGGGCCGCCCTCCGCCACGGGCACCACCGCACCCAGACGAAAGCCGAGGAGGATGCCGGCCTTGACCCAGCCGTTGGCGTGCCACTGACCATCGGCGTTCCTCTCCGCGGCGCGCACGCTGCCGGTGGCCAGCGCGTCGCGCAGCGCATCGACCGCTTCCCGGGCGGCGGGTTCCTCGCCGGGCGGCACGGCGGTGACGAAGCGCTCGATGCGCGACCGGAGGTCCTGTGACGGCAAGCTGGTCATGGGTCGAGCCTCACGTTCAGTCGAGCCAGTTCCTGGCGCAGCCGCGCGACGGTCGCGGGCTGCGCCGGAACGAGCGGTAGCCGGAGGACGTTGCGAATGCGGCCCATCGCGGCGAGCGCCGCCTTGACCGGGATCGGGTTGGACTCGATGAAGTTGGCATCGAGCAGCGGCTGGAGCTGCCAGAGCAACGCGCGCGCGGCGGCGAGGTCGCCGGTGCGCGCGAGGCGCACCAGTTCAGTGAGCTCGCGGGGCAGCTCGTTGGACGCCACGGAAATGAGGCCATCGCCGCCGCAGGCGCAAAGCGGCAGCGCCATCCAGTCGTCGCCGGAGAAGACGCGAAAGCCATCGGGGCGGAGCCGGAGCAGCTCGATCGCCTGGTGCATGTCACCGGCGGCCTCCTTGATCCCGATGACGTTGTCGTGGGCGGCAACCGCCACGGCGGTGGCGGGAAGGAGGTTGACGCCGGCCCGGCCCGGCACGTTGTAGAGCACGACGGGCCGGGCGCTGGCGTCGGCCACGGCCTCGAAGTGCCGGCGCAGGCCATCTTGCGTCGGGCGGTTGTAGTAAGGTGACGCGGTGAGGATGACATCGGCACCGGCGTCGCACATGCGACGTGCCTCCTCGACCGCGCGGCGCGTGTCATTGCTGGTGGCGCCGGCCATCACCGGCACCCGGCCCGCGACGGCTTCCCTGGTGGCGGATACGACCCGGGCGCGCTCGTCGTCCGTCAGCGTCTGGGCCTCGCCGGTGGTGCCGCACGCGGCGATGAAGTCGATCCCCTCCGCCACCTGCCACTGCACCAGCGCGCGCAGGGCGGGCCAGTCCACGGCGCCTTCTTCCGTGAACGGCGTGACGATCGCGGTGCCGCAGCCGCTCAGTGTCGTCATGAGCGCTTCCCGAAGAGCACGTCCTCGAAGGTATAGACTCCCGTGCGCCCCACCAGCCATTCCGCCGCCAGCACCGCGCCCGCGCCGAACACGCTGCGATCTCGCGCGACGTGCTCGAGCGACAGGCTCTCGAACGGGCCTTCGTACCGGAGCTGGTGCGTGCCCGGAACGGCACCGACCCGGATCGACGTGATCGGAATGACCTTACCGGCGGCATCCTTCGCGGCGCGCTGGATGGCGAGCCCCGTCCCCGAAGGTGCGTCGCGCTTGAGCCGGTGATGGGTCTCGATGATGAGTCCCTCGAACTCGGGGCGGTTCTGGAACGCCGCCGCCATGGTGCGCGCCGCGCGCAGCATGACGTGCACGCCGATGGAGAAATTGGCGGCGATCAGCAACGCACCCTGACGCGCGCGCGCCAGCGCCTCGAGGGAGGGAATCTGATCCTCCCACCCGGTGGTGCCGCAGACGACCGGCACCCCCGCGGCGAGGAGGCGCGCGACATTGGCTGGAGCGGTGCCAGGCGTCGTGAATTCGAGGGCGATGTCGACGCCGATGAGGCGGGCCGGCACCAGCGCCGCCCCCCCGGCATTCTCATGGCTGCCCACCATGGCGGCCACGGTGTGCCCCCGGGCGTCGAGCGCGGCCTGTACCGAACGGCCCATGCGGCCCGTGCCGATCACGACTGCCCGCACTCAGCTGCTCCCGAAGAATTCGCGGTGAAGACGCTGCACGATCGCCGGGCCATCGGCTTCCTTGACCACGAAGGTGAGGTTCGTGGCCGACGCGCCCTGCGAGATGACCTCGATATTGGCCGGCTGCACCGCGGCAAACACGCGGGCCGCGATCCCGGGCGACGACAACATGCCATGCCCGACTACGGCGACGATCGCCCGGCCCTCGTTCACGGTGACCTCGCCGAGCGGGGCCAGGTCGCGCACCAGCGCATCCAGGCGAGTCGGGTCCTCAACGGTGAGTGAGACGCTGACTTCGCTGCTCGCCAGCACGTCCACCGGCACCTCATGGCGCTCGAAGACCTCGAACAGCTGGCGCAGGAACCCATACGCGCCCAGCATCCGCGGCGCGCGGACGTTGACGAGGATCGCGCCAGGCTTCCACGAAATCGACCCGATCGGGCCATCGGCCCTGAGCGCCGAGGCCCGGGTGAGGCCGATGATGGTGCCCGGCTGGTCGGGGCGCTGCGCGTTCAGGATTACGATCGGGATGCCGGCCGCGGCCAGCGGCAGCTGGGTGGCGGGGTGGAGGACCTTGGCGCCGAAGGTGGCGAGCTCGGCGGCCTCGTCGTACGTGGCGGAGGCGAGCGTGCGCGCCTCGGGAACGATGCGGGGATCGGCGGTCATGAGGCCATTGACGTCGGTCCAGATCTCGACCCGGAGCGCATCGAGCGCGGCGCCCAGCAGCGAGGCAGTGAAGTCCGAGCCACCCCGGCCGAGGATGGTGGGCCGTCCCGCGGCGGTGGCGCCGATGAAGCCCTGGGTCAGCGGAATGCGGCCCGCCGCGAGCAGGGGAGTCATCACGTTCTGCGCGGCCAGCCGGATGGCATCGAGCAGCGGCGTGGCCCGGCCGTGCCGGTCATCGGTGACGATGACCTGACGGGCGTCCACCCACGCGACGGGGATGCCGTCGTGCGCGAGGGCGGCCTCGACCAACCGCGAACTCCAGAGTTCGCCCTGGCCCAGGAGGAGGTCACGCTCCGCCGGCGTCAGGGCCCGGCCAACGGCAGGCCGGAGCAGGCTGCGCAGTTCCGCAAACCCGGCGTCCAGCGCCGGCAACGCCATCTCGCCGCCCGTCAGCGCGTTGGCGACGGAGCGATGCCGGTCGTGCAGTGTCTCCAGCGTTGCCTCGAGCGCCGCGGCATGGCCCTGCCGCACGCTCTCGGCGAGTGACACGAGGCTGTCGGTGACGCGCGCCAGCGCCGAAACCACCACGATCGGCTGCTCGTGCTGCCGCGCAGCGACGATCTTCGCCAGCCGGAGGATCGCGGCCGCATCCTGCACCGACGTGCCGCCGAACTTGCAGACGATCATGCGACGCCCATCATGCGAGGCGACCTTCGGCCTTGAGCAGTTCGGCGATCTGTACCGCGGCCCCGGCCGCGCCTCGGATGGTGTTGTGGCCGAGCACCACGAAGCGCAGGTCGAGCAGGGTGCAGGGGCGCACCCGACCGACCGTCACGGCCATGCCGCCGCCCCGGTCGAGGTCCAGCCGGGGCTGCGGCCGGTCGGGCCGCAGCTCGACCTCGATGACCGGCGTGGGTGAACTCGGCAACTCGCGCACGATATCGGATCCGGCGAATCCGCTGAGCGCCTGCGTCGCCGCCGCCACTGAGGGCGCGTCGCGGAAGCCGGCCGACACCACCTCCATGTGCCCATCGATCACGGGCACCCGGTTGCAGTGCGCCGAAAGCATGAACGCCGCCGGCACCACGCCGCCGGTCCCCAATGTGCCGAGGATCTTGGCCGTCTCGCGTTCCATCTTCTCCTCTTCCCCGCCGATGAAAGGGATCACATTCGAGAGGATGTCCAGTGATGCGACGCCGGGATAGCCGGCGCCGGACGCCGCCTGCATCGTGGCCACGAACACCTTCTCGAGGCCGAACGCCGCATGCAGCGGGGCCAGCGCCACCACCAGCGCCGCCGTGGAGCAGTTGGGGTTGGCGAGGATGGCGCCGGACCAGCGCCGTTCGCGCCGCTGGAGGTCGATGAGGTCCACGTGCTTGGCATTCACCTCGGGCACCACGACCGGCACGTCGGGATCCATGCGGTGCACGCGCGTGTTGGTGATGACGACGGCGCCGCTGCGGGCAAAGTCCTGCTCGATGTCGCCCGCCACGTCGGCGTCGAGCGCCGAGAAGACCACACGGGCGTCGAGGGGCGGGGCACAACGCTGCACCACCATGTCGGCGATACGACTGGGCAATGGCGTCGTCTCGCGCCAACGCACCACCTCGCCGTAGCTGCGCCCGGCACTCTGCCCGGAGGCGGCCACGGCCACCAGCTCGAACCAGGGATGATCGGCCAGGAGGCGAACGAACTTCTGCCCGACCGTCCCGGTGGCGCCGAGCACCGCGACCGGAGTGCGGGCCGTCACGCGGCCCCCCGGGCCAGGAGGTCGCGAGCCAGTCGCTCGTAGAGCGCGATGCCCCCTTGGAGATCGGCCTTGCTGATGCGCTCCTCGGCGGTGTGCGCGACGCGGATCGATCCGGGCCCCAACTGGTAGCCCTCACCCCAGCTGGCGAGGAAGGGCAAGTCACTGGCAAAGCTTACCACGGTCGTCTGCCATCCTTTCGGCGCGGTGGACACAACGCTGGGGATCTCCAGCGGATAGGTGACGGTGACGCGCGGCTCGAGACAGTCCTCGAGGGCGCGCTTCAGGGCGTCGTGCGGTAGTACGGTGCGGAAGAGCAGCTCGGCCCGGGCATGATCGGGAATGACGTTAGGAGCACGTCCCCCCTCGATACGCCCGATGTTGACCGTCGTGTCGCCGAGCACCGGATGGGACGGCAGCGGGATGCGCTGCACCCGCTGGAGTGTTTCCAGCAGCGGCACGATCGCGGAGTCTCCCTCGGCCGGGTAGGCCGAGTGCGCGGCGCGCCCAGTGCCGACCAGGTCGGCGCGGAGGACGCCCTTCTGCCCGATGGTGAGCTGGTTCTCGGTCGGCTCGCCGTTGATCAGGAACCGGCCCCGCGGCTCGAGCGTGGCGGCCGCCGCGGCGCCGTCAGATCCGTTCTCCTCGCCCACCAGGAACAGGAGCCCGATCCGCTCCTCGCCCGCCGCGCGGAGCCGCTCGGCGGCCGCGATCATCGCGGCGGCGAGGCCCTTCGCGTCACAGGTGCCGCGACCATGGAGCCACGTGTCGTCTTCCCGCAGGTCGATGAAGGGCGGCACGGTGTCGAGGTGAGTGGAAAAGACCACCTCCGGCTGGCCCAGGCGGGCGTAGATGTTGAACCGGCCGTCGGCCACGGGCTGGCGCGCGACGGTCCAGCCGCGCTGCTCCAGCCAGGCGGCCAGGAATTCGGCGACCGGACCCTCACGGCCGGTGGTCGAATCGATGCGGACGAGCGAGCGAGTGAGTTCCACGGCATCCATGCGTAAGAATGCCGGGTCAGCGCGTCTCGTCACAAGGTGGTCGCCAGCGCCTCCGCCTCCCTTGCCGCGCGCCGGCCCTCGTCCACCCTCACGAAGAGCAGCAGGAACCCGCCGACCGCGAAGAAGGCCACCACCGACAGGATGGCATTGCGGCTCGATCCCGTCAGGCGGATCGAGATCGCGAAGAACAGCGGCCCGAAGACGCCAGCGAACTTCTCGAAGACGCTGTAGAAGCCGAAGAACTCCGCCGCCTTGTGGGCCGGCGTCATGGAGGCGAAGAGCGAGCGGCTCAGGGCCTGGGTGCCGCCCTGCACGAGCCCGACCATTGCCGCGAGCACGAAGAACTGGCCCGCGGTGCGCATCTGGTAGCCGACGATGCTGATGAGGGTGTAGACCACGAGGCCGAGCAGGATCGCCGGCTTGGCGCCGATCCGCCCGGCGAGGGCGCCGAAGAGGAAGGCGCAGGGCACCCCCACGAACTGCACGATGAGGATCGCGAGCATCATCGCGGTGTCGGGGATCCCGATCTCCGCACCGTACACGGTGGCCATCTTGATGATGGTCTGGATGCCGTCGTTGTAGATCAGGAAGGCGACCAGCAGCAGGAAAGCCTGGCGGAACTTGCGGAGCGAGCGGAAGGTCTCGCCCAGGCGGGTGAACGCCGCCCGGGCCGGGTTTTCGTGCAGCGACTCGTCGTGCTCCACCAGGCGCGGCGGCTCAGGCACGTGGCGGAAGAGTGGTATGGAGAAGACGATCCACCACACCGCGGTGGCAACGAAGGTGAGCCGTGTGGCGAGCCCGCGCCCCGCGGCGCCAAGTCCCACCGTCTGGGGGAACTGGATCGCGACGAGGCAGAGCGCCAGGAGGGTGCCACCGCCGATGTAGCCCAGCGCGTAGCCGGCACTCGAGACCCGGTCGATGTTGCCGTGGCCGGCGAGGCGCGGCAGCAGCGACTCGTAGAACACGAAGCTGGTGGTGGCGCCGATCATGGCGAGCACGAACAGCACCGACGCGAGCTGCAGATCACCGGGCCCCACGAGGGCGAATCCCGCGGTCGCCACCACACCGAGGAGCATGAAGCCGAAGAGCATGCGGCGCGCGATGCCGAGGTAGTCGGCCACGGCGCCGAGCACGGGGGAGAGCAGGGCCACGATGGCGAGGTACATGGTGTTGAGGTCGGCGTACCGTGCGGTAGCTTCCGGTGGCGAAAGAAGTCCTGCCGGAACTCGCGCGAAGAAGATCGGGAACACCGCCGTCATGACGATCGTCTGGAAGCCGGAAATGGCCCAGTCGTACATCGCCCAGGCGCGCAGGTCTGACCGGTCGAGACCGAGGCGCCCGAGAAGTCCGGAGATCGTCATGCGCCCCCGGCGGGTGCATCATGCCGGCTGCGCAGCAGCGACGTGCCTACCGAAATCCCCAGCATCAGCACGATCACGCCGAGGGCCACCGGTGTCGGCAGCGCGAACCAGCCGCTCAGCAGCATCTTGAGCCCGATGAACACGAGGATGAGCGCGACGCCCACCTTCAGGTAGTGGAATCTGTCCAGTGCCCCCGCCAGCACGAAGAACAGCGCCCGCAAGCCGAGGATCGCGAACACGTTCGAGCTGTACACGATGAAGGGATCGTTCGTTACGGCGAAGATGGCGGGAATGCTGTCGATGGCGAAGACCAGGTCGCTCCACTCCACCACCAGCACGACGAGGATAAGCGGCGTGAAGAGGCGCTGCCCGGTGATGGTGCGGACGCTGAAGTGGTCGCCGTCATAGCCCGGCGTGATCGGCAGGAAGCGGCGGGCCAGGCGCACGAGAGGGTTTCGCTCCGGCTCGATCTCGGTCGCATCCGCGCGGAGCATGCGGATGCCGGTGATGACCAGGATGGCGCCGAAGACGTAGATGATCCAGTGGAACCGCGCCAGCAGCAGCGCGCCCAGTCCGATCATGATGGCGCGCATGACGACCGCGCCAAGGATGCCCCACTTGAGCACCTTGGGCTGGGCCAGTGCCGGCACCCCGAAGTACTGGAAGATCAGGATGAAGACGAAGAGGTTGTCGACCGAGAGGGAGAGCTCAATCAGGTAGCCGGTGAAGTACTCGAGGCCGTGCTGCGGCCCTTCCCGCCACCAGAGGAACCCACCGAACAGCAGCGCCAGGGTGACGAGTCCGGCACTCCATGCCGACGCTTCCTTCACGCTGAGGATGTGCCCCCGGCGGTTCAGCACCCCGAGGTCGATGACCAGGAGGACGATGACCAGGGCGGTGAAGCCGACCCAGACAAGCGGGGGGTGCGCATTCATTGGTGCGAAGGTCTCGCCTTGCGGAGGCCAGATCAAGGCCGGCGTTTCGCCAGTTCGCGCCGGGCGCGGGCCAGCAGCGCCTCGCGGCCGCCCAACCCCGCCGGGCCGTCGCGCAAGACCAGGTCGGCGAGCGCCTTGCCCGGCTCCACGAACTCGAGGTGCATCGGCCTTACGGTCGCCTCGTACTGCGCCAGGACGCTCTGCGGGGTCCGCCCACGTTCGTTGACATCGCGGGTGAGCCGGCGGCCAAGGCGCACGTCATCGGGCACGTCGACGAACACCATGAGGTCGAACAGGTCCCGCAGTTCAGGAGAGGCGAAGCTCAGGATGCCCTCCACCACGATGATGTCGCGTGGCTCGACATGTTCGGTGCGGGGGGCGCGGGTGTGCTCGACGAAGTCGTAGACCGGTTTCTCGATGGCACGACCCGCCAGCAGCTGGCGCAGCTGGCTGATGAGCAGGGGGAAGTCGATCGTGTCGGGGTGGTCGAAATTGACCTGTTCGCGCCCGGCGCGCGGGATGCCGGCCAGCGGGCGGTAGTAGGAATCGACGTCAATCAGCACGCCGTGACCGTCGATGGCGTCGATGATCGACCGCGCGACCGTGGTCTTGCCGGATGCGGTGCCGCCGGCGATGCCGATGAGGAAAGGGCGAGGCACAGCCACTAGAATGGTGGCTCGGCCTGGTGGCGAGGGTCGTCGAGCAGGATCGCGGTGACCGGGCTGCCTGCGGGGGTCTCGAACTGTCCCTCCGGAATGACCAGCAGCGCGTTGGCCTTCACCATCGACGTCAGGATGCCCGACCCCTGCGGTCCGGTGAGCCGGGCCTCGAGGCCCGACGGGCCATCGCTGAGGACACCGCGAAGGAAATGCTGCAGCTTCGGCTTGAGGGTGACCGGCTCGGCCATGGTCGCCACTACGCTGCGCCGGAACGGCAGGGTGTGACCGCACATCGTCCGGATGGCGGGGCGCACGAAGAGTTCGAAGGTCACCATGGTGCTCACCGGGTTGCCCGGCAGGCCGATCCAGGGCACATCGCCCAGCAGCCCGAATCCAACGGGCGCGCCGGGCCGCATGCGCAGCTTCCAGAACTTCTGGGTCGCCCCCATCTCCTCGAGTACTGGGCGCACAAAGTCGTGTTCCCCCACGCTGATGCCGGCGGTGGTAACCAGCAGGTCGGCCTCCCGCGCCGCCGCGAGATGATCGCGGAAGCTCTCGCGGGTGTCGCGGGCCACGCCGAGGTTGACCGGTTCACCGCCGGCGAGGCGCACCAGGGCCACCAGGGTGTGGGTGTTGGAGCTGGCGACCTTCCGTCCGCTCAGGATCTCCTCCGGCTGGTCGACATCGACGATCTCGTCGCCGCTGCCCATGATCGCGACCCGGGGGCGGCGATGCACGAGCGGGTGGGCCACCGCGAGGGAGGCAAGTACGCCGAGTTCCGCGGCGCCCAGGACCGCGCCCCGCCGGAGCACCACGGTGCCGCGACGCACGTCCTCTCCCACGTGGCGCAGGTTGGCGCCGGCGTCGCGGTCCTTGAAGATCGTGACGACGGACTTGCCCTCGTCGGTGTCCTCCTGCCGGATGACGCCGTCCGTTCCCTCCGGCAGCGGCGCACCGGTGAAGATGCGGGCGCACTCGCCCGGACCCACCACCCGGGTGGGGAAGTGCCCGGCGGGGATCTCCTCGATGACGCGCAGCCGGGCCGGGGCGGCGTCGGACGCGCCGCGCACGTCCGCGGCGCGTGTCGCGTAGCCGTCCATGGCGGAATTGGTCCATGCGGGAATGTCGAGTGGGCTCGCCACGTCCTCGGCGAGCACGCCGCCGAGCGCGTCGTCGAGCGGCACGCGGAGGGCCGGCTGCGGGCGGACATCTTCGAGGATGCGGAGCGCGGCGTCGCGCGCGCTCAGCGGGGTCGTCACCCGTCGAGCTCC
>Ga0315287_10002542_pt1 | contig 17335 bp, 15 predicted proteins | sample YL17G11_0_MG_FD_205037 | JGI IMG/M metagenome (GOLD analysis project Ga0315287, IMG submission 205037) | Sediment microbial communities from Yellowstone Lake, YNP, Wyoming, USA - YL17G11_0 | ecosystem: Environmental > Aquatic > Freshwater > Lake > Sediment | place: USA: Wyoming | collected...
TGAACAGCCGCGTGGCGATCGGGTCGAGGCCGGCGAACGGCTCGTCGAGGATCACCAGCTCCGGCTCGTGGATCACCGCGCCGGCGAACTGCACCTTCTGCTGCATCCCCTTCGACAGCTCCTCGACCTTGGCGTTGGCCTTGCCGGCGAGGTCCAGCCGCTGCAGCCAGGCGACAGAGCGCCGGCGCGCCTCGGGACGCGGCAGCCCGCGCACCTCGCCGAGAAAGACGAGCTGATCGATCACCTTCATCTTGCGGTACAGACCGCGCTCCTCGGGGAGGTAGCCGATGCGCTCGCGCACGTCGTCGTCGATCGTCACTCCGCCGAGCCGGATCGTCCCGGAGTCCGGCAGCGTGATGCGCATGATCATGCGGATCGTCGTCGTCTTGCCGGCGCCGTTTGGGCCCAGCAAACCGAACACCGCGCCGCGCGCCACCGCCAGCGACAGCCCGTCCACCGCCTTGACGTGGTCGAAGCTCTTGCTGACGTCGCGCACCTCGAGATGCGTGTCCATGTCGGCTCCCATTTGAACGAGTCTACGGGTGGCCCATGAGGAAGTTGCAATCAGCACGCCCTCCGCTATAATCACCGCGGTTCGGCGCGCGCCGATAGCTCAATTTGGATAGAGCATTTGACTACGGATCAAAAGGTTGGGGGTTCGAGTCCCTCTCGGCGCGCCAGTTAAACCTCAAAGACGAAAGAACTTACGGAGGACGGCATAAGCGAGTTTTGGCCCTTCCCTCCCAAGACCCGCCCAATTGACTCCCGTTTGACTCCCTGGCGTTACCTAGAGCTGGGCGCTGGCGTTGAGCCTCTCGGTTTTCTTGGCTCGAACGTCCGCCAAGACAACGTCCAGCGTTGTGAGTGTCCGAAAGCGTGCGCCGTCTGCGGCAAAAACCCACCGATAGCGGCCAGGTACCTTCAACCTCATCGGTACGAATCGGTTGATCGAAAGCAGCATTGGCTTCGGATCTCCGGCGGGAATCGCCTCGGTGCCAACAGCGACAACCTCGGTGCCAGAGGGATCGAGCAGCCGAAAGACACCCTTGGGGAGTGACCCATCATCGCTCTTCCATTTGGTGAGGAACGACAAGGTAGGGAGGATCGTCGGGAGCTCTCTACAGACGATGTTCCCAAGGTAGACGCCAACGAGTATCAGCTTGCCAGTCTTCTCGACCCGAACGTCATCACACACGATCACGTCGATGGCACGAGGGTTCTTGCCGCTCACAGCAGGTCCCGATAATCGACCTTCAGCGCCTCGGCGAGGCGCCTTGCCGTTTTGACGCTGAGTTTCCCTGACGACTCAAGGCGCGAAATGTTGGCCTGCTCCATCCCAGCTCTAGCACCGAGGTCCGCCTGGGTCCAACCCCGAGAGATTCGCTCGGCCGCCAACCGCGACAACTGCCCAGTTCCAGTGTGCCGCGCCAATCGTGCCCTCAACACTCGCTTCGCGTCTCTGGCATTTTGCTCCCAGCCCGGGTCCGACTGACGCGCACGGCTGAGAACATCCTGGAGGGTCGGGAGGCTCGCCAAGTGCGAGTCCAGCGAGGGGGTTTCGTCCCACTGGCCCACTAGGTCCTCATAGAGAACCACTACTCTGCCACTCGTGGCCGTCGAAAGGAGAGATCCGAGGATCGCTTCCTTCGTCCTGTCGGTCCAGGCTAGGCTAGTCACTGCTCACTCTCCCCACTAAAGTACTTACGCCAATTCTTGATGATGCGTTTCACGTGCGGAGCTTCCCCCGAGTACGTGTCTTCGTCTTTGTGGACGATCTCCTTGACAAGAACCTCCATCCGATCTTGAAGAATGATATAGAAGGCTCGCAGGTCCCCGAGGTTCCACGCCTTCAGCCGTCTTACGTTCCGATAACCCCGGGCCTTGAGTTTTTGGTGTGGCACGGAGTTGACCCAGTTCCTCCCACCGAAGTCTACGTACGGGTCGGTCTCCAGAACCTGTAGAGTGGCCGCCACCGATTCCCGCTCCTGGCTTGAGAGTGTCATGAGCATTGCCTCTGCGGGATCTTCCAACTTCACTGTGAAGCGATCTCCGCCTCTGGCCACTATATCATTTGTGATATGTCGTTGTGTCAAATCGAATCCACCTACTTCAGAGGTTAGCACGCGGCCAGGAGCGGGCACGGACAGGGTATCGTCAACGCGAGCCTTTGGGTCAAGAGCGACCCTCTCGGTTCTAGGCAGTGAGGTTCTCGCTTCTCCGCTGCCGATGCGCTACGGGTCTTCGTGTGCACGCGCTTACCCGTTCGTGGGTCGCGTAGCGGGAATCACGGCCCACGCGGCGCCGTCACCGAACACTTCGGCGAGCTTCTCCGTCGCTGCTTGCTGCATGTCGGGCAGGACGTGTGAGTAGGTGTCAAGCGTGAGGATGATCGACGCATGCCCGAGCCGCTCGGACACGACCTTGGGGTTGATGCCTGCCTGGAGCAGTAGCGTCGCGCAAGTATGCCGCAGGTCGTAGAGTCGAAGGTCTGAGCCAAGACCGGAGCGCTTTGCAAGGGTCTTGAAGCGGTGAAACACGCCGTGAGGATTAAGGGGGTCGCCGATTTCATTTGAGAACACAAGCCCGTGGTCGCGCCAAATGTCGGCGACCTTCATCCGCAGCTCGGCTTGGCGCGCCTTCTCGAACCTGAGCGCCACCACTGTCTGAGTGGTAATCGGGATCGTGCGGCGGGAGCGCTTCGTCTTCGGTTGCTCGAAGGTCCACCCGTCCTTGATCGTGGTGAGGGTGCGCTGAATCGTCACGGTCTGGCGGTCGAAGTCAACATCTTCCCATTGCAAACCGAGGACCTCGGAGGGGCGCATGCCGGTATCAATCGCGAGTTGAAAGAGGGGACCGAGGTCGGTCTTGCGCGCCTCGGCGAGAAAGCGCGGCACCTCATCCTTGGTAAGCACCTTCATTTCGGTGTGCTCGCGCTTGGGGAGCTTCGCATCCTGCGCCGGGTTGTGGGCCAAGAGGCGCCAGCGGGTTGCTTGCTTGAGTGCCGTGTTGAGGACCGAGTGGGTGTAGCGCACCGTGCGGGCTGAGAGCTTCTTCTCCTGCATCCCGGCATAGAGCGCTTGGAAGTGCAGCGGCGTGAGCTTGGAGAGCAGCTCGTCGCCGAGCTTCGGCCGCACGTAGAGCTTGAGGATGGTTTCATAGGATTGCTTCGTGTTGCCGCGCAGTTGCATGCTGGCAGCCTCTTTGAGCCAGCGGTCGAGGTACTCGCCAAGCGTGATCTTCGTCGGCTCGATCACGATTCCCTCGGCGCGCCGCTGTAGCTCGGCATTGACGAATGCCTTGGCGTCGCGCTCCTTGGCGTATGTCTTGATGAGCCAACGGACCTTGCCGTCCGGTGTCTCGCCGGCCTTGAGTTGAACGCGCCAACTCGCCTTGCCGGTCGCCTTCGAGACTCGCTTGGTGATCTGTCCTGGCATCGCCCACCTCCGCTGAAATCAATATGGGGCGTGAGTGTACGGGAGTCAAGAGGGAGTCATGTACTTACAGTTTACTTATTCTGAATACGTTAGAGACCTACACTTGATTATCAATCAATCGCAATCTTTCTGAGGGTGCGCCGCTGCGCCTGCCTGCATAGACGACTGGCTGCGTCCAGGCGATCCCTTTGTCGCGGTCGAACCGCCGCACGAGCGTCGCACTCGCGCAGCACGGCGGACGGGCGGCCGGCCGGAATCGGCCCGAACCCGGCACCATGCCCCGCCGTTGCCCCCATCGGGTGACGAGCGGAGGGACATGACACCCCTCTTTAATACGGCCTATTCCGGAATCTCAGGGCAGGACCGACTACTTCTCAGTCTCTGTTGAACCCTCTCCACCAATCTCGTGGACTAGGTTGGACGGAGCAACACCCAACCCAGGCCGGCCAGTAGTAGCACCGCCACACACTGCACCAGCAAGCGGATTACGTCCACCCTTGCCTCGATTGTCCAGCCATGCTCAAGCTCGTCAGATGCACCATTAACGAATAGCCACTGGGGATCGAGACACGTCCCAATCTGGCTGTCGCTTCCCCAGTCGTCCCACCTCCACAAACGTTGAGAAGGTGGCTTCCATAGCCAGGTGTAACAGCCGCGCAGTGCTACGGGCTTCAGGGTGCTCGAAATGTGGCACGCGGTACGCTGCCACGGCGGGTACAGCACCATGACCACCACGGCCAGCGTGGCGACCACCAGCAGCACCCTGCGGGCCTTTTCGCGTGCTGTCATGTCCAAAGTTTACGCCGAGAGCGGAGGATCAGAACCGCCCCTCATCCTGGCGCTCGGGGGCGGTCGCCAGCACTTCAGGGTTCGCCTCGAGGTGCCGGTCGCCCCTACCCGCCTCGGCGCCCCGCCGTTGCCCCCAAACGGCGAGCGCGAGCCTAGGTGAGGAGGGCGAAGACTACGCGAGCCAAAATCGGATTCGAGCCGGCCGGCGTGAGCGATGGTGCTCCGCTAGGTTCGCCTTCTGCTTATCTTTCGGTCTGACGCTCCCCGAGAGATACGCTGTTCACGAAACAGGTGGGGCCACCGCTCCATCGAATCTTGTTGGCTGTCTTAACGTCACTAATAGCGACCACTGCATCTTCACATTTGGGCTCGTAGCTACAGGAGAGGGTATACACCACAGTGCCTTCCCTGGACCGAAAGGCGTTCTCGCCTATCTTGTCAACGCAGGTTAGCTTGAACTCGCGATCTCCGCCACGGGCACCCGGGGTCGCCGCAGGAGCGGCCTTGGCGGAAGCGATGTTGTAGTACTTGTCCTCCATCCCGTACTTCTTGAGGATCGGCCAGCGGTCTTCGGTGTAGAAACCGCTGTTGGTCGCCCGTGACTCAGCCTGTGCGATCTCGACCTGGGTCTGCCGGAGGAGAGAATCGAATCTCCCGAGCGCCGATCGGCACTGCGGGCTTGTCGCGTTGTCCATGGAGACTGCCGAACCTTCGGTCCGTCCCTGCAAGAAGACGTACCCTCCACGCGAATCCTGCCCCGTTGCCGAGAACGGTGCGGAGTCCTGCCAACCCTCCGAGGTTCCAGAGCATGCGGACTTCGCGTCGACCGCCATGCTGTCAAGCTCGTCGGCTCTCCGGCTGAGCGCTGCAATGAAAGCGTCCCATTCCTGCCGGCTGCGCTCCTTGCCCGGTGACAGGGCTCCCGTCTCCCGGTCCTGAGCAAAGGTGGGATGCGGGGCTGGTGAGGCACCCGCCGCAGTTATCCCTAGCCTCTTGTCACGCTTCTCTTGTGCCAGACGCTCCTGCTCTACCGCCAGACGCCGTTGCTCGGTTTCGAGTCTGTCCCTTTCGATTTGAAGACGGCCTTCCATCTCCTCGTGGGCGAGTTGGGCGGCACGCTCCTTCTCGCCTGGGACAGTCACGGTGAAGTGGTATAAGGCCCCGGCGCCGGCGGCAACGAAGACCAGTGCCATGACCCACGATGCCGCACGCGAATTCGCCATTGCGCGCCGCCCTTCTGCTTGATGCAACTCAATTGTACTTCTACGCCGCAGTATCGACGGGCCAGGAGACTTCGGCCGCGATCTCCGTGCAGGCTCTTGTTCGCAGACCTCAGTTCAGAGCCTCTTGCTCTAGCTCGTCAATGAATGGCGCACAGAAAGCGAGAATCTCCTCCCGGTCGTCTTTTGGCACGTAGGAAGCGGCGAGGACAATCAGGCCAATGGCGCGGAGACGCTGCTCGGGAGTGGGGTCGAGACCGGATGCTGTCGCAGGCTTCAAGGGGCCGATTCTAGGCTCACGCGATCACCGTTCCGCCGCGACCTGCATCACCTCGAGGAGGAAGCTACGTTCTTGCTAGGAGAAGGGCAGAGCGGGCCTATCCCCTCGTCAACCCGCGACCGATTCGCCAAAACGCAATCCCATGCGTCAGACCAAGGAACCCAATGCAGAGTCCAAGAAAACCGTCGCTGTGCAATCCGAAGTTATCCCGGCCGGGGTAAACAAACAGGAACAGGATAGGCATAAACCCAACGCCCCAGAGGACGCCGTATTCCTCAGCCTTCTCGGGCGTGGCATTTCGGCAAAAACCCCACGCAGCGAAGACGGTCATGGTCGCCAGGAGGGCCGAGACCCTGAGCCATGGCCACTTGGCAAAGTGCTGGAACATCAGTGAAAACTCTGGGAAACGGAGGTATCCCCACTCCGCGTAGGTCAGAGCAATCACAGCGGCAGTGACGGCAACTAGTACAGCCCAATACAGTAGGAGACGATCCGCTGTGTTCATGTGGTTCCCCTCTGCGATGCAGGGTTTCGAGCGAGAGTTTGCAGCGAGTTCGGCCTTCTCTCGACGCCAAGCTACCAATTCAGATCCTGCCAGACGAACGAGAAGCCCAGCGCACTGGGCTCATGCACCGACGCACACAAGACGGACGTCTTGACCACCTCTCCCGGCATAATCCTCCCAGACACGTTCCGACTTCCACTGCCGATCGTCTCGTTGTATGGACCGTACAGCCTGACCTTGATACCTACGTTATTCACGGGAAGTGAGCCGTTATTCGTATAGGAAACCTGGACCTCTATCGCGCCGGCGATCCTCCGCGATGAGTAGTTGACAAGCGCCACTGATCCCGTCGCTACGGGCCGGGGGACGTCCGCTGGGGCGATGAGGCTTGTCGTCGGCCTCTGCTGCTCAGGTTCCCTACGGCTGCTCCTGTTTTTCTGCATTGAGAGGCCGAAGAGGACGAAAAGCAGGACGATAACGCCCAGAACACCAAGCACTGGCCAAGGCACGGCGGAAGCGGGGGCACCTTGCGTTGGTGGAGCCTCTGGCCGCGGCAAAACGCCACCAGCCGGGGGGGGGCCGTTTCGTAACGCCTCGTTGCGGGGGCCATTGGCCTCGACACCCCCGCTTACGCTCATGTCTAAGGCAATTGGCGAGGCCTGAATAGTTGCTTGGGCAGATGGGGCCGCAATGCTCGCGGCGTGAATCCTGTCGGAAACCAAGTTGTGCAGGCCCCATAGTTCGATGGACTTCCCTGTGGCGAACCTCCTGCAGCCTTCCGAGAATCCTCCACTACAGACGATGATGCCCCGTTGGTACCGTTCTGCCTTCATCACCCCGAACAGCTCGCGGGCCACACGCACGCCCGTCGGCTTCGCTTGGTGTTTGCACTGGACAGCGACTCTTGCGCCCCCCAGCTTACCTTTGACGTCTACGCCGCCATCCCGGCTTGCCGGAGTGAGTTGAACTTCATAGCCCTGCGTTCTCAGGAGTTCAGCAACTTCCTGCTCAAACTGACGAGGTGTCAGGCTTCGCCAGTGCTCAATCGTCAGACAAGCCTCCACTCTCAGCCGATGTAGCCTCTCCTTTTCCTGACGTTCCGACTCCTCCCAGTTCCTGACCGCCTCCTGATATGCCACCAAACGCTTCTCACTCGCGGGCCTCAGCCGGATTACCACCTTGGTGAGTAGGTGAGTGACGACCACACCGGCACCGAAGGCGAAGAAACCACCGGTAAAGAGGAAGAGAAAAGCTGCGGCCGCCCCCGAGGTGACTAGTACCAGTAGTGTCAGCGCAAGTGCGAGTCCACACCCGGCACCGATGCCAAGATTGTCGCTGACTTCAAGGCCGAAATCGCTGGGCTCTGGCCGTCTCATCCCGATCTTCGCCCTAGCGTATCCCGGGTTGTGGTCGTTTGCCAGTCGCCTCGCGACGAATTGTGTGGGTCTTGCTCTGTTCCTCTGAACAGGCGCATGCCCCGTTGGAAACCGGGCGGTGTCGGTCCGAAATTAGAGCCGGACGGCCTTGACCAGGTCACCGAGAAGCGGAGCCAACTCCTTCACACCATCGGTGCCATAGCGGTTGGCCGCCTCCAGTACGGCCATTGCGGCGGAGGATTGCGCGGCCTCGGACCCGTGTTCGAGGTGGTCCAGCATCACGGCAGTGGCGGCCTCGAGGAGACGGTATAGCTCAGCCTCGATTGCGGATCGGACCAGAGTTCCACCGGGGATTCCCCGGGTCAGGGACCGCTCGTAATACCCGTCCAGAGAGCGCAAGAAGTAGCTCAGGTGTTTCCTTTTCCACCGGCAGAGTTGACCGGCGTCTACACCGATTGCCGCGGAGATCGACCGGAGGCTCTCCCCCTTCGCTGTCCCGCGGGCGAGGGCTTGGAGTGCCTTTTTTGCCCGCCCCGAGGGGCCGCGGCGGGAGGCAACGGTTGCAGCCTGGGGCACAGGGCACTCCGGGCCTGCCCTGTCGGCGTTCTTAGCCGGAGGCGAGGTCAACGGGGCGTCCTCGGAGGGGTTTCCGGAGGGGGGACAGTATGGCCTGTCGTGCGCGTGTGTACGTCGCGAACCTCCCCGCTCACCGCCAATCCTCCGGCACCCCTAGCGCCGCGAGCTCAGGGTTGGAGTCCCCCCGCCCGCGGACGGCCACAACGTCGCACCACTCGCGGTGATAGTAGGTAGGGAGGGGGACGCGAGCCATCAGTTCACCGCTCGGAGGTCGGCCATCGCCTTGCGGTACGCCTGCCACAAACGCCGTCCCTCATTGCAACACCCGATCGGAGGGATGATCGAGCCGAAGGACGGCGCCTCCGGGCAAGTCGTGCATGCCTCGCAGTGGCGCCAAATCGTTTGTGCCGCGTCGCCGGCCAAGTTGGCGAGATCGCGGCGGGTCAGGGCCGCGGGTCGTGGCAGCGGGTCCGAAGCGGATGCCGTCACAGAGAGCACAGGCGGCCGTGCAGGTTCGATCTCCGGGGTCGTGAGGTACCGCTGCGCGACGATTCTGTACCTGTCTCGGCTACGCGATAAACGCGCTTGACGCGGTAAGTCGCCCATCACACCCCCCTTTCCGCGTCAATAGCGTTTACCGCGTCAGGTAAGGGCGCCAGCTTCCACCGTTCGGCGGGGCGCCCACCGGTGTCCTTCACCACCTCGACGATCACCCGGCCTGCCCGCTGCAAGGCAGCGAGAGCAGCACCGATGCGGCCGCTGCTCAGGTTCCGGGAGAACAACTCGCGGATGTCGTTTCGCGTGAGCCCATCAGGCGACGTGCCGAGAGCGTGAAGGATCTCATCGGCGACGGGATCGCCGAGTGAGTCGCCAAAGATGAACCTCGCCGAGTCCTCGCAGTAGCGCCAGACTTCAAGTGCGGCTGCAAGGTGGGCCGGGTCGATCACCCGCGAGCCGTCGAGGATCGCGTACAGCACCGACAACCTGAGTACCTGCGCCTCGGCTCTGGCGGTGACGGCACCCAGGAGGCCGCCGACGTTCTCGTTGGTCAGCTCCGGGTACACCTCGCGCCACAACTCAGCAGCATCAGGAGAGCGGTGCACCTCGCCGATGGTCCGGGCCTGCGTGATGCGGTCTCCCAGGCTGCGCGATAACGCGGTAAGGTCTCGCTCGCTGATCGCGCCGCCATCGGGTAGGAGCTTGGAGCGCCGGGCAGCGACCCACAGGAAGCGATTCGCCAGCCCGTTCGCCACCTCGGTCGACGTGAGGTCTCGCCTTAACTCATCGGCCGTGATGTGCCCGATGATCGAGATGTGCGCACCCGTCGCCATCGCCGTGTTCGAGCGGGTCATCACCCGGAGGTCGCCGCTATCCCATGCCTGCCGCACGATCGCCGTCAATGTGCTGCCGTCGCGCTCGGCGACCTTGAGCGTGCGCGAGAATTCCGACTCGAGACACAGGCACCGCTTGTCCGACTCACCCTCGTCTACGAGAACCTCTTGTGTCTCGCCGGTGCACTTGCCCTTGACCTTCACCGCCTCGGTCTTGAAGATCGGATCGCGGACCGCCCACACGAGCCCCTCGCCGGTCGAGAGTCCGCCGAGTACGCGGCGCGCGCTCCACTCGGGGTCTGCCTCGTGTAGTACACGACGAACCTGTGCGGCAGCGGCACCCTTCCGCCCGCGCGACGTGGCGCCCACGATCACCGCGAACAGCCGGGCCGAGTGGACGTCCGCACCGGCCACGCCATGCGGACCAGCACCGATGCAACAACCGGTCATCACGAGAAACTGTGACAGCAGCGCCGCGGGGTCGGCCTCTGATGCCGGCGCCACAAGGCGCAGGAAGTCACCAACGATGCCGTGGTATGCCTCAGCACCCAGAGGATCGGGCCAGGGAATCGTCGGACGGGTAGTCTCACCGCGGTGTTTCGCCGCCTCATACGCTGCGAGCGCTGCGACGTGCGGCGGGATCGGTGTCGCGCTCATGCTGCACCGCCTTGGCGCCGCAGCTCGAGACGCGCGATGGAGTCGACCGTCCGCATCACCTCGTCGTCGGGGAGCGGTGGCGTGCAGCGGCAGGAGTTCCAGCAGCGCACCAGTTCGAGCGCCAAGATGGGATCGACGTAGCGCCGCAGCAGGTGCCCGACCAGGCGCACGACGGCGTTGTTGCGCTGCCCCTCGGCGACGCCAGAGACCAGCTCGCGCCATTCGCTCGCCGGGGTTGCCGCCTTTGTCTCCGTCCGTCCGGCGCTCTCGATCACCCACTCGGGACAGTCGCTCACGTCGCCGAGGTCGAATCGACCAGCCCAGGAGTACGGGCCGTGCACGGTCCGACTCGGAGGCACGATCACGTAGGCACCCAACGCGCGGATATCCACATGCGGCACCAGCGCCACCTTGTTGCGAAGCTGGACGCCAGCCGGCAGCGTGTACCACAGGTGCTTGTGCAGTGGTCCGCGCCCGGTGGTAGCGGTCAGCGTCCCCGGCAGCGTGAGCCCGGCGCCAGCGAGCGCTGCCCAACCCTCGCCGCCGTCAACGTCGACCACGGCATAGCCGGCCGGTACCGCGATCGCCACCAGCGCCCACGGCCACCGGCGCCACCAATCGCGGATCATCTCCCGGTCGGTCAAGGCGTCGAGCAATCCATGGCCGGTCAGAGGGGACTTGTCAGGCTTGCACGGGAACACCAACAACCCGGCAGCCGCATAGGCGAGCGCCCATGTCAGCGTGCTATCCTCTTCTGAATGTAAGTTCGCTGTGAGCCCCGCCGAGCCTGGCCGCTCGGCGTTTTCGTTTTCGGTAAGCATGGCCTACCGCCCCGCCGTCGTCGCCACGTTGCTAGTAGTTGCCTTGGCGCCATCCACGGGCGCCGTAACGCGCCAACCGCCGGGCAACTCGAAGCCGCCGGAGTCAATAAGTTCCTGTAGCCTGATAGGGTGGAATCGAATCTGGCGGCCGAGGCGAACGACGCACGAGGCTAGCGGACCCCGTGCGAGTTCGTAGACTCGCAGACGTGAGACGTTGAGAAGGGAAGCGACTTCGTTGACGGTGGGAAGCTGCAAGGCACCTGACATGATCTTCTCCCGAGGGCCTCGGGCGAGATTGTCAGTTAGGTTCCCTCGCTGCGCCTCTTCGGCGCGAGCACCTGTGAGTCCCAGTTTACGGTCCCTGAAGATTATTTGTCAACTCAGGGTATTTGCCACCTCATGCTGTGACTCCCGCGCGACTCCCTCGGGAGTCCCAAACCTCTGGACTACTCATCCAGAGGGTGAACGAACAAGACTCCAGAAAACAGTGGTTTCTTAATTATGCACAATCGTTTAGTCGTCGATCGAAGCAAACATGGAGCAACTCGCCGAGGCTCCGCCAGAGGGCGTGGAGTGTCTACGGATCAAAAGGTTGGGGGTTCGAGTCCCTCTCGGCGCGCCAGTTTCGACTCGCCCTTCCTGAGACATCGTCGACTCACTCCGCCTTTCGCGCTCGGGGGAGCCCTGCCCGGCACGCGTCCGGCTCGATCACACCGTGGTCGGATGGGTGCTGAGGTGGGAAGGCGGCGGCAGGCGTGATGCTGCCTCTCGTCTTCGCGGCGCTCGCCGCCCTCCCGCCGGTCATCGCGGACCCGCGCCTGGGCGGCTCGGACTGGGTCGTGGTCCGCCCCGGCGAGCCGCTGCCCGCGGCCGGATTCCGCGGCGCGCTGGTCGAGCTGCCGACGCCGCCGCAGACGCCCGACCAGCGCTGGCTCGAGCGTCTCGTCGAGCTGTCGTCGCGTGGCGGCGAGGTGATCGCCATCGGTGCGGCGCCGCCACCGGCGGCGTTTCTCCCCTACTTGGACGGCGTGGCGGTCGAGCCGGCGCCCGCGGCCGCCGACATTCCGGCGTTGAAGGCGAGCCTCGCCGGCGTCCCGCTGGTGCTGAGCGCGGCGGACCCGGCGCAGGCGGTCGCCCTGCTGGCCGCGGGGGCTGCAGCCGTGCTGGTGCCGTCGCCGATCGCCGGATGGATGGGGGAGATGGCCGACCTGCTGGCCGAGCCCGCCGCCGCGACGTGCGGCGGAAAGGCCCTCGCCACCGCGCTGCGCGGCGGCGATCTGGCCACGGTGGTCGGACTGCCGGCGGGGTTCGCGGGCGGCGCGGTGCGGCTCGCCGACACCTGGTACGGCGTCGCGCGCCTCGTCGGCGACACCAGGGTCGACCTGGCGCTGCGCGTCGACGCGGCGGGGGCGACGGTCACGGTGCCAGCGCTGCTCGCCGGCGGGTTGCTGGTGGCGCTGCGGCCGGCCGATGCGACGCGGCTGATCGACCGCGTTGAGGTCAGGGGCGAGGCACTGCCGACGGTGGCGGAGATCCTCGCCCGCCACCAGCGCGCGGCGGCGCGCCAGGAGCGCCTGGTCACGCGCTGGCGGGGCGAGCAGCGGCTGGCGGTGCGGGTATGGATCGGCAGCCTCGGGCGCAGCTTCGAGCTTGTGCTGGCGGGGCCGGCGTACTTCGAGCGCGGACTGGGGACCGACTGGGAGGTGGCGCGCGCGTGGGTGGAAGGGGTCGCCTGGGATCCGAACGCTCTGCCGGACCTGCCGCTGCTCGAGCCCGAGCGCCCGCCGGTGCCCGCCCTCGCGCCGCGCCTCCAGCCGGGCTGGGAGTACCGCCTCGACGGCACCGAGCAGCGCGATGGCGCGCGTTGTTTCGTCGTTTCGTTCGCCAGCAAGCCGGGGGCACAACCGGTGCGCCACGGGCGGACGTTCGTCGCGACGAGCACGTACGCTTTGGTCGGTCTGGAGGAGCGGGTGGAGGGGTTGTCCCGCGAGGTGCTCTCGAGCCACAGCCTCACCGCCTACGAAGCCCGAGACGGTGGCGGGACGCCGCTCTGGCTTCCCCGCTCGGTCACGGCCGAGGACCTCGTGGCCGCCTTCGGCGGCACCGCGGTGGTGCGCCGCGAGCTCACCATCAGCGGCATCGAGCTCGATCCGTCCGCCTTCGCGGCCGAGCGCGCCCAGTCCTGGGCCGGGCCGAGCCTGATGTTCCGCGACACGCCGGCGGGTCTCGTTCCCCTCGCGCCCGACGGCCACGGGGGCCGGGTGCCGGGGAAGCGCGCGGCGGCGCGGCAGGTGTTCCTGCTCGGCGGCGTGGTGGCCGACCCCGGGCTGTCGTTCCCGCTGCCGTACGGCGGCGTGCAGGTCCAGGACTTCGACTTTCGCGGCCGCGGCGAGCAGCTCCGGCTGCTCGTGGCCGGGGTCGTCAACGACGCGGCGTGGTCGACCCGGCGCGGCCGCGTCGAGCTGTCGCTGCGGGGCTTTACCCAGCTCCTGCCGTTTGCGCAGAGCGTCTTCGTCGACGGTACCGAGCTGAAGGGAGAGGAGCTCGAGGTACGCCGGCAGCGAGTCGGGGTCGCTGTCGCTACCGCCGCCGGCCCGCTGCGGCTCAAGCTCGACGCGGGCGCGGACTACCTGGACTTCGGCCGCACCGACACCACCGCGGACGTCTTCACGCCGCCGCCGGACACGTTCGAGGGCGTCCTCGCGCTCGAGGCGGCGACGGTGTGGCGCACGACCACCTTCACGGCCGCCGCCGAGGCCGGCCGGCGCTTCACCTGGGCGCCGTGGGGACTCCCGGGGGGCGAGGGCGAGGAGCCCCACCGGACCTGGCGGCGCTTCCATATTGCCGTGGCGCGGGAGAGCGCTCCGTTCCCCCTTGCCAAGATCAACGTGGAGGCGCAGGTGTGGGGCGGCGCCGGGCTCGACCGCTTCTCGGCGCCCTCACCCGGCCGCTTCGGTGCGGTGCACCTGCGCGGCATCGCCACGTCGCGCGTGACGCCCGACGGCCTCGCCCTCGTGCGCGCGGCGATCGCCGTGCCGTTGGGTGCACGAACTCGCGCGGAGGTTGGCGCCGACGCGGCATGGGTGCGGGAACGGCGCTCCGGCTACCGCGCCCGGCCGCTGGCCGGCGTCGGCGTCAGCCTCTCGCTGGCGGGGCCGTGGAAGACCATCATGCAGGTCGCTGTCGCCTATCCGCTGGCGACGCCTGGACCGCGCGCCGCGACGTTCGAGCTGTTCCTGCTGCGCCCCCTGCACGGCCGCACCCGAGCTGCCGGTTCACCCTGATCCTGAGAGCTCCAAGGAGGCGTCCGCAGCCTGGCGCTGACCGGCGGGCGGCCATGTTCCACCTGTCATGCTAGAGTCACACGCTCTCGGCCCGCCCCGGCCGAGGCAGGGAGACACGCGATGCTCCTGCTCAACCCCAGGTCCGAGATGCCACGCTACGCCGACGAGCGCTTCAACGAGATCATGCGCAAGACGGTCGACTTCTTCGAGACGATGGGCAAGAGGAAGCTGAGACAGGACGACCTCGAGCGTACCTGGTACGCCGAGTTTCTCGAGTTCCAGCGTCGCGAGGGGATCTTCGCGACGCTGCTCGCCCCGCCGGAGTTCGGCGACGGCCGCTCGCGCTGGGATACCTGGCAGATCGCCGCCTACAGCGAGCTGCTGGCCTTTTACGGGCTGTGCTACTGGTACACGTGGCAGGTGTCGATCCTCGGGCTCGGTCCCATCTGGATGAGCGGCAACGAGCCCGTGAAGCGCCTGACCGGGCGGTTGCTGCGGGACGGCGGCATCTTCGCCTACGGCCTGTCCGAGAAGGAGCACGGGGCCGACATCTACTCGACCGAGATGGCGCTGGCGCGACAGCCGGACGGCAGCTACCGCGCCAACGGCGAGAAGTACTACATCGGCAACGGCAACAAGGCGGCGCTCGTGTCCACCTTCGGCAAGCTGGCGGAGACCGGGGAATACGTCTTCTTCGTCGTCGGCTCCCAGCACGAGCGCTACGAGTTCCTGAAGAACACCGTCAACAGCCAGTCGTCGGTGGCGAACTACGTTCTTCGCGACTACCCGATCACCGAGGCGGACATTCTGGCGCGCGGCCAGGACGCCTGGGACGCGGCCCTGAACACCGTCAACGTCGGGAAGTACAACCTCGGCTGGGCGTCGATCGGCATCGCGACGCACGCGTTCTACGAGGCGATCCGGCACGCCTCGCGACGGCGTCTGTACGGCAAGCCCGTGACTGACTTCCCGCACGTGCGCCAGCTCTTCGTCGACGCGTGGACGCGCCTGGCCGCGATGAGACTGTTCGCGCGGCGAGCGGCGGACTACATGCGCGCCGCGTCGCCGCAGGACCGCCGCTACCTGCTCTACAACCCGATGGTGAAGATGAAGGTCACCACCCAGGGCGAGGAGGTCGTCAACCTGCTGTGGGACGTCATCGCCGCCAAGGGTTTCGAGAAGGACATGTACTTCGACATGGCGACCCGCGACATCCGCGCGCTCCCCAAGCTGGAGGGGACCGTGCACGTCAACATGGCGCTGATCGTCAAGTTCATGACCAACTACTTCGCCAACCCGGCGCCGTTCCCGCCGGTGCCGCGGCGCGACGAGGCCGGGCACGACGACTTCCTGTTCCACCAGGGACCGACCAAGGGGCTGGGGCGCATCCAGTTCCACGACTACCACCTCGCCTACGACGGCGTCGAGCTGCCCAACGTGCGGATCTTCCGGCAGCAGGTCGAGACCCTGAGGCAGCTCGGCCTTCAGGCGGGGCCCGACGCCGGGCAGCAGAAGGACGTCGACTTCCTGCTGTCGCTCGGCGAGCTGTTCACCCTGGTGGCGTACGGGCAGCTCCTGCTCGAGGCCGCGCCGCTGGACGGCGTCGACGACGACGTGGTGGACCAGATCTTCGACTTCATGGTGCGCGACTTCTCCACGTACGCGCTGCAGCTCTACTCGAAGCCGAGCGCGACCGCCGTGCAGCAGGAGCTCTGCCTGCAGATGATCCGCCGTCCGGTCGTCGACGCCGCCCGCTTCGACCGCGTGTGGGCAAACCGCGTCCACTCCGAGCGCGATGCCTACGAGATGAACCCGTAGCGCCACCCCCGCGGCGCATCGCGACCCCGCCGCCCACCCGCTGCCGCGAGCGTCTACACTCGACGCAGCGGCTCAGCGGGGAGGCGACGGTGAGCGATGAAACCCGCGTGGGGTGGCGACGGCTGGTCGACGAGCCCGTCGAAAAGCCGTTCGTGATCCCCGCCTACTCGGAGGTGATGGTGCCGCCGCGGCTCGGCGTCAAACCGTACGGCAGCATCGACCACACGCTGCTGGCTCCGGACGATCCGTACGGGTGGCGGGTCAGCGAGGCGGAGGAAGAGGTCGAGCTGCGGCCCGGCCTCGAGCACATCGCGACGGAGCTGCTCGACGCGGTCTCGCGTCTCGGCCGCGGCGAGGCGTCGCACCACATCGCCGGTGTGCGGGGCCACAACCTCGAGGGCAACCCGTTCTGGCCGGCCGAGCTCGCCGAGCGCGCCGGCCGGCTCGCCCACGAGCGCCACGTCCTGCTGCTGCCGCTGGCGCTGTCGCGGACCCAGGACGACAAGGGGCGGGTGCGCTGGACGCTGCTCGGAGCGAGCGAGCAGGGGCCGGAGCGCGGGTTCTGGGCGTCGTTCTTCAGCGGCCCGGGCGTCGAGCGGCCGGCCGGCGAGGCGATCGCCGTGCTGCTGCGGCTGTTGCACGAGGCGTTCGGCGAGACGGCGATCGACCACGGCTCGCTGGCGCGCTGCGGGTTCCGCGTGCTGCCCTCGCAGCCGCACCCGGATTTCCCGTCGTGGACCGCGCAACCGCTTCCGTCCTGGACGCACCCGCTGCAGCTTGCCGGCGACGAGACCGCCGCGGAGGTGCGATACCTGCTCACGTTCCGCCCGTTCGGCACGCTGCCGGAGACGGTACGGGCAGGCTATCTCGCGGGCCGTATCCACCTGCTGCCGTTCCCGGGCAGCCTGGTGCCCTGGGGGGCGCAGCCGTACCTCCGCCTGCAGGCGACACTGCCCGGCGCGCTGCAGATCCCGCTGCTCACCACGATTGCCCGCCGCCACCTGCCGCGTGGCCTGCGGGTGCCGCAGTCGGGTTGGATTCACGAGCCGCGCCGCGACGAGGCGCGCGCCGAAATACACGAGGCGCTGCTGCGGCCGACGTTCAAGCGCACCAACCGGTGGGACAAGGTCAAACGGCACGACGACGAGCTCGCCGCCATCGCCCGCGAGGACGCGGTGGCGCGCGTCCTGTTCTCGACCGAGCTCGACGCCATGGGGCTGTACGACAAGCCGCTGGCGCGCAAC
>Ga0315287_10002543_pt1 | contig 17330 bp, 19 predicted proteins | sample YL17G11_0_MG_FD_205037 | JGI IMG/M metagenome (GOLD analysis project Ga0315287, IMG submission 205037) | Sediment microbial communities from Yellowstone Lake, YNP, Wyoming, USA - YL17G11_0 | ecosystem: Environmental > Aquatic > Freshwater > Lake > Sediment | place: USA: Wyoming | collected...
AAATCCAGAGATTGAACCAGGAGCTGATGGTTTTCGATTATTAATTCAGGGGAGTTGATAAGCAAGCCCAGCAGACTAACTATTTTATCCCGGGGATATTTAAAGTAATTTTTTAATGTGACTGCGGTTTCGATAAAAATTGGTTCACAAATATGGAGAGTTACCTGATGCAGCCTGGATTTGCGAATAAGATCCTCAACCTGGGACCGCTGGCTGGGAATATCGTTGGTGAGAAAGCGAAGAAGAGCGTTGGTATCGAGTTGGTATGAGATCATTCTTTTAGGGGAGATAGACCCATTTCTTCGATTACATTATCAGTGATAGCTTTTTCAAAAGCGGCACTTTCCTCCTTGATTATTTGTTGGGAGGATTTACCCCGGTTGGCTTTGACAATGGGGTTATTATGCAGTATGCCCATGAGAGACAAAATATCCCGATGGGGGAGAAGACGAATTTCAATTTTTGATCCGGTGTCTTTGATGATGGCCTTAGCCCTCTTATGTAAAAAGTACTTATCCCTTAGAGATTTGGGAATGGTGAGCTGGCCTTGGGAAGTAATGGAAGCGATATAATTCATTATATTTTCTCCTTGCCATTATTTTATATGAGTGATATTATTCTGTCAAGATGGATCAGGTGGAAGAGATCAAAGGGAAAGTTGATATTGTGGAGCTGATTTCGGAGTATATGCCTTTGAAAAAGGCCGGGAGGAATCATAAAGGATTGTGCCCGTTTCATGGGGAAAAAACACCGTCGTTTATGGTTAATCCGGAACTGCAGATCTTTAAATGTTTCGGGTGCGGGGCGGGAGGGGATGCGTATTCGTTTTTGCAGAAAATGGAAGGGCTGGAATTCGGGGAGGCGCTCCGGACCTTGGCTGATCGGGCGGGGGTAAAACTGGTATCGTACCAGCCGACACAAACGGAGGAAATAAAGGATAAACTGATAAAGATAAACGGCCTGGCGGTGCAGTACTGGCATTATTTGCTGACGGATCACCCGGTAGGTAAGCCGGGACGGGAATATTTGCGGGAGAGGATGATTGGTGCGGAGGCGATTGAAGCGTATAGAATCGGTTTTGCGCCGGAAGGATGGGATTATTTAATTAAGTATCTGGTGGGAAGGAAAGGGTACCAGGCAGATGACTTGACGAGAGCTGGTTTAATAATAGATGGGAGGTATGACCGGTTCAGGAATAGGATTATGTTTCCGGTTGCTAATCATCGGGGTCAGGTAGTAGGATTTTCCGGACGGGTAATGCCGGGATCTGGGGATCAAGCCAAGTATATTAATACGCCGGAGACGGAGGTGTACCACAAAAGTGACACTTTGTATGGATTGGAAGTAGCTAAGGCGGAAATCAAAAAGGGAAACCTGGCGGTGTTGGTAGAAGGGCAAACAGACACAATTGCCAGCTGGCAGGCGGGAGTAAAAAATGCAGTGGGGGTGGGGGGAACAGCGCTGACCCCGCGGCAGGTGGAATTAGTACACCGGTTGGCGGAGACGGTGGTGTTTTCGCTGGACAGCGATGTGGCGGGAGATATGGCAGCCAGAAGGGGAATAGAAATGGCTCTTAAGGCCGGAATGGTGGTAAAAACCACAAATCCTAAACAATTGGTGGCGGATTACAAATATAAGGATCCGGGGGAATGCGCAACAATGGAACCGGAGTTGTGGAAAAAAATTATTGCCGGGGCGGTGCCGATTTTTGATTATTACCTGACATCGGCTGTGGAGAGACACGGATTGGACGCGGTGGGGAAAGGGAAAATCAGCCGGGAGCTGATACCGATTTGGGCAGGAATTGATGACGAGATAGTTAAAGCCCACTACATCGGTAAACTGGCCGGGGTGTTGGGGGTGAGGGAAGAGGATGTGAGAGCGCAACTCTCCAAATCCCCCTCCTTCGCCCCTTCGGCATCGCTCAGGGCTTCGGAGGGCAGGGAGAAAAAGACGAGGAGGGAAGTAATAGAGGAATATGTTGTCGGGTTGGCATTACGAAATGGGAAAGTTAAGGAGTTAATCAGTGAACCAGTTAAACAGTTATTTAGGGTGGAGTTTTGGAAAAAAATAACAGAGCAATTCACAATTTACAAGGTAAGATTTACAAGAACCAAAGATTTAATAAATAATTTACCGGCGGAGTTACGGGAAAGGGCAGAGGAGCTCTTGCTGGTAGATGATGAGATGGATGCGGAAGAAGCGGAAAAAGAGTGGCAAAAAGCCCTGATTGAGCTGGAGGAGGTGGGCATAAGGGAAAAGATTGAGGGGACGAGAACCAGCGGCCAGAAAGATTCGGGGCAATTGAAGAAACTGACGGAAAGATTGGCAGAGTTGACGAAGCGGAGCTGAGCCATTATACTGGGGGCGCCATGCCGTTCTGGTGGGGTTCTGCCAGACTTGACACAGGCGATTTTTAAATGGCTAAGAAAAAAAACATCGGTAATATAAAATTATCCGCTGAAGCGACACGGGTGGTGGATAAAGGCAGGGATAAGGGGTATTTGACGCTGGACGAAATAATGGGCTGTTTTGCCAACGCGGAAGAGAGGATTGACGAATTGGACGGATTTTTTGCCCTGCTGCTGCAGGAGGGGGTGGATGTATTTGAGACGATTACCGAAGAAGAAGTCAAAGAGGATGAAAAAGCAGTAGCAGAGCTGGATAAGGAAATTGAGGCTTTAACCAAAGTCGAGGTAAGCGGCACGACTGACCCGGTGAGAATGTATTTACGGGAAATCGGTAAGATTCCGCTTCTGAAATCATCGGAGGAAATTGCGCTGGCCCAAAAAATTGAGAAAGGAGACAGGAGAGCAAAAAAGAAATTGACGGAGAGTAATCTCCGACTGGTAGTGTCGATTGCCAAGAAATATGTGATGCGGGGGTTGTCTCTTTTGGATCTGATTCAGGAAGGTAACCAAGGGCTGATTCGGGCGGTGGAAAAATATGATTGGCGTAAAGGATATAAGTTTTCCACTTATGCCACGTGGTGGATCCGCCAGGCAATTACCCGGGCAATTGCCGACCAAGCCAGAACAATCCGGATTCCGGTGCATATGGTGGAAACCATTAATAAAATTATCCGGATACAGCGGCAGCTGATGCAGAGGCTGGGGAGAGAGCCGCTGGCGGATGAAATTGCCAAGGAAATTGAGGGAATGACCGCAACCAGGGTTAGGGAAATTCTGAAGATCGCTCAGGATACGGCGTCTTTGGAAACACCTGTCGGCGATGAAGAAGATTCAATGCTGGGAGATTTTATTGCGGATACGTCCCAGCCATCACCGATTGAGGCGGCATCCAAGGAATTACTGAAAGAAAATATTGAGGAAGTGCTGGCGACTTTGTCTGACCGGGAAGCAAGGGTGTTGCGAATGAGATTCGGACTGGAAGGGAAGAACCCGATGACTTTGGAAGAAGTGGGGCGGGAATTCGGGGTGACCAGGGAGAGAATTCGGCAGATTGAAGCCAAGGCACTGCGGAAACTGAAACATCCGAGCAGGCGTAAAAAACTTCAGGACTATTTGGAATAAGTGTTTTTTCACTCTTTTGCTTCTCCAAAAGAGTGAAACGAGAAAAAGAGCCCGCAAGTCCTCCCTAAAAATGCGTTCCTAATGGAATAGTCTCCGCTTTTGCGGAGGCTGCTCTCCCGGGTAAGGTAAAACGGAACGCATTTTTTAAACGGGAGATTTTGCGGAGTGAGGCAAACGCTCCTGCTTCATGTTGTTGATATAATTGGGATATGGAGGAGCTTCAAGGTGGTAAAGGAAAATCTGGTGAGGCGGGGTGGTGGGTGAGATTACCTGGGAAGACGCCATTGAGATGGGTGACGGATCCAAAAGTACTTAAAGAAGAATTGCGATATGGATTTCAGATAATTACTGATATAGAGGAAATATCAAAAGCGAATGAAAGTGGGTACAGGGCACAGATGATAGTGCCAGCTCTGAGCCGAAAAGTTGAAGAAGTTCAGAAGAGAGGAGGGTTTAGGCTGGCAAGTAAAAACCAGGGCGAAAGTAAATAGACACTTGAGTTTAGTTTGATAATTTGGGGGTGGGAAAGGGGAGTAATTGTTGGTAAAATCTGCGGATGGTGCTGAAAATTTGGGAATTATTGGTGGGATTGGTACCGGTAGTGGGGATCGGAGGGCGGGGAGTGCAGAAGAAAGTTAAATACAGTATTGATAAATACCGGAAGACCTACGAGCTTTTAGAAAAGTATGATAAAAGCAGCTCTAAAAACCCCGAAATACTGGCTGAGCCCGAAAGACTGCGCCAGTATGTACGCGGCTTTTCGAAAGATTCTGGAGTTCGGCGAGCCGATTCCGCTGTTTGAAGAGAGATTTCCGGGAAGGTTGGAAGGGATTTTGGGATCAGTGGCGGCGACCTGGGATAAAAAATATCTGAATGCTACGGTCTTGGATGGGGCGGCGGCGTATTTTAATCAAATAGTCAGGGGACATCCGTTCGGAAACGGGAATAAGCGAATGGCAGTGCTGTTTACGCATTATTTTTTGCTAATGAATGGTTTGGATTTTACGTTGTCGCCGCAGGAAATGTATAACTTTGCCGTGCAGGTAGCACTAACAGGTAGAAAGCGGAGGGGGGAGGACGGGACTAAAGAGTGGTGCAAACAGGTAATCGGGGATTTTGTGGTGGAAGGCAGCAGCGGTTTTGAGTGGCTGAATTCGCTGGTGAAGTGGGTGCGGGCGTCGAAAAGTACCCGGAAAAATTAATCTTCTTCACCTCTCGATTTTCTGAAGGGAGCAGTGGGGGGAGGGGAGAACCCGGACGGTTGGGCGGATTCGGAAGCAGAAAGAGATGAGTTAAGGCTACTGACCAAGTATTGGGACAGCAGACTATCGGCATAGGAGGAATGGGTACCGGTGCCGCCGCGGGTTTGAAAGGCAACAGTGCCGTCGGCACCGCAGGAGGGGAGGATAATATCCACACCTCCGGGATGATAGGAAAGATAGGAGGTGAGATTGTAGACTTGGCCGGAAATAATGGTCCAGCAATCGGAAGCGGAATTATGGCGGGCGATTTCGGCCGGAGTCAAGGTTAAGACAGTCTGGGTGGGGGCGGCGGAAGTAGAGACACCGAGCTGTCGGGGGGTGGAGGCGGTTTTTTTAGAGGCAGTGAAGCCGGCAGAGATTATGGCTGCAGCCGCAATAGCAAAAATAATCAGGGAAACAGCGGCAACAGTTTTGGATTTCATAGAGTAAAATTTATGAAGGGTATGCGGGTCGATTTTAGCATAGTTATTCTGATGGTTGTGGGCGGATGGGGATTGTGGTGGCTGGAACGGTCGGGATTGTTTATTCAGAACTTGGGGCAGCTTTCGGGACTTACAGGGATACTGCTAATGGCTGCCAACTTTATTCTGGCGGCCAGGGGAAAGTGGCTGGAGAAGAAATCGGGGGGCTTGGGAAGAATGTATCATGACCACCACTGGATCGGGGCGACGGCGTGGGTGGTACTGTTGGCTCATCCCCTGTTATTGTCAGGTCAGTATCTGGGGGTATCAGTGGTGCTGGCAATGCGGCGGCTGCTGCCGGATTATGGGCAGTATCCGGTGTGGCTGGGGATAGGTGCACTGCTGCTGATGATCACTCTTTTGTCGATCACCTTTTTTGCCAAATGGGAATATCAAAAATGGAAGTTATCACATCGATTGTTGGGGGTGACGCTCATACTGGCCGGATTGCATGTGCTGCTGATACCGGGGAATTTGAGCGGGAATCCCTGGCTGCGGGGATATTTACTGTTGGTAGTGGGAGTGGGGATATATGCCTGGATATACAGAATATGGATGCAAAGTACTGCCGGGACCAAAGCTGAATATCGGATTAAAAAGATCCGGAAGCTAGGAGAAAATATGACGGAAATTATCATGAAGCCTGCCGGGGCGGGAATAAGGTACCAGCCCGGGCAGTTTGTGTTTGTAGACTTTGATATTACCGGAATGGCAGGGGAACAGCACCCATTTTCGATTACTACCGGGGGAGGGAACGGGGAACTGGGAATAGCGGTAAAGAATTTAGGGGATTTTACGGGGAAAATGATGGATTTAAAGGAAGGAACGAGAGTGTGGATCGAGGGACCGTACGGAAAGTTTGCCCAAAAATTTGTGAAAGCGAAAAAGCAGGTGTGGATCGGGGGCGGAATCGGGATAACCCCGTTTGTGGGAATGGCCAGGGGACTGACGCCCAAACAGATAGAGAAACTGGATATATATTATGTGGTGAGTGAAAGAAAAGAGGCCGTGCTGGTTCCGGAGGGAGTTGGGACCCGGGTATGGGTGAGTAAAGAAAGAGGGCGGATAACGGGAAATGAAATAGCTAAAGAAATCGAGGATCTCCGGGAAAGAAAGATTATGCTGTGCGGGCCAAAACCAATGATGATCAGCCTGAGAAGACAATTGGAAGAACTGGGAGTAAAACCAGAAGATGTGATTACCGAAGATTTTGCCTTGTACGGGGATTATTGACCCTCCTTCGCCAAAGGCTACGGAAGGGCAGGTTTTTTCAAATAGTATTTGAGAGTGAGACGGACGCCGTCGGCAAATTTAGTCTTTGGAGTCCAGAGGAGAAGTTTTTGGGCTTTGGCCGGGGAAAGAGAATTGTGGCGGACGTCGCCGGGGCGGTCGGGGGCGTATTGGGGAGAGATGGGGGATTTGAGGGCGGATTTAAGGGTGTCGAAAACCGTCTGATTGGAGGCGGCAGTGCCGGTGCTGATATTGAAAAAGTCGTTTTTAGGGTAATTAAGAGCGGTGATATTGGCATCGACGACATCATCGACATAGACATAATCCCGGGTGTGGCCGCCGTCGCCGAAGATAGTGGGGATTTTTCCTTCCAGCATTCTTTGGGTAAAAATGGCGACGATACCGGCTTCGCGGTTGCCGTCCTGGCGGGGGCCGTAGACGTTGGCGTAGCGGAGGGATACCCAGGGGAGGTGATAAACTACTCCGTACAAGCGGAAGTATTGTTCGGCAGTAGCTTTGGAAACGCCGTAAAAAGAAGTAGGTTTGAGAATAGGTTCGTCTTCGGAAAGGGGCAGATGATCTTCGGGGACTTCGCCGTAGTAAGCGCCGCCGGTATTACTATAAATAAATTTGGGCAGGCTGGATTTTTTAGCGGCCTCCAGTAAATTGAGAGTACCGAGGATATTAATGTCGGTATCTTCCAGGGGATGATCCATGGAGTAGGGGACTTCGTTTTGGGCGGCCAGGTGGAAAACCGCCCGGGGTTTAAAATCGGCAAAAATTTCCGGGATGCGTTGCTGGTCGCGAATGTCGACTTGGAAAAATTTTGATTTGGGGTTTAGATTAGCAATTTTTCCAGAGCGGAGGTTATCGATAATGCCGACTTTGTGCCCCAGACTAATTAACCGATCCTGAATGTGGGAACCGATGAAGCCAGCGCCGCCAGTGACGAGAATGTTCATGGGTGGGGAGGTGATTTTACTAGATACTTCTCTCTAACTTCTCGGACTTTCTTTGCTAATTTGGGGGGTAAATAGTTTTCTAAAAGTATAGAGAAATTTTCTACTCCTTTCGGATCTGGTTTGATTTCAGGCAGAAGAGTGAAGCCTGAGGGAAGAAGGTGGTCTTGCTCAGGAAGAAGAGACATAAAGTGACTATAACACCGGTTGTTATAATGAGTATAGATGGAATTGATGAAATTGGTGATTAGAACCGTGGCGATTGGGGTGGCGGCATATATAGTGCCGGGAGTTATGGTTTCGGGGGTAATGGCGGCAGTGGTGGCAGCCGTGGTTTTGGGAATATTAAATTCGGTGCTGCGACCGATACTGCTGTTTTTAACATTGCCGGTAAATATTTTGTCTCTGGGGCTATTTACCCTGGTGATTAATACAGCGATGGTGTTGCTGACGGCTAAATTGGTGCCGGGATTCGGGGTTAACGGCTGGGGAGTGGCGTTTCTGTTTTCAGTGGTTTTGTGGCTGGTGAATTGGATGTTGGAGAAGTGGGTATAGTTATTTTCATTCTTTGTGTCGCCAAAGAATGAAACAAGAAAGGCGACCGCAGATCGCCCCTAAAAATGCTCGGCAATAAAAGGAATAGTTGCCGCGATTGCGGCAGGCTGCTATCCGTTTTAAGGTTGGGATTGCCGGCATTTTCTTGACGGGGATTCCTGCGGTTTTTAGATACAAATTCGAGTATAATTGAGGGGTTCTTTGATAGATATTCCGCGGTGGCGCAATGGTAGCGCGGCTCCCTGTCGTATTTAGGCAGCCTTCCTGGGTAACTGGGATTGAATAATCGGGCTAATTCGGGGGACCCCTTCTTCGCTATAAGCTACGAAGGGTTATCCCGAGCTAAATTTCTTTGGCTAACTCGTTCTGAGCGTAGTCGAAGGATAAATGTGTAGAGACTATATACCCGACCCCTCCTTCGTCAGGACTTCGGAGGGTGATGAGATAGTCCAGGCCTTTTGGTAACAAGAGGGTTTCTGTAAGGAGAAGGTTCGGGGTTCGAATCCCTGCCGCGGAGCAACAAGTCCTATAGTTTGACTATTAGTCTTGTGTTAGGTATAATTTCGAGATGTCGAAAGATATATTTGAGAGGGCAATTAGCGCTATCCAAAGAAACAGATTAGAAAATTTTGTTAAACATTCATTTGATAATGAATGTGGTTGTTTTGGATTTGCAGTAATTAGTTGTTTTAACTATCTATATCCTAGAGCTGTCTTGCCTCGCAATATAGAAGATTTTTTGATCCAAGATACTGAAGGAGCAAGGGTTAGATTAATCGACGTGATTAAAGAAATAAAAAAGCTTGAATCGTATTTGAATATTAAAGTAGATCACATAGTTAACCACACGAGTTTGCCAACTTCAGTAATTAAAGAGGCGTTGCCACCAGAAGACAGAGTATTAGTAATAAATTCTACTGATGGTTGGTTATATCCAGAACCGAATAAGTCAACTGCAATTACAATGTTGCAGAGCAAAAATAACAAAAACGGTGGTCACTATATTCCCTTAGTAGAGAATTATAGATTTGATGAGAATGGGTTTGTAACTGGTGGAAATAGTGAATATCAAAGGATTAAGAATGATTACAGTGCAGGGATTTCATTTGTTGTTGTTAAATCTGATTAATCATCTAAAGCCAACACGTTGTTTTAACTATAGCGCCAACAATTGATTAATTAATTTAAGTGTTAATTCAGGATAATCAATCAGAGATAACCAATCCGACTTTCTGTAATCGTCCCATTTAGCGAGGATTACCATAATAAACCGTCATTTGATATCTTCCAATGTTCACAGCGTGGATATAAAGGATATATCCAATGTATTTATTAACAGGACGATTATTTTTTCACAATGAAGCGGTATTTGTCCGGAGAACCATAGAGGGATTAAGAATTTTTGAAAATAAACAAATAGATACTTCCGGCTATACCAAGAACGAACTTGTCTCCAAACTTGAAGAACTAAGTACGACCAGGATAGTGGTATAAAATTTACCGGTCAAACGCTTTTTTTACGGGAACTCTTGTGATAAGCTGAAGGTATTCGTGAAGAAAATTAGCAAAAGGCGTCTGTGGCTGGTTCTTTTTCTGTTTTTGGTTTTATTTGTTCTGACTCCCGGTCTCAATTGTGTGATGTACTCAAGGAGTAGCCACTGCCGTCCGGAGCCGTCATTGGGAAGCCGGATGTGGAAGAGGCTGTTTCCTCCGAAAGTATTTATGGATGGATCACAGTATGTGGAGCAAATTTTGAGAAAAAGTGAGAGTAAGCCTTTACCCGCCAGTAATTAATATGATTAAAGAACAGGATCCATCAATTACTGACGCCGCGAAGGACTTTGTAGTGGATGCCAATAGGTCATCCAGATATATGGCAGCCGTTGAAGCCGTGACAAAGATGGTGATGGCGGAGATAAGAGAAAATATGGGCGGGGAGTCCAAACCTGTACGCAGGAGTTTTACTGATCGGGTGTTTCGCCATCTTTAGTTAACGGAGCTTGGGTGACAGAGGCAATGGCTCGGCAGAGACAACTCCAATTTTTGTGACTGAAAATGAAGAAAGCAGTTTTGGCGGCGGTGTGTGCGATGGGGATAGTTTTTTTTGGGGTGAGAATTCGGGGACGGCAAAGGTATTCATACCCGCCGCCGGAAACATCGTTTGATGAGATCGGGTACGTGTGGCTGGGACAGGGGTGGCTGAGAAGGGGGGTACTGTTTGACTGGTCGGTATTTAATATCTACTTTGATAACAGCGGAAAAAATTCCAGGGCGGTCGGGTTGGGAGACGAGGGTTTAATTCCCCAGCAGGGATCTTCGGGGAAGGGAATTTTATATTTGGATAAAGAAATGGAGGTGGACGGCTATAAAAGCCATTTCCGGCTGGTACAGCCGTGTTTGGATAATCCGCCCCTGGCGGCAGTACTGTTCGGCGGGATGAATCTGCGGCAGCCGAGGTGGAGTAAAAGCGTACACAACAGCCGGGATGTAATGGTGTGGTGGAGCATACCGGTAATTTTGGGAGTGCTGGGATTGGGATACCGGTTGGGAGGCCGCTTAGCAGGATTGTTGGGAGCGGCAATATATGCAGTCGGGCCAGGATATGTGATTTCCAGCCGGATGGGTCTGCCGGAAAATTTGCTGGCGGGGCTGCTGGTATGGGCAATCTGGGGAGCATGGGAGCTGGCCGGGAAGCCAAAGAAATGGCTGATGGTGGGAGTGACGGCGATGGCAGTGGCAGCTCCTTTGGTCAAAATGTCCGGGGTGATTGTACCGGCCGTTATAGCAGTAGTATTGTTTTCCCGGAAGAAACTAAAATGGGGATGGGTGATGCTGGGATGGGGTTTATTGGGAGTATTACTTTATGGAGTTTTTGGGGCAGGAAATAATTTTGAAGTCTGGAAACGGGTGTTGATCCAGCAGGGAAGCCGGGGATTTGAGGGCGGACCGGTAACAATGCTGACCCGGATGCTTTTACCCCGGGTACCGGTGTTAATGATAGACGGGTGGATAATTTTGGGATTTATGGCTGCGGCGGCAGCACTGATTTGGGGAAAGCAAAAATACAAGCTGGTGGCGGGGATGATAATAATTCATAATGTTTTTTTTGGCCTGTTCGGAGGGGGTAATTTTCCCTGGTATCAGTTTATTGTATATCCGGTATTAGCAGTGATGGCGGGGGTGACGGTGGGAGAGATGATAAAAAAACCGCGGTGGGAATTTAATGGACTATTTTTTTTCATGGTTCTATCACCGCTGCTATATTATTGGAAAATGGGAGCGGAGTGGAAACAGTTTATCGGAATATATCGGTGGATGATTTTATTGGCTGTAGCCGGGCCAGCAGGATTTGTTCTGGTGAAAAAAAACAAACTTGACTGGTTAATCAGGGCAGTATTAATAGTGATGGTGGCGATTTCAATGGTAATGAGTTCTAAAGTGGAGGCCAATCTAAATCGAACCTGGACAGCTTTAAATCAGGCGAATCTGAGACTGTGGTGATATACCCAAATAACTCCAGTTTGCAAGCAAACTGATTTGGGTATATATCCAACAACTCTCATTAAAAGTTGCAAACTCGAGGATGTTGACTATAATGATACTGACTGCGGCCATCCGTAGTATAGCCTTCCACGTAGTCTCGGTAGCCAACCAAACATTCTTTCCGAATAAGCCAGAAGTTGTATCGCTTATATAATTCAGAGAAGGTATAAATTGGCCTCGAAGTTGACTTCCTTTTTGCTCTCTGGAATGATTAATTCATGGATCCTACTATTTTGCCCGAACTGATTCAAAATGAAGTCCCAATAACTCAACCAAACCTACGGCCAATTAGCAAAATTCCTACTCCGAAAAATAAATGGAAATTGATTTTAACTGTGATTGTTTTCATAGCTATAGTTGGAACAGGAGGATATATGTTAATGAAAGATACTGCCACAGCCCCGGCTCCGACTCCGACTCCGACATCCATAAATGATACTAAAAAAAATGTTTTAGTTATTGTTGACGAAAATTATTATGCTGGTTTATCTCCTTATTTGTCTGAATTTAAAAATGATGTCAAATCTAATTTCGAAGTTAATATAACCATTTTATCTGTTAACCCAAATATCTACACTTCTGAAAAAATCAGAGAGCTATTAATAAGCGAATGTCAAATTGATTCAAAACTAGGTTGTAAAAATCTCGAAGGCGCAATTTTTGTAGGGGACATCCCTTACGCAATTTATGATAGCCCATATGATTCAACCCCTGCTCCATTCATGTTTTATTATCAAGACCTTGATGCAACATTTAATAAAAAATCAAACGGTAATTATGATAAATATCTCACTTTTGGAACCCATGAGGGCCCGGAAATTTATATTTCATGGATAAAACCAATAAAAGATCAAACTTTTGGAAATTATCAAGAACAATTAAATAATTATTTTAAAAAACATCATAAATATCTTTTGGGAGAGACTCAAGCAACTAAAAAAGTTTTGTTGGCAACGCATTGTGACATAACTACTGCCGGAAGCTGGTCTTTTGTGTTCGAAAACTATTATGGCAAAGAAAATATCGTTGAGGTCTATCCAAAAGGGAGATGTGACAATATTTGCCCGTTAAAACAAGATCTATTGACTCAATTATCAACAATACCTGAAGTTGCTCGCTTACATTCCCACGGCACGCCAGCTGAGTTATGGTGCTTATCAAAAGAAAATATTAAAAGCTTAGAATCACAGCCGGCATTAATAGCAAGCTGGGGTTGCGGGGTCGGGAATTTTTATAATTACGAAAGTGACTCTTTTCCGCTGGCGTTTATTAATGGAAAGGATCTGGGTCTTTCGTTTATTGGTAAACTTCATTCTGAGGATATAGATACCAGCGGAGAGGGGTCTAATTTTACCAATAACGACATCTATCTTTTTGAGAACTGGAATAAAGGAGATTATCTTGGAAAAGCCTTTTTAGATATGGAGCAGAGTTTTGTAAATAAAACTTTCCCGCCAGGAGATGAACAGCACCAGACTAGTTTTAGCCTTAATCTTTATAGAATTAGTGGACCATTACAAAGAATAATTATTGGTTCTCCTTTTGTCTATCAGCAGACGGTCAGTCCAGCAGAGCGCCGCCGGGCAGAGGCTCTTGGACGCAGGGTTCCAGCCGAGGACGTTGTCCCTCGGGCGCCAGCTCTGAACAACCCTCACTATTAGAAATTGCTCCATAACTAAGTCTGGATAATCGATAAGGTCAGACCAGTCTGCTTTTCGGTAATGGTTCGGCGGGCTCACCACAAGTCGTCCCACCCGGCGAGCAAATTTTTTTAGCCTCGGAAAACTATATCAAACTGATCAAGGCTCGGTAGGACTCGAACTTTGGTAGAATCTTTATATGGATATATTTAAGGAAGCTGAGGAGTTCGCAAAGAAAGAATATCAAAAGAATGATTCGTTTCATCAATATTCCCATATTCAAAATGTGATGAAAAGAGCATTACAAATTGCAGGTTCGTTTAAGGATGTTGATTATGAGGCATTAAAGTTGGCAATCATTTTTCATGACATAAACTATTTATCTTATGAAAATCATCCTGATGCCAGTGTTGTGGTTGCAGAGACATTTCTTAAAAGCCGTGGATACCCTACGGATCGAATAGAAAGAATTAAAGAGATAATGATTAACCATTCAACTCCACATCGTGTCAGGCTGGGGGAGGCAAGACTGCTTGAAGGAAAAATTATTTACGATGCAGATAAGTCGATTTTTATTACAAATAAGGAAACCTATGATAAATACTTTCATAGGCTATATTTGGAAGAAACTAAAAGGTTAGTTCCAAATAAGTTCTAAACTTATCCACCTGAGCGAGCAATGGTCCGGGAAATGCCGTTTTTTCGAACCGTTGACTGGGAGGGTTGTTACTTCCCCGCGTCAATATTTAGAGAAAGTTGGGGTTTCTCTACTCTGCCGACCATGAACTTCACGCCCTCGGACATATTTACGGATTCAATCATGGTATTGGGGTGCTGGCTCGCAAATACTCGGAAGACTTCGTCTGCGAATGCCTGACCCACTGTTTCGATCCCATCGAAATCAAGAATGACGACCTTGAACTTATCGAGATTTGACATAAGTCTTCGTCCTTGAGATCTGGAAATATAAAGGGTTCCGGCTTTATATAATTTGACGTGAATTTTGGTTTTATCGAAGGCATAAGAGTCCGGTTCAGCCTGGTATTGGGCGAAAATGTCATTGAGGTGTTTATTTGAACTTTTTCCAATCTCAAATCTCACTAACGTTCCGACTAGGGGTGGGGCTTTATCAATAAATAAGTCAGGAAGGGTGTTGTCGATTCTGAGAATATTCCCATAACTATTGAGTATAAATAAATCGGCAACCTTAGAGGTAAAGAATATACCTTCACCTGTGTGAGAATGGGGAAGGGTGGTGGTCTTACCTTTCAATAGCTCTTGGATTGCTTCTAACTCAGATGAGAGACGTTTCTTTTCCATAATATTTCTGAAGACACCAACCCCATGGTCCCTTATTTCAAAGGCAATTCTCTGTTCATATTTCTCAATATTTACATCAATATGCTTAGATTGAGAGTGCTCTATGGAGTTGTTGAACATTTCGGTAAAAGCGTAGTTAATGATACTGGCGACATTTTCGCCGAGAGAATTTAAGATAGGGCTTTCTGACTTGATTTGCACTAAAATACGGTCTTCGCTCAGGTTGGTGTTTACGAAGTGTTTGGTAAACTTATTTGCCAGTGCAGACTCGTTCTGGGGGAGGGCATAAATCAGATATTTTCCACTTCTGGCTCTGATTAGACGCTTTTCCTTTATTAGCTCATTAAGTTGTCGGCTAATCCAAATACGAGACTTGGGTGTGTCCAGACTAGCCAGTACTTGGGACACACTAGCCTTACCCAGCCGAGCTAGGGTGGTGATAATCTCTTCTTTTGTACTTGTTTTTGTAGACATGTAAACTGATTATATAGACATGTAAACTGATATGTCAAGTGTCTTACCTGTTAGCTAAACCAAGCTGAATGTGTTAAATCTATGCATTCCTATCTAGTATTGCATAGATTTGCATAGATGTGCTAATATTAGACATATGCCAAGCAAACTGATTTCTATAGGAAAAGCCTCAAAATTACTGGGTGTTTCGATTGATAGCCTGAGAAGGTGGGATAAAGCACACAGATTACTTTCTGTTAGAAACGGTTCCAGGGGGCATCGTTATTACAGACAAACAGATATTGACGTTTTCCTACGAGAGATTGTTACATTGGTAAAACAGTGGGCGTTGGCAGAAACAGGAATAACTCCGGAACAAGATGTGTATTGTCAAACTAGAGACATTTTCCAAGCACGACTGGAAAAGCTTCAGTCCAGTCTCCAACGGGCGGTTTCCTCTTCAGCAACGTCATTATTGAGTGCAGTTGCTGGTGAAATCGGCAACAACTCTTTTGATCATAACCTAGGTAACTGGCCGGACATAACCGGAATATATTTCTCGTATGACTTGGGAAATAGGGTCATTGTATTAGCCGATCGGGGACAAGGAATATTAGCAACTCTTAAACGGGTAAGGCCAGCGTTAACCAACGACGGCGATGCCCTTAAAGTAGCATTTACTGAAACGATATCCGGCCGGTTTCCAGAAGCCAGGGGGAATGGGTTAAAATTCGTTAGAGATGTTATTGTTGAAAACCCGTTTACTCTTGATTTTGAAACGGGTAATGCCCATTTGTTCTTAAAAGAAAATGACAAAGAGATTATCATTACACCAGCAGAACAACATATAAAAGGATGCCTGGCCATCATTAGATTTGAAAACTTAGTATGACCATCAATTTAAAAAAATTTGGCACAATATTGGTGTCACGCCCTTCCGGTAAAGAAGCTTGGCTAGCTTTTCAGCCTACTCTCAACGAGTCCCGGGAAAACGAAGAGGTAATAGTTGATTTTTCAGATATTGCCGTATTGACTCCATCTTGGGCGGATGAGTTCCTGACTCCCCTGCACAATCGTTTTCCTGGAAAGGTAAGGCTTATAAACACCGATAATGCCTCTGTCAAAGCTACTTTAGCTACGTTGGCTAAGCAATAGCCAGACTTTTGGTAGAATATTGGCACAGCATGTGGAAAGTGGGGTTAATAGTGCTCTTGGCAGTAGAAATGTTTTGGTCTTTGCGAGCGACCCCGGATTACCCGGTGCTGTATAGAATTAAACGACTGGAAGAAAAAGCTTATTTTCTGCTGCTGCGAAAACCTGAAGACAAAGTTAATTTTTCCCAAGGGTTATTAAATTTAAGGTTAAAAGAACTGAATCACTTGGTAGTAGTAAAAGAGTTCGATTTACTATACCCGGCTTCTTTACGATTTATTTGGGAAAGATATAAATGGGAAAACAAAAATTGGCACTGGCAATACTATTTGTAGTTTTGTACGGAGGGGGGTTTGTGGTTACGAGTTCTTTTAAAGGAACGTTTCATACTGATGAGCCGGGAAATGTGATGATGACTTTAAATTCCTACCAAAGCCCGGAACAAATTTTTCGTTATGCAGCGATAACTTCCCAGCCGCCGCTGGATCATTTTATCCGGACCTATATCTGGTCGTATTGGGGTAAAAGATGGGAAGTATTCAGGCAGTATCCGGAATTGTACCAACGCTTATTGTCGCTATTATGGTGGGGGTTGCCCATAGGTTATTTTCTGTGGCAGCTGCAAAATTATTCCCGAAGGACCCAGGGGGTCATAATTTTGGGATTGACGTTAGCCGGAACGTCGGTGATGAACCAGTTCTATGTGGCAGAAGCCAGACATTATGCCGCTGTGGCGGCAACAATGGCGGCAATGATAATTGTTTATCTGAGTGACAGAGTTCGGCTAAACGAGGTCAAATACCACTTTCTGATAATCTCTGTACTATTGCCGCTTCTGCACCTGGTGTCGTTCCCTTTTTATCTGACAGTGGTAGGGTTTTTTCTGTGGGAGTTGAAACGGGAGGGGAAAATGACACGGAAAAGTTGGGGAGTTATTTTCGGGATATTGACAGTTTATTGGATAGGTGTGGTATGGATGTACCGAGCAATTTCGGTAAGCAGCAGCGGGTGGCAAAATCCGTCCTGGAGGAATGTGGTAGAAAATCTCGGATATGCTAATTACTATTTTTTCCGGACTTGGGGATGGATGCTGGAGGGGACCTGGCTGTTCCCTGGGTATCGGTTACTTCCGGAAATAATTAGTCATCATTGGCCGGGAATACTGCTGTTGATTTCTCCGGCAGTGGTGGTGATAATGGCCGGAAAAATAAAAGCGGGAACG
>Ga0315287_10002544_pt1 | contig 17326 bp, 16 predicted proteins | sample YL17G11_0_MG_FD_205037 | JGI IMG/M metagenome (GOLD analysis project Ga0315287, IMG submission 205037) | Sediment microbial communities from Yellowstone Lake, YNP, Wyoming, USA - YL17G11_0 | ecosystem: Environmental > Aquatic > Freshwater > Lake > Sediment | place: USA: Wyoming | collected...
TTGTCCTTGTTCGTGATCATTGCGACGCTGCTCCTGGTCGGCTGTGGCGGCGGCTCCGGCTTCGTCGAGTCAAAGGACACGCCGGCAAAGACGCGCACTTCCCGCTCGAAAACGCCGACGACAGCCACCGTCCACGCGACAAGCACGCCCGCCCGCACTCCGGCGCACATCCCATCGAAACCGTCGAACGCCTCGGGCTACGCGGCGGCCATCGCCTCCTATCTGAACGACGCCGGCGACTCCGCTCTTGAAGACGATTGCCTGAAGTCGCTGTTCGAGAAGTGGGACATGCCGTGGGGCGCCGACTCTCCCTCGTGCATCGTCGGCAACACCGACGCCGACGCGGAGAAAGAGGTCGCCGTGCTGCTAAGCGACGTCAGCTCCGATCTGTCGGTGTGGCAGATCGTCGTCTTCGATTCACCGGAGGGCGTGTTCAAGGTCGCCTACCAGTCCGAGCCGGTCGAAGTGCCGGGCGGCGACATGCCGGAGTGGCGGCCGCGGCTCCTCGCCGCCGGCGACGTCAACAAGGACGGTAAGGGCGAGGTAGTGTACGCCGAGAACGTCTGCGGCGCTCACACCTGCAGCATCACCGTGCGCATCCTCACAGGCGCCGCTTCCGGCTACGTCAGCCTGGCCGGCGACGAGGTGACGATGGCTACCGCGACGGTCTCCCTTGAAGACCAGGACGGCGACGGCCCGCTGGAGATACTGCTGCACGGCGGCGAGATCGGCTCCGTCGGCGCGGGATTGCAGCGGACGCGGACCGACGTCTACGCCTGGGACGGATCAGCCTACACCCTCCGGGGCACGGTCCTTGACCCGACGGACATTCTCTACCTCCGCGTGACGGAGGCGGACGCCCTCTTCATGGCCGGCATGTATGACAAAGCGCTCGCGGTCTTCCAGGAGGCCCTGAACGACCCGACTCTGAGGACGTGGAAGGAGCCGTCGATGATGGTTGCGCCGGAGCGGGAGGAGCTTCACGCCTACATCCTCTTCCTCATGGGGCTCTCGTCGTTCGGCGTCTCCGGGCCGAATCAGCAGGGCGTCGACTACATTCAGCAGGCGGTAGACGAATACGGCGGTTATCTCCACGGCGATATGGCCGCCGCCTTCCTTGCGAGTTTCCTACCCGACGAGAATGTCTCGGCCGCTTGCGCGGCAGTTGAGGGCTTCGTCACCGACAACCTCAACCTCTTCGAGGCGTTCTGGGACTACGGCTACGCCAACCCTACCTTCAGCGCCGACACCGTCTGCCCCTTCTGACCCCCTCGTCCTCTGTCCTATCCAACGCGTAAGATAGATCACGGTAGAGACATCATGAACGAGCCCGTTAAGCACCCTCTTGTCGAGGTCGACTTCGAGCAGACGCCCTTCACGGTCGCCTGGGAGGTGACGCGCGCCTGCGCCTACGCTTGCATCCACTGTCGTGCTGAAGCGCAGCCGAAACGTGACCCTCGCGAGCTGACGACCGAGGAGGGCTTTCGCCTCATCGATGAGCTCGTCGAAGTGGGACGTCCCATCCTCATCGTCACCGGCGGCGACCCGATGATGCGACCCGACCTGCTCGACCTCATTCGCTACGCCGCGGGTCGCGGCCTTCGCGTCGCCCTCTCGCCGACCGCGACGAAGCTCGTAACACTCGAACGGCTACGGCAGGCGCGCGAGGCAGGCGTCGCCCGCGTGCAGATCAGCCTCGATGGCTCACGGCCCGATGTGCAGGACGCCTTCCGCGGCCGGCCCGGCTCCTTCGTGCGCACCCTCAAAATCCTCGACGATATCAGGAGCGCCAGCCTTTCGCTGCAGGTCGGCACGACTGTCAGCCGCCACAATGTCGACGACCTTCCGGCAATCGCGGATGTCATCGGCGCCTACGACGCGGTCATGTGGAGCCTGTTCTTCCTCGTGCCGACCGGTCGCGGCAGGCAGGTGGACATGATCTCGCCGGAGGAGCACGAGCGCGTCTTCAACTGGCTGTACGATCTCTCGAAGACGGCCCCCTTCGACGTGCGCACGACGGCGGCGCAGCATTATCGACGGGTGGTCATACAGCGTCGACGAGACGAAGCGACTTCATCGGAGCGGGGCCTGCTGGTGACCGGTACCGGCTACAGCTTTGCCGACGGCCTCGGGCAGTCGAGCCGCGGCGTGAACGACGGCAACGGGTTCGCTTTCATCAGCCACATCGGCGACGTCTGCCCCAGCGGCTTCCTGCCACTCCCCGGCGGAAACGTTCGCGAGAAGTCGTTCGTCGAGATCTATCGCCAATCGGCGCTGTTTCGCGATCTGCGCGATTACAGTCGACTAAAGGGGAAATGCGGCGTCTGCGACTTTCGCGACGTTTGCGGCGGCTCGCGGGCCCGGTCCTACGCCGTCACCGGCGACTACTTAGAGTCCGACCCCTACTGCGTCTACCAGCCACCCGCTATGAGGGCCGCCGATGCCGGTTGATCTCGACGCGAAAGACAAGGCTCTCCTCAACGACATCCAGGATGGCTTTCCGCTGACGTCGCGCCCGTTCCGCGAGATCGGCGAGAGGCTGGGCATGCCCGAAAGCGAAGTCGTCGAACGGATGCGACGGCTGCTGGCGGAAGGCGCGCTGAACCGGCTGGGGCCCGTCCTCAACGCCACAGCTATGGGCGGCGCCAGGACGTTGGCGGCGATGCGCGTGCCGCCGGCGCGATTGGAGGAGATCGCGGCTGTCGTAAACAGCTTCGACGCCGTTTCGCACAATTACGAGCGCGGGCACCACCTCAACCTGTGGTTCGTCGTATCGTCGGAGGACGCGTCGGAGGTGGGGCGCGTGCTGGCGGCCGTCGAGGCGAAGACGGGGCTGCCCGTCATGGCCCTGCCGGCTATCGAGGAGTACTTCGTGGAGGTCAAGTTCCACTTTGACGCCTGATAAGCCGCTGAGCGAAGAGGAGCGACGGCTGCTCGTCGCGATCCAGGACGGTTTGCCCATCGTCGAGCGGCCGTACGAGGAGATAGCGACGCGCCTGGGCACGACCGAGGAGCGCGTCGTCGCGATGCTGGCGTCGCTTCTCCAGCGCGGCGTCATCAAGCGACTGGCCGCAATCCCGAACCACTACGCCCTCGGCATAACGGCGAACGGCATGGCGGTCTGGGACGTGCCCGACCACGCCGTCAGCGGGTTGGGGCGTCGACTGGCGAAGCGGCCGGAGGTAACGCACTGCTACCAGAGGCCACGTCGACCCCCCGACTGGCGCTACAACCTGTACGCGATGGTGCACGGCCGCTCGCGGGAAGAGGTCGTGCAGTCGGTCGAGGACATAGCCCGCGAGACCGGCCTTTCTGACTTTCCCCACGAGATCCTCTTCAGCCTTCGCCAACTCCGAAAGAGGGGCACGCGCCTCAGCGAAAACAATGCGCAAATAGGCGCCTGAAGGCCCTCGCTTTCGTTGACAGGCTTCCCGGGCTGCAATAGGATCATATCGCAAGATATCTATTAGCCAGTCGCCTACCATCTCAGAAGTCGGCCTTCGCAAACGGGAGAAAGGCATGTACGGCACGCCGGCCCTGGCTCCAAGATCGCTCAAGGACTACGCGCCGTTTGTCGGCGGGGACAAGGTTGATGAGCTTATCGACCTTGCCCGGCCGCTGAAGGGCCTCCGCGTCCTGAACCTGAGCGTGACCGCTTTCGGGACCGGACTGGCCGAGCTTCTGCGCGCCTCCGTTCCCCTTTTCTCCGACCTCGGCCTCGACTTCCGCTGGCAGATCGTCCGCGCCGACGAGGAAGCGACGCAGGTCAACAAGCTGATGTATCGCGCGCTGGCCGGCGGTCGCGCCGAGTGGACGCCGCAGAGCACGGAGGCCTGGCGCGGCTTCACGATGATGAACGCGGGCCTGTTGAGTGAGGAATATGACATAGTCGTCGTCCATGATCTTCAGCCGGCGGCCATTCGCTCTTATGTCGAGTCGCCGGCCACTAGGGCGCGCTGGGTGCTCCACTGCCACATCGACTTGTCAGCCGCGCAGCCCGACGTGTGGGGTCTGCTGGAAGAGCACCTGCGACAATACGACCGCTGGGTGCTGGAGGATGAGCTCTTCGCCGGCGACGTGAGTGCGTCGCTGCCCGCGAGTGTCATCGCGCCGGCGGTCGACCCTCTGGGGCCGCGCAACATGGAGCTCTCTCCCGAGGCCGTCGCCGATATCCTTCAGCGCTACGGCGTCGACGTGGGACGGCCTCTTATCTCGCAGGTGGCGCCGATCAGCGAGGACAGCGACGCATTGGGCGCGCTCGAAGTCTACCGGCTGGTGCGGGAGCGCGTGCCCGGCCTGCAAATGCTGATGCTGGCGACCTCGCCGCCGGACGGCGCTGAGTCGTATGCCTACTTCGAGCGCGTGGCGGGCAAGGCAGCCGAGCTGGGGGACGTCCATATCCTGTCGAACCTGGACGACGCCGGCAACGTCGAGGTGAACGTCGTGCAGCGGGCATCGCGCGCGATGATGCAGAGAGCGCTTCAGCGCGGTTTCGGCATTTGGCTTTCCGACGCATTGTGGAAAGAGACGCCGGTCGTCGGCGCTCCCATGGGCGGCATACCGAAGCAGGTCGTGCATGGTCGCACCGGCTTCCTGGCCTCCACAGACGAGGAATTCGCCGAACATATCCTTGCGTTGCTGACGGATCGAGAGAAGGCTCGGGAGCTGGGCGCTGCTGGCCGGCGGCATGTGGCCGAGAATTTCCTTGTGTGTAGATTTCTGGCGGATTATTTGCGTCTGCTCGCCGAAATGAACTAGGGAGGATTGTTGTTTATAGGTGGGAGCGCAGTGGCTGGAGGAAGAGAGGGGTGCACGTGCGCAAAGACGGCGACCATGATCGAGTGATGAAGAAAGTAACAGTGAAGAGATGTTGAGTTCGATTCCAACCGCTCCGAAAGCCCTGGAGAGCTATCGCTCCCTTATCGGCGATGACGCTGTAGAGGAGATAGTTGAGTTGGCACGACCACTCAAGGGAGCGCGCGTCGTCAACGTCAACTCCACGCCCTTCGGCGGCGGCGTGGCCGAGATCCTGAGCTCGTTTGTGCCCCTGATGGCCGACGTAGGCCTGTCGGTGGACTGGCAGGTCATCCGCGCCGGCGACGACTTCTTCCGCGTCACCAAGGGCATGCACAACAGCCTCCAGGGTATGCTCATCGACTGGACGCCCCAGATGTGGGAGACGTGGCTGGACTACAACCGCGCCAACGCGGAGATGTTCGACGAGGACTACGACTTCGTCGTCATCCACGACCCGCAGCCTGCGGCCATACTCTCGTCTCTCACCGAATTGCGGGGGAGCCGTCCGCCGGGCAAGTGGGTGTGGCGCTGCCACATCGACCTGACGGACGCTCAGGTGCAGGTCTGGGACATGCTGCGACCGCACGTCTCCCGTTACGACGCCGCTATCTTCACCCTCCGCAACTACATGAAAGAGGACCTTCAGGGCCCGATTCCCTTCTTCGTGCCGCCTTCCATCGACCCCTTCAGCGCCAAGAACGCCGAGATATCGGATGATACAATAGAAGCGATCCTGCGCAATCATGAGATCGACCCTGAACGGCCGATCATCCTGCAGGTGTCGCGCTTCGATCCCTGGAAAGACCCACTGGGCGTGATCGACGTGTATCGCATGGTGAAGCGCGACATACCGGAGTTGCAGCTCGTGCTCGTAGCTTCGATGGCACACGACGACCCTGAAGGCTGGGCCTGGTACGAGCGCACGGTGCGTCGCGCCGGAGAGGACATGGACATCAAGGTGCGCACCAACCTGAACGGCGTTGGCAACGTGGAGGTGAACGCATTCCAGCGGGCGGCGCGAGTCATCGTCCAGAAGTCGGTCCGCGAAGGCTTCGGACTCTCCGTGACCGAGGGGCTCTGGAAGAGCCGGCCGGTCGTCGCGGGCAACGTGGGCGGCATCCCACTTCAGATCATCGACGCGGAGACCGGCTACCTGGTCAATACGGCGGAGGAGTGCGCGGGACGCGTGCTGCACTTGCTTCGCAACCCTGAGAAGGCCGACGAGATGGGCCGGCGCGGCCACGAAGTGGTGCGCCGCCAGTTCTTGACCACGCGAAACCTTAGAGACGACCTGCAGGTTTTCCGCACGCTGGCCGGCATCGGTCCTCTCAGCAGGGAGAAGGTGCCCGCGGGCGTCGCGGCTCACAAGACGAGAACGCCAAGCTAGAGTCGCGCCCGGCCGACATGACGTCGCCGGGTACACTCGCCGAATAGTCCTGCCGGCGCGCGCCGCGCTAGTAAGGAGACAGCGATGCGCGACCTCGTTTCCCGTGCCCTGGACACTGCAGCCCAGCGCGGCGCTGCCTACGCCGACGTCCGTGTCGTCGAACGACGGGCACAGTCCATCACCGTCCGCAACCAGAACGTCGAAGGGCTGACCGCGGAAGAAAGCCTCGGTTTCGGAGTGCGCGTCATCGTCGACGGTTACTGGGGGTTCGCCGGCAGCTACCGGATGACGCTGGAGGAGGCTGACTACGTAGCGTCGCAGGCGGTCGCCATCGCGCGCGCTTCGTCACGTGCCGGCGGCCCGCAGGCGGACATCGGCCCGCCCGAAGTCCACGTCGACTCCTATCGCACTCCCTTCCGAGTCGATCCCTTCGCTGTGTCGCTCGACGACAAGATCGCCCTCCTCCTGCGCGTCAACGAAGCGATGGCCCGGGTGAAGAGCATCGTCATGGCGGAGTCCAACGTCTACTATCAGCGAGAGAAGAAGACGTTTGGCAGCAGCGAGGGCAGCTTCATTGAGCAGGACTTGGTGGAGACCGGCTGCGGCATCGAAGCGACGGCCGTCGACGAGGGCGAAGTGCAGCAGCGCTCGTATCCGAACAGCGTCGGGCGGCACCAGGGCACCGAAGGCTGGGAGTTCGTGGAGCGCTACGACCTGGCGGGAAACGCGCCTCGCGTCGCTGAGGAGGCGGCGGCGCTCCTGACCGCGAAGCCCTGTCCGGCGGGCACAACAACGATTATCCTCGACGGCAGCCAGCTTGCGCTCCAGGTCCACGAGAGCTGCGGCCACGCCGTCGAGCTCGACCGCGTGCTGGGGACGGAGGCCGCCTACGCCGGCACGAGCTTCCTGACGACCGAGAAACTGGGCAACTTCCGCTACGGCTCCGACGCCGTCACCCTGACCGCCGATGCGACGATTCACGGCGGCCTGGGCACTTTCGGTTATGACGACGAAGGCGTGCCGGCGCAGTCGACGCCGCTGGTTTCGAAGGGCCTGTTCGTCGGCTACCTGACGTCGCGGGAGACGGCGGCGGCGCTCGGTCAGCGCAGCAACGGCGCCATGCGGGCCCACGATTTCAACCGCATTCCCCTCATTCGCATGACAAACGTCAGTCTGGAGCCGGGTGATTGGTCGCTGGCAGACCTCATCGCCGACACCGACGAGGGCATCTACATGGAGACGAACCGGAGTTGGAGCATCGACCAGCGGCGGCTGAACTTCCAGTTCGGCACTGAGCTGGCGCGCGAGATCAAGAACGGCAAGCTGGGCGACCTGGTAAAGAACGCAACTTATGCCGGTATGACGCCGCAGTTCTGGGGTAGCTGTGACGCCGTATGTAGTCGCGATCACTGGGTCGTCTGGGGAACACCGAACTGCGGCAAAGGCCAGCCGGAGCAGATAGCGCACACGGGCCACGGCACAGCGCCGGCCCGCTTCCGAAACGTTCAAGTCGGGCTCATGAAGTAGAACCGTGCCGAGGCTTTCCAGCCTCGGGTACAGGAGGCAGAGAATAGGATGCTGCCGGGCGAGACTCAACTGAAGAACATTGCCGATCGCGTCCTGGCGATGAGCGGAGCGGAGCAGACCGAAGTCCTCCTCTTCGCGAGCCATTCCGCCCTTACCCGCTTCGCCAACAGCTACATCCACCAGAACGTCGAGGACACGAGCGTCGAAGTCAGCGTGCGGGCGGTCGCCGGCAAGAAGATCGGCGTTGCGGGCACGAACATGCTCTCCGATGAATCGCTGCGCGCGGTCGTCGAGAGAGCGGCGGCGCTGGCGGCGCACCAGCGCGAGAACGAAGACTTCCGGTCGCTACCGTCACCTCGGCCGGTCAGTCGCGTCGACGCCTGGGCGCAGAGGACGGCCGCTTTCGGGCCCGAAGACCGGGCAGCCGTCGTCGCCGCAATCTGCGACGCCGCACGAGAGTCGAAGGTCACGGCCGCGGGCGCCTTTCGCACGTCGGCAGCGGAGGTCGCGGTCGCGAACTCGCTGGGCGTCTTCGCCTATCATCGCGAGACCAACGCCGACATCAACACGACGATTATGTCCGGCGACAGCAGCGGCTACGCTTCCCGCCTTTCGATGGACGTCGACGCCATCAACGGCAAGGCGGTGGCAGCGGAGGCAATCGACAAGTGCTTGCGCAGCGCCAACCCCATCTCGCTGGAGCCCGGCGTCTACGACGTCATCCTGGAGGACTACGCGACTTCCGACATCCTCGATTACCTGGCCTACCTGGGTTTCGGCGCCCAGCCGTACCAGGAGAAGCGCAGCTTCATGTCGGGGCGGCTGGGCGAGAAGGTCGTCGGCGAGAACGTGACGATCTGGGACGACGGCCTGTCGCCGGAGACGATGCCGATGCCGTTCGACTTCGAGGGCGTGCCGAAACGGAGAGTCGACCTGATCACCGACGGCGTGGCGAAAGGCATCGTCTACGACAGCTACTACGGCGGCAAGGAGGGCAAGGAATCGACCGGCCATGCGCTGCCCGCCGGCGCCACCTACGGCCCGCTGCCCATGAACCTCTTCCTCAAGCCCGGCAGCGCATCCGTCGACGACATGCTGTCGTCTGTGGAGCGCGGTATCTGGGTCAGCCGCTTCTGGTACACTCGGCCGGTGCACCCGCTGAAGGTCATCGTGACGGGCATGACGCGGGACGGCACGTTCCTCATCGAAGGCGGCAAGATTACGTCGCCGATAAAGAACCTGCGCTTCATGCAAAGCTATCTCGACGCCCTCAGCCAGGTCGAGATGATAAGCAGCGAGACGCGTCTGCTTCATGGCATGATCGGCGTGAGCCGCGTGCCGACGCTGAAGGTGAAGGGCTGGACGTTCAGCGGGGCGACGGAGTTCTAGGGCCGGCACGCCGGTCAAGGGGTGGGCTTTTGATTGTCGGGGGGAAGAGTGCGGTTTCGAGGCTTTTCCAGATTCGTGCGGAGGGTTTTTTGTTTGATTGTGCGTCAAGCCTCGTGTTCGTTGTTTTCTGTTATGAATGGGAGATCGCGGGCAGCGGGACCGAGGGCTCCAAGTAGAGATTAAAGGATCGGGCGGCGATTTGACAGTGGTTTGTGTCACCGGCGGGACGGGTTTCATCGGGCGGCATGTAGTGGCCCGATTGGTCGAGAACGGCGAGAAGGTGCGCGTGGCCGCGCGCGGCGGCCGAAAGGCAGACCTGCCGGCGGGCGTCGAGCAGGTCCCCGCCGACGTCGTCAGCGGCGAAGGGTTGCCGGAGGCGATGGCGGGAGTCGACAGCGTCGCGCACCTGGTCGCGATCATCGCGGAGAAAGGCGGCCAGCGCTTCGACGCCGTGATCCGCGGCGGCACGGCCAACGTCGTCAGCGAGGCGGAGAAGGCGGGCGTCAAGAAGCTGGTCTACGTCAGCGCTATCGGCGCCGGGCCCGACCCGAAGCTCCCCTACTGGCACGCGAAGTGGCAGGCGGAGCAGACGATGACGGCAAGCGGGCTGGACTACACCATCATCCGGCCTTCGCTCGTCTTTGGGCCGGAGGACGACTTCTTCAACCGGTTAGGCCGCCTGGTGCGACGGGCGCCGGTCGTGCCGGTGGCCGGCGACGGCAAGACGCGCTTCCAGCCCATTTGGGTAGAGGACGTCGTGAGCTGCGTCGTCGCCTGCCTCAACGAGGGGACGCACGACCGGGAGATCGTCGAGATCGGCGGCCCGGAGTACTACAGCTATAACGAGATAATCGATCTGATCCGTCAGAAGCTCGGCGTTCGAAGGCCGAAGGCGCACATCCCTTTGTGGCTGATGCGACCGGCGGCCCGCGTGCTTCAGGCCGTGTTGCCGTCACCCCCCGTGACCACCGACCAGCTCGCGATGCTGTCGAAAGACAACGTGACGGCGCTCGACGCCGTCCCGAAGGCGTTCGGCTTCACACCGGCATCGTTCCGGGAAGCGCCGCCTTCATCGGCGCTCGCCTAAGGGCACCGAAGGAGGTTTTCCACTCTGCGGGATGAATCCCGCAGCTTCCAGCCCGACCCCACCCAAGAAGAGGGTGCCGACGGAGACCGTAGGAAGGCTTGCCCGAAGGGAGGAGCGGATATGGTGGAGGCAGCGTGAGCAGTTCACCATCGCCCTTTACTATCGCCCATCGCGCCGGCAACAGCTATGCGGCGCTGGACAGGGCTTTGGCCGCCGGCGTGGACGGAGTTGAAATCGACGTACGTCTCGAGGGCAGTCACTTCGCCGGACGGCACGATTCGCGCCTCTTCCGCCTCCCGGTCTACGGCGGCCGCTGGCACGTCCGTTTCTCGCTGGCGCGCTCGTCGATTCTCGACGAGGTGCTGCATCGCGCGGCAGGCAGGGTCACGCTCCTCGTCGATGTCAAGAACACGGGAGAGCGTGAACTTCGACTCCTTCTGGACGCCTTGAAAGCACACGACGCGATCGACGGCACGCTCATCTCGTCCTGCTACTGGGACATCATGCGAAGCACCCAGGAGAGCGAGCCGGAGCTGCGTGTGTACTATTCGATAGGCAATCCGAAGGAGCTGCGACGTTTCTGGGAGCGGCAGCGGGCGACGCATGAAGCGAAGGGTGTCTCCATCAAGGAGGGTCTGCTGGACGAGGCGCTGGTCAGGCGCTTCCTCGACGAGGGAATCGAGATTGCCGCCTACCACGTCTATGACCTGCCGCATGCACGGCAGCTTGTCGAATGGGGCGTGGCGGTGATTATCAGCGGCGATCTCTCGCTGCTGCGGACGTTGAAGGAATGGCCAGAACGGGATGCTGAAAGGCGACCGTAGGATGGCTGCTCGGTCCTGACAGGCTTACACGCCGAGACTGGAAAGTCTCGGCTACGCGTTTCTTAAAGCATCGTCGACTGCCTGAGCGCTAGTCGCAGATGTCACCCGGCGCAGGGCCGCCGTTGTTCACGCCGAGGACGACGCGGACGTTGTCGTTCCAAGCGTCGCCAAAGGCCAAGTCGCCGTTGCAGGCGAGGGCGATATCGCCGGGAGTGCTGATCTGCGCTGACGTCGCCGGATCTCCGTCACCGCTGTCGCCGCAGGTGCCGTCGCCGGCCAGGGCGTAGATCTTGTCGTCGCCCGCGTCTATTCGTCGCACCTGGCAGTAGCGCAGCTCCACCGGGTCCGCCGCAACGTTGAAGCCGAACTGCGAGATGTACACGTCGCCCTCGGCATCGACCGCCAGACCGCGCACGTTGCCCAGACCGGCGCTGATAGCGTTGCCGCCGTTGCCGGAGGGTGTGCAAACGCCGGTTCCGGCAATCGTGCTGATGGTACCGTTGTGCACCTTCCTCACTCGACAGCCGGCAAGCTCACCGATAAACACGTCGTCATGGTCGTCGACGGCGACGCTGCTCGGCTGGTTCAGCCGCGCGGAGGTGGCTGCTCCACCGTCGCCGCTGAACGCGCCGCACATGAAGCCGGTCGTGCCGGAGCCGGCGACGGTCGTGATCGTGCCGCCGCTCACCTTTCGAATCCGGCAGTTGAAGATATCGGCGATGAACAGGTCGCCGTCGGAATCGAAGGCGACGTCCGACCATACAAACATCGTCGGGACCATTGCGTCGGCGAGGCCAAGCTGAGCCGAAGCCGCCGGGCCGCCGTCGCCGGTGAAGCCGCAGGAGCCGCTGCCCGCGACGGTGGTGATAACGTCCGTGTCCAGGTCCACCTGCCTGACGCGGCAGTTGCCGTTGTCCACAATCGCCAGGTGGCCGTCGGCGTCGAGGGCCAGGCCGCTGACGCTGCTCAACTGGGCATCTGTCGCGTTACCGCCGTCGCCGGAGTAGCCGCACGTGCCGTTGCCGGCGACCGTTGTTGTGGAGCCATCGTCGCCATCGATCTTGATCACGCGGCAGCCGTCGCGCTCGCTGACGTAGAGGTCGCCGTCTTCGTCGTACACGGCGCCGATGGGGAAGTCGAGCCCGGATTCGAGCGTGTCGATGAGCCCGCCGTTATCCTCAGGGGTTAGCTCGAACGATTGCACTTCCCAGAACGACGAGAGGTCGGCGAAGGTGGCGTTTGGGTTGTCGCCGTACGAGATGGTGCGATTCGTCGATAGCGTAGCGTAGCCGGAAGCGCTGACTTCGATGTCGACGGAGCCTGCCGCCGGCACCGGCCCGGTCGCCGAGTCGAAGGCGTAGAGACCGCCGGCACCGCTCGTTGTCGATTCCGTGTTGTCTTGGGAGTCAGTATAGGTGATGGTCGCCCCTTCGATGCCGGCACCTGTCTCGGCGTCTCTCACGACGCCCCACATGCAGGCGGAGGCAAGAAGGGCGATGCAAAGAACGAGAAGGAGTCCGAAGTAGGCGCCTCTTCCGGTCGTGGTCGGCATGTCGTCGTCCCTCCTTGGATGCTCGATGTCCGCTCGGAGCGACTCGACCGACTTGGCGTCGTCGCGCCGCCCGCCGAATGATACACCGTTTCGTGGCCTGAGGCGACAGACAACGCCCTCGAAGATAGCCACGCTGACGTGTCAGACAACATCCTCCAGCACAGTCACGCACCCCTCACGGAGCGGGATGTCCAGCGCAGCGTCGGGACGCGTTAGCAGGACGCGTTCATGTGGCGGAATTAGGGGCGAGGATTCGGCAGAAGTACGCTAGCGGTTGCCTTATCTACCGGTCGACGACCCTCGCGGGATCAGGTGCACGGCGTGCGCCTTGAACGTCGCCGCGATCTCCTGCCCGGCCGCTATCCCCATCTCCTCCAGCGACTGCTTGGTGATTACGGCGACAAGGGGGAAGCCGCAGTCGACCCTGACGCGCGCCTGGTAGCCGAGGAGGGTGACACGACTTACGGTGCCGCGCAGGTGGTTGCGGGCGCTGCTTTCCGGCCGGCGCTCATCAGGCTTCATCAGCGTCACGTCCTCGGGCCGCAGCACAACGAGCACGTCCTCCGGCATGCCGTCTTGGGCGACGCCTTCGATAACGTATTCGCCGACACGTATGGTCGCTATGCCGTCGCCGCTCGATATGCGCTTCCCGGCGACGACCGTCTCCGCGCCTACAAGTGATGCCACTTCCTCGTCGACGGGTGCGGCGAAGACCTCCGCCGTCGGGCCGACCTGCCGGATGCGGCCGGCGACGATGACGCCTACGCGGTCCCCCAGGCGCAGCGCCTCAGTACGGTCGTGAGTGACAAAGACGGTCGTGAGACCGGTTTCGCCCAGAGCACTGGCAAGCTCGTCGAGGAGCGTCTCGCGGGTCGGCTGGTCCAGGGCGGCGAACGGCTCGTCCAGGAGCAGCACTTCCGGCTCGAGGGCGAAGGCACGGGCCAGCGCGACTCGATGCGCCTCGCCGCCGGACACCGTGCGCGCCGAACGCTGGGCGAGGTGAGCAACGCCGAATCGCGCCAGCCAGCGAGCGGTCCGCGCTTTGCGCTCGCCGCGGGGGACGCCGCGCATTCGCATCCCTGTCGCCACGTTCTCGGCCACGGAGCGACGCAGCAGCAGGGGGTCCTGCATCATCAGCGCCATGCGGCGTCTGATTCGAAGCTCATGCCCCCGAACGCCGGCGCCGTCGAAGAGGACTTCGCCCCGGGCCGGCCGGTCGAGCAGGGCGAGCACCTGGAGGAGGGTCGTCTTGCCGGCGCCGTTTGGGCCAATGACCGCCAGCACTTCGCCTTCTTGCACGTCGAGCGCCGGGACGCTCAGCACCTCGGTCTTGCGACGTCGCACCAGCACGTCGCGCAGGGAAAGCTTCGGGGTCACTACCGCTTCTCCTGCTGTTGGACGCTGGTCAGGATCGCGTTGACGATGAAGATCAGGACGAGGAGGATGATCGACAGCGCCATCGCCACCGGGAAGTCGCCGCGGTTCACCGCCAGCATTATGGCCGTAGTCAGAACGCGTGTCTCGCCTGCCAGATTGCCACCGACCATCATGGAAGCGCCGACCTCGGATATGGCACCGCCGAAGCCGGCCATGACGGCGGCCATGAGCGGCAGCTTCGTCTCCCAGAGGACGATCCAGAGCATCTGCACCCTCGATGCGCCGAGGGCGTAGAGCTGCGTGCGCAATCGCGGGTCGAGATGTCGCAGCGACGCCGCCGTGAAGCCGGTGACGATGGGCGCGGCGATGACAGTTTGGGCGATCACCATCGCAGCCGGTGTGTAGATGAGCCTGAACTGCCCCAGAGGGCCGCTTCGCCACAGGACAACCGCCACCAACAGCCCGACGACGACCGGCGGCAGCCCCATGCCCGTGTTCACCAGGCTGAGCACGAGATTTCGACCCCGGAAGTCCTTGAAGGCGAGGAACGCGCCGCCGAGAATGCCCAGCACAAGGCTGATAAGCACTGCGCTCCCCGATACCAACAGGGAGCGCAGCGTTATCGACCAGACGGAGTTGTCGCCGGTGCGGAGGATGTGGATTGCCTCGCGCAGACCTTCCCAGATCAGGTCCACTTCGTTCTCCCGCGCGGCCTATCCGAACGGCGTCGCCAGGCCAATCGATTCGTAGGTCTTGCCGGCGTCGGCGATGAACAGGGCCTGCCCGTACTTGTCGACCCCGAATTCCTTGATGATGCTCTGCGCCTTGTCGGAGACCATGAAGTCGGCGAAGGCCTTGCCGCCCGGTCCGTTGACGAGGCTGAACTTCTCAGGGCTTACCGACATGACAGAGTACACGTTGAGAAGCGCCGGGTCGCCTTCGAGCGCGATGGCCAGCGACAAGCTCTTCGCCGCGAGAAAGGTGCCGCGGTCGCTCATGATGTAGGCGTCCTTCTGGTTGGCAACCTGAAGCGACGCGCCCATGCCCTGGCCGGTCTCTTCATACCAGGACTTGCCCTTAGGGTCGAGGTTCGCCTTCTTCCAGAGCGCCTTCTCCAGCTTGTCGGTGCCGGAATCGTCGCCGCGGCTGATGAAGGCAGCGCCCTTGTTGAAGATCGCGGTCAGGGCGTCGACTGCCTTCGTCGTTCCCTTGACGGCGGCGGGATCGCTCTCGGGGCCGAGGAGAATGAAGTCGTTGTGCATCACGAGACGTCGGTCGAGGCCGACATCCGCATCGACGAGCTTCTTCTCTGAGCCGGGAGCGTGCACGAGCAGGACGTCGGCGTCGCCGCGCTCGCCCATAGCCAGCGCCTGGCCGGTGCCGACAGCGATGACCTTGACGTTGTAGCCGATGTCCTCCTCGAAGACGGGCAGAAGCGTGTCGAGGAGGCCGGTGTCCTGGGTGCTGGTGGTTGTCGCCAGGATGATGTCCTTGGGGCCGCCGCGTTCGACGGGCGTGGGCGTCGCCGCCGCGGGAGTGCCGGAAGACGGCGTACTGGACGAGGCCGTCGTCGTGGCGGCGCTCGTCGGCTGGCTTGTCGCCTTGTCGGCGCCGTTGTCGCTGCCGCAGGCCGCAAGGCCGAACGACAGCAGCAGGGCGACTATGAGCGCCCCGATTCGAAGTCTCTTCATCTTTTCCCTCCCTGGTAGTGTTATGCCCACCATAGCATAACGGCGGCAAAAGAAGTTAGACCTCTTCGCTGAATAGTTCCACAAAAAGGCGGCGAACGTCCGCCTGCGCCGACGCTTCGAACTGAGGGTAGAGGGCGACGATGCGCTCCCCCACGTGCGTCAGGCGCGTGCCGCCACCGCCAGCGCCGCCGACTTCGCTTTCGACGAGCCGCACGCCGAGGTTCTTTTCAATCTCGCGGATCTTTCCCCATGCCCGGCGGTAGGAGAGCCCCATCCGTCGGGCCGCCTCGGCCAGAGAGCCGCTTTCGGCGATATGCTGGAGCAGACGCACCCTATAGCCGCTGAGGACTATGGCGCCGTCCTGCTCGACCCAGAGTTTTGCCTTCGCTTCCATCTCTCTTGATCTGAGTTTCGCCGCGGAAGGGCGTATGCGTCAACGCCCGCATCGTTGAAGGGCAGATGGACGGCTATTTGCCGACCTTTGTCCGGATCTCGAAGTGCTCGGCCACGGGGCCCTGGGCGAGGGCGCGCCGCTCAGGGACGAGCGGCGTGCCGGCAAGGCCGACGATGTGGAGGTCCGAGACATCGGTGTAGCGGGGCAGCAGCTTCTGGAGGACCATACCCGCAAAAGGGGCCAGGGCGTTCGCCACCATGACCGCCAGGACGACGTTGAGGAGGCTCATGCTGTTCGTGCCGAGGAGGATGCCGAGAAAGGCGAGCGCTCCCAGCAGTCCCGCGCTTACGATTGCCGTGACGCAGCGACGGTGGATCGCCAAGCGTCGCTCACCGGCGTGAAGGCGGCGAAGGCCCTCCTGGGCCGCCAGCAGGACGATGTCCGGCGGAGCAATGCCGTCGAGGGTGAAGCCCCTGTCCTGCGAAAGGCCGTTCAGGCCGCTGGGGCCGAAGCGCTCCTCGATGACGTTCATCGTGGCGTGCTTCAGGACTTCGTTGCGGCGCACGGATTCGTTGGTGAAGAGGGCGGCCGCCTGATGCGGTATCAGCAGGACGCTGGAGAGGGCGCGCACGGTGAACCCGAATACGACCAGCATCAGGAGCAGGACGATGGTGACCAGCAGGAGACCGAAAAAAAGGAGGATCATGGCCCGCCTTCCGCGACCGCTCTTCGGTGTGCAGTATAGCGCACTGCTCCAATGATCGCCAGTCTGGCGCCTGCCGAGAATAGGCATTGCCCCCGATGGGCCGCCTTCGGTCCGACGATTCCCCCCGCCTATTCTCCTTCCGCCAGCTCCCGCGACCACCACTGCCAGACCAGAAAGGACCCGGCCAGCATCACCGACGTTCCGACGACGAGTGCGCTAATCATCCCTGAACCTCCCAATGACACATATGTTCTTTTGCCAGTCGCAGAATAGAACACCTGTCCTGTCCTTGTCAAGAGGTAGTCGAAACGTTTTTCGCTTGACTGACAGCGCGGCGTAATGCTAGAAATCGAATGCGACGACGACGGCGTTTGGTCGGGAGGCTGGTGCATGACACGCTCGCCAGAGACTCCGCTGGAGTTGACCTTTCTCGGATCGGGCAATGCCTTTGCCGGCGACCGCTACTGGAGCTCGTTCGTCCTCAACCGTCGCTACCTCTTCGACGCGCCGCCCACGCTCCTGCCGCATCTGAACAAGCTGCGAATTCCTACGCTGGACATTGCCGCAGTCTTCGTCACGCACTTCCACGCCGACC
>Ga0315287_10002545_pt1 | contig 17323 bp, 13 predicted proteins | sample YL17G11_0_MG_FD_205037 | JGI IMG/M metagenome (GOLD analysis project Ga0315287, IMG submission 205037) | Sediment microbial communities from Yellowstone Lake, YNP, Wyoming, USA - YL17G11_0 | ecosystem: Environmental > Aquatic > Freshwater > Lake > Sediment | place: USA: Wyoming | collected...
GCCACCTCAGCAAAAGCACCGGGCTTGACCCTGCCCGGGAATTCGAACTTCAGAAAGCGGCCGAGGCGGGCATAAAAATTTTGCGCACGGATTTTTGGTGGAGCAGCCTGGAGCCGCGTCCGAAAGTTTTCCAGCCCCAAGGCTTTGACGCCATGGTTGAGATTGCAAAGGCTTCAAATATGGAGGTTGTCGCGATTCTGGATTACGGGGTTGATTGGGCCATGCCCCGCGGCTCTCACAATGAGATCAAGCCCGAGGTGTTCGGGGAGTTCGCCGGCTATGTCGCCTCTCATTTCGGGGACCGCATAAAGTATTACGAGGTCTGGAACGAGGAAGACCTGTTCCGTTTCTGGAGTCCGTGGCCCAACCCCAGGCGGTATGGCCAGTTGCTCAAGGCGGCGTCAGAGGCGGTCCGCGCCAATGACAAGGACGCGGTGATTTTGTTCGGGGGCATGTCCCCGGGCGACGAGCACATGGGCGGCGCCATGAATATCTGGAAATTCCTCGACCGGGTGCGTCATGAGCACCCGCAGGTGTGCGAATGGTTCGACGTGATGTCCATCCACCCTTACACTTTTGCCCAGAACACCTCGCCCGAGACCGGAGAGAGCGACAACGCGCTGGTCTGGTATGATTTCAGCGGCTCGATAAGAATGGCTCGGAAAAAACTCGCCAGGATGGGATGCCCGGACAAGCCGGTCTGGGTCACGGAAATGGGCTGGCCCGACTTTTTGATCGGCGAGGACCGGCAGGCGTCATATCTGGCGCGCAGCCTTTTGCTGGCCATGTCCGAGGGCGCGCGGAAATATTTCGTCTACACTTTCTGGGACGGTAAAATGCATCCGGTATTTTCCGAGCACTCTTTCGGACTGTTCGCATACCCGCCCGGGGACAGCCGGCCCAAGGCCGGATACCTCGCGCTCAAGACCGCGCACGAGCTTCTGGGAAAAATGCGATACGCGGGAGATTTGGGAAAAAATCTGGGCTGGGAAGAAAAATATTGCCGGGCGCTCGCGTTCTCCGACGGCAAGGGCCGATGGGCGGTGGCGGTCTGGAAGGAAACCACGGACAAGATTGAGTCGGTAAATGTCATGGTGCCCCTGCCCAAAGGCGCGGCAGGATGGAAACTGACCGATCAGTATGGCAAGGAAATCTCGCGCGGCGCCGGGGGTCCGGTGCTTGTGAAAGCTGGGCTGGAATTGGTCTATCTGACTTTTGAATGGAAAGAGTCTCCCTGACCTCATGCGCTTTGGAGTGCGGCGTCTCCGTTCTCCGTAGTGCCATCCGAATCGCTCAGATCAAAATGAACCATTCAATGATACGGATAGGCAAAGCATTAAATTGACCACTACGAAGGATGAAAGCGACGCCGCTTTCAAATGTATTTCGTGTTAATGCTGCCGCCGCAGGTTTATGCAGGTCTTGATGCAGATTTTTTGGTCTGCGCATATTGCTGATGTTGCCAAATCCTGCCCAGGCAGGACGCAGGCACCGCACTCCGAAAGTTCGCTTGCGCGAACCAAAGAAAATGGGGGAACTCCTAGAAATCCAACAGATGTTGACTTTAGTTTTTTGTATCCATAATATGGCGTTTGCATGCGTCGCGCGGTATTTTTTTATTTCTTTTTCTCGGGACTGACCGGGTTGATTTATGAAGTGCTCTGGGTCCGGCTCTTTGTTTTGGTGATGGGCGGAACGGTCTATTCCTTCACCACCGTGCTGGTGGCGTTCATGGCCGGTCTGGCCCTGGGCGGCTGGCTGGGCGGAAAATATGCGGACCGGATGAAGCGCAGCCCGCTCCTGGTCTATGCCGCCTTGGAAGGCGTGATCGGTCTTTACTGCCTGATGATCCCTTTTTTGATCAGCGGCTTGGACCCGGTTTTCACCTTGCTCCACCCGTTCGTGTCCGCTCACAACCTGGCCGGTCTTTTGCTCAGGTTTTTCTTTTCCGGCCTGGTATTGCTCCTTCCCTGCACGCTGATGGGGGCGACCCTTCCCATCCTGGTGAGATATTCCTTCCAAGGCCCCGGGCAATTGGGAAAGACCACGGCCTCGCTCTATGCGGTCAACACTTTCGGCGCGGTTGCCGGGAGTCTTGCTTCAGGGATGATCCTTTTGCCCAAAATCGGACAGAGCGCCACCTTGTATTTTGCAGCCGGGATCAACTTTTTCATTTTTTTCTCAATCCTGTTTTTGGTCCGATTGCGGAGACCGGAATCGGGTCCGGTCCAGGAGCAGGTCCCGGGAGTTGTTCGAAGCCCGGGCGCGGGTTCCGGCTCGGCCTTGCTGCTTTTGCTTTACGGGCTGAGCGGCGCCGCGGCCATGGTCTATCAGGTTGCCTGGACCCGCGCCTTGATTTTAAGCCTGGGCACCACCCTCTATGTGCTGAGCATGATCCTGACCGCATTCATCGCCGGGCTGGGCTTGGGCGCATTGGCGGTCAGGCCAATGGTTGACCGCATCAGCCGGCTTTGGCTCTGGACCGGAGTATTGGAGCTCCTGGTCGGCTTCTCGGCCTGGCTGGTGGTCCCGCTTTTTGCCCGGCTCCCGCTCTGGATGGCCGCGGCGCACAGGCCGGACTGCTATTTTGTCTGGCTGAGCGAGGAATTTTTTGCCGGGTTCGCCTTGATCTTCATCCCCACTTTTGCGATGGGCGCGCTGCTCCCGCTCGTGGTCAGGCTTTACCAGAGCCTGCGCGGGGGCGCGGGTTCCGCGGTCGGGGCGGTATATGCCTGGAACACGATCGGCGCTATTTTCGGCGCGTTCCTTTGCGGGTTCTTCCTGATCAGCCGGATCGGGCTGAGAAACAGTTTGATCCTGGCCTCGGTAGCAAATGTCGGGGTCGGCCTGGCGTTCATTCTCAACGAGAAAAAAATGTTGGCCGCCAAGCTTGCGGCTTTTGCCGCGGCGATCGCGTCAATTTCCGCATTATTCTTTTTAGTCCCCGGGTGGGACCCGCAAATAATCAACAGCGGGCCTTACCTGAATTTCAACAACTACGGAGGCCTGAGCGCGGCCGATATTGAACAAAGCCTCAAGTCCGACAGCCGGAACCTCTTTTACAAGGAAGGCGCGGAAGCCACAGTGAGTGTTTCCGAGTCCATCACCGACGGCGCTCTCAGCCTGCGCATCAACGGCAAGGCCGACGCCTCGACCGGGGATGACATGATCACCCAGGTCTTTCTCGGGCATTTCCCTTTCTTGTTCAATCCCGGCGCGGAAAAGGTCATGGTCCTTGGGCTGGCCAGCGCTGTCACACTTAACTCGGTGTTGACCCATCCGGTTAAACAGGCGGTCTGCCTGGAGATTTCTCCGGAGGTTGTGGAAGCGAGCAAATATTTCGGCGCGGTCAATCATCATCCCCTTAAGGACGCGAGGACCGTGCTGATCGTGAGCGACGCCCGGGACCATTTGGCGCACAGCGCGGATAAATACGACGCGATCATCTCGGAGCCGAGCAATCCCTGGATCGGAGGCGAGGGCTTGCTTTTCACGGACGAGTTTTTCAAGCAGGCCCGGGCGCGCCTCAACCCGGGCGGGGTGATGGTGCTCTGGATCGGCATCTACGATTTGGATGTTGAAGCGCTGCGCATGCTGGCGCGGACTTTCATCAATGAGTTCCCGCAAGCCACGCTTTGGGAAAGCGTGGTGGGCAGCGATTATTTGTTCGTGGGCGCGCCGGCTGCGGCGGTTGTGGATTACTCCGCTTTCAAGGTCTGGTTCAACACGCCGCGCGTCAAATACGATTTCGAGCGGGTGGGCATTGACTGGCCGGAGCAGGTGATCGCGAGGTTCCTGATGGGCCCGCGGGAACTGGCCGCGTTCGCGGGCGTCGGCCCCTTGCACACCGATGACAAGCGTCAGCTGGAGATGAGAGTTCCCGAGGTCAACTACCTTCGGAGCTTCGGACAAAACACGGTGCCCAGCGTGAAAGCGATCAGGGAGCACCGGGGACTGCCGGGCCAATACTTGAAGTTCGACATTCCCGAAGATGAAAAGGACCTCTTGGCCATCGATGATTTCCGGAGGGACCGGCTGCAAATGACGGACAAGTTCATCCTGATGATTAAATAGCTGTTGAAAACTGAGGGGTCTGGCCTCAACACCTGGCAAGCACATCTGCGAAGAGGCCTGACCCGACAAAATTCCAATTATCCTCTGACCTCGTTTAATACGGAGGCAGCATCCTTCGAAAGCCGTGGGCCAAAACGACCAGGAGAAAAAGAATGTTGCGCAAGATGATCCCGTAGAAAGGAGCGGAAAAAGCTTTTTGGGGCTCGCCCGTGCTTGAGACCTCGGCCAGTTGTCCTCCCAGCTTTTCCATCCAGGACGCGGTCCTCGGCCATTCCCACAAGTCTTGCAGCCATTCCTTAGGGATGCCGGCCTTGCCCACCCCCGCGGCCACGATCCCGCCCACAATCGCCGCGACCGTGTCCGTGTCTCCCCCGCACCGGACCGCGGACAAGACCGCGGACCGGAAATCCCTTTGGTGGCTGAGCCAGCAGTGGATCGCGATCGGGACCGTGTGATACATGAACCCGCTCACGCCGTTTTCCAGGCCGAGCGCCTTGGCGAAGGATTCCACCGACCTTTTCGAGGCGGCGCTGCTGACGGTCTTGCGCATCAAGTCCAGGAACTGGTCGGACTCCTCCCCCGCGATCAACACCTGAATTTTCATCAGGAAATCGTCGTAGACATTTTTCCCGCTTTTTGCAGAGGCGATGTGGGCCGCTAGCGCCACGGCCAGCGCCCCGAATTCCGCGCGTGGGTCTTTGTGGGTGATGCGGGTTGAGGCCCTGACCAGAGCGTGCATTTTGTTCAGGTCGTGACCGTAACAGGCTCCGATGACCGCGCTCCGCATCGCGGGCCCGTTGCCCGCTGAGAAGACGCCGCTCTTTTTTCCGGAAAACCCGAGCCACAATTTTAAGATGCTCCGCAGCGTTGCGAAACCGATTCCCGCGGGAATTCCCAGGAGCCAGAAGCGGAAGCGCCAGGCCAGGCTTTTGATGAACTTCTCAGGGTCGCCCGCGGAAACGACCAGTGATTCAGCCACCATGCAGGCGTGCTCGGTGTCGTCTGAGGTCATGCCCTTTCCGAACAAGAATTGGTAGTGATTGATCTCTCCGAAAATTTCGTGCTGCCTTTGCCGGGTCATGCCTTCGCAGCAAAGGCCTAGGGCGTCTCCCACGGCCGTGCCCAGGAGGCAGCCGGTGATCGATTCTCTAGCGGCCTCGCTCATTTGAAATTTTTCCCGCCTTAAAAGCGGAGACGGGGAATTTCTATTTTTTCAGGTTGTATTTCGCTTTCAGGCTTGCCTTTTCAGCCTCGGGCAGGGAGTTCATGTAGGACTTCCAGCCCGGGCAGAAATTAATGTGCCATCTCCAGATCCGGCCCAGGATCGATTTCGGGGCGTTGTCGTATCTCGCGCGGAACTTGCAGGTGGCGCAATTGTGTTTTTGTTCAGCCATTTTTCATCTCCTTATAATTTATTCAGTCGTTTTGCGATCAGCTTTCTTATTTTTTCATAAGCCGGGGGCGGGCCGGTGCGGACCTGTTTGTCATCGATGAAGAGCGCGTCCGCGATACCCCATTCCAGAAACACGGCGCGGTCAAAGGTGTCGATCTCGTTGAACACCACCTTTTCCCCCAGCAGCCCCGCCGCGCGTTTCGCCCGTTCGTGCGCCAGGTTCTGGGCCGGACACCAGCCGTTGACGAACGAGGTCACGGTGACCACTCCCGGAGTTTTTTTTGGCCGTTTCTTCTCCCGGACCCATTTCGGGGCCTGGGCATCTTTTGCAAACGGCTTCCAGAGCAAAGTCTGGATGCTCATCCGGTCCGCTTTTTTGTAACCATGTTTCTTGAACCATGACGCCTTCATCCAGACCGGGATCATAAGTCCCCACGCGGCCATGCCTTTTGCGCCCAGGGCTTTCGCGTCCTGCTCCGCGGCCGCGAGCAAAGCCCTGCCCATGCCTTTTTTCTGGAAGTCGCCCCGGCCCTGCTTGTGTCCGTGGACCCAGATGCAATTTATGAAATACAAATCCCTGCCTTCGGCGGATGAGTGCCGGACCGGGACATACTGGACCATGCCGCCGACCTCGCCCCTTTGGTCAAGCGCCAGTTTCACGCGCAGGCCCTGGTCTTTCATCTTGTTGAACCATATTTCCTTGCGGTTGCCCGCTTCCCTGATGTCCGCGGACCAGTCTTCCAGGCATTGGAAAAACAACGGCTGAAGTTTTTCATCAAGGTCAATTATTTCCATATCCGGTCTTCCGATCGCTCCAGGTTCATTTTAGTATTTTTGACGCGCTGACGCCAGCCGCCGGGCGGGTTCAAAAGTCAAAAAGCAATTATTTCCCGGCCCGCGCTTGACTAAAAAATCTCCATGACGGAGACTTTAGAAGCAAAAATAACTTAGAGCGTTGCCGGAAATATTTTGAGCGTCAAGCCGGCGTTGGTTGCGCAATCTCAATCACAGGAGCGGCCATGAAAGGAAAAGAAAGGATATTTACCGCGCTTTCCCGCGGCCAGCCGGACGTGGTCCCGGTCTGGGAGCTGGCTTTCAACGAGGAGAGCGTGATCAAGCTGGCCCGGCATCTATTGCCCCCGCGGGAGCTTCCGGAGCCGAAACATTTCCTGGAAATGAACGATATGGAAGTACTCCAGATGGTGGGCGCGTTCGCGGAACTGGGCAAACAACTGGGGCTGGACGGCTTCGGCGCCTCGACCATGGCGCCCGTGACCCGGATCGACGCGGAGCATTTCCGGGACGCGTTCGGCGTGGTCCAGCACACGAGCAAGTTCGGGGAGCCATACCCGGTGGCCGGCCCGATCCGGGACAGCCAGGACCTCAGGAACTATAAGATGCGCGCGCCCGAGGACGGCGATTTTCTGCTGATTGATATTTTCCGCTCCCAGTTCCCGGACCAGGCTGTGGCTTACATGCTCTCGGGCCCTTTCTTCCTGAGCTGGAGACTGCGCGGCGCGCTCCAGAACCTGCTGATTGATTACATCGATAACCCGGCCCTGGCGCACGATCTCGCGCGCATGGCCGTTGATTTCGACCTCGCGTCCCTGGAAATAATCAAGAAGAAAGGCGCGGACTTCGTGGTCATGGAATGCGACCTGGCCTTCATCAACAACACCATGATGAGCCTGAAGCATTACGATGAATTCATCTCGCCCTATCACAGCCAAATCGTGAAGCGCGGCCACGAACTGGGCCTGAAAATGGTCAAGCACTCGGACGGAAAGGTCCAGAGCCTGGTCCCGCGCTTTATTGAGGAAGGCTTTGACGGTCTGCACCCGGTCCAGCCCCAATGCATGGACATCGGGGAGACCAAGCGCAAGTTCGGGGATAAATTGTGCATAATGGGCAATATCGACTGCGCGTATCTTCTGGTGTTCGGAACTCCCGAACAGGTGCGCGAGAGCGTCAAGCAGACCATCGAGGCGGTTGCGCCCGGTGGAGGTTACATCATCAGTTCGTCAAACACCATTCATCCCGGATGCCGGCCCGAGAATTACGCGGCCCTGGTCAAGGCGGCCCGGGATTTCGGAAAATATCCGATCTCAATTATCAAGGGGAGCAATAAATAGTTGACAGTCTTATTCCAATTTCCCTCCCCCTTTGACGGGGGAGGGCCAGGGTGGGGGTGATTAGGATGCCGGAAAAAAATCACCCTCCCCTTGATCCCCTCCCGTCAAGGGAGGGGAAAGTTGAAGAACAAAATGGCAATTGTGTAAAATAAATATTGCTCGGACTAATAAATAGGAATCAGTCCTGATAAGGGTGTCGCGCTATTTCGGCGGGTTCACCCGGCAGAGCACGAACCAGTTGGGCATGGGGCTCTCGCCCATCTTGAAGGCGCGGCCGATCACGACATCCTTGGACACCCAGCGCAGGTTGTCCTTGGTGCCCCCGTAAACGAACATGGTCGGGAAGATGTCATTTGATTTGATGGCCGGCCATTTCGGAGGTTTTTCAGTCGGGATGCGCGTGTAGTCGATCTGGATTTCACGCTCGGCCCTGGGGTTCATCTGGACCATGAAGTATCCGGGTCCGATCACCTTCTCGACCAGCGCGGGGTTGTTGTTGTACCCGCAAATGTTGCCCTGGCTGTCAAAGTAAAAGACCTTCTGGAAGCGCTTGAACGCGGGCAGGGAGTTCTTGCCTTCGAACGGGAAGTAATCCAGGGGCGGCGCGTTCTTGGGCACCAGGTAGTTCAAGTCCAGGGGCTTGGAATCGGCCGCGATCTCCCAGAGCTTCATCTGATGCTTCTTGCCCAGGTTGATCACCTGGAGCACGCGGTCAGACGAGCTCAGCTTGTCCAAATGAGCGGTGATTTCCTCCAGGGCTATCCCCGGCCTTTCTAAAAGAGCCATCAGGTCAAACATCTGAGGTCCCTCCTTTTTCCATGACTTGAATCTAGCAACTCCTGGATTAAAAATCAACGCCGGGTTATGTTGGCTCATTCACTGCCTTGGAAAAGGCCCGCGGGAAAAGCGGATTTTATGGTTGCTTTTTCGGCCCGAAGGCAAAAGTGAATTGCATGACGCCCAGGGTCTCAAGTTCGGTGTTTGCGGCCAGGCCCGGGATGTCCTGCTGGCCGTAGATTTGCACGGAAAGAGTGTCGTTTATTTCATAGTCCACACCCAAGGAGGGAGATAGGTTCCAGGAATCTTCGGACTGGCCTTTGACGTCATAGAAATATCCGTTAAGTTCCGCGGCGATCATCCATTTGTCAGCCGGATAATAGCAAAAACTGACGTTGGCATGAGTGCCCATTAACGGGTCCCCGGGCTCGTTTTCCGTGGTGACGAAATAGGTAGCGTCAATGTCCATCCTCAACTTTTCCGATAAAGGATGGGAATATATCAGGCCCGCTTCCCAGACCGCATACGAGGACTCGGAAATCATGGGCAACAAAATGCCGGCCTCCAAGGCCAGTGCGCGAGAGTCGTTCTCTCCCCAGAAACGATATTTGAACGCAACCTGGGCGTCGACCATTGAGGTATGAGTGGAATCCTCTTGTTCGTTTTCATAACTGTCAAAACTTTCAGTTTCCATCCCGAATACGGCGCCCATTTCAACCCGCTCGCTGATCCCAGCGGTGATCCGGAAGTTGACTTCAGTGAGTTGGTACCGGCCTTTGGCGGGGACCGGCTTGCCGCTGTCGTCAATATAATGGTCGAAGGTGGAGTAGTCTATTTCCGGCTCGAATTCAAAATAGCCCGGTTTCAGGTTATAGGCCCAGGGGGCTATATTTCCTTCATTGGACAGGCCCTCGATGGCGGGCAGGGCAGCTGGGAAAAGCAACATGGCCAAGGCGGGCAGCGGGAGAAGTGTCCGCAGAAAAATATTTCGCGCTGATTTCTGAACGGTCTTTTTTCCCATACCCGCGACATCAATTCTCAAGTTCGTTCCTCCCCGGGTTTTCATAATAAATATTTTCGAAACTTTGTCAATAAAAATTGCCTTACCGACTTTTTAAATCCCGCGCTCGGGCAAGCTGCGGATCAAAACATCTTTTCCCGGGCCAAGATTATTTGCGGGCGGAATTGCGGTAAAATGGTGACATGGACTCCAGCCCTCAGCAAGGCGCATCCAAGGTCATCCTGCTTTCCGCGCAGGCGCTGGTCCTGATCGGCGCGGCGCTGCTTGTCTATTGGCCGAGCTTCCGCGCTCCGTTCCAGTTCGATGATTTCGCAAGCATAGTAAGCAACAAATACATCCAGCTCGCAGACCTGAGCCCGTCTTCCCTGGTGCGGGCCGCGCTCCAGGACTTCCGCCAGAACCGGCCGCTCTCCAACCTCACCTTCGCGATCAACTATTATTTCAGCAAAGACAAGACTTTCAGCTATCACCTGGTCAATTTCCTGGTCCTGGTTTTCACCGCGCTCGGGGTCTGGCTGTTCCTGAAAAAATTCTTCAGTTTTCTCAAATTCGATCCCTCACGCGCGGGCCTGGCGGCCTGGCTTTCGGCCCTGGTATGGGTCGTGCACCCGGTCAACATCCAGGCCGTGACCTATGTGGTCCAGCGCCACTCCTCTTTGGCCGGGGCGTTCAGCGTCTGGAGCCTGTATTTTTACCATCTGGCCCAAGAGCGGAAAAATCCGCGCCCGCTGTTTTACATCTTATGCGGTTTTTTTTGCCTGATGGCGATGCTGAGCAAGGAAAACGCCGCGGTGCTGCCGGCCATAATTTTTCTATACGGGCTGTATTTTTTCGACGGCTTTTCCGGGGGCTGGCTTGCCCGGAGCCGGAAATGGGTGCTGGCGCTGGCGCTTTTTTATGTCTTGGCGGCATGGGTTGTATTCCGGCCTTCCATGATCGGAAGGGGAGCGTTCGACTTCTCAAAGATCTGGTTCACCGGTTGGCAGAAATTTATCACCGGCCCGCGGACCATGGTCTGGTATTTCTTTTTGACGTTTTTCCCGATCCCGCAACACTTGAGCGTGGTCCACGACTACCCGGCCTCTAAATCGCTGTTCCACCCTTGGACCACCGCGGTCTGCATCATGGTTGTTTTGACGGCTGCGGCTTCGGCTGTATGGCTCGCCAGGAGTTGCAAGATTTTTTCTTTTTGCGTGGTCTGGTATCTCGGGAATTTGCTGATCGAGTCCATGCCCCTCCCGATCGACCTGGTGAACGAGCAGCGGCTTTATCTGGCCTCGCTCGCCATCATCGTCCCTGCCGTGGCCTGGCCGGTATTCAAGGCCGGGAAAGCAATGACCGCCGCGGCGATGGTCCTGCCGGCCGCGGCATTTTTGGGGTTCTTCTCGCATGAACGCAACCTTGTCTGGCGGAGCTGGGATAGCCTCTGGAGGGATGCGGTGAAAAAATCGCCGGATTCGGCCATGTCCTGGAAAAGCTATTGCGCGGTGTTCTCCGAGCAAAACCAATGCCGGACCGCGATGACCGCGTGCGCCCGGGCCGAGCAGCTGGGAGGCAGGAACTTCACCACCAGCTATGTGCTGGGCCGGTGCCATCTGTCAACCGCCCGGCTGGAGCTCGCGGAAAAGGAGTTGTCGGACGCGATTAAACTTGCTCCTCCTGAAAAAAATATCAACCACATTGCTTACAACCTCGCCCAGGCTTACAACAAAAACGGCGATTTTGAAAACTCAGCTCGATGGTGCGCCGCTCTCATCTCGGTGGAGCCTGCAAATGTCCTGGCCCGGTTGCTGCTCGCGCATAACCTGCTGAGCCTGCAGAAGGACCAGGAATATCTTGAGCAGATGAAAAGCATTCTGAAGATGGCCCCGAAAGATGTTGAGGTCCGCAAGGAACTGGCGCTCGCTTTTGCCCAACGGGGAAGATGTCAGGAATCCTGGTCTCTGATTGAAAATTTCAAAATCGGGACTGACGATTTGAAAAAAATTAGTTCTCTTTGCCCGAAACAAGAATAACCCGTTCAAAAGCCCCCGTGATCTTTTTCCGGACAAGTCCCGCCGAACCCGAGTTGTAAAGACGGCTGCCATCGGCTTCAGGATTATTTGCCGGCGGAATTGGGGTAAAATGAATTCATGGCTGTCGCCAGGCCGCAAGCCGCTCCCACGAGGAGCCTGCTTCTCGCGCAGGCGCTGGTCCTGTTCGGGACCGCGCTGTTTATATACCTGCCTTCCTTCCGCGCTCCGTTCCAGTTCGATGATTTTGGAAACATCGTGATCAATAAATACATGCACCTCTCAGATTTAGGGCCTTCTTCTTTGGCCCGGTCCGCGTTCCAGGATTTCCGGCAGAACCGGCCCCTGAGCAACCTTTCGCTCGGACTTAACCATTACCTGAGCGGAGATAAAATTTTCAGCTACCACCTGGTGAATTTTCTGATCCTGGTCTTCACCGCGTTCGGGGTCTGGCTTTTCCTGAAAAAATTCTTCAGCCGCCTCCAATTCGATCCCTCACGCGCGGGCCTGGCGGCATGGCTCGCGGCACTGGTCTGGGTCGCAAATCCGGTCAACATCCAGGCCGTGACCTATATCGTCCAGCGCCACGCCTCCCTGGCCGGCGGGTTCAGCATCTGGAGCATTTATTTTTATCACCGGGCGCGGGAAGGAAAAAATTCCCGGCCGGTATTTTATGCCCTATGCGCTCTCTTCTGCCTTATGGCCATGCTCAGCAAGGAATCGGCCGCGCTCTTGCCGGCAATAATTTTTGTTTACGGGCTGTATTTTTTCGACGGCCTTTCCGAGGGCTGGCTCAAGCGCAATTGGAAATGGATTCTGGGACTTTCGATTTTTTACTTTTTGGCCGCGGCCATGGTCCTGCGTCCGGGAATGGTCCAAAAGCTGTCCCATGACTTCAAATACACCTGGTTCAGTCCCTGGCAAAAATTTCTCACCGGGCCAAGGACCATGGTCTGGTATTTCTTCTTGACGCTTTTTCCCATCCCGCAATCCTTGAGCGTGGTCCATGATTTCCCGGTCTCGAAATCGTTGATAAATCCCTGGTCCACCGCGGTTTCTTCACTGCTTGTCTGCGGGGTGATCGTTGTTGCGGTTTACAAGGCCCGGGATTGGAAAATATTTTCCTTTTGCGCGGCCTGGTTTTTTGGAAATTTGCTCATCGAGTCCATGCCCCTGCCGATTGACCTCGTGAACGAGCACCGGCTCTACCTGGCGTCGCTAGCGATACTCGTCCCGGTCGCGGCCGGGCCGGTTTTCAAAGCCAAAAATATCAGGCTGGCCGCTTTTCTGATTTTAATGGTCGCAGCCTGTTTCGGTTTTTTTACATATAGCCGCAATGTTGTCTGGCAAAGCTGGGACGCGCTCTGGAGGGACTCGGCCAAAAAGGCCCCGCAATCGGACCTCAGCTGGAAAAACTACTGCGCGATATTTTTCGACGAGACCAACTGCACGACCGCAATGACCGTTTGCAACCGGGCCGAGGCCCTGGGCGGCAAAAAATTTTCTACCCGATATATCCTGGGCCAGTGCCACCTGATGAAAAACCGGCCCGACCTGGCGGCCAAGGAATTGATGGATGCGGTGCAACTTGCTCCCCCAGCCATGAATAAAAATTTCATCGGCTACAAGCTCGCCGTGGCCAACAACATGACCGGCAATTTTGAAGACTCCGCGGAATGGTGCCGGGCGGTCATCATTTTGGAACCCTCACATATCCAGGCCCGGCTGTTGCTCGCGCATAACTATCTCAGCTTAAAAAAGGACGCGGAATATCTCGCGGAGCTGAAAAACATCCTTCAAAGAGCTCCGGATAATATTGAGGCGCGCGCCGAGCTTGCGCTCGCTCTTGCCGGGCGGGGCAGGTGCGGGGAATCCTTGTCCCTCATCGAAAATTTAAATCTTAAGCCGGATGACCTGAAAAAAATGCAATCCTTTTGCTCGAAACAACGGTAATCAGATATTGGCGGAGGTGTTTTTTATGAAAGCGATGGTGACAGGCGGCGCCGGGTTTTTGGGAAGCCATCTGGTGGAACGCCTGAAAAAAGACGGCCATTTCGTCCGCGCTGTTGACCTGCCTGGCGCGGATTTCAGCGGCCTTCAGAAACAAGGCGTGGAAATAATCAGCGGGGACCTCCGGGACGCGGGCCTGGTTGACCGGGCATGCGCGGGCATGGAACTGGTCTTCCATGTCGCGGCCCTGGCTTCGCCGTGGGCGCCGCGCGAGTTGTTCTGGTCAATCAATGTCACGGCCACGGACAATGTGATCAGCGCCTGCAAAATGAACAGGGTCAGGCGTCTCGTGCACGTGAGTTCGCCGAGCGCGGTCTTTGACGGCAAGGAACATTTCATGGCTGACGAGTCGCTGCCCTATCCCAAAAAATTCTTAAGCCATTACTCCGAGACCAAGGCCGTGTCCGAGCAGCATGTGCTCGCGGCCAACGGCCCGGACTTGGAGACGGTAGTCATCCGGCCGCACGCGATTTGGGGGCCGGGCGACCGGCACCTGCTGCCCAGGGTGATCGCCCGCGCCAAAGCCGGAAAAATGTTCCAGGTCGGGGACGGTGAAAACCTGGTCTCAAACCTGTATGTTGAGAATGCCGTGGACGCCTTGCTTCTGGCCGCGGGGGCAAAGGCCGCGGCGGGAAAGGCCTATTTCATCACGGACGCGGAGCCGGTGAAGATCTGGGAGTTGGTCAGACGGATCCTTTCGGAACTGGGCGTGCCCGGCCCGCGCGGCGTGATCCCTTTTTGGGCCGCTTATTCTTTGGCCGCTGTCCAGGAACTGGTCTGGAAGCTTTTCCAGCTTGAAGGCGAGCCCAACATCACCCGCTACACGGTCTCCGAACTGGCGAAGAACCACACTTATTCCATCGAGGCCGCCAAAAAGGATTTGGGATATGTTCCGAGGGTGTCCGCGCAAGAGGGACTTGCAAAAACACTGGCCTGGCTCAGGGAATCCGGGATACCGGGCGTTCCCAAAAGCCGGCTCTGAAAAAATCACTTTTTATTTCCGGGTCTGGGCAGATTGAGCACGAATGAATTGTCCCGGCTTTTATGCGCGAAGATGATGTATCGCAGGCCGGAATCCGGAAGAGAAATTTCGTATGTCCCGTAAAATCCCGTGAATGAAAAAGAGCCGCGCGCATCCGTCTCGCCTGTGCCTTCCGAATGCCACTCATGATTGATCAGGCGGTCCAGCATCTGATAAGAAGGCTTGGGCGCCCAGTTTTTTTTGATCAGGCCCGCGTTCTTTACCCAGGAGGCGCTGTCGCACATGTCCCAGTAAATGATGCCCGCGACCCCAGGATGGCTGAAACAGGTTTTATAGAACCGCTCCAGGTACTCAGCCTGCGCCTGTTCGGTCCACATCCCCTTTTTCCAGGAGTTGGTGATGGGCAGCTCCCCGGAAGGAATGGTGATCTCCGTGATATAGATCGGCACTTTCAGCCGGGAATAGCTATCGAGCGAAGCCCAAATTTCTCGGGCCGGGATCCAATCGGTGCGCGGCTCGTGTCCCTCAAAACCGATGTAGGCAAGCGGCGCATTTTCTGCGCGCAGTTTCTCGATCAGGCGAAAGTAAAACCCGCGGCCGAAGTCATGGCCGAGGATCCCGTAATCGTTAATCCCGAGTACGGCCTTTGGGTCCTTCTCGTGCGCCCGGAGCAAAGAGTTCCTGACATAGTCGTACCGGGACTGGCTTCCGAAGCTTGGGAGATGGGTCGGCTCGTTCACCACGTCCCACATCTTGACCCTGCCGTTAAACTTGGAGACCGTGTCTTCAATCCGCGCCTGGAGCAGCGCCGTGACTTTTTGCCTGTCATTCGGAAGCCATTTTGGATAACCCGCGGGATTTCTCCAGACCAGCGGATGGCCCTTGGCCAGGACCTGGTTCCGGTCGCACCAGTCAACGGCCTGGTCGAGTTTTTCAACGGTCGGGAATTTTCCCGGCGCCGGCTCATACATGCTCCAATAAAAGGGCAGTACCGCGAGGTTGAAAAGCCGCTTGAAATATTGTTCATATAGCTCGTTCTCTCCAGCGTTCTTAAACGTTTTAAACTCAAAAAAGTTGCAGCCGAAGATGAACTCATGCCCGGTCTGACGGAAATTTATTTTGGCGTGAGCCGGCCGCGAGCCGTTTGGAAATTGGAGGGTCAGCTTGATCTTGCCCGTGCGCGCAGATTTGATGCGGGAGTCAACATCCCGGAGAAACCTGTCATCAAGATGTTTTCCCCGCGGGTTGGGGATGACCGGGCTTAACACCAGGAACAGCAAAGACAGGTTGATCAAGATAAAAATGACCAGTCCGGAAATGAAACTTGGTTGTTCTGATTGGTCTCTCATCTCAAGCCAGCCCGTATTTGAGCGCCTCGAAAAGCAGGTCATTCAACAGGAGCGGGGCCAGGAGCAGGAGCAAGAGCAGGATGACCTGCGCCAGGAGCAGCGCCAGCGACCGCGCCATGCTCGCCTTGAACAGCGCCTGGTTGATCCTCAGCTCGATCAGGTATTTCCAGGCCAGAAAAACGCCGACCGCGCAGAAATAAATTATGTTGGAGCCGGTCCAGTCAAAAAACGGATAGGATGGTCTCAAGAAAACCAGCCGCTCGAAGAAAAAAAACCTGATGGCCATGGCCGGGATCCAGAAAAGCAGCGGGCTTAAAGAGTATGCGAAAAATGCCAGGTATTCGCCTAAGGCGGGCATGGCGCCTTTGCCCAGCCGCGAAAGCAGGGCATGGTTGACCGCGCCCGCGAAAATAAACAGGTAGCCAAAAATAAACAAGAAGCTCCCGGAAACGACCATAACCAGTGAAATCATGGGATTGCCGATTACGATGGCCGGGATCTCTTTTTTCAGCGCCGCCGCGGAGCAGCCGTAAAAAAGCGGTTCCGGATAAAATATGAACGGCCAGAGGCCCAAGCCGATCGCAAAACCGATATAGAAGACAAGCAGATATGATGTGGTTTTTCGCTTGATGAACCCGGGGTCTGTAAGGTTTCGCTCGCTTGCGGCATAGGGTTGAAACAAGAACCCGGAGAAATTGCTGAAGAATGTTTTATGACCCGGGACTTTTTCCGCAGCGCTCAAAATCTATTTCTCCCATTTGCCCCGGGATTCGATCCATTTCTTCAGGTTCAGCGCCATTTCCCGAAGGTCCTTGGAACTGATGTATTCCTGAATAAACATGGGAACCTTAATACCCGCGTCAAACTTGACCATGCCGTAGCTGAACAAGGTCCGGCGTTCGTCAATTTTTTCGAACTTGAAATAGCCCTGCGAAAATTTTATGTCATTCGCGCCTTTGGGGTCGGTCACGAAGTCCACGCGGTGTTCGGCCGGGTCAATGGTCAGGAAATGGGTGTATTTGAACACCATGATCCCATAGTCCATTTCCTTGTAAATCCTCACCCGGTCGCCCGAGCTGGATAGGATTTTGCAAACGGTGATGCGCGGGAAATATTTGGTCTGTTTTTCGAAGTCAAGGAACATTTTAAAGCACTGGTCAATGGGCGCGTTGATGATCACGTTGGCGGCGCCGATGCCTTTGGTTGAGGCGTCCGGGCCGGTGGTCAGTTTTGACTCGTAAACCGCCTCGCCGTTCAGCAGCTTCTGCCTCTGCTCCGGGCTGAACCGGTCGAGCGCGGATTTTTGAGCTTGCGCCTGTCCGCTTGCGTCCGCCTTCTCCGCAGACTCCAGGCAAACCGTCCAAACCAAAAAAATTCCCGCAACCAGATATGATAAAGTTTTGCCTGTATTAATTCCGCATGTCCCGATTATTTTCATTTTTATATCCTATTATTGCCCGATTTTATCCGCAACCTGTCGGCTTCAATGAGGGTTTCATCATGCTAAAACCGGAATTTCAGGCGGAAACGAATTTGTTCAACTGCCCCAAATGGTACCTCACGGTCCATGGTT
>Ga0315287_10002546_pt1 | contig 17320 bp, 19 predicted proteins | sample YL17G11_0_MG_FD_205037 | JGI IMG/M metagenome (GOLD analysis project Ga0315287, IMG submission 205037) | Sediment microbial communities from Yellowstone Lake, YNP, Wyoming, USA - YL17G11_0 | ecosystem: Environmental > Aquatic > Freshwater > Lake > Sediment | place: USA: Wyoming | collected...
GCCCCTGATCCCAAAGCAGTCTCGGGTGCATTGATATCCATGTGTGTAATCTTGAAACCCTTACCATCCAAGTGCCCTGTGAAATCATCGGATGATAAAGTAGTCCATGCGTGAGCGCAATCAATATCATTGGCCAATTCGTAATAGGCCGTCATGTCAGAATCTATGGCCTGTAAATCAGCCTTAGAACTGATGATATACGGATCGCCTATGGTTCCAGCGCCGGTCATATTCCTATGAACCTCCCAAGGCTATTTTTCAACAAACTGAACCCATCTTTCCTTGCCACAATCAAGACAGGCCTGCCAAATATACCTAGCTGATCGAGTTTTATAGCCGATCTCTTTTGCTGTTCGTATTTGACCGATAAGTGGCATATTCACACTCCGATATAGCGTCGAACGTACTCAATGATGAAGTCGCTGTTGGCCCCAGCTCCTCCGGCTGACAGGAGAACCCTGTTGATACCACCGGTGACGGCTGGACTCGGTTCAAGCACAAACGTGGACAGTTGGCTATCAGCAGACAGGGTTCCGATCAGGTTCACCCCGTCCTGGTCCTGGCAAGTCAGCGCCGACAGATCGATGGTCACCACGTCACTGTCAGGGATGTTATAGTCCATGCTGATCTGCTGGTCTATCGTCTCGTTGACTATCGAGGGATGTTCTAACGGCCCGGTCAGTATCAGAGTCGGATGCGTGTGCCAAGTGCCAGTGTATGTGATACTCTCAGCTTCCGAGATGAACCCGGTCCCCAGAAGGTATGGCACACCGATAACCGTAGGATCGTACAGTGTCGGATCGTAGGCTATGAATCTCAGCATCTCCTTGAACGACCACTCAGACCAACCACCTTCTGAAGCATCGAACACCGGCCCCTCGATCGGGAATACACACAGGTCTCGGTTCTGCCCGTTTGATAGATGTCGTCTTAGTGTGAGGCAACTGGGCTGCATCAACGTCTGTTCGTGTATCCACTCGATGAGATACGCGCCCGCAGACGTGCCTGCCAGCGGTCTGTTCTGGTACACGATGCTGGAATAGACGCTCTCAGCGCCGCCATCACCCACGTACTCAATGCAGATTGATGTCCAGGCGTCAACGTTGTTCCACTGGTACAGGTGCCCGTCATCCCCGGCCCCGTAGAGTCGGCCCTTGTACTCAAACAGGGTGCGGATATCGTTACCCGCGGGAACGGTCGTCACTATATCCCAATGCCCACCACCCACGTCGTACCTGACCAGGTATCCGTCAGGACCGGTAGAGCCGTAGAGGAAGTCTTTGTAGACCCTCAACGCCCAGATAGCGGTCTGGGCAGCGGGTGAGGCGCATACCTGAGTCCAGGCAGCGCCGGCAGACCGGTACAGCAAGCCGCCGTCCGTGCCACCATAGATGTCCTCTCCAGCGCCGTCGTCATAGACCGCGAGGCAATAGATGTTATCAGATGGGTGCAGGTGAGCGGCTACTTGGGTGAGAGAACCAACGCCCGTGGCCGGGTTCACTGCATATTCCAGCAAATTCCCATTCGGATTGGTCCCACAATAGATGCTCCCATTCCAATCAACCAGGGATAGGATACGGCTCTCCGTGCTGACGGCGCCGTACTCATCGAGCCATTCTCCATCCCAAGGGACTACGATGGCATCTGTACCGCATCCCGCCAGGAGTACGGATCGAGTCTCAGAGCCGGTTATGGTATAGACATGCGCTATGCCGCTCACAGAGAACATGAAGTCCACCCCTGCCTCAACGCTCCAGACCGGATTACCCGGCATGGAATACGGGGCGTTAACGGCGGTGCCTCCAGCGTAGGACGGAGCAGTCTGATCTTGCCGCCAGTTGAGAGTCCCGGCTGAATTGGTGGAACTCATAACGATGGCGTAGACAGTGCCGGACGAGAGGGTTATCCTGCCGACTCCGGTGTAAGGTATCGTCACCCAGGCACCCGGGGATGCGGTGGATACTCCAGACGTAGGGGGATAAAACCCGCTGGCCAATGCTGACCCGGTTGGCTTACCTCCAGCCGTGGCGTAGACGTCAAGGTTGAACCACCTTGCAGCATTGGTGGTGCAGTACACCTTGACCATGATACTGTCCAGCTCAATCGTTGCAGAAGGCGTGAAGGTTTGCCCAAGCCACGGCCCGTTCTGAGTCCTGTCATACAGTATGCCTTCTTCTCCGTCATCATTTGTGGCATATCCCGCAGCGATAAGAGTAGTAGGAACGTCACCCCAGACTGGAACTTCTATGGTCGCTGATATGAGGGCATTGATCTCCGTTTCCGTCTGCGCCCCCACGAAAGCCTGGGAGTCCACTTCCTGCCACGAACCACCGCCATCCCACAGGAATAGAACACCACCAGTCGTTCCGCCGTCACTTCCGCTTGCTCCGTACAGTTGCCCCTCAAACTCAGCCAATGCCGATATGAGTTTCTGGTCAGCACCTGTCGGATAGACGCCTCCAGTTTGATAGGCCGACCGTGGCACCCACTTATCCGTGAAGGTCAGGCTTGTCCGGTTGGGCCTCATAGCGTCGATTAAAGCGGATCTGCCAGCCCAGTACGCATCCCGGCTACAGAAGTTCTGCTCCACTAGCAGTTGAATGATCCTCGGCTGTAACCGGTAGTCTTTCACCGTGGCCCCGTGTTGGAAGGGACTGGTCTTGATGATCCAGTCTATCGGAGGCATTCCCCAGCCCTGAGACGACATCACCCAGCGCCCGTGCTTTGACGCGGTGTGGAGGTCATAGACTCCAGCGGCACTGATAAGCTGGTGGAACTCCTGAATCTGGTTAGCCCATTTGCTCATCTTGACCTCATTCTAATAGATTCCAAATCCATTGCCAGCGTCACGGGTGCCTGAGTCTTGGAGTAGTTGGCATTGACATTGTAGTTCGTGTTGTACGTGTTCGGCTGGACTGTCGCCCCAGCGGGCATCATCACGACCTCCGGGCCGCGCTCACCGACCATGACAGGTTGAGTCTGGGGGAAGTAGCCGCCGTAGGCTGCGCCAAAGGTATCCTTGCCAAAGTTGGCTATCACTGGTCCGAATGGCACCAAGAGGTCCGCCAACAGTTCCTTCCAGTTGATGCCCGTCTTCTTCTTGGTTATCGTTGGCTGCTCCGCAGTCGTCAAGACTGTGTTGGCACTATCGATGATGGCTTGTGTCTTTGCCATCTCCACTCCCAGTAGGTATATCGTGTTCGTGAGGGTAAATATGCGCTCATCCAGGACGCTCAAACTATCGTTTACGGTGCTCATGATGCCAGCCAGTTCGCCCTGCAATCCATTCAAGCTCGATGTCAGACTACCCAAAGTCAGAGTGTAACCTGATAGGGTCTTGCCCAGGAATATTGCCTCAGCGTTGTTGGCTGTTATCTGCTTGCCTAGTTCAGCGATGCGGGCCATGACCGAGCTCGGTGCCAGTTCATCATTCAGTCCGGTCAGGGTTTCAACAGATTCCTTGGCATCCCGAGTGAGAGGGTCGAACTTAATATCCCGAGTGAGTTCTAGTTCCCGTCTCTGCTTCTCCAGTTGAGCGATGCGGGCCGTAATCTCTGGCGATTCCCCCTGTTGGATTTGCTGAAGTTCCAGCTTCTTGAGTTCTATTTCGATGGCAAATAGTTGGTCCTCGTATGCCTGCATACCCTCAAGACGAGGAGCGGAGAGTTTGTTGAGTTCGGCGTAGGCGTCAGCAGTGGCCTTCTCTAAGTCGGCCATCTTGGTCTTGGTCTTGTCAATCAACGCATTCAGTGAGGCTATCCGCGCTTCGTGTGCAGCGATAGCTGCGTTGAGGCGGGTTATCTCGTCCCGGTATCCGGCGGCATTGTTCTTGGTGTAGGCGTATTCGTCTTGGAGTCTCTTGAGTTCAGCCTGCTCTTTCTCCAGTGCTGTCTTCTGGTCTGCCAGTCGTTCCGTACTGTTGCTGATCTCTGCGTTGAGATTATCAATAGAGTCCGCTGTCTCTAGGGTGGTCTTCTTGCCCAAGCCGAACATAGACATGACCTTATCCCAGTTCTTGATCAGAAGGACGATCCCGGCAACAACCGCCGCGATGATGCCCACGATGAGAGTCAAGGGCCATATTCCCAAGTTCACTGCTACTGCAAATCCCGTAGCAGGGGCGATACCAGCAGCGTAGGCTACATTAAGAGCTATCTGAGCAATGGTATGAGCGATGGTGCGAAGTGCAGCCTGAATCGCTAGGAAGATGACATTCTTCTGTACCACCGTCCAGGCTACCATGGCCAGTGTCCCCAGTCCTACAATGCCCGTAAGCCAGATCAGAGCCTTACCCAAGATACCAGTGTGATCAACGAACTCCCGGAGGATATTCACTGCCCCAACCACTATAGACAGGAACATTCCTAGAGGTGGCAGCAGCACGGCGCCGATGGTTTCACCCAACTCTCCCATCTGGTCTTTCGCTACAGAGAACGGAGAGCGCATCGCCTCCGCTGCACCATTGACTTTACGCATGACAGCATCCAATATCTCGGTGGCACTGGCACCCTCTTTGACATAGATGCCATACCTAGTCAGCATCGCCGTACTACCGGACATCGCCCGGCCAAGAATCATGGCGGCACTGGCCGCGTCCATCCCTGCAAAGGCAGCCAGATCAAGAACTGTAGGCAAAGCTGCTAGAGACTTCTCGTAACTTCCAGTGATGAACACTAACTTGCTCAGGGCTTCCCGCTGCGCTTCATCAGATATGCCAGTCTTGCGGGCCGTGGCTGCCATGTTAGCCTCAAGTTCCTTGCGAACTCCCGCGTAACTCACGCCTACGTTCTCCAAAGCCAACGATAGTTTGACTTGAGATAATCGCTGTGCCTCGGCTTCGCGTACCATCAACCCTAGTGAGCCAACAATAGTGGCACCGAACGCGGCGAATGCTACCTTGTGTTGGCGCACGGACTCCATAACCGAATCCATAGAGTTCTTGAACTTCTCCCAACTCGTAGTCGTGCTGTTCATGGCCCCAGTCATGCCGACGAGTTCTCGGGTATCATCACTCAAACCACTACCCATGGCTTCTAGCGCGTCTGTTGAACTACGGACCGGGCCTTGCATCCCGGCGAAGCCCCGGTTGGCCATCTCCTGCACACCGGTGAGGTTACCCAAACTAGATGTGACTTCCTTCGTGCCATACATGATCCGGTCGAGATCGGCCCTGGCCTTGACTGATACAGAACCCATAGTCTCAAGGGATTTGGACTGGGCATCAGTGGCCTTCTGCATGGACGCCATGCCAGAGATATACCCGCCCAGGTTATCGATTACCGCCCTTACACCGATGTCTTCAAGTCCCATGCTTTTCCTTCATCTTCTCAGCCACCGCGTCTTCCTTGTGCATCTCAACCAGTCCATGCAACCGGTAGTGGGCCACGGCAAAAGCCTTTTCCTCGGATTCCATCTCCGTCCACTGGCGCAGGGTGTACCCGGCGAACCTCATCGCTTCCATCTCTTCCATCAGAGGGACAAGGTGCGGAAGCATCCGCCCGAACGATAGGCCAGTCCCGACTCCGTGCTTGATTCTGCATTCTAAGATATCCTCTCCGTTACGCTGAACGTCGAAAGAGCGCCGCCGCTTCCGCGGCTTCCTCCTCGGTTATGCCCATGCACCCACTGATAGCCTTAGTGATCGCGCCCATGTCCACGTCCGCTTCGCAGGCGTAGAGCTTCATCCATGACAGATACCGGCCCTTGCCGTTCACCGGGACATCGATGCCGACCAGTTTCAAGTCCTCTGCCCACTCACTATCGGCCACACCTTGAACACCGGTCGGCACTTCCAATACCTTCGTCCCGAGGATTATCATGGCGTCGTATGTGGCTTCGACTACCTTGCCCCGATAGGCCAACAGGTCTCTCTGATAGTCGGGGTTCTCTGGCACCTGAATATCCCGGTCATCATCCTTGATATGAACGATGGGCACCTTGGGCCGCTCACCCGCCAGTCTGTTCTGAATGTTCATCAGGGCAAACCTCGGGACCGACTTGACCTCTATCTGTACTCCTGTGCTTAGTGTTACAACCATTCACTCCTTCCTATGGGGGCGAGCCTCACGACCCGCCCCCAGTTTTCGTCTAGCTGCCATAGCCCTTGATGATGATGCCGTCCACGGCATTCGTGTTGAGTCCAGCCGCGAATACCAGGTTCACATCGTAAGGGCAAACCGCCAGCGCATTCAGTTTGTCGTTGTCCGGGACTGAGGTATCACCTTCGGGAGCCACTACCCAGGAGTAGCCGCCGTCGATAGTCCTCAGTATGCGGCCCTTGCCCGCCGCCGTGGTATGGCTCATGAAGCCCACCGTGTCGTTCGAGAACTGAATGTCCTCAACAACTCCGGAACCAGAGCCAGGGAAGGCTTTGGCCACCCAAGTCGTGCCAGAGTTCCGGGTGTACCACAGGTTGCCGCCGGCGTCACCGACGAACCACTCTGTCTCCGACCGCATCCACACCGCGTTGAGTGCCACCGCCGGAGCTGGTCCGGTTACTGCCGCCCACGTCACACCGTCATTGGTGAAGATGACGGCATTGTTGGCGCCAACTGCCACCAGGTTCAACTCGTCGTACCCGTGGATGGCGTTGAGGGCTTGCGTAGTCGCAGATCCCGCGTCCTGAATGTTGGCCGCGGTGACAGTCGCCGTGATGTCAGTCAGTTTGTAGACGTAGCCGCCCTGCCCGACTACCCAGATGTGGTTCGGAGTCAGGGCGAAGATGGCGTTCGGCCCGCCAGCTGCATTGTAGCCGGTCACTTCCGTCCAGGTCTCGGTCTCAGTCAGGATGTCCGCGGCCTCGGCGTAGTGATGGTCAAGTCCAGCCTGAGAGATGATCACCACATACGGCCCGACACACGCGAGCCCGGTGGGGTCATCGTTGATGTGAAGAGAGTCCACGATGACGTCCCCCCACGTTCCTCCCTGGTTTCCGGAATAGATCAACTCTGCCGGTAGTCCGGGGCTTCCGCTGTTGACCTTCGTGATGGCGAACACCTTCTGGCACCCGTCCGAGGGAGTGCCGCAGGAACCGCACTGTACCGAGTCGCAGATGGCGATGTCCACAACCTCGGCCACGATGTCAGTCTTGGCTTGCTCCGCGTATATCATGCGGACGATCTCGAAGAGGTTCTCGCCGGTGAACTTCATCTCGTCTGTTAGCATGTCGCGGTCCTTGGGTTCAAACACGTTGAGGTCTCCGCCGATAGACCATCCGGCGGGACTGATGGCTTCGAGGACCAGTATCTTGGTCCAGCCTCGGGCCATATCCGTCGGATTGTAGCACCGACCCATTCTGATCTGGGCGTCGATGTCACAGGCCGTCTTGCGGATTCTGAGAAGTGTGGAGAGTTTCTCGTCGTATCTCTTCGCCAGGGAGACGGTCGGAGACTGGTCCTCACCCTCGATCTTGCCGGCTACCTTGAATCGCCCATAGTTGGCTGAGTCAGGCGTGTATATGACCTTGGGATCACCCCTCGGCCATTCCGGCTTACTGGCCCGCATCTCAGCTTCATAGGACGGCGCATTCGCCGGTCCCGCTCTGTTCTCTATGATCCAGAGCCTTGCATTATCCGTGGTCTGCTTCATGTCTTTCCTCCTAGTAATCGACGGCTCTAGCTAACAACCGCCGACTTATTAGATTCCAAGCGTTGACTGCTGCCCGCGTAGTTCCCAGTGGGTTGTCTAACACTTTGACTGATGTGGCATAGGTAGTCCCTCCTGGCGTTCTCATCGCTAAGTCCGTGGTCCAGTGTTTCTTGAGCCCTTCGATATTGCTGCAGGAGCACACCTCCCGATTCAAGAGGGTCAATGAGTAGTAGGCAATCGCCCGCTCAAACTCCGTATCCATCTGAAGCATCGGGTATTGCCGGCGGGTGTCTCTGTACCCTGCTAGGTAGCAGACATGGATTTGGTCAGGGTTCCGGCTGACGTCCAACTGCGCCGCCGTCCACTCGCCAGTTATCGAGTCATAGTCTCCCGGCTGATAGCCGACGACAGAATACTCGTAGTCCCTGGGAACTAGACAGGCGTTCTGAGTCGTCTGGGTGCAGCATTCCGTAGAACACGATCCAGCCTGCGGGTCCCAGATCAGGTAGCACATATCAGTCGGGTCCGTCCAGCGTCGGTACACGTCCACGGTAGCAAGGAAGTTAGTATTGAGATCGCCACTCACATCCGCGGGGTCCAGTGCTTCGGTGTAGACCTCTTGGACCAACTGGTGCTTCCAGAAGGTCATAATGGCCACGCCCATAATGCTGATGGTCGCCGTCCGGAAGGGTCTGATCTCCCAATTAGCCGCGCCCAACTTGCCCGGATAGAACACGGCCAACTGCTGCTCGTCGGTGCAGGTGGTGACGAAGGTGATAGTAGCCGTCTCCTCGTAGCCGTCACCGTCTAGGTCAGAGTAAGCCACGGCTGTAGCGGCCTGAATGATCGTCTGGTACTTGGCTCCGCCTTCAATGAAATGGCCCCAGCGCAACGGCAGCGATAGGTTGAACCCCTGTGGGTCCATCGCCATCTTGTTGTATAGCGTCTTGTCCGCTACCTGGGGCGTCTTGTGGCGCTCACCGCTGATCCAGTCCGGCAGAACCTTGTAGCCGAGATGGTCAGCGAACTCATCCTCCGCTTGGTGAACCGCCAGCACGATATCGTCCCGGCTGATAGCGTCGCTTTCCTGCCAGGGGTGCTCTTTCCAGACCTGTGAACAGGTGGTGTCCGGCTTGTACGTCGTGGTCACTTGCCGGAAGTGTCTCGGATCGAGGCCGATGATTCGCGCCCATCTATCCAGTGGCAGTAGTGTCGTTATTTCAAGTTCACCCATGTTGCCTCCAGTCGATTGCAGACTGAAACAGAACGCAGAGTGCCGACGCTGCGAGAATATAGACAGGCACCGGTGACAACCACCAGACCAGGTATGTCAGTCCAGCCATCCAGACGCTCATACACCACAGACATGAGAACAACGCTCCCAGCCCATCCGGCCACGCGCATGGCTTCCCGTCGTCGTGGGATATACCAAGACGGCACCGCAGGCGCAGGAAGACACCCCAAGGCCCCTCTTCGTTCACAACGAGGCTGGAGAGCCTCCAGGTGGCCAGTCCGATTGCGCCCATGTCCAAGAATGTCATTTCAGTACCGGCTCCGCCTTCTGTGACTCTTCGGCTACCCTGAAGTTTTGGGCCATCTTCAGAATCTCTGGGGCATCCACTTGGAACACCCAGCGCCTCTTATGTCCGGCATCGTTGCCGAACTTGTACGATCGGTTGGTCTCCTTGCCCCGGATGGTCAACGACTGAGGACGGCCCACGTACTCGATCATCACCGCGCCCTCGCGCTTCATCTCACCGCTAACCAGACTGATATCGTTTGACGGGGTTATCGCTTTCCTTGAACCACACCCACCACATCCCATAAGTTTCTCCCTCCCTTCAAAGTATTCACCGAACTTGTCCATCATCTGTGCACGGCCCTCGGCATAGGTCGCCAGTGCCTCTTCCCGACGTGATCCGGTAGTCTTGCGGTATGTCCACAGGGGCTTGCTCAACTTGCAACTACAGAACCCGTTGACCGCCAAGGATATCTGGAACGCCCAGTCCTCCCAGTTCTTCATCAAAGGATCGAACCCGCCGACCTTCTCCCAGGCCGACTTGGGATAGATGGCCGTGATGGCATGGATACAACCCTTCTTCAACAGATATTCCGGGTCCCAGTCCGGCGGATTGTATATGCCGATCTCAGGCAGTCCCTTATCATCGAACCACTGGGAATAGATGACCTTCTTTTCCTTCTGGTACATATTCCAGAACTCCTCGAGAGCTTCCGGGTCCAGGATGTCGTCAGCATCCAAGAGGACAAACGTCTCAGTAGTCGATGCGGCTATGCCAAGGTTCCGGGCCACCGCCACGTCCTCTCGGCCTCTGGTGTTGATGACTCGCGCCCACGGGTGCGGGACTTTCAACTCATGGCCGGTGTCGTTCACCACGATACAATGCCAACTCCTGAAGGTCTGGGCCTCTACCGAGTCCAGAGCGTCTATCACCAGCTTGGTGTGCATCGGACCTACCGGGATCACCACCGTAATGACCGCGGGTTCACAACTCGGCACTTCCGGCTGTCTCTTGCCCCATTCCATCGGAGCGCCGAAGGGTATCAGCTCCTTGTGCTTCGACCATGGAATCCAGGTAGTCCAGTCCGGCTCTACATTGACTCTACTCATGGAGTCGTGGCGGTTTCGATAGATCAACGTCACCTGCTCCGTAGCCTTCTCAGGCTTGAATCCCATACTGGTTACGTGAGTCCAGAACGCCGCATCCTCGGCTGTCTTCCACCGCGATCTGTAGCCGCCGGACCTCTCAGCCACTTCCCGGCGGTACATGCAGGTCGAGGGTATCTGATTCCTGTGAGTGATCTGGGCACGGAAATCGAACTTCGGAGGCCATACCGATATGCCATCGGGAGAGATGTTGGTGTCTGGTGTCAGGTCGTCCTTCACGAACTGGACCTTACCGTAAGCGATAGCCGTGCCTCTGTTGGCGTCCATGTAGTCGCTCAACAGTTCCAACGTCTGAGAGGTGATGAGATTGTCAGCGTCCAGTGGCAGAATGTACCGGCCTTTTGAAACAGCAATCCCGGCATTCAGCGCCCCGGCCAGATACAGGTTCTTCTCGTTCCTGACGTACCTGATGCGCCTATCCTTGGCCATGTAGTCTTGGGCGACCTCGGGCGTATTGTCCGGGGAGCAGTCGTCCACAATGACCAACTCCCAGTTGTCTATCGACTGACTCCGAACTGAGTCAATGGCGTCCGGTAGGTACTGAGCCAGGTTATAGCAGGGCATGACCACTGACACCTTCGGGCGCTTGACCTTGGACTGCTTCACCAGATCCTCATACAAGCGGGCGTAGTCTTCCATGACCTTTGGCCAGGTGTACTTCTCCATGCAGACCTCGCGGGCAGCCTTGCCCACCTCGTCGCGGTGTTCCTTCAGCCAGTGGTAGCCTTCGATGAGTCCCTTGATGTCGTGCGGTTCCACCAGCCAGCCGGTGACCTTGTGCTCGATGATCTCCTTCTGTCCTCCCCAGTTGTAGCCGAGAATCGGCACACCGCAAGCCATCGCTTCAAGAGTACCGATGCCCATTGTCTCGCGTGTCGTGGCCAGGTAGACTTCAGCGCCGGCCACCAGTTGCCGGCTCTTGTCGAATGGCAGGCGTCCGGTGACTTTGACATTGACTCTAGCGTTGCCGAACGTGGTCAAGAACTGAGTCTTGGGCATCTGCTGGGCCATCGCGTCCAGGGGCGCCGGGTCGCAGATTGGGTCTGTCCTCGTCTTGTTCCAAAGGACGTATCCTTGATTCGCCGCGGGCCCCCATAGTTCCGGATCAATGCCATGGTAGAGCACCGTTGGATTCAGCCACATGCCCCTCTTGAGCGCGTAGGCCACCCACTCAGACGGAGCGGTGACAGCATCGGCTTTACGCATGGCGTCGATGACATACTCATTCAGCTTGTAGCACCACTCCCACCACTCATATTCGCTCCAGTACAGGCCATGATTCGAGCAGACCCATGGCTTGCCCACAGGGACATCTGGTAAATCTCCCGCATGAGTGTTGACCAAGTCTGCCTGCTCTATTGAATCAACAATCTCTATGCCAAGGGCGGGGAGATAGCGACGTTGCGCCTCTACGATGCGCCGAATACCGCCGTCCCCTTTGTCCTGACCGCCGAACTTTGGCAGGATACATACTTTCATGCAGGCAACTCCACAACTTCCCTATGAAAGAATCTAATCACCTGTGTGCCATCATCAGATAGTTCTACGGCCAAGAATCCCCAACCATCTGAACCCACACCGATGAGGCCGTTCAGCACACCGAGTAATCCAACCTCAAACCCTTTCCCTGTATTTCCTACCTGAACTGTAGGATGGTCTGCGAGAGCTTGATTACACGGCACTCTGAATGCTATTAACTTTGCAATGACACTCGGATCGAGAGCATTCATCTCATTCAATTTGTTCACTACTTCGTCAACGTTCATATTCCTCCAAACCTTTCGGCAGCTTGCTCTCCTGATAGACCTTCGCGCTCCATGAAATACTTGAAGGACTGGCTATCCCCAATGTGACTGAAGTTGCTGAACCCGCAACTCGGAATCACTATGTCCGGCCCTGGTCGGTTATCGAACTGCCAGCACATCGACAATTCGGTCTGCCCCGGCGGTAGTCCTTCCTGATAGGGTCCGTAGGCCGCATAGAATCGCCGGTGTCTCAGTGCCGGGTTGCCGTTGAAGGCGTACTGCTGGCCTTTGCGTAGCTTCCACCACAGTCGCCCGCATGAACTGATAGTCTTGGCCTCCATATCCAGAGTCAGTTGCCCCAACCGCACCATGCCGATGGTCGGCTCTGCAGTCAGTAGTTCCACGAAGGGCCGTAAGTCCAGGGTCTGTCCTTCAGGAATCACCCAGTCGTCCTCCAGGTGTAGGATGAAGTCGGCCCGCTTCAAGCATTCAGTGATACCGAAGTTCATGGATGTGCCCACGCCCTTACGGGCGGAGTTGGTGACGGTCACTTTATAGTCAAATCCGATCTCGGCTATCAGGGCGTCGACGTGACCCGTTCTACTGCCATCGTCGGCTATGTGGAACGACAGGTCCGGGCAGATAACCCTTTCCTTGACACTCCGTATCGTCTGCAACGCCAGCGGAAGGCGCTCATACGTGATAATCAGAGCCACAACGGGAATCATTCAAACCTCCAATACGCGCAGGTGTAGCGTGACGAGTCCAGGTCGGGGTCAATGGCCTTGTAGTCGTTGATGCCAGCCTCTTCCATGCACATGGCGTAATCACCGTCATCTATCGACAGGAAATGGATGTCAGGACGCAATCCTACCCAGACCAGAGCCAGCGGACAATTCGCGCCGATCTTCACTATCTGCCCATCCTTCGGGATATCGTTCAGTAGTTCCAGAGTCAGGTCGATGTCAGACAGACAACATCTGGAACCCTGTTCGGCTCTATCCCTAGCAATCGCCACGTAGTCCTTCACTCGACTCCTATTTCCTCAACCGCTTCTCAACATCATGAGCCAGATTCGACAGAGCCGTTACCACAACACCAGTCAATAGGTAGTCGGCCCACAGGTTGATAACCGCGCCCGTGGGTGATAAGAGTGGGTTCAATAGGCCTATCTTGGCTCCCAGGCATATCCCCCAAGCCACCGCTAGAGTAGTCAATATGGCCCAATCTCCCTTGACCTTGAGCACCTTGAACAGTACGCGCTCGGCTATCCACTCGATGCCAAACGCGAGAAGAATTGCCACAACTAGAATGCCGAAACTCTGCCCAATGCTAATCATCACTCCTCCATTTCTATGTGAATCGTCAGACTGACCGCACCTTGGATCGGTGCTAGGTGAATCACCGTCACACCCCACTGCAACATCCCGGAGTAAGAACCACCCCAAGTCATCGAGTGCTGGGAGTAGTCCCAAGTATCGAGGATATAGATGGTCGATTCCGTGTAACCAAATCCCACCATTGAGTGCCCTTCGACTTGAACCATCACCGGATAACCCGCGTCTATCTCGGCCCGGAACATCTCCAAGGTGAAGCCCTTACCAACCTCAACTCCAGGGTATCCGGCTATTCTCTGAGTGTAGTTTGTCAGGACGGAGTAACCACAGTATTCGGCGAATAGGTGCAGGCCATGGCAACCATCGCGTCTGGAGATGGCTTCACAACTTGTATAGTCATACATCGGACTCCCACCAGACATGGAATAGAAGGTAGTGGAGCCGTCTGAGTTTCCTTTGGGGGCTTGGTTCGTGCCCATGAAGTCGGCAATGGAATCGGGAATATGGCAACTGTCTATGCAGTCGTTTGCTCCTGATCCGAAGACAGTCCAGAAGTCGTCGACGTGCCCCTTGGTCGTGCGCCCGTCCTGGCCCAAGTGTGACGCTATCATGGGCATGTCCGCCGTACCAGTGTGATAACGTGGCCACAGACTTGCGGGGTTCGTCAACGGACAGACTCCGCCGTTCTTAGGCCCGGTGTAGAAGGCGGGGTATCCGTGCCGGTCGTAGTAGCCAAACATCATGCCCGCTGAAGTGGCCGAACACCCGTATGTCCATGAGAACGCGGGGATATCCGTGAGCATCTTTGAGGACATCGCCTCATCTTCCAGGATGATCTCCGCCGAGTTGGCTATTGGCCGGTACTCAAACGGTGGCCGCGATGTTCCCGTTGCACCATAGTGCACCGTGCCGATCGGGATGGCTACCGCACAGGCCAGGGCCAGAAGGATCAGGAACTTCACTTACTCACCGTCAACACGATAGAATACTGAGCCGCCGCCGCCGTAGCGTTGACTGACATCTGAATGGTAACGGTAGTCTGAGCCATCGGTTGGGCCGTCGCTGAAGTGGTCAAGAGTCCGATATCCGTGGCCTTCCCCAATGCTGGAGGCGTGACTACCGCTGAGAATGTAACGGGGATGGCCTGTACTGCGTTGGTGGCTATGATAACAGGGAATGAGACCGTAGTTCCTGGGTCGGTGGTCAAGGTAATAGTGACTACCGATACTATCTGGGTTTTCTCATTCACGCCAATGGTGATGGTCTGAGAGCCTACAGTCCCTTCAGTGGTCACGAATCCGACTGTCTTCTTCTTACTCGCCTCGCTTCCACAGGCCGCCGCAACAAGGCAGAGAACCAAACAAACGATTAGCAGTTTCTTCACGTTATCTCCTTTCGCGTAATCCTTTATTATTTCCCTCTGAGTAGTGCCCACAGGCCCGCTACGGCTCCTGTGATGGCCGCGCCACCTAACAGACTACCCACCCATAGTATCCCGGCCATCTTCGTCTTCAGTGTCGAAACATCATCTTTGACTCCGGTCTTACCGTTGCCGTACATATCAGAACAGACATCCTGTAGGCGTTTACAGGATGCTTTGAACTCCGATGCCATAACTGCCATATTCCTATTCATTTCCTCAAGTAGTTCATGGTCAGAGCGATCAGGCATGTCCGTCATTCCTCCCTCAGTCCACCCATCGCAACACCTCAAAGGCTTCAGCGTAGGATAGGCGGGATTGCATTCCTCGGATGGTAGCCATGGCCATTAGAACGTCATCACTTCGATGGCCCCGGACTTGGCTCTTATACAGACTGACCAATCTGCACTTCTCGTCGATGTCCACTGGTCTGAAATACGCCGGCCTGAAGTCTTTGAATGTACCGAGCACATCCGGCTCCTCATAGACCAGTATCCGCTTGACGAAATGCAGTTTGTCGTTGGGCCTCATCGCAGTCAGAGCCGCCTCATGGACTGCCCGGTGGTCCTGATTGTAGCTGGCGAAAGGTATCACTACGGTGTCCGGCCTCCACTCTTGGATGAACTTCTCGACATTGCCAATGAACCGCGCCTGTGGGATCGTGTCAAGGTGGTGAATCGGATAGTCCAGTAGTTCGCTCTCAAAGCCGCCCGCCTCCATCATGCGTTCCTGTTCCTCTGCCCAGCCAGGGAATGAAGGATGACTCTGCGTGAAGTACACCACCACCGAACCCCTCAACAGGGACGCACATCCCAGAACCTCGTCATCCATGTGTGGCGCTAGAATAATAATCATCTGGACCTCGACTTGAAGAACCCGCCTCCGAAGAACTTCAGACCGTAGCGCCTCAAGTAGTCTCGGAAGTCCTCGGCATAGTCGCTGATCGTCTCGGGTGTGAATTGCATCGTCTTGAAGTTGAACAGCACCGTCTCTTCACGGTAGCTGAACTCGATGTGCGAATTGCCGAAGGTCACCGTTGGATGGAACCCTTTGTCCCTGGCCACGTCCTCATAGATGAGGGTGATCCTGGCCAGTTCGGCCCGGAGTTGCTGCCCTTCAAGTTCCTGGGGATAGACATTCTCTCTGATGACCTTGGCCGGATGGCCAGCCGCAAAGCACCCTCGCGGCAGGTCCCGATTGACTACTGAGCCAATCCCGACAACAACATGGTCGGCAATCCGCACTCCCGGCAATACCTGACACCTTGATGGGAGCCAGACGTTATCACCGATCGACACCGGCTTTTCCTTCTGCATCGGGAACCCCTGCATGATCGGCAACCACCCGGAATGAGTCCACACCTGTGTCTCCACACCCAAGCCGCAGTTCTGGCCGATAGTGATGGCCCGGGAGGGATTCAGGAGCACTCCGTCCATCAGGCCCGTGAAATCGCCTATCCTGACGTCGGCCCAAGGGTTATCAGGAGCGCCGTACTTGATCGCCACGTTGTCACCGATCCAGCAGTGCCGACCGATCCAGAGGTTGCGGCAAGTCGCCGTGAAGCCCCGGCCGATGACCGCGTAGGGTTCGACGTGCAGCGTACCACTCACCTTGACGTCGACGTCCGGGTGGATCTTCACCGGCTCCATGATGTCCAACACGCCTGCCTTAATCATTTATTCCCCGCTGGGTGTTTCTTGACTTCCTCTTTAGGCTTTTTAGGGGGTTGAGCATTGGAATCATCAAGGGTGTAAACTATTTTCCTCATCTTTTCACCTTCGTGAAAGTAATGCCACATTGCCCTCCTATTTTGTCCCACACTGCATGACTCACTTCAGCCCACACTGCCCTCTCAGTATTGGGGTCTTCCCACAGACGTGAACCAACCCTATCCAACTCCTCATGTAGCGCATCTTTGAAACGTTCCTTGATTACCGACGCACTGACATTCGTTCCCTTTATCTTGGTTGCCGTGTAAATATACTCATCAGTAGTGACAACCATACGACCAATTCCTCGGTCATTCTGCAAGACAATATCTTGGGGGGAAAATGCCCCCCCCTCTGGGTGATTGTGAACAAATGCTTCTGCGCCCTTGAGACTATCGAACTCCTCTTGAGTAAACTCAACCTTATCCACCGTCCCCGTTACTACCTGAAGGAGTTTGCCATTTTTATCAAAGGCAGCAGCGGTTTCCCTTCTATCGCCAGTGCTATTTGCGGCGAATCTCTCCACTCTAAGGTCTACTGAAACCGATGGTTCATTTCTATCTCCCCTACCCTCTTCCCAATCATCCCAAGATTGGGCATCCTTGTAACCCGTCACAGTCAGAAACGAACGAAGCAACTTATCCATTGCGCTCCCATAGTGCCCACCCACCAGGTATCCACTCGCCGCCCTTGTGCGTTGGGTTCATCAGCCGATTCAACGCTTCCCTGTCACCGCCGTGTATCTGGCAGAGAATGTATTTGATATTCCGAATCAGGCCCTTCTCGACGAGGTAGGGTATCAGCAGGTGCTCGTAGCCTTCCATGTTGCAGATGAA
>Ga0315287_10002547_pt1 | contig 17313 bp, 13 predicted proteins | sample YL17G11_0_MG_FD_205037 | JGI IMG/M metagenome (GOLD analysis project Ga0315287, IMG submission 205037) | Sediment microbial communities from Yellowstone Lake, YNP, Wyoming, USA - YL17G11_0 | ecosystem: Environmental > Aquatic > Freshwater > Lake > Sediment | place: USA: Wyoming | collected...
GCGGAGGCGGAGGATTCGAAAGCCCGGCTCAGGGTCGAGCCAAAAAACAAATACCGGCCATCCCGCGTGACGTAGGGGGCCTGGGCTGAAGCCCCCGGGAAGTTGACTTCCCAGCCGAGGTTGAGGCCCTCGCTCCATCGGCCTTCCGGACTCCGGAAGAAAACATAATAATTGGGCCGTTTGGGCGCCAGGCTGTCGTCCCGGCCGGCCACGCAGGCGATCAAATAGCTATCGTCGGGAGCGATACAGGCATTGTAGACATCGGTTTTTCCATGGAGCGTCTCCGGTAAAGGCTCCGGTGTCTGAAAACGCCCGTCGATCCGGCGGGCTCTCATGATCCGGGGTTTGTCTCCGGCGGCTTTCGACCGGGTGAAATATAGAGTGCCGTCGTTCGCGAGGGACGGGAAGAATTCACCCGCTCCGGTGTTGATCGGCGCGCCGACGTCATAAGGTTCCCCCCACCGGCCGTCCGGACCTCGGTCCGAGGCCCAGATGCTCTGGTTTCCCCACCCCGGCTTCGGCGACTCGCCCGCCCGGGGACGCGTCGTTAAAAAATAGATCGTCTTTTCATCGGCCGAAAGGGCCGGTTCGAAATAAAAGTACTTCAAGTCGGAGGCGAACGGGGCGACGACCGGTTCCGTCCACCGGCCGTCAACGAACCGGGTGGTCATAATCGTGACGATCCCGCCGGGAGATTGCTCGAAGAATATTTCCAAGCCGTCTTTCGTCGCCGCGAGGCCTCGCTCGGTCATGCCGGTAGAGACGATTCCGGAGGCGAACAAATCCGCCTTCCCCACCGGCGGCTTCTGGCCAAGGTAGGGCCCTTGAAGACGCGGAAAATCGCTCCAAGGCGGAACGACATTTTGTGTTGCCGCGACGCCGGCCAGAACAACGAATATCCCGATACTCCAAAACAACGCTTTTTTCATGGGCTCCACTCCTCAGTGTCCAATCTGCAATATCCATGCCAATTGATAATCCCGGAAGATGCCCCGGAAGAAGGCTTTTTCTTGTTATCCGTGTAAAAATGATTTACGAGCTGATTACATTCCATAGAGCCTTTCGGATGCTCCGGGGAGGCCCGCCCTTGGGTCGCAATCCGTGTCGGGCACCGGGGCCAGTGGGGCGACAAAAGAGAATCAGGGGGATCAAAGGAGGTTGATCGACCTTAGGAGGGAGAATCCCTAAGGCCCGCCGAGGAGAACGCCCGACGGGAGGATTAGAACATGAGGGTGAAGATCGTCTGGACGCCGGGTTCGGAATGGAGATGGATCGTACCCCGGTGGAGGCGCATGATCTGGCGGGAGAGACTGAGCCCGATGCCCGAGCCGCTCGGCTTGGTCGAAAAGAAGGGGATAAAAACCTTTTCGATATTCTCCGGGGAAACCCCGGGCCCGTTGTCAATCACTTGGAGGATGATCCGGCCGCGCTCGTTGAGGAATCCCTTGACTTGAATCCGGGCTTCCCGACGGCCTTCGACCGCCTGGCGGGCATTCAACAGCAGATTGATCACCACTTGCTCGACCAGTTCGGCATCGGCGTTGAGCTCGAGCGAAGCCGGCTCGATGGAGATCGAAAAGGAGACATTTTTATCGGCCATATGGACGGTCATCAACCGGCCGATCCGTTCGAGAAGTTCCCGAAGGACAAAGACCTGGAATTTTGGTTTGGGCAGGAGCGTCAGACTGCGGAACGCGTCCACGAAATGGAGGAGCCCCCGGCTGCGCTTTTCGATCGTCTGGGCGGCTAATTGAATGTCCCGCCGGTTTTCGGCCTCCTCCGCCCCTCTCTCGGCGAGGGCGGGAAGGGTGGGTTCCTTCACCAATCCATTGATGGTCGAGGCCAGGGTCGAGATCGGGGTAATGGAATTCATGATCTCGTGAGTGATGACCCGGATGAGTTTCTGCCAGGCCTCCATCTCCTTCTCTTCAAGCTCGCGGTGGATGTTCTGCAGGGACACGAGCTTGAACTCGCGGCCGTGAAGGATGAATTCCGCCGCGTAGAGAGACAGGAGGATGGACTCCTTCTCGGTTTCTATTTTGACGAAGGCCTGCTCTTTCGGGCCCAGCCGGAGGAGCGTCTCGACAAGTTCTTCGCTGACCGGAGCCAGGGCGGCGATCGATCTCAACCAGGGCGTCCGCAGAAGCTGTTTGGCCGCGTTGTTGAACAGCTCGACCGTCCCGTCCGGCTGGAACACGAGCAGGCCGATGCCGACGTGCTGGACCACTGTCTGGAGATATTGGGCGTGTTCTTCCTTCTCGGACCGCGTTTTCCGCAGGGCGTTCGTCACATCGGCCAAGACGGCCCGCAATTCGGAGAACGACGGCCCCAACCCCTCGTCCCGGAATCCCTGGGAATAATCCTCGTACTTGATCGATTGGAAGAAGCGGGCCAGGTCACGGTTGGTCCGCTCGACGTACCGGATCAGGGCGACCACCTGACCAACGGCCAGGGCGGCCAACATCCCGACCCAGGCCGTCGGGCTGAGAACGAGATTCCGCGCCGTCGCCAAACCCGCCCCGGCCGCGATCGTCAAGGTCAGGAACAAAACCCGGACGACGCAGGCAAGGCGGAACCGTTTAAAGACCATATTTCTCCAAGCGCCGGTAAAGAGCGCTGCGGGACACGCCCAGTTCCTTGGCCGCGTGGCTGATGTTGCCGCCGTATTTGCTCAAGGTCTTCCGGATCAGGGCTTTCTCCGCGTCCTCGAGGTTGTAATTCCCCAGGAAGAGGGAATCCTCCGCCTTCTCCGGGTCGGCGAAAAAGAAATCCGAGGGCTGGAGGATCTGAGTATCGCTCATGATGACGGCCCGTTCGATGGCGTGCTGGAGCTCGCGGACATTTCCCGGCCATTGGTACTTCTCTAACTTTTTCAAGGTCACCGGACTCATCCGTTTGCCCGGTTTATTGTATTTCCGGGAGTAGATCGTCAGAAAATGGTCGACGAGAAGGGGGATGTCCCCGATCCGGTCGCGCAACGGGGGAAGATGGATCTCGACCGTGTTGATCCGGTAAAGAAGATCCTGGCGGAAGTTTTTTTGGGCGACCATCTCGTAAATGGGCATGTTTGTCGCACAGATCAAACGGACGTCGATGTCGATCGGCGTGTTGGACCCGAGCCGGGTGACGGTCCGGGTTTCGATGACCCGCATAATCTTGGCCTGGAGGGTCAAGGGCAAATTCCCGATTTCGTCGAGAAAAAGGGTTCCCCCCGAAGCAATCTCGAACCGGCCGGGCCGGCTCTCCTTGGCGTCGGTGAAGGACCCTTTCATATGGCCGAACAGCTCACTCTCGAACAGCGTCTCACTCAGGGCGCCCATGTCGACGGAGATGAAGACATCCTGGGACCGCGCCGATTGGCGGTGAAGCTCCCGGGCGACCAGTTCCTTTCCGGTCCCGTTCTCCCCCAGGATCAGGACGTTGGTTTCGGTGCAGGCCACTTTTTGAATAGTCGAAAAGACGCTTTCCATCGCCGGGCTCGATCCCACGAACTCATGAAACGGTTGATCCAGGTCCGAGCTGAGAGCTTCCTGGCGGGACCGGAGGGCTCCGACCTCGCGCCGGCTGCGGCGCAATAAGAGGGCCGAAGACAGCGTGGCGATCAGCTTTTCGTTCTGCCAGGGTTTAAGGACGAAATCCGTGGCCCCGTCCTTGATCCCCCTGACCGCCAGGTCGATGTCCCCGTAGGCCGTGATGAGGATGACGACCGCGGAAGGGTCGAGCTCGAGGATTTTGTTCAGCCAGAGAAGCCCTTCCCGTCCGTCCGTCGCCCCCCGGGCGAAATTCATGTCGAGAAAGATGACGTCGTAGCTCTCGTTCTGGAGGAGGCTCGGGACGCTTTCGGGATTGTTTTCGGTATGAACGAGGAGAACATGCTGCTTGAGGAAAAGCCGCGCCGCCTGGAGGATGTCGTCATCGTCGTCGATCAGGAGGACTTTACCCATCTTTTTTTCCATCATACGCACCTCGGCCGTTCTCAAAATTGATCCGGCCTTTCGGCCTTCATTATAATACATAGCAATATTCATACCTATCGCCAATATTCATCGAAATCAGGTATAAACTCCCTGGATGGAGGAATTTGGTGGCCGCTGAGTGTCCGAATACGAACACTTGTTGTCGTGGAGACGAACACTATTTCTCCGGAAGGAGTCATCGATCAGGCCGAAAAACCTGAATCGGGGAATTGGCACGTTCCCTGCACTAAGAATAGCGTGAACACGAAATTATGAACCAACCGGCCGATTCGTCGGCCCCGGAGGATACCATGGGTATGGATAAGCAAATCAAGAAGAAAAAATGGCCCCCAAAGAAAATCGCCATGATCGCGGGCGTCGTCCTCTTCCTCGCCTTCGTCGTTTACGTCTTTCTCTTTAAATTCCGCGTCTCCTCGCTGAATGTCGAAAAAGAACGCCTGACGATCTCGGCCGTGACGAAGGGCCCCTTCCAGGAATATATCGCCATCATCGGCCGAGTCCTCCCCCGGACCACCTTCGAGCTCAGCACCCAGGAATCAGGGACGGTCGAAGAACGGTATGTCGAAGCCGGGACACAGCTCCTGAAAGGTGATAAAATCCTGAAGCTCGTCAACTCGAACATGGTCATCGACATTATGTGGCGGGAATCGAGCTTTTTCGAAGCCCAAAACAACCTCCGAGCCACCCGGTTGTCGATGGAGCAATACAAAATGTCCCTGCAGAGGGATATGAACGAAGTCGAAAACTCCCTCCTTCAGCAGAAACGCCTTTACGACCGGTATTCGGAAATGGTCAAGAACGACCTGATCTCCCAGCACGAATACGAACTGGCCAAAGACCAGTATGAATACCTTCTTAGGAAAAAAGAGATCGCCGTCGAGAGCCAAAAGAACGACCTCGAGTTCAGAAAAACCCAGTTGGACGCCCTGGAGGAAACGGTCACCCGCCTTCAGGAAAGCCTGAATCTGCTGAAACGCCGACTGGACAGCCTGATTATCCGAGCTCCCCTGTCAGGATTCTTGACCTCCCTCGACGCCGAAATCGGCCAATCGAAGATGCCGGGGGTCCGGCTGGGACAAATCGACGTTCTGGACGGGTATAAAGTCCGGGCGCCGATCGACGAGAATTACCTGCCCCGGATCCAACAGGGGAAAACGGGCAATTTCGACCTTTCCGGGCAGTCCTATCAGGTCGTCGTCCGGAAGGTCTTCCCCGAGGTCCAGGAAGGACGGTTCGAAGTCGACCTGGACTTCGTCGATAGCCAGCCCGTGGGCATCACCCGAGGCCAGTCGTATCACATCCAGCTCAACCTGAGCGATGTCACCGAATCGCTTCTCGTGTCCAAGGGCAGTTTTTACAACACCACCGGCGGCAACTGGGTCTTCGTCGTGGACAAGACCGGAAAGTTCGCCGAAAAACGGCCGATCAAGATCGGCCGGCAGAACACGTCGGAGTACGAAATCCTGGAAGGGCTCCAGCCCGGCGACCAGGTCGTCACCTCCGCCTACGAAAGTTTCGGGACCGTCGATCGACTCATCCTCAAATAAATAGGGATCAACCAAGGAGGCCCCCATGATCAAGACCAAGAATCTCAGAAAAGTGTACACGACGGAAGACGTGGAAACGACCGCCCTCAACGACATCAACCTCGATATCAAGGAAGGCGAATACGTCTCCATCATGGGTCCGTCGGGCTGCGGCAAGTCGACCCTGCTCAACGTCCTGGGCTTGATCGACCAACCCTCGGGCGGCGAGTACTATTTCCTAGGCGAAGAGATCTCCAAGTACTCGGAACGGAAACGGGCCGGTTTGCGGAAGAACAACATCGGCTTCATCTTCCAGAGCTTCAACCTCATCGACGAGCTGACGGTCTACGAGAACGTCGAACTGCCCCTGCTCTACCTGGGGTTCAGCGTCAGCGAACGCAAAAAGCGCGTTCATGAAGTCCTGGAACAGATGCAGCTCATGGCCCGGAAGAACCATTTTCCCCAGCAGCTTTCGGGCGGTCAGCAGCAGCGGGTGGCCGTCGGCCGGGCCGTCGTCACCCGGCCCAAGCTCATCCTGGCCGACGAGCCGACGGGAAACTTGGACTCGGCCCACGGCGAAGAGGTCATGAAGCTCATGGCCGACCTTCACGAGACGGGCACGGCCGTCATTATGGTGACCCACTCGCCCACGTACGCCGAATACGCCCAGCGGACCATCCACCTGTTCGATGGGAACGTCGTGTCCGAGAATATCCAGAACAAGTTCAAAATCTGAATTCCGGCGGCGGACGCGGTCCCCGGCCGTCCAAACGGGACCGTCCGAGGAGATCGTGCATGAGAGAAATCGCCCTATCCATTCCGACTCTCGAAGCCGAACAGAACATCGACATCGAAGTGAAGATCAACGGCAAACGCCGGTCCCTTCGCTACCACGTGGAGATCATCGCCTGGGACGACGTCGGCAAGCCCACCGAGGAGAAGGCCGAAGTCCTCAAGCGGGTCCTCAGGGACTACGACAAAGACTGGCAACTCGTCCAGATCGGGGCCCCGACGGACAAGACGATCCCGATCATGTTCCGGAAAACCAAAACGGACCCCGAAACCTGAGCCCCAGCTCGGGACGAACCGAAACGATTCAGATAAGGAGCCGCCGATGATTAAAATGCGGGGCATTACCAAGTTTTTTGCCGAAGGCACAATCAAGACCTACGTCCTGCGGGAAATCGACCTCGATGTCAAGGAGGGCGAATTCATCACGATCATGGGGCCGTCGGGTGCGGGCAAATCGACCCTGCTCTATATCCTCGGCATGCTCGACACGCCGTCCTCCGGATCGTACGACTTCCTCGACCAGCCCGTCCATCGGCTCTCCGAAAAGCGGATGTCTGAGCTCCATAAGCATTATATCGGGTTCGTCTTCCAGAGCTACCATCTGATCGATGAACTCACCGTCTACGAGAACCTGGAGACCCCGCTTCTCTACAAGAAAGTCAAGGGGCCGGACCGGAAAAGCAAGGTCTGCGACATGCTCGACCGTTTCGGAATCGTCGGGAAAAAGGACCTCTTCCCCAACCAACTCTCGGGAGGCCAACAGCAGCGGGTCGCCGTCGCCCGGGCCCTGATCACCGAACCGAAGCTGATCCTGGCCGACGAGCCGACGGGCAATCTCAGCTCCAAGGAAGGGCAGATGGTCATGGAAATGTTCAAGGAATTAAACACGGAAGGGACCACGATCATCCAGGTGACCCATTCGGAAAAGAACGCGACTTACGGCAAGCGGCTGATCCGCCTGCTCGACGGCTGGGTGGAAAAATGATTTCGCGGGGGCGGCACGCTCCCGAAGGGTGAGACAACATGGCCAAGAAAATAATGATCATCGGAGCGGTGGCCGTCCTCCTGAACGCCGGACTCGTGTTCGGCCAGGCCCCGGCCAAGGCCCTGTCCCTCGAGGAATGCCTAGTCCGGGCCATGGAACGGAACCTCGGGCTCCAAGTCCAGATCCGGAATCCGGAACTGGCCGATTGGGCCGTCTCCCTCGCCGGGGAAAGGTTCATGCCCGTCTTCGGCTTCAGTTACGGCAAGCAAAGCAATCGGTCGGCGTCGTCGTCCTGGATCGACTCGTCCGACCTGATCGAGAACAAATCCGATTATCTCAGCGCCGGGCTGACCCAGTTCTTTCCCACGGGCGGAGCTTTGAACGCGTCCGTGTCCACGGGGATGAATGAGACGAACCGACGCTTTCAAACGATCAATCCTTATTACAGCGGCCAACTGTCCTTCCAATTCACCCAACCCCTCCTGCGCGATTTCGGCCCGGCGATCAGCCGGCGGGAAATCCTGATCGCCAGGAACAACAGGGACATCGCCGAGCAAAGCTATAAACGAGCCCTCCTCGATACTCTTTATACGGTGGAGGAAGCCTACTGGAATCTCGTCTTCAGCATCGAAAATCTCAAAGTGATGAAGACTTCGCTCAAGCTGGCTGAAGATCTTCTCGCCCGGAACACGGCCCAGTTGAAGATCGGGATGATCGCCCCCATCGAGGTTCTCACGGCCGAGTCCGAAATGGCGAGCCGAAAGGCCGACATCCTTCAAGCCGAAGTCCTGGTTAAAAACCGGGAGGACACTCTCCGGACTCTGCTCAACTTCACCGCCGAAGAAGGGAGCGGAACGCCCCTGATCCCTTCCGACGTTCCGACCATCGAAAAACGGGACCTGAGCGTCGAAAGCGCTCTGGCCATGGCCATGGCCAGCCGGCCGGAATTGATGAGCGCCCGGGTGACGATCAGCAACGACGACCTGAACTTGACATTCGCCCGCAACCAGCTCCTGCCCCGGTTGAATCTGGTGGCCAACTATTGGAGCCCGGCCGTCTCCGGAACGCAGATCCTGTACCAGGATGATAATCCCCTCTCCGGCGTCGTCATCGGGACCATCCCCGGCGGCTCCGATCAAGCCATCAAAGACGCCCTCCAGTTCAAATACAAAAACTGGTCGGTCGGATTGTCGCTGTCCATCCCCTTGAATTCCATCCTCTCGAGGGCCCAAGCCCAGCAGGCCAAAATCAGCCTGGATCAATCCCGGATCGCCATGCAGGACACCGAGCAGAGAATCTTCCTCGAGGTCCGCAACGCCATCCGCGACGTGGAGAACAACGCTCAGCGGATCGAGGCGCTCGAAGTCGCCCGTGTCCTGGCCGAGAAAACGCTGGACGCCGAGGAACGTAAAGCCAAGGCCGGCATGTCGATCAGCTATACCGTGCTTCAAAGACAGCGCGACCTGATCCTTGCCCAGAGCCGGGAGCTTCAATCCAGGATCGACTATGTCCTCTCCCAGGCCCGGTTGGATCGGGCCACGGGCCTGACCCCGGACCACAAAAACATCACCTGGACGGATCCCTTCAAAAAAAGGCCCTGAACGAGCAACCTATTCGGAGCCCGAGCCGTATCTTTATATGTATCCATTATTCAGAGATACGACGAGGAGCGTCCATGAACCTGCTTTCCCGGTCCGAGGAAATCGTCCTGGCGGCGATCTGGAAATTGGCCAATGACGCCTACGGCGTGACGATCCGGGATCGCGTCTCGGCCGATACCGGGATGCCGTGGTCCTTCGGGGGCGTTTACAAACCCTTGAAGCAGCTCGACCATAGAGGCTTCGTGGAAAAAATCCCGGGTCGCCCCTCCCCCGAACGCGGAGGACGGAGCAAATTCTATTACCGCCTGACCCCGGACGGCCGGGAGGCGCTGAGGGACATCCGAAGAATCCATCAGGCTGTCTGGTCGGAAGACCTGGAGAAATCTTTCCGATGAAGTCTTTTCCCGGTAAGGCCGGACTACCCCGGACAGGGAAATTTCTGCTCTGGCTATTTCTGGACGGGATCGATTTCGAGGAAGCCGTCGGGGATTTTGAAGAGCGGCATCGGGCCATTCTCGCCGCGGAGGGATCGTTTCGGGCTGCGTTCGATTTTTGGACGATGATCCTCCGCTCCTTGCCCGGATTCATCGCCGCGCAAATATCTTGGAGGTTCCAAATGATTCGGAATTACTTGAAAATCGCTTACCGCAACATGCGGAAACAGAAAGCCTTTACGATGATCACGATCGGCGGCCTGACCGCCGGTATAGTCTGCTGTCTGCTCATCTTTATGTATGTGGCCCGGGAAACGAGCTACGACCGCCACCACTCCGACTACGACCGCATCTTTCGGGTCGCCGAGGAGGTCAAGTCCGGATCCACCACCACCTCATTCGCCGCGGCCGGGTTTCCCCTGGCCCCGGCCTTGAAAGCCGAATATCCCGACGTTGAAGAGGCCGCCCGGGCATTCCCCATCGGCGCACGGCTTTTCGAATTCGGGGAAAAGAAATTCTACGAAAACCGGGTGTCGTTGATCGATCAAGGCCTGCTGCAAATATTATCCTTTCCGTTCATCGAAGGCGACCCGCGGTCTGCTCTATCCCGGCCGAATACGGCCGTCCTCACCCGCGAGACGGCTCGCAAATATTTCGGGGCGGATCCGGCGGTCGGCAAAACGATCAAATTCAACGGCCGGATCCTCCTGGAAATCACCGGCGTCCTACGGGACACACCGGCTACGACCCATTTAAAGGCCGACTGGCTCATATCCCTCGAAACCGTGCGAGCCACCTTCGGCGAATTCGAAAACTGGCATTCGACCATGGCCTATACGTACATCAAACTGAAGCCGCGGACTTCGGCCGAGCGGTTCGAGCGCGGCCTTATCGGGCTCGCCGACCGCCATGTCGGAGGGGAACTCAAGTCCTTGGGCCAATCCTACCGCTACTTTCTTCAACCGGTCGCCGACATCCATTTGAAATCGAAGCTCCTGTTCGAGATCGAGCCGGCCGGAAACGCGGGCGCCTTGGCCCTGCTGACGGCGGCCGCCGTCCTCATCCTCATCATCGCCGGATTGAACTTCATCGGCCTGTCCACCGCCCGGTCCACGCGTCGGGCGAAGGAGATCGGCCTCCGCAAAGTCGTCGGCGCGGAGCGGAAGCAGCTTTTCAGCCAACTCCTGGGCGAATCCGCTCTTCTTACGAGCCTCTCGACCGCGGCCGCCGTCCTGGGGACGATTCTTCTCTTCCCCGTTTTCAACCGTCTCGCGGGGACATCCTTCGCCGTTTCCGACCTGCTCAAATCCGGGAATCTTTTGTTCCTCGCCGGAATTTGGCTGGCGACGGGATTCGGCGCCGGAATTTATCCCGCCCTCGTCCTGACGTCGTTCAAACCGGCGGCCACTTTGAAAGGCTCGTTTCAAACCGGGCGATTCGGGACCGGGACGCGAAAAGTTTTGATCGTAGGCCAATTCTTCCTGGCCGCGCTGTTGATTACCGGGACGATCGTCATCATCGGCCAGGTCCGATTCATGAAAAATCAGGACCTCGGTTTCTCCAAAGACCAAAAATTGATCCTCCCGGTCCGGGGAAACCAGGGCCTGGCGACGCGGTCTGAAGAAATTAAAGCTGCTTTTCTCAAACTCCCCGCCGTCCTTGGCGCGGCCGTCTCCTCGAGCGTGCCTGGGCGCGGAACAGCCAGTTTCAATGTCCGCGTTTTCGACCAAGCCGCCGATCGGAATTGGTCCATGGACCATCTCTTTATCGACCCGGAATTTCTCCCGCTCTACGACATCCGGGTGGCCGCAGGCCGGCCGTTCCGCAGGGACATGTCGACGGATATGACCCGGAATTTCGATCAAGCTCCCGCGTTCCTCATCAACGAAGCGGCCGTCCAAGCCTTCGGTTTCGGGTCCCCGGACAAAGCGATCGGCCAACGGATCCAGACCGGATATGGGGGCCGGACGGGAGTGATCATCGGGGTCGTCCGGGATTTTCACTATTTCGGCTTGCAGCAGGAAATCGGCGGCCTTGTGATGGAATGGCTTCCGCAGGATTTCAACAGCCTTACCGTCCGGATTCAAACGGCCGGACTGTCGGACACCGTCGCCGTTGTGCAACGGGAATGGAAAACGCTGTTCCCAGGCATCCCGTATGCAGGATTTTTTCTGGACGAGGATTTCAACAAGCAATACCAAGCCGACGAGCGGCTTTGGGGAATCGCCCGGGCCTTCACAATCCTGGGAATCGCGATCTCCTGTTTAGGTCTGTTCGGCTTGGCCGCCTATGTGGCCGAGCAACGGACCCGGGAGATCGGGATCAGGAAGGTTCTTGGGGCCTCGACATCGGGCTTGGCCTTCCGTTTCACCGGCGATTTCGTCCGCCTGGTCCTCCTGGCCAATATCCTGGCGGCTCCCGCAGCTTGGTTTATCATGAATCAGTGGCTCCGCGGATACGCCTACCATACCCGGGTCACGCCGGGAGTCTTTGTTCTTTCGGCGGTCCTCTCGCTGGGATTGGCCCTTCTAACCGTCGGCTACCAATCGATCCGGGCGGCCGGGACCGATCCGGCGGTCTCGCTCAGGAATGAGTAGCCGGCCGTCGGGAAAAACGCCAGACTTGGGCGTTTCCGAATCGGGCGACGAGGTGAAAGTCCGGATGATACCTCAGCCAGGATTCAGGGATGAGTTCGGTTACGCCATACCCCGCCCTCCCGCGTTTTTCCCCTAAATAAACATAGGACAGTCCCTCGGCAAGGAATATCGCCGTCAGCTTTTCGGGATCGCCGCCCGTCGCCCGGACGGCTACGACCAGCCGCCGGGGCGCGGCGCGGTCCATCTCCGGCGGCAAGTGTTCGGTCGAGAACTGGAGCGGCGGAAACGGCGTCGGCCTTCGGGTGTAATACGGGATCCACCAGCCCGCATCCGTTCCGACGGCGAATTTATCTTCGAAGGCTAAAAATGCGTTGGTCATGATCCGGGCCGATTTCGGAGTATTCATCCTCATCCATCGGAACGCGGCGACGTCATTCGGCTCGACCAGAGCGAAAAACGGATCGACGATCCGCATTTGCTGACGGACGCCGAAAAACAGAGCCGCCGCGAAAACGGCCGCGACCAAGATTCGTCCCGAAGTTTTTCGGTCGAGTTGGTCCGCCGCTTCACCGACCGCGGCTCCGAAGAGCCAGGCGACGGGGACATAAAGCCCGGCGACGAGGATGAAATTGCTCTCGATCCCCCCGCCGGGCAGGCCGATCAATTGGGGATTTCCCGTTAGAAAAGCCAAGCCGCCCCAAAGGATCATATCGGCCGCGAGATTTCGATTTCTAAGAAGGGCGATCAAAAGAGCCGTCGCTCCGATAATCCCTATCATTGCCCCGGCATAAAATCCGAGATGACTCCAGAGAGCAAGATCTGAAATCACCGGAGCACCCCCCGCCCGCATCGACCGTCCGATGATTTGAGGCGTCCGTCCGCTGACGAGCGCACCCAACCACGGGAAAACAAGGAGAATCGCTCCTAAACCGGCCAATCCGAGCCGCCATAACCGGGCCCCCCAATCGGCAATATTCTTCCGGCGATCCCAAAGGGCCCGCAAGGACCAGGCGGCCGCGGCTGCGGCCGCGATGACGGCCACTCGGTAATGGGCCATAAAGACCCCGGCAAAAAGCGCGGCCAGCAGAACAATCGTTCCCGGCCGTGGCGGCGCCTCATCGCGCCAAAGGGCCAGCAGGAACCAGATCAAGACGGGTAAAACGACCTGTCCGGAAAGTTGAGTATATCGGCCCCAATTGACGTTAAAGGCGGGGAGGACGGAATAAAGCCCGGCGAACGCCACAGCCGCTATACCCGCCCAGCGGGACCGCCCGAGCCGGACGGCGACCGGGTAGAGGACGAGGATGGCCAGGACGTTTAAAACCTGTCCGGCGGCGAGGACGGCCTTAATCGCCGGAACTCCGGCAACGAGCGCCCAGGCCGCAGCGGCGGCATGAAAGCCGAAATGATAGGAGAATGTGATCATCGGGGCATACGGAGCCCAGGAGGAGAACAGGCCGTGGTTCTCCACAAGAAGCCGAACGATCATCGTGTGATGAACCGAATCCCCCCAAGCGGGAGCGGACAATCCTCGGACAACGAGCATCCGGACAATGAAGATCGCGGCGACGAGGAGGAGAAAATACAGCGAATCCCGTTCCATCCGGATCTTCCCGAATCCGAAAACTTTCTCTTTCCTGTTTTTCCAGGTCAGCGCGGCCAACGCCATTACGCCCGGGGCGGCTATGAGAAGCCCGGTCACGGGGATATGGAGGAGCCGGGCCACGAGAAAAAGGAGAGGATAGACCGCGAGGCTGAGTCCAGGGGCTAACCCGGCTTTGATTTTCCACGAGAGCCGGCCGGCCTCGGGATACAAACAAAGAAGCGCCCAACCCGGCAGGAGAAAAAGAAATCCGCCGAGGGCGAAATCGCGAAGCAAAGCCAGGAGCGTAATCACGCCCCCATTTTGTCCGAAGACGCAGAGCCGGTCAACTCGCGTCGCGTCTCGGAAACAGTTTGCCTCAAGACAAAAAGCATTCTTCGGAGGCACAACCGCCCTGAAACATGGTCCCCCCCTTGGATGTGTCCGGTCCCTTCAGCAGACAAAGGCCGGGTCCATATCCCCCGCGGGAGGCTCGCCACTCGCTCCGGATTCGATTATTTCTGAATTTTCAGCACGACCCGAGCCTCGGGAGATTCGGCTTTGGCCACCATTCTCACATGGTCGACTTCGCGGCCTGCAGCAAAATCGAGAAGGAGGTAGTAGCCCGGATCTCGGACGAATTCCTGCATCTCGACCGCCTGGGCCTCCCCGTTGCCGAAAACCACTTCGGCCCAATCGAACCGGACCTTGCCGGAGACGACTTCAAGCCAAATTTTGGTTCCCGTGTTCTCGCAATTCAGGGTGAATTCAGTCCATTCCTCGTCTTGAATCAGGGTTTCCCCGTCTTCCCAGACCATCAAGTCGCGTCCGGGGACCGTCGTAACCAGGACTCCGCCCCACGTCAGAAGAGGGAGGTACAATCGGGGAGCGATGCGATACGGACGCCGGATGGTGTGAATGACCACATTCCGGGGAGCTCTCTTGATGGGGAATCCCCTGTGAACCACGACCACGGTTCTTCGGGGCGGCTTCCGTCGTTGGCCGTCGGCGGACGGCGCGGTGATCGTCTGCAATCCGAACATGACCAGAAGGAGAAAGAACGGGATAAGACGACGTTTCATGATGACCTCCTGCAATTCCTTGAGGCGAGATTTTGTTGTCCCGCATCTCAATATACGACGGAACAGGATGAATCTTGGTTTTTATTTTCCCTTGTGTTTATCGTACGCCGGTCCGCGAATTTATTCAAGACGAGGTTCGTTGGTCAGATGACCAACAACGTTGTTTTGTCTGAATCCCGTCTCCGGACGGCGTCAAGCCGGATCGGAATTCTTTTCCGGCGACCTCGCTGAGTCTCGATTGAAGTTCATTCTCCCTCATGCTATAACCTGGACAAACTCGTCGGCCGACCTGAGGAGGTTGAAAATGGGCCCAGAGATTCAGATCGTCCAGGCCGGGGTCACCCGCTGCTATCTGATTCGCGGTGATTCGGGTTGGGTGCTCGTGGATAGCGGATCGCCGGGCAGTCTGAAAAGGATTTTGCATCATCTTAAAACGCGGTCGATCTCCCCGACGGACATCAAGTTGATCATCCTGACCCACGGCCATTTCGATCATTGCGGATCCGCCGACGCCGTTCGTCAGGCCACCGGAGCGAAAGTCCTGATTCATTCCGAGGATTTGGTTTTTATGGAGAAATGTCTGAACGCTTTTCCGAAGGGTGTCTCCCTCTGGGGAAAAACCCTCCGAGCCCTGGTCAAAATGCTGGTGATCCCCTTTTTCCGAAGACAAGGGACGCAGGCGGACATCATTCTTGATGACGGTGATTTTCCCCTTCAACCCTACGGAATCGCCGGGCGGGTGGTTCATTCGCCGGGACACACCCCCGGATCGGTCAGCGTCTTGCTGGACTCGGGAGAAGCGTTTGTCGGCGACCTGGCCTTCAACGGCCCCCCCTTCTGTCTCAAGCCACGGATGGTTTTCGAGGATGATGTCGATCAGGTTCGGAGGACGTGGAAAAACTTGCTGGGACTCGGAATCAAAACGGTTTACCCGTCGCACGGCAAGCCCTTTCCGGCGGATCAAGTCAACACTTTTATCTAATCCAAGGGATTGCGGTCGTCCTTTCGACGGGCGACCTGATTTCCTTATCACTCTGATTTCGGCCCGGCCCGGATTGTGATCGATTTTTTTTTATGTTTTTTGATTCTTTCCCAATCCGCGTCGGGAAAATAGGATTTCGCGAGATTATAGCCCGAGGAAAATGGGAAGAAAATCCTTGCTTGAATACCCGATCCGGAATGTGATATAGATCGAAACGTGGCCGCTAATATTTAATATATCTTCAAAGAGGAGGCGCGATGAAATCTTCCCGTCGAGACTTCATGAAAAACGTCGGCTTGGGCGTAGCGGGCTTGGGACTGGGAACGGCGGCCGCGAACGGTGGTTTTTCCCATTCCGCGGGCAAAGGCGAATCAGATAAGCTTCTGCTTAGAGATCCCTCCCATCCAAAGCCTGCCCCCGTGGGTTATGACCGGCTCCCGCTCGAGTGGTATAAAAACACAGTGAAAAGGCTTAAGGAAAAGGCGGCCGCTCAGGGGGTCCAAGCCATCGTCCTCGAGGATAGTTGGAACACAACCTATTTCACCGGAAATATGATGACCAAGACCGAACGGCCCACCTGGGTTGTGTTCCCCGTGGATTCGGAAGCCATTTTCTGGTGGACGCCGGGCTTGGATAACGAAATCGTCAAGACCTGGTGGTGCACGGACATGGATTATTATTACGATTTCCACCATGCCGCGGGCGGCTTCCCCGACCAGGGCAAAGTCGTGAAAGGGAACCCCGTCGACCTCTTCGAGTGGTTTATGGACGGGCTGAAAAAGAAAGGCCTGGGAGAAAAAGTGCTCGGATTCGATTCCGAGTTCGTTCCCTCCAAGATGAAGAAGCTGCAGAAGATGCTCCCCAAGGCGAAGGTCGTGGACATCAGTTCGACCTGCCTCAAAATGCGCATTGTTAAAACCCCAGAGGAAATCGCCCTGACCCAGAGGTCGATGGACTATTTTAGTAAAATCCATGCCTTCGGCCGCGATTATTTGCTGGAGCGCGGAACAGACGCCACGGACTTCGAGATCGCCAAGGCTTGCGAAGAGTGGGGGATGAATCTCATCATGCAAGACATCAAGCGCGACGGCCGGCCGCACAATGCGGTCGGCATCGATGTCGGGATCGGCTGCCGCACGGGCCGGGGGACGGCTTATCCGCATCCCAACCAGTTCCACCATAATAAGGTCAAGAGAGGCGATTCCCTCCAGATCGCCGGGGTCGTGAAAATCGGCGGATATGGCGGCGAGTGCTACCGTTACTATCAGATCGAGCCCTGGGACGCCCACCGGCAAAAGGTTTGGGAGACGGTCACGGAGTCCATCCGTATCCAGGAACGGGAATCGAAGGCGGGCGTGCCTTGCAACGACGTCGCCTTCAAGGTGCACGCCTACCAGGTTTCACGGGGGAAGGATATTCAAAAGCTCCTTTACCAGAGGGTCGGTCACGGGGAGGGGATGGAAGGCCATCAGCCTCCTTATATCGCCCTGGGCAACACGGAGATCCTCGAAGAAGGCATGACTTTCAGCGTCGAACCGGGTTTATTCGATCCCGAGCACGGGTTCGGTTACAACCCGAGCGACAGTTGTCTCGTGGCTAAAGAGAAGGGCATTCTTCAGAGCAGTGTTCCCCTCTCCAAGGAGTGGATGATCCTCAAGTTGTAAACCGGCTTCGAGTCCGGCCTTTACTCTTTCTCTTTCATCCAGACCGATGCGGCGGCGAACCAGACGGCCGTCAGGATCAGCATCCCGATCT
>Ga0315287_10002550_pt1 | contig 17297 bp, 18 predicted proteins | sample YL17G11_0_MG_FD_205037 | JGI IMG/M metagenome (GOLD analysis project Ga0315287, IMG submission 205037) | Sediment microbial communities from Yellowstone Lake, YNP, Wyoming, USA - YL17G11_0 | ecosystem: Environmental > Aquatic > Freshwater > Lake > Sediment | place: USA: Wyoming | collected...
CCTTTTCTTTGCTCACTTCACACCGTTGCACCATCTGTTTTCGCCCCGCGGGCGGCGGCGACCACGCGGCCACGCCCTGCAGTGGCAGGCGCTAGGGCAGCCGGATGCGCGGGCGAACCCGCCGCAGCACCACGAGTTCCGGCGTCAGCGTGGCGACGGTGTAACAGGAGGCATCGGGATTGATGGCGACGAGCACGTCCCCCACTGCCAGGAATGCCGGCGGGGAGGCATCGGGCGGGAACGGCGCCAAATCTCCCGGCACCACCACGACCCAGGCGCCCACGGTGTCAGTGACGGTGGCGTGCCACAGCCGCGCCTGGGGGCGGATCAACGCGACGCTCCACGTCGAACCGCTCGGGGTGCCGCCACAGGCAAAGGTCACTGCGGTTGCACCCTGAGGGCTCGGGCTGAAGTCGCTCCGGCTCAGGGTGAACGGCGCCCACGGCGGCCTGCCAAGCTGGACCAGGGTGAGAGCGGTCTCACCCCAGGCCCCGGAGGTCATGTCCACGGCCACCCACACCGAGTGGCTCACGGTTGTGTCGTAGCCATGCCCGGTGGGGGGGAAGAGTCGCACCGTGCCGTCCCTGTCGCCGTCCTCGCCGAAGCGGTAGTCCTCGAAGCGGAACGGACTGACCGTTCCGAGGCCGATGCCGGCGCCGTAGAGGGCGACGGTGCCTCCCGGCGTCACACCGCGCACCCAGACCTGATGGTCGGCGACCTCCACGGTCAGCGCCGCTGCCAGCGACGCGGCCAGCACCAGGGCGGGCAGCATCGCTTCACACTATGCCTCTGCGGAGCGAAACGCCGCGTGACGGCGGGCACAGCGGATGCGCGCCGGGGTGGCCGCGCGTGTCTGCAGCGTCACTCGAGGCCGGCGAAGAGGTCCGTGGAGATGTAGCGCTCCGAGGTGGACGGCACGACGAAGACGACGAGCTTGCCGGCGTTCTCCTCGCGCCGCGCCAGCTCCACGGCGGCGTGGGCGGCGGCACCCGAGGAGATCCCGCCCAGGATCCCCTCTTCCCTGGCCAGCCGTCGCGCCATGATGAAGGCGTCGTCGTTGGCGACCCGGATGATCTCGTCGATAAAACGGGTGTCGAGGTTGGCGGGGACGAACCCGGCGCCGATCCCCTGGATCTTGTGCGGCCCGGGCTGGCCCCCCGAGATCACCGGCGAGGCGCTCGGCTCCACGGCGACGATGCGGAGAGCCGGCCTGCGCGCCTTCCAGACGCGGCCGACCCCGGTCAGCGTCCCGCCGGTGCCCACGCCGGCGACGAAGATGTCCATGACGCCATCGGTGTCGCGCCAGAGCTCCTCGGCGGTTGTGCGCTCGTGGATCTCCGGGTTGGCCGGGTTTTCGAACTGCTGCGGCATGACCGCGCCCGGGATCTCGTCGAGCAGCTCCATGGCCCGCCGGATCGCGCCCTTCATCCCCTCGCCGGCAGGCGTCAGCACCAACTCGGCGCCGAGCAGGCGCAGCACCTTGCGGCGCTCCATCGACATCGACTCGGGCATGACGAGCACGCACCGGTACCCCTTCGCTGCGGCGGCCATGGCGAGGGCGATGCCGGTGTTGCCGGAGGTCGGCTCGACCAGCGTCGACGCGCCGGCCTTCGCCCGGCCGGCCTTCTCCAGCCACTCGATCATCGCGACGCCAATGCGGTCCTTGACCGAGTGCGCCGGGTTGAAGAACTCCAGCTTCGCCACCACCGTGGCGTGGCACCCCTCGCTGACGCGGTTGAGCCGCACCAGCGGCGTGTTGCCCACGAGCTTCGTGATGTCCTCGGCGATGCGCATGTGGTCCTCCTAGATCTGCCAGTCGTCTGCGCCGGCCGTGCGCCGCTCGACGTCCCGCAGCGCCGCCAATGAGAGCGATTGCAGCACCTCGCTGCGTGCCGCCGCGAGCCGGTCGGCAAGGTATGCGACGCCGCGGCCGCCTCGCGGCGCGGCGCGACGCGGCATGGCAGGAAGCACCGCCGCCAGGGAGACGTCCTCGGGCCGGAGCGCCAGCCGCGCACCACCCGACGGCCCCCGGCCTGTGATGACGAGCCCGGCTTCGGCCAACGAGCCGAGCAGCCGCGCCAGGAAGGCGCGCGGGACTTTCCTCCGCGCCGCGAGCGCGCCGGCGGTGAGGGGCAGCGGAAAGGCCGCCGCGAGTTCCAGGAGAGCCTCGACCCGGTACCTGTCTGCCGCGTTCATGACCAAGTGAGTCGAAAATGTCGTGTTCTATTCCTCGCTCCGGCAGCGAACACAACGGCCCCCGAGGTCTCCCCCGGGGGCCGTCGCAGAGGCTGTCGCAAGTGAGGTTAGTTCATCGCCCAGCGCAGGAAGACGGCCACCCGGGTCGCCTCGTAGTCGGCAAGCGCCAGGTTGTCCTCGCTGTACTCCCGCCGCTCGATCAAGCCGTAGACGCCGACGGCTGACGTGAGGCCCACGTCGAAGCGGGCGAAGGTGCGGTCGAGCGAGAAGGGGATGTCGCCCTCGTTCTGATAGCGGTTGCCGCCGGCCTCGAGCTTGAAGCGCCCGAACGTCGCCGCGGCGCTGGCCTCGACGTTGTCCCCGTGCTCGATGTAGAGAGAGGGCACGAGGACGAAGTCCTGCGGACGACGGATCGTCATGCTCGAGTCGGACTCGTAGCGGTCGTAGCTACCGCGGACGAGCAGCCACTCGAGCGGGGTGATCTCGAGCTCGCCGCCGTAACGGCTGATCTCGGCGTCATAGTCAATCCCCGAAGTGGGGTTGGAGGCTTGGATCCACTCACCGGTGGCGAGCAGTCGCGCCCAGCTACCGAGCTTGAGCGTGGCGCGCGTGCGGAGTCGGTCGCGCTCGAGGTAGTCGGCCCGGACGATGGCGGTGTTGGTGTCGTCGCTCTGCCAGTCGGCGCTGACGACGAGGGGACCGAAGGCCACCTCCGCGCCGGCGGCGAGGCGGTCGATGTCACGCTGGAAGCTGCCTTCCTGCCCGCCGGGGATGACAATCTCGGCGGCGGCGGCAACGATCGCAACGTCCTGGCTGACGCGGGAGGCCTCGCCCCAGAGCCGCAGCCACTGGAGGGGGCGCGCCACCACCTTGAGCTGGGCGGCCTCCTCGTCGCGCTGCCACGCCGTGTCGGCCTCGAGGACCGTGGTGAGGTCGCCCATGGTGGCACCGGAGAAGTTGAGCGTATCGAGATAGTTGGTGGTGACCAGGGAACGGCCGTCGAGCTCGCGATGCGAGGAGACGTACCCGGCGATGACATCGAGCCAGCGCAGCAGCTCGACCTCGAGCCGCGCCTCGCCCCGCCACGCCGGGTTCTCCGCGTGGCCCGTCTCCGTGTCCGACGCCGCGCCGAAGAAGCGCCGCAGCTTGAAGGAGGCGAAGTCGCCCGTGAGCGTCTCGGAGCCATCGGCGTCGAGGCCGGCGTCCGAGCGCACGAACGTTCCGAACAGCCTGATCCCCTTGCCGAGTTGGCCGGTGAACGAAGCGGTGGTGAAGGGAGTCTCGGTGCTGGTCGAAAACTGACGCTCGATGCTGTCGGCGGAGATCTGATGGCCGAGAACCGGGCGGCTGCTGTTGCCCTCCTCGCCACCGGGGGCCAGCGAGAGATGCTCGCTGGCGTCGGTGTTGCGCCACCCTTGCAGCACCGCGCCGCGCCAGCCGCCGAGATTGAAGGCGACCCCGACGCGGAACTCGTCGACCGTCTCGTCGAGGTCGGAGGCGAGGCGGAACTCGTCCTCGCCGACGTGGTACGTGGTTTGCGCCGGGCCCTCGTACGTGGCACGGCTGTAACCGACGAGCGGAGTGAACGACTTGCCGGGCAGGAGCTCGAGGTCGAGGTTGAGCGACTCGCGGGTGCGGTCGAGGGTATGCTGCCCCGGGACCAGGCCGCTGGTGACGAACGGGTTGGCGTAGCCGGGCAGGGCGGAGAAGACGTCGCTGCGCGCGTACTGGAGGCGAAGCGAGTAGCTGCCCGCGCGATCGACGTCGAGCCGGAGACGTGCGTCGGAGTTGGCCCCGAAGCCGCTGGCGTCGAGGCGGAGGCGGTCGAAGACGCCGCCGTTCTCTCCACGCAGGAGCGACAGGGTCAGGGTGTCGAGGAGAAGGCCTTCCTCCTCGTTGGTCTGGCTGCGGTACTGATCCTCGTTGCCGCTGATGTCGAGCCACTGGAAGCCGACGCCGAGGTCGACGTGGACGGACTGGGCGGCCGCCGGTGTGGCCAGGGCCACCAGCGCGACAAGGAGGGCAACGATGACAATGCGTGCGTTCATGGCAGCCTCCCTATCGCACCAGCAGCGGTGAGCTGTTCGACCCGTGCACGGCGACGTGACAGGTCGTGCAGTTCTGATAGCGCGGGCTGGTGAGGTCGTGGAGCGATGGCGGCTGCGAGCCCAGCGAGGTTCCGGTGATGTTGGAGTGGCACTCGAGGCACACTTGGGCGACTCGCGCCCGTGTCAGCATCATGGGGTTCGCCGACCCATGTGGCTCGTGGCAGCTCTGGCACGTGCCGGCGACGAGTCCCCCATGGCTGAACACGAACGGGCCGCGCTTTTCGGTATGGCAGCCGAGGCACGCCGGGTCGCCCGCCGCGGTGCGCTTGAGGTGGCCCTCACCGTCATGTCCGTGCGGGTTGTGGCACGCGGCGCACTGCATTCCGCCCTTGCCGGCGCCGTTGACGCTCTCGTGCATGGGGTGGGTGTAGGTCTTGCGGAACGAGCTGCGCACGTCGGGGTGGCAGCTCACGCAGAGCTCACTCCCCGCCCGGCGCAGCAACGACGGACGCGGCATCTTCTCGCCGTGGATGGTGTGACAGCTGTCGCAGCTGACCCCCGCCTGGGCGTGGAAGCCCTTGGCGGCGATGTCGTTGTGGCTCGTGCCGCCGTGGCAGGTGAGGCAGGCTCCGGCGGCATCCGCACCGCGCGGGATGCGGATCAGCGCGGCATCACCCCCGGCCTCGACGTGCTCCTTGCCGCCGGCGTGGCAGCTGGCACAGACGGCGCCCGTGGCGGCATCGCGACCGAGAGCCTTGGCGTGGGGGTTGGCCTGGAAGTCGGCCGCAACCGTGTCATGGCAGTCGGCACACGGAAGCGCCGAGTCCTCCCCCTCCGCGGCGCTGAGCGCCGCGGCAACGAGGAGGAGCAGGACGCCCAGGGTGGCGACCGTGCGTGCTGGGAATCTCATGGTGTCCACCGTTTCTCGGCGGGCGGGCCGCCGAGACTCCGGCGGCCCGCCTTCCGTTGCGTGCTAGCGGGCGTGCGCCTTGGCGACCGAGAACTCGCGGTCCGGCCCGTGGCACGACGCGCAGGCCTCGCCGAACGGCGCGTTGTTGACGTAGGCGTGAGCCGACGCGTCGACGCTGTCGTGGCACGACAGGCAGGACGCGGAGGCCGGTGCCCACTCGGCGACGAAGTCGTCCGGGGTCTGCGTGGGCAGCGCCCCCTCGGGCAGCGGCACGTCGTAGGTGCCGGCGTTGTGGCACGCCTGGCAGTTGCGGCGGTCGCCTGGGTAGAGGACTTCCTTGAAGCTCACGTCGCCGATGACGTAGTCGCGGCTGAGCTCCTCACCAGTGTGGATCTTGTGCGCCATCCACTTGAGCTGGATGCTGGTGTGGAGCTCCTGACCCTCGACCTCGGCGGTCTCGTTGGGGTTGTGGCAGATCACGCACTCCTCGACCTTGTAGCGCTGGCCGCCGTGGAGGGCGAGGACGTCGTGGCACTTGTTGCACTTGGCGGTGGAGACGACCTGGCGGCGCGCGGCGGTCTGCGCGTCGGTGACAATGAAGTTGTAGATCGGGTTCTGCCCGGCGTCACGGACGGCGAGCCCGGTGTCGGTGTGGTTGTCGATGGTCACGGTGTTGTAGTAGTCGGCCGAGATCGTCCAGGTGCCGGTGGCCGCGGCGGGGATGGTCAGAGTCTTGAAGGTGTAGGTGCAGGTACCGTCGCCCTGGCAGGTCGCCGGCTTGCCGTCCTCGCGGAAGTACTCGGCGTAGTCGGTGGTCGGGCCACCGACGAGGAAGCGGAAGCGGTTCAGGTTGTTGGGGTTGACGACATCGCCTGCGGTGTTCTTCAGCTTGAAGGTAACCGTCGGCTTCTGCCCCGGGGCCGTGTCGGTGACGTTCGTGATCTGCAGCGCCAGGCCGGGCAGTTGCGTCGACTTGGTCGGCACCGTGTGCGCGCCTTTGACCGAGGCGTCGAACTCGGTCTCGCCCTCGGGGAGGTGGCAGGAGGTGCAGTCGGAGTCGTCGGCCTGGGGGCCCGCGATGTGGCCGGCGCCCGTCACCCAGTTGATCGAGTCGTGGCACGAGCCGCAGGCGATGCGCGAGGGGTTGGAGTACCAGATGTGGCCCTCGGCCACGTCGGCCTTGTGGCAGGTCGTGCAGTTGCGGAGGTCCTGCGGGTAGGTCACGTCGGAGTAGTCGTTGGCGGACTGGCCAAAACCGATAATGGTGTACCCGTTGGCGAGGTTGGGCCCGTCGTGGATCTTGTGGATCATGAGCCGCATCTCGACGGTGTTGCCGGTGTCGGGATCGAGCGACTGGGTGCGGTTGTGGCAGAGCACGCAGAGCTTGACCTCCTGGCGCGAGCCGCCGTGGAGGGCGAGGGGGTCGTGGCAGTTGTTGCAGGTCGCGGTCTTGAACGCATCCCACTTCTCGCTGACCTGACCGCCATCGGGGCGGAAGTCGGAGAGGACGTTCGCGTAGTAGCTCTTGCCCAGGATCTCGACGAGGTTCCGCGAGCCGTAGATGCCCAGGGTGTGCGTCTTGGTCTTGTTGAAGTTCTCGGGCAGGACGGTCTTGAAGCGGTACTTCGCGTGACCGAGAGCGATGTCCTCCCAGGTGCCGCCCGAGTCGGCGGAGGCCTGCGTCGCCTCGACGTTGGTGATCGGGCTCTTCTGCACCCGCGTGGTGTAGGAGACGTAGTCGCGGTGCGCCGCGTCGTACCACCCCAGGATGAAGGAGGCGGAGATCACGCCTGGGGTGACCTTGCCAAGGCGGTCGAGAGGCTGATCCGCGTCGTCGGTGAACTTGACCTCGGCGATCGGGCGACGGTCCGCTGGAATCTCGAACTTCACCAGCGTGATCTTGAAGCCGGGTCGAACGTACATGGCCTGCTCGGTTGAGAGATACGCCTCGACCTGATGGGCGGCGTACAGCACTGTCGGCGCCGACCCGACTGTCGAACGGACCGTCCCGGCGGCCATGGCGGACACCGCCAACGCGGTGGCCACGAGGAACACGATGGCAAACTTGAGCGACCTCATCATTCCCACTCCTTTCCCTCTTCCGGGCCGGTGTTGACCGGCGCCGCGGTTATCGCTGCTTCCGACGCACCCTTCACCCGGCCGACATGACAGACCTGCCACCTCGGCGGGGGTTGGCCGGAGCCTCGGGTAACGGTCAGTAAACGACACTGACCCCAGCGTGGCACGGAAGGGGATAATTGTCAAGACGGTGTCACGCGCAAGCCGCCCACCAAGGCGGCGTGCCCGCCCCCTTCCCGGCCGGCGATCGCGGCGGGCTTTCGTCAGGAGCGACGATCCGCCAGGCCTCGAGATCTCCACCGTGCGGCCCTGCTGTGACCGGGACGAGTACAATGGCCGCCGGAGGTCGAGCAATGGCATTCCTCGAGGAGATCCCCCGCCGCGCCAGGGAGACCCACGGTCACGTCGTTCTGGTCGAGGGTGACGACCCCCGCATCATCGAGGCGGCAGCGGCGCTGCGTTCCCAGGACATCTGCGTTGTCACGGCACTGTGTCCGACGGCCAAGCAGGGCCCGGCGCACGCCGAGTTGCGGCGCCTCGGCGTCATTGTTGCCGATCCCGCCACGGACCCACGCCGCGGCGCGCTGGCCCAGGCGCTCCACGCCCGTCGGGCCGCCAAGGGATGGTCGGCCGAGCAGGCCGACAAGGCCCTCGACGACCCGCTGTACTTCGGCTCGATGCTCGTCGCCATGGGTGAGTGCGACGGCTCGGTGGGTGGCGCGGTGCGGACCACTGCCGAGACGGTGCGCGCCGCGCTGCACGCCATCGGCGTCGCGCCAGGGATGAAGACCGTCTCCTCGGCGTTCATCATGGTCCACCCCGACCCCCGCTGGGGGCACGACGGCTTGATGGGCTTCGCCGACTGCGCGGTGCTTCCCGATCCCGACCCCGAGCAGCTCGCCGACGTCGCCCAGGGGGCCGCGGCGACGTTCCGCGCCATCGTCGGCGCCGAGCCGCGCGTGGCGCTGCTGTCGTTCTCCACCAAGGGCTCCGCCGAGCACGCGCTGGTCGACAAGGTCCGCCAGGCTGGCGCCGTCCTCGCCGCACGTGCTGTCGATTTCGCCTTCGACGTCGAGCTGCAGGTCGACGCCGCGCTCATTCCGGCGATCGGCCAGCGCAAGGCCCCGGGATCGACCGTCGCCGGATCCGCCAACGTGCTGGTCTTCCCCGACCTCAACGCCGGCAACATCGCCTACAAGCTCACCGAGCGTCTCGGCGGGGCACGAGCGCTCGGTCCGCTCCTGCAAGGGCTCGCCAAGCCGGCCAATGACCTCTCGCGGGGCTGCTCGGCGCAGGATGTCGTCGAGACCTCGTGTCTGACGCTGCTGCAGGCTGCGCTGGTGCGCAAGGCCTAGAGGATGAGAGTCCTCGTCGTCGGCTCCGGCGCCCGGGAGCACGCCCTGACGTGGACGCTGTCCCGCTCGGCCGGCGCCGACGAGGTTTTCGTCGCTCCCGGCAACCCGGGCATGGGTGGCGTCGCCCAGTGTGTTCCCATTGCGGCCGACGCCATCGTCGAGCTGGCGGAGTTCGCGGCCTCCCTCCACATCGATCTCACCGTGGTCGGCCCCGAGCTGCCCCTGGTCCTGGGCATCGCCGACGAGTTCGAGCGCCGGGGGCTGGCGCTGGTCGGGCCCTCCCGCGCCGCCGCCGAGCTGGAGGGGAGCAAGGCGTTCGCCAAGGAGTTCTGCCAGCGGCATCGGGTTCCGACGGCGGCCGCTCGCGTGGTCCACGATCGTTCCGGCGCGGCCGCGGCGGTCAAGGAACTGGGGATTCCGGTGGTGCTCAAGGCCGATGGCCTGGCCGCGGGCAAGGGCGTGCTCGTCTGCTCCACGCGCGACGAGGTCGAGCGGGCCATGGTGCTGCTCTTCGACGAGCGCACCTTCGGCGCCGCGAGCGACAAGGTCGTGGTCGAGGAGTGCCTCGTCGGCCACGAGGTCTCCTTCATGGTGCTCACCGACGGGTCCAGCGTCGTGCCGCTGCCCTCGGCCCGCGACTACAAGCGGCTCGGCGACGCTGACACCGGCCCGAACACGGGCGGTATGGGCTCGGTGTCGCCGGCCTCGCTGCCACCCGAGCTCGCCGCAGCGGTCCTCCGCGACATCATCCACCCGACCCTCGTCGGGATGGCGGAGGAGGGGCGAGCCTACCGCGGCGTTCTCTACGCCGGACTGATGATCACGGAGGCGGGGCCCCGGCTGCTCGAGTTCAACTGTCGACTCGGCGACCCGGAAACCCAAGTGGTGCTGCCGCGCCTGGAGGATGATCTCCTCCCCCTGCTGGCCGCGACGACGCGGGGCGAGCTCGCCGGCATGCGTGCTACCTGGAGACACGAGGCGGCCGTGTGCGTGGTGCTGGCCGCCGCGGGATACCCCGGCGCCCCGCGCAAGGGTGATGCCATTTCCGGGATTTCCGACGCACTGGCCCAACCCGGGGTGCTGGTCTTTCACGCCGGGACCGCCTCCGTCGACGGCACGCTCGTCACCGCCGGTGGCCGGGTGCTGTCGGTTGTCGGGCGGGGCGCGAGCGTCGCCGATGCCAGCGCGGCCGCCTACCGGGGCGTGGCCGCGATCGACTTCGCCGGCCGACAGCTCCGCAGTGACATCGGAAGGGAGCCGGCATGAGCGCGGCGGTGACGATTCTGCTCGGCTCCGCTTCGGACTGGGACACGATGAAGGAGACCGGTGTCGAGCTCGACAAGCTCCAGGTCGCGTGGGAGGTGCATGTTTCCTCGGCGCATCGCACGCTGCAGCGCACCGTCGAGTTGGTGCGCTGCGCCGAGTCGGCGGGAACACGCGTCTTCGTCTGCGGCGCCGGCATGGCCGCCCACCTCGCCGGCGTCGTCGCCGCGACCACGACACGTCCGGTGATCGGAGTTCCCTTGCCCGGAGGGCTGGCCGACGGGCTCGACGCACTGCTGTCCACCGTGCAGATGCCGGCCGGAGTTCCGGTCGCTACGCTCGCCGTCGGCAGGGCCGGAGCCCGCAACGCGGCGTACCTCGCCGCGCAGATGCTTGCCCTTGCGGACCCCCTTCTCGCGGAGCGTCTCGCTCAGGCGCGGGTGAGCCTGAACGAGGCGGTCGTTGCTGCCGACGAGAGCCTGCCGCGCCCCGGGTCGCGGCCATGAGTGCCAACGGCGTTGCCGCGGTCACCGCTTCGCTGCCCGGATTGGCGAGGGTGTGCTTCTCCCGCGATCTTCCCGGATCCGCGTGCGCCATTCCCGCTGACCTCTCTCTTGAGCGGCAGCGCCACTACGTGGTGGCAACCACGGACGGCGAGCGTGTCGGCGAGTTCGTCCGCTACGAGCTGCCGGTGCTGCGGACCCGCGCCGGCGCCGCCCTGCCGCGGGTGGTGCGGCCGGCGAGCGACGTGGAGAAGGACCGCGCCGGCCGTCTCGCCCAATCCGAGCACGACACGCTCGTCTACTGCCGGCAGCGCGCCCGCGAGCTCAACCTGGCGATGCGACCGGTGAGCGTCTTCATGCCGTTGGACCGCGAACACGCGGTGATCACCTTCGCGGCCGAGGAGCGCATCGACTTTCGCGCCCTGTTGCGCGAGCTCGGCCGGCGGACCGGCCGCCGCGTGGAGTTCCGTCAGGTTGGGGTCCGCGACCAGGCCAAGACCAGCGGTGGCTGGGGGCCGTGCGGCCGCGTGCTGTGCTGCTCGACCTTCATGAACCGCTTCAACTCGGTGACCATCCGCATGGCCAAGGCGCAGAGGCTGTCGCTGAACCCCTCGCGGATCTCGGGCATGTGTGGCCGGCTGATGTGCTGCCTCGCCCACGAGGCTCAGGCACCGACGCGCCCGGGTGAAGCCGAGGCCGCAAGCTAAACCAAGCTCGGTGCAGTTCCGTACTGTGACAGAGGCATCCGGTCGTGATATAGTCACGGTACGTCGACGGTGACGAGATGAAAGGTCCAGACCGCTTCGATGGCGACGCGCTGACGAGTCGCCGCCTGATTCGTCCCTCGATCTCCGAGGTGTCGGATCGGTCCGCGATGCGCACCGTCGTGCACCGCAAGCAAGCCCCGCCAGAGCAGACCAACGCCGAGAACTACTACTTCACCAAGCAGATGCAGAACAAGACGGCGATGGTGGTGATGCTCGTGGACGGCACCGAGCTGCGCGGCTGGATCGAGTGGTACGACAAGGATTGCATCAAGCTCAACCGCACCGACGGTCCCAACCTGATGATCTACAAGCACTCCATCCGCTACATGTTCAAGGAAGAGGAGCTTCGTCAGCGTCGGCGGCGACCTCGCGAGTAGCAGGCGCGGCGAGCTTCACCAGAACCTCGAAAACCTCAAGAGGCGTGAGCAGACGGCGCTGGCCGAAGCGTTCAGGCGGCAGCGCGTCGAGGAGGTGGAGCGCCCGGCGGGCGATGTAGGCGAAGTTGTCGCGCACCTGGTGCGTCGAGGTGTCGCGATGCATGGCGTTGAGCACCTCGAGTTGCTCCACCAGCGAGCTCTCGCGATCGATGGCGAGGAGGTAGTCGACGAGCCGCTGCGAGCGCCGTGACGACTTTGCCCCCGTCGCCACCTCAAGGCGCTCGAGCTCGGCGGCGATGGGGTCCTGGGCAGAGGCGCCGCCAGGGCGCAGGACCACCGGGCAGCGATTGCAGTTGGCCTGGTGGACCTCGGGCGAGGTCACGATCCAACCCAGGTTGTGGATGGAGAGCTGCGCCGACACGTAGCGCTGCAGCGTGCGGACGAACGGCGCCACGGCCTTCTCGAACGACTCGCGGACACCGTCGAAGAGGTTGAGGACGAAATAGACCCCGAAGGAGGCCACGTTGTCGGCGAGCGCCTGAACGAGCGGCGTCTCCCCAAAGGCATCGACGAGGTCTGCGAGGAAGGCGTCGAGGTTGGGGATCGACTCGTCGTAGGAATCCTCGACCCGGTCGAGGAGGGCGTTGACCGCCGTGAGTTGGCGACTGCTCACGCGCTCGCCGGCGAGCGGGCCGTCGCTCGCGAAGAGCAGCCGGAGCTTGCGGAAGAGGAGCGCCTTGACGATGTCGGCGGCCGCCATGGTCGCCGCGGGGTGGTGCGGGGTGAAGACGAGGATGCCCGAGTTGGAGTGCGGCAGGAAGTCGAGCACGTTGGCGTCGAGCCCGGCCCTCAGGTCGAGGACGACATACGTTGCCGGCAGCGCGTTGATGGCCCGCATGAGGCGGACACGGTGCGCGTCGGAGAGGTTGGTGAACTCCTCCATGGCGTTGCGCGGCGCGGCGACGAAGGCGAAGTTGCGGAAGTGTCCCTCGGGGTCGAGAGCGGGAGAGAGAGTCGAGAGGCAGCGTTCGAGCGGCTCACCGCGGCGGAAAAAGTGGTAGAGATCCCGCTCGACCCCGGTGTCGACGGTGTTGCGGACTGAGGACGTCCCGGTGTCGAGATCGACGAGGACGGTGGGTGCCACCCGTGACAGCGCCAAGGCGAAGTTGGTGGCGAAAGTGGTCTTGCCGACTCCACCCTTGCCCGACGCGACCGGCAGGATGCGCCGGACGCTCATGAGCCGGGGCTGGCGAGCAGGGCCTCGACGCGGGAGCACACGACGTCCAGCGCCACCGCGTTGAAGCCCCCTTCCGGGATGATCAGGTCGGCCCAGCGTTTCGATGGTTCGACGAACTCGAGGTGCATCGGTCGGACGGTCTCGAGGTACTGACCGATGACGCTGTCGACGCTCCGCGCCCTCTCCGTGATGTCGCGGCGCAGCCGCCGGATCAGGCGGAGGTCGGCGTCGGTGTCGACGAAGATCTTGATGTCGAAAAGCGTCCGCAGGGCCGGCTCGCAGAAAATCAGGATCCCTTCGACCAGGATCACGCCGCGGGGTTCGACCGGGCGCGTCCGGTCGGTGCGGCGGTGGCGGGTGAAGTCGTAGATCGGCACGGCGATCGCGCGGCCGCGCTTGAGCTCGCCAAGCTGCGCGGCCATGAGCTCGCTTTCCAGCGCGTCGGGGTGGTCGAAGTTGTGGTGAAGGAGATCGTGCTCGCTGCGGCCGGCGGGATCACGGTAGTAGCTGTCGTGCTGAAGGTAGGCGATGCGATCCGGCCCGATGCGGGAGACGATCGCCTCCGCCACCGTCGTCTTGCCCGAGCCGGTTCCGCCGGCCACTCCGATACACACCGCCTCGTTCATGAGATCCGGCAGCCCCTTCTGTGTAGCAGCGTGCATGATACCGCCGCCGGGCACGATCCGGCGCCCTGGGCTACAGTGCCATGGCATGTCGAGTGGTCGCGCCATCCTCGTCCTCGTCGCCGCCACCGTCGTGTGGGGCTCGACCTTCTCGATGGTCAAGGGCGCCCTCGCGGCGACCGGACCACTCACCTTCCTCGCCCTGCGCTTCGGCCTGGCGACGGTACTCGTGCTGCCCGCCCTGCGCCTGGGCCATGTGACACGCCGCGATCTGTGGCTCTCGCTCCCGTGCGGTGCGACGCTCTTCGCCGGCTACGCGCTGCAGACCGCCGGCCTGGCGACGACGACGCCCTCACGCTCGGCATTCATCACGGCGCTGTCGGTCCTGCTCGTTCCTTTGCTCGAATCGCTCGGTGGTGGGTGCCGGCCGACGCGGTGGCAGTGGAGCGGGGCGATGGTAGCTCTCGTCGGCCTGGCGCTCCTTCTCCGGCCCGCAGCCACCCCCGTCTCCCTTGGTGACGCACTGACGGGCGGTTGCGCCATCGCCTTCGCGTTGCATATTCTGACCTTGCAGCGCGCCGTCCGCACCGTGGGCGCAGCACGCGTCAACGGCATCCAGATTCTCTGTACGGCCGTTCTTGCGCTCCCCGCCGCCGGCTTCGAGGGCTGGTCGCTGCGCTGGACCACGCAGCTGCTCGTCGCGGTGGTTGTCTGCGCCGGTCTCGCCACCGTCTTCGCCTTCTGGGCCATGACCACGGTGCAACGCGTCCTCTCCGGAACCCAGACCGCCGTCGTGCTCGCGTTCGAGCCGGTCGCCGCGGCGGTGCTGTCCGTGGCTCTCGGCCAGGAGGCACTCTCTGCCGCGCTCGTTGCCGGTGGGATCCTCGTCGTCGCGGGCGTCCTGCTCGCTACGGCGTCGCGGACGCACAGCCATCGCTGACGGGAGGGACCCCTTGACAACGGTCCGTCGGTGTCCTATATTCACATTGTCATGGTTAACTATTACATAGAGCAACCACGATGACCTTTCACCTCGATCACCGCTCCGGCGTGCCGTTCTACCGCCAGATCATCGATCAGATCCTCGGCGGCATCGCCACCGGCTCCCTCCAGGCCGGCGAGCAGCTGCCGACCGTGCGCGCACTGGCGGTGGAGCTCAAGGTCAACCTGAACACGGTCGCCAAGGCCTACAAGGAACTCGAGATCCGCGGCGTGCTCACCACCCAGCAGGGGTCAGGGACCTTCGTCGCGGCGGTGACCGTGGAGGCCGACGCGGTGGAGCGGCGCCGCCTGATCGTGCAGCTGGCCGACGAGCTTCTCGCCAAAGTCGCGTCGCGCGGCGTCCCGCCGCAGGATGTGCTCAACGAATTGGCCGAGCGCATCGGAGGGGCACGGCCATGAACACGGTGTTGCGGTGCGCGGCACTCGTCATGCTCGCTCTCGGGTTCGCCGTCGAAACGCGGCACGTCCTTCCGGCCACCGGGGTAGCTGTGGTGCTGGGGAGCTGCCTGGCGGCCTACCTGTGGTTTCTGGCACTGGCGCGGCGCCAACTCGAGGCGTCGCAGAGGAGGAGAGGATGATTCCAGTCATGGGCTTTGCCAAGAAAAAGCACGAAGAGGCCAAGGGGGAGGAGAAGCCAGCGCCGGGCTCGCCACTGCCGACGCACGACAGCCGTCGCTACGTCAACGGTGTCTCCATCGCCGCCGCGGTGCTGGTGTGGCTCCTCGGCGTTGTAGCGACCGTGTTCCTCGCCGAGGTCGTGGAGGCTCCCGACGAGGGGATTGTCGCCACGGTTTTTGCCATGCTCGTTCTGAGTGTCGCGGTCCTCTTCGGCATCAAGGTCGTCGACCAGTGGGAGAAGGCGGTGATCCTGCGCTTCGGCAGGTACCGCGGCCTGCGCGGCCCGGGGCTTTTCGCCATCATCCCCGTCGTCGACGTGGTCTCCCACCTGGTCGATCAACGGGTGCGCGCCACCGATGTCACCGCAGAGTCTGCGCTCACGCGCGACACCGTCCCGGTCAACGTGGACGCCATCGTCTTCTGGCTGGTGTGGGATGCAGAGAAGGCGGTTCTCGAGGTGCAGTCGTTCTTCAACGCCATCTTCCTCTCCTCGCAGACGGCGCTGCGCGAGGCGATCGGGCGCCACGACCTCGCCGAGATGATCACCGAGCGCGAGAAGATGGGCCAGGAGCTGCAGAAGATCCTCGACGACAAGACCAACCCGTGGGGAATCACCGTGCAGTCGGTGGAGATCCGCGACGTGCGCATTCCAACCGATCTCGAGGATGCGATGTCGCGCCGCGCCCAGGCCGAGCGCGAGCGCCAGGCGCGCATCATCCTCGCTACCGCGGAGACCGAGATCGCCGCGCTCTTCTCGCAAGCGTCCGAGCAGTACCGGACCAACCCGACGGCCATGCACCTGCGGGCCATGAACATGCTCTACGAGGCCATCAAGGAGAAGGGCAGCATGGTGATCGTGCCGTCCTCGGCGGTGGAAACCATGGGCCTGGGCGGGATGCTCGCCACCACGGCGCTCGCCGATCGCGGCGCACGGCCTTAGCAAGGGGAGAGGCCGGCCGGCCGGATGTGGGCGGCCGGCCCGGACCTCTACAGGTACTTGAGCATGTCCTGCGCCATCGGAGCGTCCTTGTGGTTGGGCGCGACGCTGAGAAACTTCTGCAGCAGCTCCTTGGCCTTGGCGCTGTCACCGGCGCGCAGGTAGACCATGCCGAGTTCGAACAGCGCCGGCGGAAACTCGTCGTCGACTGCCAGGGCCTGCTCGAGGAGTGTTTTGGCGGAAGCGTCGTCATTCTTGTTGAGGAAACCCGCCGCCTCGTTGAAGAAGATCACCGGGTCCATCGGGTTGGCGACCTTGTAGGCGGCCATGTACCTCTCGAACCCGGCCATGTCGCCCTTGGCCTTGCTGGCGTTGGCGGCCAGAGCCAGGCAGGCGGCGAAGTTCGGCGAGGCCTCGAGGCACTTCCCGGCGTTGGCGAGGGCGTCGTCCAGCTTGCCGGCGTCATAGTCGAGACGAGCCAGCTCGTACCAGGCGAGATGGAGGCTGGGCAGCGCTTGCACGGCCGCAGCGAACTTGGCGCGCGCGCCGGTCTTGTCCCCGGCGTCGAGCAGGTCCTTGCCCTCGCGCAGCTCCTTGATACCGGGCTGCGAGAGCGCCTGCTCCTCGGCTTCCTTCTGCACTTGCTGGATCGACTTCAGGGGGAAGCTGATCTCGAGGGTCTGGGCGCCGATGAGCGGCTTGTGAAGCTGCTCGATCGCCTGGAACCCGGGCGCCTCGACGTGGAACAGGTAGCGCTTGGTGGCATCGACAATCAGCATCGTGAAGACGCCTTTGTCGTCGCTGCTGACCTCCTTGCGGTAGGTGGCAACCTCCGGGCAGGTGATGATGATCTTCGCCTGCAGGATGGGCTTCCCCGCCGAGTCCGTGACCGTGCCGCGCACCCGGCCCTGCGCCTGCGCGAAGAGCACAGCCGGAACCAGGAACGTCGCGGCGACGAGCAAGCGTCGGTGGTTCATCGTGATCCCCCTTCGTAATCAGAAGCAAACTCTCTGCCAGCCGCAGTGTACGCCGTTGAGAAATCCCTCACAAGTGAGTCCCAGCAAGCAGCGGAGGGGGTGATCAGTCGAAGCTCGCCTCGAGCTCCGCCTCGTCATCACCGGGAGGATCGGGGATACCCGTGGCGGTTTCGGCCACCCAGCGATGAAAGCTCGCCTCGGCGTCGGTGACCGCGAACTCGAGGATCTCGGGGAGCTCATAGGAGTGGAGCTCACGGATCGCCTCGCTGACCGCCTGAAAGAGCGCGGTTCGCGTCTTGATCAGGAGAAGGTACTCGCTGTCAGAGCAGATCTTCCCCTTCCAGCGGTAGATCGAGCGCAAGCACGGGACGATGTTCACACAGGTGGCGAGACAGCGGGCGACGA
>Ga0315287_10002551_pt1 | contig 17289 bp, 17 predicted proteins | sample YL17G11_0_MG_FD_205037 | JGI IMG/M metagenome (GOLD analysis project Ga0315287, IMG submission 205037) | Sediment microbial communities from Yellowstone Lake, YNP, Wyoming, USA - YL17G11_0 | ecosystem: Environmental > Aquatic > Freshwater > Lake > Sediment | place: USA: Wyoming | collected...
AGCGATGGGACTTTAAATCGAATCTGGCGACCTTCATCAAAGGCATAGAGATGCTTCTTGCGAGTCCGAATCCGGTGAATCCCTTCGGGAGCGATTCGTGCACGAGGGCCGCCGAGTATTTCAGGGGACACAGCTACTCGCCTCCATCCATCAGGCCGATGAAGGCCCCGCCGAGAGTCGTGGGGTGTGATGGGGATGGCTAGGCCCGTGATACTGTCATCCCAGGAGAGGCCCGTAATCGAAAGAGCACCTCCCGACCAAGAGCATGTCAAGCCTCACGAATGGCTCAGCGCCGAGATGCTTGCGAGCTACCAGAAAAGATTCTCAAAGAGATCCTGCTTCGATCTCTACGTCTCCAAGGTCGCCGCGGAGAAAATGGTGAATCACGCCAATAGGTACGGCCGGATCAGGAAGGAGGCGATGGGCTTCATGCTCGGCGACGTCTGCGAGCATGAAAAGCACAGGTACGTGATCGTCAGGGACATCGTGACGGGAGCCCTGCTCAGCTCCGCAGACAGGGTGCGCTTTGACAACGACAGCTATTCGGAGCTGTTCTCCGAGCTCGACTCGTCCGGCTTCGACTACGTGATCGTGGGCTGGTATCATTCGCACCCCGGCTACGGCTGCTTCATGTCCCAGATCGACCTGAACACGCAGATGGCCTCGTTCCGCGAGAAATATCATTCCGCCATAGTCGTCGATCCGCTCCTGAAGGAGATACAGGCCTTCAGGTTGAAGGGCAAGCGATGCACGTACGTGGATTTCGCGATATACTGGCACGATTTGGAATCGCCGTACAGCACCGTGAAGATCAAGAAGGTGCGGGTCGTCAAGAAGGATCCCAGCCAGGGCGGCGTCACACCCAGATAGCGTGCCTTTTTCGCATCGTCTGCTCCGTCTCGCCGAGCTTCTTCATCAGGATCGTCGTGATCGCGTCTAGCAGCAGCGTGGAAGCCTCCTCGAAGATGGTTCCCAGAGGCGCATAAGTCCTGCGCGGCTCATCGTCCGGTATCTTATCTGCGATTATGATGACCTCGGACGCGGCGCTAGCTAGCTTCGAATGCGTATCTGATGTGATCGCGAACACCTTCGCTCCGATCCTGCGCGTTATGTTCGCAGTCTGGACGGCCGACATCGTCTGTCCGGTGTTGGAAAGAATGATCACGACGGAGTCGCTCTCGACCATCGGCGTGTTGCTCTCTCCGACGAAGAACGGGTTCAGGCCGATCTGGACCAGCCTTATCGCGAACGCCTTCGCGACCAACCCCGATCGCCCCACTCCGTAAAGGAATATCTTCTCCGAACTCAGCAGCGATTTGATCATCTCTTCGACTGCCTTGATCCCCCTCTCGTCCATCTTGAGATTCATCGGGGACGCGGTGCAGAGGTATTCCAGGGCGCTCTCGATTTCTCCTCTCAAGCTCAGCCACCTTTCTTCGTGACCTTTATCTCTTTGGCGACGCGCTTTGCCAGCAGCCTCTCGAGGATGACCTTCATGTACATCGCATCATGCTCGAGCAGCGGCGAGGATGAGATTATCGTGATGTCGTACTCGTTGTCGAGGATGCACTCGGCCAGAGGTTCGAACCTGAGGTCCCCCTTCTTGATCGGCGTGAGCCTCTTCTCGTTCCCCTCCCCGTGCTCGACCCCGGAGAAGTGCGAATAGATCGGACTGCCCTTCGTCAAGGTTCGGATCCCTCCGATCAATTTTTCGAAATCGGCGGTTTCTCGGAGCGTGCCCTCCTCCCTCGCGTGTATCCTCGCGAAATTGATCACTGGGACGACGTTCTTGATGGATTTGGACAGGCTTGCGATCTCGCTGACGCTGCCGAAGACCTCCTGCCTGCCGGAGTTCTCAACCCCTATCTTCACGTTCATCTTGTTCTTCGTGATCCATTTCGAGAGGGAGTCGAGGCGCGTCTTCACCCTGTTCAGCCCCGTCCGCGGTGAGACATCGCCGTAGAGCCCTATGTGGGTCGTGACGATCTCTGCCTGCAGCTGGTTCGCGATGACCGCCGCCCAGCGGATCGCGTCCATGCTCCTGAAGCAGATGTCATCGTTGCTGATGAGGTCCATGTAGTACGGTGTGTGGATCGAGAGCTTGACGTCGAACTCCTTCGCCATGTTCCCGAGGTCGACGAGCTCCGGGTAGCTCCGCGCCACCCCGCAGTTCAAGCTGACCAACGTGTCGCCCTTCTTGATGGGCTTGGAGAGATCCGAAACCGGTTCGATCTTCCCGCTCTTATCCCTGAGGAGCTCGATCACCAGTTCGCTTGCTATCGATGCCGGAGTCTTCCCGACCTCCTCCGCATCCGCGATCCTCTCGGACATGTTCGTGCGGAGAAGCTGCACTTCCAAAGCGTTGAGGCCGAGGTTGTGAACATCCTCGATCCCGTCCCTGAGGGTCCTCCCCTTGCATGACAACGGTATCCCTGCAGGACCAAAACGAATCATAAGAGAGCACCTAGGGTGGGAAAGATACTCGGCTATCTCGATACTTGTATTTAACCCTCTTCAATAGTATTCAACTCTTTCTATGATTCCAATGCTGTTTTTCCCATTGCCAGCAATGTCGATTCCGGTAGTTCCCCCGGACACCAAAACCTTTTAAAGGGACCTCCCATTAGGAGGCGTTGCTTCCGTAGTTGTCGGAGGAGTCAGACATGGGAAAAAGAGTACTAAAGACAAACCCCAATCTCTTGAACCTCATCGTGAGGCTCAAGAAGGAGGCCTACATAAGCGAGGCTCCTGTCTGGCGAGACGTTGCGGACCGCCTGATGAAGCCACGGCAGTACTGGGCGGAAGTGAACCTGAGCAGGATCGAGCGCTTCGCATCATCGGAAAAAGAGACGATCATCGTTCCGGGGAAGCTGCTCGGCGCAGGGGTCATCAGCAAGAAGGTGACCGTTGCCGCGTTCAAGAGTTCGGAAGCCGCAAGGGAGAAAATCGCCAAGGCAGGTGGAAAGAGCATATCGATCGAGGAGTTGCTCATGGACAACCCGAAAGGCTCAAACGTCAGGATACTGGGGTGAGCTAAAATGCGGATTATTAATGCAGACGGACTCGTGCTCGGTCGAATGTCTTCGGTGATTGCGAAGAGCCTGCTGAACGGCGAGGAGATCATTATTGTGAACTGCGAGAAGGCGTTGGTCTCAGGCAACCGCGTCTCCAATGTTGAGGAGTACGAGAGGAGCCGGGCCATGGGGAAGGTCCGAAAGGGGCCGTTCTTCCCGAGGATGCCGGACCGTATCATGAAGAGGACGATCAGCAGGATGATGCAGCACAGGACGCCGCGCGGGAAGGCCGCGCTGGCGAAGCTCACGATACACATAGGCGTGCCGCCAAGCTTGAAGGACGCGAAGTTCGAGTCCATCGATGTGGCGAAGAAGACGACCCTGAGGAAGTCCATGACGCTCGGAGACATCGCTCGCGAGCTGGGAGCGCAGTTCTGAGGTGAATGATCATGAAGGTCGCAATTGCAAGTGGAAAAAGGAAGACGTCAATCGCCAGGGCGACCATTACCGATGGAAAGGGGCGGGTGCGCATCAACGCCAAGCCGCTCGAGTTCCACGAGCCCGAGATGGCCAAGGCGAAGATAATGGAGCCGCTGACGATCGCAGGCGACGTCGCAAAGAAGCTCGACATAGACGTGAACGTCCAGGGCGGCGGGGTCATGGGGCAGGCAGACGCCTCCAGGACAGCGATCGCGAAGGCGATCGTGAGCTACACGGACGACGCCGAGCTGAAGATGAAGTATGTAGCGTATGACCGAACATTGCTCGTCTCCGACCCGCGCAGGAAGCTTCCGAAGAAGCCACTCGGACGCGGCGCCAGGGTGAAGAGACAGAAATCGTACAGGTGATCGGACTTGATAATACCGGTAAGATGCTTCACATGCGGCAAGGTCATCGGAGGGCTCTACGAGGAGTTCCTAAGACGCGTCCAGATGGGCGAGAAGCCGAAGGAGGTCCTCGACTCGTTGGGGCTCGAGAGATACTGCTGCCGCAGGGTGTTCTTGACGCACGTCGAACTGGCGGACGAACTCGCTCCATACGGATGAGCAAGTTCGCTGGGAAACCCCTTCCCAACCTCTCGCGGGTCTGTGGGGTAGCTTGGTATCCTTCTTGCTTGGGGTGCAAGTGACTCCGGTTCAAATCCGGACAGGCCCATTCGCCTCTTACTGGTTAAAATCTAATCAGCACTTTGGAGTTTTTGCCGCGACAGGGGCTTCTTATGCCCGCCGGACTTGGGAGAACGCGGTTTCGCTCCGGATCCGTGCATAGTACTGTTCTGTGGTACTCGTGCTCGTATGCCTGAGGCATTTTGATATGGCTTCAATCGGCGCGCCATAGTCTTTGGCTTGCTGAGCGAAGGTAGATCGAAGGTCCTTCCATCGGAAATGGACCCCTGTTGCCCTTTCGATGTCCTGCTTGAGCTTCTCTCACATGCCTGAGGATCAATGACCTATCGTGCGGTCTTTGCGATGGCGACCAACTGATCCCATTCAGACCGTCCCCTCTCTAATTGCATTTCCTGATTTTGCGACCGCTCACAATATCTCTTCATTTCTTTCGGATTGTCTCCCTTTCATACTTCTTAATAAGCTCGTTACCCTGTTTGACAATCGATTTGTCAATCTCAGGCACTTTATGCTCTCTCAACAGCTTCTTCGCAATTTCCTTTGCTTCTGGCACCATTCTATCAGATTGCGTCGCCCACCAATGGTCGCGCTTCTTGTTGAAGAAGAATAGCTCTTTCCTGAAGTTCATTGCGGTATGGGGGTGCGTCAGGAAGCTGTTGCCGTGACCCACCTGCTTCACAACATCAAGTGCCGCGGTCTTCTCGTCAATCGATAAGTGTCTAATGAAGCCGCGGACATCTTCCCACAGATATGAATCAATGACCATCTGCTCCAGTGCTGAGCCTTTCGCATTGTCAAGACCCCCTACTCCGGTGACCAGGTCTGTGCCTGTCAGGACAGTCAAGATAGTGGGCAATATCTCGACAAGCGAACTCATCATTCCAGGTTTATCTCCGCCGACACCCCAGCTGCCGACCATGCTCGGCCTACCGTATCTCCTTGCCAACTGGCCGATTGCTGCACTGATAAATGGCATCTCGGGCGCGGAATAGTTCGTGCTCCCCGTCATCATATCAACTGGCCAGGACTCGGAACTAAAGATGTGTGGCGCCCCAGGAGAGGCGAATTGTGTGATCACAAGGCTCGCAAGATTCTCCGTGTTCACATTTATGATTGTCCCAGCAATCGTGACCGGACAGGACATCCCAGAAAGAGACATCGACATTGCGACAATTGGTATGCCAGCCTTCGCCAACTCAACCTGAGCTTCCACTGATCCTTTCTCGAACGATAATGGAGCGATGGGGCAGTTGACCGTTGAGAATATCGGCCTTTTTTTTAGCTCCTCCTCCCCGCCAACAATGAGGGAGGCCAGTTTGACTTGGAGGATCGCATCATCGGCACTGAGAGAGTCCCCTTGAATATGCATCGTGCAGTTCTGCAATGAAGTCCACTGCTCATGAATAGAGTGACTCTCCGGTCGTACATCATACGCTGTCACCATCGGCCAGAAGAAGTCGACACCTTCTAGGGCATCGGCAAGTCTCGCAAAATTCGCAAGATCTTTTCGGGTGGTCGTTCTCTTCTTTCCCGTCTTGGGATCGTACATAAAAACGGCCAGCCCATCCGTCGACATGAACGGAGCACCGTTCGCCGGTAGCTTGAGATCATTCTTCGAATCGCGTGCGGCGAGTGTGAATTCCTTCGTCGCCCTTTGCAGCGCCTCTCTGATCATGCTCTCCGGAATCTTCGCAACGCCCTTCTTGTCCACTTCGGCGCCATTGTCCGCCAGCATATTCGCGACAAGGTCGCTCCTTACGAGGACGCCAATCTCCTTCAGGCTTTTGAGGCTCTGTTCGTGGATAAACTCCTCTTCATCCCTCTCTAGGAAATTCAGTTTCGCAACTGCCAAACTCAACACCTCTTCTGTTTTTCTCTTTTCAGGATCATTTGATTTCAGCCACTAGGAATAATGTCGCGATGGTCATCAAGTGTTGCTAATCGTGTCCTTACTGAAGGTCAATGCTTTGTTCATGAATTTCCAATCCCTTCTCCTTCATTTTATCCAGGAAACGCTTGGCAGGAATTTGTTCTGGGAACATGAGTCCTTTCTGAGATATCTCACCATCTATTATCATCTCAGCACCGATAGCTCCGCCAGTACCGACTAGATAACCTGTTCCGTTGCTCTTGTAGAGTCTGTATGCTTTCTCATGCGACATTGCCACCCACATTTTGATCATCTTTTTCTTGCCTTTCTGCATTCCCGTCGTCTCAACATTCACTATGCTGAAGCCTCTTAATCTGTCAATAAGGTCACGGGGATGAGGCATTAATGCAACCAAAACATCCAGCGGGACGACCTTAACCCCTTTAACATCGACAGGGTCGCTGTTCAGCATTCCAGTTTTTTTCAGAACTCTTGCTATATTGGCGAGATTATCATCGATACCGAGCCTAAAATCCACATTCTTGACTCCTTTCAGCAATGGGTTTATGATCCCACTTGCCATGATGTGGGTTTCTTCGTGCTCGGTGTTGTAAACCGGCAGTGGTCCGATTGGCTGGGGAAATTCATATATCTGCCTCTCATGTAGAGGCGGAATTGTGTCCCACTTCCCGTTTCTGAAGACACCGGCGGGGGTGCCCAGCTCGTCCATCAAATCGTTAGGAGACCAGACGGAGAAGAAATCACAGCCGTCCGCAAGGCCGATATCACTATCCGTTATTCTTATCCGATCCACTTGATCCAATTGATCTGCAGAATATCGCGCGAAAACATCGGTCATGCCTGGATCTGAACCTACACATGACAAAATTGTAATATCAGCGTCTTTGTGGAATTTTTTTGGATCGTCGAGTTCATCCCAGTCTAAAGTCAAGGAAAAGTCCACATAATTTGTCCCCGTCTGAAGTGCAACGTCCATCACTTTGTGATTGAGCATCCATGAAATCGAGCTGACAACAATATCGGCATCCTTCATTAGGCGTTTCAATGCCTTCCCATCTCTTGCATCGACTTTCTGCACCGAAATCTTATCATTACTAAGTCGCCCAGCCAAATCTTCTGCGTCATCAATTCTGATATCAGCCAATGTGAGCGCTTCAACATTCTGATTCTTTGCGAGATGCTCTGCACAAACAAGGCCCGTTACGCCACATCCCAGCTGTATCGCTTTCATTTTATTTGTCATTTTATTTGTCTCCTGAGAGTCATCGTACATGAGTAGCTTAAATATTGTGAATCCGGCATAACGGGCCCAACAGATCTGCGCAATGATTTTATTGCCACGATTGGTACGAAATGCCAGGCATTTCATAACCCTGGTGCAAGAGATCATAATTATTGCGCACATTTCAATTAATAATTCGATTATTGAGACTTGCTAAAGACGCTTGAAAAGTGTGCTAATTACGATTATCGAATTAGCGGGCAAGACCTCTTCTCGCTTTCGCAGACTGTCTATTCATGCAACATAATGGATATGCAATATGGGGGGAAGTATAGCAATGATAACCGAAGAAGACAAGATGACCCTCATCAGACACGCTAGGATAACTTCGGCGCCTGCTCGATGTCTTTCTCCTGCTCCTTTTGAGGGGTCGCACCTCGTGTTCTGAGAGTATCTGCAGGACCTTCTCTCTTGCTCTTTCGCGCATGTCCTTGGCGCCAGCTTCATCCAGTTGTCTGCGATATTCCTATCTGCGAGCTGAGGAAACCAGACGTCTTTCCTGAGATGTTCGAGGGTGTGTTTGGTTCCCAAGAATGTGCCATCTAGTCCTATCTTGTCGATGAGTGCAACCGCAAGGCTCTCGTCGTCGACCATCATGCCATCCTTATCTCTTGCTCCAAAGGATTGATATTGAAGATTCATTGACGACCGATGGGGCAGACGCGAATACAGACACCGCAACAATCCTCCCAGTCTCCTAACTGCAATTGCTTGCTGATTTCAATGTGGCGTCTGTCGCACGATAGCTTGTCTACGATACCGTCGCCTTTCAAGGCTCTCGCGGGGCACGCCCTGATGCATCTTACACAGTTCTTGCATAAATCAAACCGAAGCATCTTGTCTGTCTCGAGGGGTGCATCCGTAATGATAGATGCGAGCCTTATCCTCCCTCCGTACTTGGGAGAGAGGATTAGGCTGTTCTTGCCGAACACACCGATGCCAGCCAGATGAGATGCGTGTCTGTGGGAAAGATCCCCCATCCTCTTTTCCAGATCATAGGGGGGAGAGGCCGGAACATGCAATGCTCTGTAGCCTCTATCCTGAAGATACTTGGCGATTCTGAAAGCTATCCTGTCTAGCTCTCTGTTGGCGACGACGTAGCTAATCGAATATTCGCGGCTCGGAGCGGACTCAAAAGTTGCAATGGGAAGTGCGATAGCGATTACGATCACGCTGCGAGCTCCTTTAAGCAGGTCCATCGGCCGATGTCCATCTGGAGCTTTTTCGAACGATGCTGCTCTTGCGAATCTCACCAGGTCGGCACCTTGACTCCGGGCGAAACGCTTCACATTCTTGCTCAGTCCGGCGTCAATTCTTGCATTCATCGGAACAATCCTTGAATTTAATTTTGATCCTAAATCTAATCGACATTCTACCTTTTTAATAGTTCCATTCTCCTATTCAAGATATCGTTTCTTCTTTTGTCGGGATCAGAAAAAGCATTATGTCCGCCTTGAGGGAAAGAATTTATCGAATCGTCTATCATCTTCACTTCTCATTACTTGCAATCATAAGAAGCTGTCTCAAGTATCAGATATAACGATGCCTTCTCGGAAGAAAACGACGTTTTGTCTGCCCACCCTTTGCTACGAAGTAGCAAACACTACTGGCTGCAATCTGGCGATACCCCGGCTATTCAAGTCAGACATAGGTTAAAATATACCCTGCTAGCTAGTTCTGCTAATTAGCAAATCTCATTATTGCTATCCCACTTCGACCAACACATATATCTATCATTGCATTTGTTGATAATTCAAGGAGGCATTTGTGAGATGAATCGGAGGCTATCTTATCAGGAGAAGCTTGTTCTTTTTGCGCTAACAGAGGATGCGAATAGAACCGATGCTGAAATCGGTGAGCGAATAGGTATGAAACAAGCTGCTGTCGGCCGGCACAGACGGAGCCTTGTCAAAGATGGTCATGTGCATCTAGCAAATCTTCCCTCTTTTCATAGATTAGGGCTTGAGTTTGTCGTCCAGATTTTCGGTCATATCAATATAGCACTACCATGGGATCGGAAGACTGAGATTTTCAATGACTGGTTCAAGAATTGCCCATCGATTTTTGAAGCGACATTCAGCGAGGGATTTCTCCTTTCGAGCGGCGTATTTCAAAATATCGCGGACTTTCTGACGTTTCAAGAAAGATTCAGGATATTCTTTGAGAACCTCAAGGGACCAAGAGGAGAGCTTTTCAGATATGCATTTTTCCCCTTCGATATCTCGAGATTTAGTTTTGGAAATTTCGCGCCTAGTATGAGCAGAATATTCAAAATAGATCTGCAAACCCCTCCGATGTGTAAGCCCTTAATAAGAATGAAGAGAGAAACCACTTCGCTCTCTCCTTCGGAAACAAAAATCCTGATAGCGCTAACAGAGTTCCCGGAGTTAAATGACGAGGGGATCGCACACAGGGTCAACAAATCCAGGCAGAGCGTAACGGAGATTAGGAATCGTTTTGTTGAGGATGGGTTGATAACAAGGATGGCTTATCCGACATTCATCTCCGAAGATTTCGGAGCATTGGCATATGTTCATGCAATGTTCGATCCGGATACAACCTTAGAGAGAAAGGTCTCTGTGGCAGGTGATTCATGGTGGATGCAATCAATATACACCCTTGAAAGAAACTCTGAGGTATTTGCAATCTACCCATTTGGCAGTTTCAAGGAGTATAGCGACCTCATCGAGATCTATTTGAAACCATTCCAGGAGTCAAGATTGCTCTTAGGGGAGCCCGAGCAGTTCGTTGGCCCTCCTGAGAATATGGATGATATCATTTACTGTTCCTTCGCGCCTCTTGTGAGACAAGTCCTCCAAGATAAATTATCGATTATTCGTCAATCTCAAGACCCAGTCAAATTTAGAATGAGATGACGATGGTTTCGAAATCCACTATGGACACGCTATCCTCAAGAATCTCAGGTTCCTTCTTGTTGCTCCCCCGAATCCCCTTCTTCCTCTTCGCTAAGCATTGATTCCTCTCTTCTCTTCTTTCTAATGCGCGTAAAGATTACAAGGATCGCAGCGATCGCGACACCAATTATCAATGTTGTCATCCCCCAGTCAATAGCACCACCACCTCCACCGACATATTTGATGTGATAAAGGAGGGGGTTGTCGCCCCAGAAGTAATCGATCGCGAGGTTGGGATGCTGAGTCCAATTGCCCCAATTCGTCCATCTGATTTCACTGCATGCGAAGGTGGTCTCGGGATAGCATACATAAATCGTATGTCCTGACAGGTACTGCCACTTCTGGCACTCATCTACCCAATGCTTCCTCTCGGTGTAGTTGAAGGTCTTTGCCTGCATGTCGTAGTAGTGATCGTAGACAGGGTCTTCCGTTCCGAACTCGTTCCACGCCCAGATAGTATATGAAGTTGGTATGAAGAGCAGATAGTTCGGATCAACATCGCCGCTCCAATAAGTTTGAGTGAAATCGTATGTATAGCCGTATACCATAGTGCTCCAAGTTGCGACATTCACCAGCAAGGATTCGAGTTTAATGCCGATATGATCCCACTCCCATTTCAAATAGTCAGCTATCGCCGAATCCAGGGACACTCCCTGAGTGATCAAATCGCTGAAGCTAAGTTCCAGACCCAAAACAAGGTTTGTATCTCCAATGAGGCCCATATCTTTCAATCTTTGAGCGGCAATAGGCCCGACTTCCCTCACAGTATGATCGGCATTCCAAACATAGCCTGCCGCATCGAGGATTTCATTTGCTGTATCTATATCGAAATCCATGACATTCTTCATCGGCTTGGTGTAGGTGTATAGAACTTCGTAATCTGACGCACTTTCATTTTTCCCATTGGTCACATTGAAGGTCGACGGTTCATCTCCCGGATTCCAGTACCACTCCGGCCAAACAGGGGTGATTATTCCCACCCCCGGCATTCCCAGCCCCTTGAAAACCTGATCGACGATGTGGGTCTTGTTCGTCGCGAGCGCAGATGCTCTCGATAAGGCGGGATCCAGCCTGGCGGGGTTCAGGCTCCCCGGCGCCCCCTTGTAGACATTCCAATGGACAATCTCAGAATATACCGTGCCACTGAGGGTGCTTATGAGAATCAATTCCTTAGGCTTGTCCGGAAGATTCTTCAATGCGAGATAGTCCACGGGGGCCAATTTGCAAGCGTCTATATTGCCCATTCTGATGTCAAGGGCGAGAGGGTTCTCGTCTGCATAGAACTTCATTACAAGCCTATCAATTTCGATGGGTCTTTTCCAAATATATCCCAGGCCTTTCTGCTTGCCATCGGCTGGATCGGTGAAGTTGTAATACATATTCCTGACAAGAGTAATCGATTCTCCTCCGATTACTTCCTGTCTCAGATTATCGGTGCCCGTGAATGGACCCAAATTTACCGCTGGGGTTCCGTCCCAAGTCTGCGCAATATAAGCTGGTGTCATTCCCTCAAAGATATGTTTTGGATGCATCCCTAAATTGAAGCTGTACCCCCATGCAACCGGGACAGGCTTCTCTGTAAAATGGTCAGCGAAGAATACCCTCACTCTGTGATCATCAACCTTCTGTGCGTCAAATATCCACCTCGTGTAAGGTTGATATGCCCAGAAGGTTGCATAGTTCGAGCCGATTTGTAATTTGATCGAGAAAACCACATCATCCGCAGTGAAAGGCTCACTATCGCTCCAGAACACATCCTCAGTCAGGTTATATTCCCAGATCGACCCCGTTGGCCAGTCAGCGGGATCATTGTTTACCCCCAAAGTCGAAAAGTCCGTCGGGATCGGCTGGGTCGAGGCGTTCTGACCATCCATCCACCACCAGCTACTAGCTAGATTGGGTCTTGCTACCCCATCCTTATCAGGAACTATCAATTCACTGTAGATGTATGAGTAAAAGACATAGTCAGCATCGTTCGCTCCGACATTTGGGTTTGCAGACATGACGGGTTCAGTCATCCCAATAGTGAAGGTCCTAATCTCAGTTCGCGCAGTCTCAGCAAGAACCGACCCACTAATCATTATCTGAAATGCACTCATCAGAAAGAAACTCACAATTGCAATCGCAATTAATGACCTCGACATATTTCCCTTGCCCTTGATAGACTTCTCATCATTGATAACATCCGACCCCTTCGTCATAATTCCTCGGAGAGTCATCGTACTTGAGTCGCTTGAATGTTGTGAATCCGGCATAACGGGTCCAACAGATCTGCGCAATGATTTTATTGCCACGATTGGCACAGATTGTCCGACATTTCATAATGGAGATATCAAGGATTATGATTATTGCGCACATTTCAATTAATAATTCGACTATTGCTTTAGCGGTCCTCATACATCTATTATGCCTTATCTATTTGCCTTCCTTTCTTGCCCTTTCAATCATTGCATCTAGCTCTTTTGATATATCTCTTGCAAGCACGGGTTCTTTATGTGCCCTAAGAATGTCCTTTACCTCTCGTTGAGCCTCTTTAGCCACTGCGCCCGGAATATTCTTCTCTCTCTTGAGCTGGCCAGCAGCTTCGGGATGCGAAGCAGTCGACAACTCTTTCCTGAATCTCGCCAAGGTGTGTCTCTTCGTGAGGAAATTGCCATCTTTCACACCTTCGGATATTGTCTCGACTGAAATCGCATCATCATCCGCGTCGAATTCTCTGATAGATTCTCTGGCGACGTCCCATACCCAGGCATCCACAATTATCCCCTCGATTGACGCCCCAGCGGCATTATCCAGGCCACCAAATCCAGATCCGAGATCAGATGGGACAAGCGCCTGGTTAAGCATAATTGGCACTCCATCTGCAATACATCTCAGATCTGCTGCAGTCCCCTCAAGCCCGATTCCGCCACACATAACGGGCAACCCATAGAATCGTGCCATTTCCGCAGCAGCCGTTCGCATGAGATTCGCTTCAAGAGCCCCATAATCTATGGTGCCTCTCCTGAGATTTGCAGGAACGGAATCGCTGCTGTATATCCACGGGGCACCCTTATTGGCGCCTTGTGTGATCACAAGGCTTGCCATATTCTCAGCATTTATTTGCGCGATGGTTCCCGCAATAGTCACTGGTGAGGTTAAACCCGCCATAGCAGCTGACATCGAGACGAGAGGAATTCCAGCCTTGGCATATACGACTTGAGCCTCGGAAAGACCTTCTTCAAACACGAGTGGAGAGAAGGGACATTCTACAGCTGAGAGTATGGGTCTCTTCGCGAGCTCCTTCTCTCCTCCGGCTATTATGGATGCCATTTCAATCTCTCTCTTTGCACCTGCAGCGTTCAGAGCTCCGCTCTGAATGTGCTTGCAATTATTCTCCAGCACAGTCTTCATCTCTATCAGATCACTTGTCTTCTTATCATGTAGATCTTGAGCGCTGACCAGTTGCCAGAAAAAATCAATTTGCTGTAGAGAGTCCACAATCACCGCTATGTCATGAACATCCTTGAGCATTGGCTTTCGGGAAGTACCTTTCACCAAGTCAGTGATATGGATTCCTTCGCCACCAGTCGCGACATACATCCTATTCTGGTCCGGAATTCGGATATCCTTTACATCATTTCTGCCAACGAGAAGAACAGACTTGGGAGCACTAGCAAGGGCATCCTTGACCACGTGCTCAGGAATTCTGAGACGATTGTCGACTCTTGTTCTTACTGCGCCAGCCTCCATTAGTATCTTGGAGACCACATCACTGTGCACCTTGATGCCGATCTCTCCAAGTATTCTCATTGACGCCCTATGAATTCTTTCGATCTCTTCTTTGCTTAGGAAAGTCATGCGTGCTCTTGCCATTTCAATCGACGCTCCCTAATCGTTGCACAAGGTGATTCGGTAAGAAAGATTTTTCGAAAGAAAGTTTTGTCACGTCTTTAGATCTTGGTATCTCCGGAATCGGACTTTCGCCTGGCGAAGCTTTAGGATGAGAGGAGAAGATGGGGTTCTCCCCTTCTTTTTTCGGTATCTCGAGAAGGTACGAAAGGGAGGGGCTACATGCCCCTCGAAACCTCTATGTTGAAGAGGCCCTCGCAGCATTAAGCCGATCCACTTCTCGCGATTTCAACTTTCCTCCTTTCCAATCCGATCCCGTCCAGGGTTTAGCGGACATGCCCCTATTCGCAGTTTTCCCGCACTATGGCCAGTTCGTCCATTCGTCAGGGACCTGCCTCAATCCTTATCACGCGATCAGAGTCGCAGCTTTTTCCACGAGGTTGAATCCTTGACAGTGAAACTTCCCCTTCGTCAGGAGCATCCAGTAGATAGTGTGAAGCAGCTTCCTCGCGGTCGCCACGGTCGCCCGCTGCTTCCCCCTTCTCTGAGCCACCTTCGCATGAAACTTCGATAGTTTCGACCCCGGACAGTAGTTCGTGTGGACATGCACGGCTTCGATCAATATCCATCTGAGATGCGGCGACCCGTTCTTCGTGATGCTTCCGTTATGCCCCCTCGATCCCGACTGGTGCACAGTCGGCACCAGTCCAGCGTACGCGCAGAGCTTCTCCGGCCCGGGGAACCTCCGCACGTCGTCTATCTCAGCGAGTATCAGCAGCGCTCCGTAGAATCCGATCCCCGGTATCGTCGCGATGAGCTGCGCGTCCCTCCTCGAGTTGTACTCCGCCAGTAGGAACGATTCTACCTCCCTGATCTGCCCCTGGATGCCCTCCAGGCAGTTCAGGCTCGATGTGATCGTAAATATCCCGAGCGAGCGCATCCATCCGACGTGCTTGAAGGTGAAAGTCTTCTTGAGATCGTCAGGCCTCCGGATCCCCCTTCTCAGCAGCTCCGCGTGTATGCGGTTCTTTATCGACGTGCACTGGCGGACGAGGTACGCCCTGTGCCTCACCAGCTGTCTGAGGTTGCGTATGTCCCTCGGAGGGACATGCGACCTCGGGATGAGGTCCGCCCTCAGCAGGTGCGCGAGAGTCTCGGCGTCGACCTTGTCGGTCTTGACCTTCGCCTCCGAGATCGCCCTGACCTTCAGCGGATGAGCCAGGATCACCTCGAACCCCCTCTTCTCGATCCCCTCGTAGATGAATTCCCAGATGCCGGTCGACTCGAGTACGAACTTCGCGTCGCCCTTGAACCTGTCGAGGAACTTATCCAGGGCATCCTGGGTGGACAGGAACCTCTCGTTCGAGATTACCTTTCCCGATTTGTTCATCACGCATGCCTGACAGAATTCTTTATGCACGTCCAGTCCTATGTATAGCATGGTCTTTCGCCTCCATCGTAGTTGACCAACCACGATATTGGCGAGGGACCTCTTCTACATACCATCCCCTTTCATTTTCTCATCTATCACTTCGAATTTGATTCAGGCGCCAGGGGTTCTTCCCGTTATCCAGAATAAAAAAAAGACAAGGAAGATTGGCACGATGAATGTCAGACACAGGAATCCCACAAAGGAGACCGTGCTCTCAGATCGATCATATTCGTGAAGGGACTTGATACCAAGCGTGATCGATAGAGGTATCCCAATGAGGCAGGATATGATTATTATCAGACCTATCATTTATTCCCCCTTGCAATATTCATACTAGGAAATAATGATTCCTAGGTAGGGAAGAAGTTGAGTAAAGCGAAATCATAGGCAATTGAAAATTTTAGATAACAAAAATGTTTCCATAAGTGAACAATTCTTGACGACAATCATACTCGTTTGAAGGAATCCAAAAAGGTCTTGAAAGGGTTTGAGGGGAAGACGGATATCATTTCGACTTAATCGGGATAGCCAGTCTTTGTTATGTCAGTTTCAGGGCTAGACAAATAACATTCCATATCCCTTTTCGCCTGGTATATCCTCGTAACGCTTATCTCCTGACGAGGGGATGACTGGACGAGGAATGAAACTAATGAAACCTGGATGGCGATTTATATCGGAGAGATTGGATGCGTGGATAAGAGAGAGAAGGGTAGAAAGGTGTGGCAAAGCAATTACCAAAATGAATCTCCTGGACGTAACCACTGTCGGTATCTACGTTGAGAATCACAAATCGTTCCTAATAGATTCAGAATGGGATGAGAAAAAATCTTGAAAGAGGTTTGATGCGTTCTCCCGAAAACCCCAGAATGTAAATTAGATCTCAGCCAGTAAGTCCGGTTCAAATCCGGACAGACCCATTGACCTCGGCTAGCCAATATCATTCTCGTATTCATTTGAGCCGATGGCACGTTCGATTGACGAGATGGCCCGGTCCGAGCTCACATCTTTTTGAGAGTATATCCTGACGATCAGCTCGATTGCGTCATCAAATATGATGATCCTTATCTCCTGATGGCGGCTTCGAAGACGATCATGATCAAGCTTCTGAACTTCGATCACAGAAATCCCAAGATCTTCATCGACCCTACGATAGACTATCAGGTGGGAAATAACCCGGCGGCTCAACTGGTGATTTCCAAGATAATCAATCTGAGGGCACTACTCGGATCAGGAAACATGCCCTAGAAAGCCTCCAAGAATCTGTTTGGGATAACCTTCAGCCAATGGATAGAAGCGCTGACAGAACGATGCCGCCAGTCAGGAGCAGCCCGCCAAGCAGGTGTATTTGGATCGTAAGAGCTTGAGCTGGTATCAGTGCGCGGACGTTCTCCGGATTTGCCAACACTATCCTGGATGCTTTGACTGCGAAAGGCACCGTAAGGAGGAAGAGAAGCGAGAGCGCAGGGAGCACTCCGAACGGTATCGCCAACAAAATGAAGACGTATGTGATTGCGAGGATTATCGGGTAGCCGACGCGCGCCTTCCTCCTCCCGAGCCTGACTACCCAGTGATTCTTGCCGACGCTCGCGTCCGCCTCCATGTCGGGGAATTGGTTGATGTAGAGCACGAGCGTGATGAGGAACCCGATCGGGAGTCCAGCGAGGAACGAATTCAGACTCACTTCACCTGTGAGCACGAGGTAGGTCCCCATTGTCATCAGGGGGCCGAACCCGAGTCCGACGGCGATCTCCCCGACCCCGCGTCCGGCGAGGTTCACTCTCGGTTCGACATACAGCA
>Ga0315287_10002553_pt1 | contig 17288 bp, 43 predicted proteins | sample YL17G11_0_MG_FD_205037 | JGI IMG/M metagenome (GOLD analysis project Ga0315287, IMG submission 205037) | Sediment microbial communities from Yellowstone Lake, YNP, Wyoming, USA - YL17G11_0 | ecosystem: Environmental > Aquatic > Freshwater > Lake > Sediment | place: USA: Wyoming | collected...
ACAACCTGAACGTGGCCTGCCGGGTCGGCACCTGCAATAGCAAGTCCTCTGGCCTGACCGCCAGCATCATCGCCCTGGCCGACCGCGAGCAGGGCAAGGAGATTGAACGCCGCAAGTTCAGCAACCACAAGGATACCTCGGCCTACATCGCGGAGGCCGGCGACAAGGAGGTGGTGAAGGCCACCCTGATGGGCAAGAAGGAGCTGGAGGGGCAGTACGGCTGCACCACGATGTTCAAGTTCGTCTCCGAGGCCGGCAACGCCCTCACCTGGTTCGCTTCTGGCTGGTTCCCGGCGGAGGAGTGGGTGGTCGGCAACGAGTACATCCTGGCCGGCAAGGTCAAGAAGAACGAGGACTACAAGGGCCTGAAGCAGACTATCTTGACCCGCTGCAATGTCGTCACCCAGGAGTGGGTGGATGCTGAGAAGGTGAAGGCTGAGAAGAAGGCCCTGCGCGCGGCAAAGAAGGCTGCGAAGGCGGCTGGAGCTTGACAGAAGTGTTACAAACCTGCAGAATTCATTAGAAAGAGGGCCACCGATGCGAAAATTGTTACTGCTGTCGATGCTTGTGGTTGGATGTGCGACAGACGAGTCTGAGGCTGCCTCAGCGCTCTACAGGGCCGGATTTACGAACGTACAGACCGGCAATGTCACCCTCTGGGGCTGCTCCGAGGATGACAAGATGGGGCGGGCTTTTACGGCCACCAACCCATCCGGCCTGCTGGTCAAGGGCACCGTCTGCTGTGGCATCTTCAAGGGCTGTACCATCCGTTTCTAGGAGCTGCTATGAAGACCAAGGTTGAAGTCGAGGTAGTCGCGCGGAAGACTGTTGTCATTGTTGTCGACCATAACGAGGACGAGGACCCCACTGACCTCACGCCCCAGGACATGGATAATGCCAAGATGGCCTACGAGCTGGGCCAAGAGCCCGAGTTTGATTACGAAGACCCCAAGGACCTGGGACCACTGTGAGCAAATCCAAGTTCAAGCTTGACGGCCTCTTTGACCAGGCCAAGGGAGTCACAGTCACCATTGACCGGGGGTCGGAGACATTCAGTGTTCGACCCAGTAGACGCCGCCGTGAATACGTTCTACCATTGAGGGTAGTGGCCACCATGGTGTTCACGCGGATTGTAAAGGCTGAAGCAGAAGTAAAGCTCGCAACACGGAGGAAGCGTCGATGACTACCGCTTGGCAAATCCTGTCTGATGTGGAGGATGCAGAAGAGGTTCTCAAAAAGACCGCCGAAAGACTGAGGAGGTACGCCGACGAGGTCGATGAGTTCGAGAGCGAAGTCATGACCCACGCCGAGTTGAAGAGGGCTCTGAAGAAGGCAGATGAGGACCTCGCCGATGAGAAGGAGCGCAGCCGGCTCTTGATTGCTGATAAAGTGGCCATCCGCCGGATGATTGACGAGGCCCTCGATTGGGATTCCGAAGTAAGACAAACCCTCGGAAAGAAGTTCAAGGTGGACGCCGCAGGTACCCACGGTGCCCTGAAGCTGTTCCTGAAGCTCTACAAGAAGTCCCTGGAGAAGAAATGACTGACGAGAGCTGGGAACGCCTTCCAGAGGCCCGCATTCGAATGCGCCCAGGCGGGCTGGAGCTGCTGGTCAAGAGCCTCCAGGAGGATGGCATGTTCATCGCTGATGCCCCCACAGTACGCCTCCTGGAAGATGGGGTCTACATCACACTCCCTACCCAGGCGGGGAAGGTCGGTTCTGTTGTCTTCCTCGGCCTCGACATTTTCATTCCAGTGAAGGACCTTCCCACCGCAGAACCAGCACCGGAGCCAGCCATTGAGTGACCTCATCCAGGACGTAGAGCTTCAGATTCAGCAGCAGGGCGTTGCCAGCTACAAGGTGAGCGACGGTGAGGTCTTTGTCTTCACCACAGCCACCCTGGAGAAGCTGCTGCAGGTCAGTCAGAAGAGCGAGCAGGGTCGTGCAATTGTCTTTGTGAAGACCAGGAGCCAGGCATGAGGGGCATCACCGTCAAGAGGCTGCGTGAGATGCTGGCCGAATTGGACGAGGAAGCCCTCCTTGTGGTCGAAGGTCACGACCACAATTACCGGGTGGCCGATGTCCACGTCACGACAGCACTCAAGGTCGACGGTCGCTTAGAGGAAGATTGGCACACAGGCCTGGTCGGAGCCGAGAAACGCATTCAGGTGCTTCTCATCTGTTGACACCCACATCGGCTTCCTGTAAGACACTCCCACAAGGAGACTTACCACATGAAGCTTGGAGCCCGCTGGACCCTCAATGACAGGAAGGAAGGAATCTCGGTCGTGTACGAAAACTTGGAGTCAGGCATCACATTCGACTGCGGTATCGTCCGCTTGGATACCCCACTTGACCACCTCGCAGAGTTCATCCTCTCCGAGGGAGACCCGGGTGACATGGTGTACCGAAACGGAGCACACATCTTTCAGGTCCTTTCCCAGGAGGCAGCATGAGTTCCTTCAAAATGGGCGACAAGGTACGGTCGAGGCAGCTTGAACACTTGAGCAATCACGACCACACCAAGGTGATGACCGTGAAGAAGATTTATTCCGGCGGAGAACTCACCGTTGTCCAAGTCGAGTTCACGGGGCCGGGGTGGTTCTATCCGATGCGTTGTTGGTACGCGGCATCCGAACTGGAGGCAGCATGAGTATGCTCAGAGTCCCCGTTGTCAACATCGACCAGCTGCAGGCTCTCAGGAGTCTTCTCCGCCTTGACTACACGCGAGGCGTCAGGATGGCCCTCACAGGAGAAAAGAAGGATGATATTCCGGACACCTGCCTGAGAATTCTCACCCTGACTGAGTACCTCACCGAGGCCGAGCAGCCCCTGGTTGTGGTGGCCGCTTTGATGGAGTTTCACGGTACCCCCACAGCAATGCTCCCCTTGGACGCAGAGCGATTCACTTTCTTCGAGAACCTCCTGAGCATCAGCCTCGAAGCGTCGAGCTTCCCTGGGGTCGAACAAGATTCATTGAACCAGGTGTTGGAGCCGATGAGGAGCCAGGTCGACGAGCTGAAGAAGGTCTTTAGCGCAGCTGAATACCTGGACAGTGAGTCCCTTAAGAACAAGGCCCGGCTGCCCGAAGCTGACCCCAACCTGATGATGAACTAATGGACCACGACTTTGGGCCAGTAATAGACCTGAGTCAACGCTGCAGGGCTTGTGGCAAAAAATTCAGCTTCACCTTCTTTCTTAGTGCGAATCAAATACCCGAATGTCCCGGTGTGACCAAAGGTAGGGTGGTTGTTGGCAAGAATGTCAGACTTAGCATCGATGGGAAGACGGTCGGAGTATTCGACACTGTCGAGTATTCCGGCAAACACTACAGCGGCGTCTATGTCGTTGGCGAGACCAGGAACTGTGAGTGCGGTGCAGCCAAGACCGGGGTCCAGAACTACAAGCCCGGCCACAGCGATTGGTGCCCGGTGGGGGTCAAGCAATGAATCACGACTTGCAGCAAAATGACCTTTACAGCCTATGTCGAGTTTGTGGAAAACGAGTTAGCTTATGGGCAACCATGACCAACACGATAGATGGCTGTCCTGGCGTAGCCATTCCGGGCATAAAGAATGCTAGGTGGTACGGCCCGCAGATGATTTTTAGACCCAACAAGAATGTCATCTTCGCCGACCTAACCAGCAAATGTGAGTGCGGTGCCCATAAGCTGGGGCACAAGTTCGGATCGCCGTTTCACAGCAGCTGGTGCGCCTGGAGCAAGAAATGAACCTCAAGAAATTCAGAGACGCATTCAAGAAGAAGAAGCCGGTTGTCGACTGGGGATTCTCCTGCGGCCGAACCTACCTGACCGTCAATGGCTACGTGGTGGCCATGGAGGGTGACGTACTCCGCGACATAAAACTAGGTCTCAAGGCGCGTGAATTAGCAAAGAAGCAGTACGAGGGGGACTGGGCTATGATGGAGGCTTTCTTCACGCGCGACACTTGGACGGGCGAGCTTATCAAGTTCGTAGCATCCGAGGCCAATGGTGGGAAGCTGCCATGATTAAATTTTCGGTCTACGCCGATGGCTCCAGCAATGGCAGGAGCAATGGTGCTATCGGCTGGGGCTACGTGGTTTTGAGGGGAGACCAGGTTCTGTGTGGTGGCTCGGGAGGCGCCCCAATCGGCACAAACAACATTGCAGAGCTAATGGGTGCGAGAGAGGGGTTAAGGTCCCTACTGTACCATCCAGAATTCCTCGCCATCCCATCCGGGACACGTTTTATCGTCGAGCTTGTCTGTGACAGCCAATACGTCTTGGGGCTCGCCAACGGTAGCTACAGTGCGAGCAAGAACGTAGCCCTGGCTGAGCACTTACGGTCGATTTGTGCTTCCATGGGGGTCACCACCCGTTGGGTCCGTGGTCATGATGGGGACCTTGCCAATGAACTCTGTGACAAGCTTGCCAAGAGCGGGAAAGCCGCCTACCAAGAGCCCAAACCATCTACCCGTGGGGCAGCAAGAAAAGCTCGTAGGGCTGTTGACAAAAAGATTCAGGATCCGTAGAGTTAGGTGGCATTACCAACCAAGGAGTCACAAGTGAAAAAGCTCGTTAATGTTCAAGAAGTTGATGGCGAAGGCCTTGTCGGTTTGATGGGTGAGAAAGTTATGTTGTTCTGTTTGAACTACATTTACGCAGGAACTCTGACTGGGGTAAATGATAAGGACGTCTTGCTGACGGATGCTTCTATTGTTTATGAAACCGGAGATCTGAGAGCTAAGTCCTTCAAGGACTCCCAAAACCTTCCTGACGACCTGTACGTCCGCACATCGGCCATCGAGTCGTACTGCAAGTCGGGTCGGTCATGATTCGAGGTCGTGAACAGCGGTCTTGGTCTGGGTCTGGGTCTCGGTCTCGGTCTTGGTCTGGGTCTCGGTCTGGGTCTTGGTCTGGGTCTGGGTCTCGGTCTCGGTCTTGGTCTGGGTCTCGGTCTTGGTCTTGGTCTGGGTCTGGGTCTCGGTCTCGGTCTGGGTCTCGGTCTGGGTCTTGGTCTGGGTCTGGGTCTGGGTCTTGACATAGGGCGAAAAAGTCCCTAGAGTGTGTCCATGAACAACGGAATCAACTGGGAAGTCGAGATCGAGTCGAATGCTTACAACGCTGGCCCCTCGGAGGATGGCGAGATGATGGAGGGGCTCTGCTTCTACCTGATTGCCACCGCTCCCAACGGTCGCCGGTTCGCCCATGTGCATAACTTCAATTCCGCGTCTCGCAACCAGCTGGAGCAGGCCAAGTCGGACGTCAGGTACCTCCTGGCTCGGGTTCAGGTGGCCCAGGCCATGGGCAACTGGGCTGGACCGAAGAACAACCCCCACTGGCGCGAGACCCAGCCCGCCTACGGTTCTGAGGCCTACGCCAACAACTGGATGGAGATTGAGGCCGACCGCAAGGCCATGGAGATGGATTGATGGATGCCAACGACTACTACCGAGCACCCTCTGGGATCGGCCCCCTGGCAGCTGAGTGGCAAGACAAGCCCCACAGGCTTCTCTATGACCTGGCTAGAGAGGTGGAACAGCTCCAGAAGTTGCTCTGGCTGCGCCACGACCCCGAGCACTACTACGGCCTGTACGGGGATGACGGCGAGATGCAGTGTGGTGTCTGTGGCCTGGACTTCAGGCGTATGGACGCCTCGTTGATTGAATCGGTCTGGCAAATGAAAGCACTGATTGAAGCTGCAGAAAATCCCAGGAGAAACCATGATTATCCAAACCGAGCTGGGTCTCATCGGTTTTTCTGGCCCCAGAGGCGTCATTTTTCTGACCAAGCCCAGGGACTGTCCAACCTGCAAGCGAGCTGTTATGATTCTTGTCAATGAGGGTGGCAAGACCCGATGTACGACCTGCCCGGAGGAAACATGAGCGAAGGAACCGAAGACGAAGCGACCATCATGAATCGGCTCCTGGCCGCTGCAGCTGGTATCCCTGAGCTGGACCTGACCTGCGCCGATTGTGGTGCCACGGGACCCGATGTCGTGAATGGTCCATGCCCATACAGCTCAGAAATCAACTACAACTTCGAGCACGTCGACCTCTGTCCTGGTTGCTACCACGAGAGAGCGGCGGATATATGAGCCACCAGCCGACCAATGAAGAGTGCGCGGACATGTTCCGTGTAATGATTGGTGAGATGATGCGGATGCACCCGCACTACCTCAAGCTCAAGTACAAGTTCGAGGGCCTGCAGACACACCTGAAGAACAACCCAGGCATCAAGGGTAAGACAAAGCCCGACATCGACCTGATTCGACATTACGTCAACGAGATGGCAGAGATGTTCAGGAGATTCGAATGACTGACCGCAATTACGACGTCCCTTTCCAGAACGAGTCCGGCAAGGCCCTGGTGAAGTCCTGGACCCGTGGAGTGCAGTTTGAGGAACAGGCTCGCGAGCAGGTCGTTAACATCGCCAAATTGCCCTTCATCCACGAGCACGTCGCCATCATGCCGGATGTCCACCTCGGGCACGGAGCCACGGTAGGCTCTGTCATCCCTACTCGTGGGGCCATCATCCCCGCTGCAGTCGGTGTAGATATCGGCTGTGGGATGATGGCTATCCGGACCCCGCTCAGGGCCAGCGACCTGCCCGACAATCTGGCAGGCATCCGAGCTGACATCGAGAAGGCCATCCCACATGGCCGTACTAATCATGGAGGTTCTGGTGACCGTGGGGCCTGGGGCACGGCTCCAGACGCCGTTCAAAACATGCTCACTCACGCCCCCTTCATGCAGGCATCGATGGTGGAGCGGTACGACGACATTGTTGATAAGTACCCGAAAATCAAGCACAAGTCGGTAGACCGCCACCTTGGCACTTTGGGCACTGGCAACCACTTCGTCGAAATCTGCCTGGACGGCGAGCAGCGGGTCTGGATGATGCTCCACAGCGGCTCCCGGGGGCCTGGGAATGCCATCGGCTCGTTCTTCATTGCGCGGGCTCGGGAGGAGATGCAGAAGTTCTTTATCAACCTGCCCGACAAGGACCTGGCCTACTTCCCTGAGGACACTGACCTCTTCCGGGACTACATGGAGGCCGTAGACTGGGCTCAGGAGTACGCCCAGAAGAACCGAGAGCTGATGGCCATGGCTGTTATGAGGGTCCTGGCAACCCATTTCCCTGGTCTTGTTTATCCCGTTAAGACCGTCGCTGATTTGGTCGACTACTCCTCGATGGCGGTCAACTGTCATCACAACTACGTCGCTCGTGAGAACCACTTCGGAGCCAACGTCCTGGTCACCCGCAAGGGGGCTGTTTCAGCTCGTGAGGGGCAATTGGGCATCATCCCTGGCTCAATGGGCACCAAGTCCTACATCGTGCGTGGTAGGGGTAATGCGGACTCCTTCAACTCTTGCAGCCATGGGGCCGGTCGAGCCATGTCTCGCACCCAGGCCCGGAAGCAGTTCACAGTGGAGGACCACATCAAGGCCACTGAGGGCGTCGAGTGTCGCAAGGATGCCGAGGTGGTTGATGAGACCCCCATGGCGTACAAAGACATCGATTCTGTCATGGAGGCCCAGAAGGACCTCGTCGACATTGTGTTCGTGCTTAAACAAGTTCTGGTGGTGAAGGGATAATTATGGTTCTTCTTTTAATTGCGATGGTTCTGACGGCCAAGCCAATGACGGCAGCCGACCGGAAACAAGATGCCCAGAATCGAGCCTTCGTCAAAAAGACCTTGAAACAGTGCAAGAGGTCCGGCTGCGACAAGTGTGGAAGGTTCTTCTATCAGGTGCCAGACCTGGCTGTGTCTGAAGTACGATACGAGCCCACATACTGCGAGGTTGAGTATTATCGGTGGGAGGCTGCTTACAATGTGCAGGTACAGGATGGAGAAATTCGAGACAGGTACGAGGAGAAGCCGTGATTGCACCCCCGCGAAAGGTGCGTATTGTCGATGTTGACGGGTTCCAGGGGCTCTACGTGGATGGCGTGCTCGTCTACGAAAACCACACCATCGGTGTCCGGGACCTCATGATTTGCCTTCGGGATAATGGCCTGATAGGATTTGACTTTGAGAGGCTCACCGCTAGTGATAAGGATGAGACCGAGGTCATCATGTTTGGTGGTTTTCCGAGGTACATCGAAGAGTTGAAGCACACTGTGAAGGGCAAGTAATGAACAACGAACTGGAATTCAAAGACAAGTCGGGACGGAATGTGCATCCAGGCGACCTGATTGTCTATGGCGTCAGCTACGGACACTCCCCAGGTCTCAGCTACGGTAAGGTCCAGGCGATTGTCAAGGCCAAGAGAAGCTATCCGGAAGGGCTAATCAAGATTCGCGTCCACGGAGCCGACAGGCATTTCTCAGATCGGGTGCGCGTGAATACCAAGCCCGGGGTCTTGCAGTTCAGCGAGAGGGTACTACTTGTGAGTCGTGAGCAAGTCCCCGCCGACATCCTTGCCGAACTTGACAAGCTGGAGCCCGTCTTCGTACCAGGCTGCACCTGCGAGTCGTGGTACTGTGGCCATGCGCGGGAGTGCCCTCAGTACGGGGAGGCCACATGACCGAACAAGAAATCATCGCCGTAAAGTCCAAAATCAGCCGCGCAATGGCGAGAAGGATGGAAACAGCTTTCGTTGGCCGGTCTGTCTCTGAAGTCTCTGCCGATGTAGTCAAGGGCTTCATCTCCAATGTCCTGGACGACCTTCGGGCTCACGGCGAGTACCTTTCGGTCATCGACCTGATTGACTACGACGTTGTCGTGGACGGCAAGGTGCTGAAGGTCGCTGCTAAGCCGAAGGCGGGCCTCTCTAATGATGAATACCGCCAGGCAACCGACTTTCTCTTCAACTACGGGTCCGACAGTGAGAGGTAGACCGGTCACTACAACTTTGGAGGAGTCCGAATTCAAGTTCGTAGAGGGCTTCGCGAAACTTGAGGGCTTGTCATTGAGCCAGGGCCTGGCTACAATTGTCAGAGAGCACCTGAAGGTTGTCGAGATACGGTACGCGGAACACCAGTTGCAGGAAGCCAAGAAGAAGGCACAAGAAGCAAGAAACAAGCTGTCCAACCGAAGGAGTACCCGATGAGTGATGAAAACGAGTCCGCACCCAAGACAGGACCGGAGTCCTTCCGAACCCTAGATAAGATTCCTGTGACGATTCTGTCCTTCCTAGCCGTCTTGGCTCTGCATTCATTCATTGTCCAGACCTGCTGGAACCACTTCGCGTCCGGTGGCGGGCCTTTGGCAGAAATCACCTTCTTTGATGCCGTCATGCTCCTGGCCCTGTGCCGAACTCTCTTTGGTGGAGCCAGACCATGACTGCCAAGAGAGCCACACTGAAGCGACTCATCGCCGGACTGAACAAGAGTGACAACCCCCTCCGTACCGACATCGTCGAGGGCTTCTTCGCTGATGAGCCCGAGCTGGGCCGTAGCTTCCGGTTCTTCTCGAACCCCCTTGACCCCAAGATGACCGGCCGGGTCGTCATCACCAGCGCGGTGGCCGAGCTTAGCGTGGATGTGTGCGCCGCGAATGTTACCGCCTACACCTTCTCTACTGCCTCTGGCAGCGTGTACGAGCTGGTGCTTGAAGCGGAGGCCAAGTCGTGAGGGCTGGACAAATCTGGTCGGCCAAGCACGAAGGGACCGGGAAGGTAGTGGGATGGAGGGTGATTGGAGCTTTCATTCCACGACGCCCAGAGGACGGCTGGCGACCTGTTGCCTGGATGAAGCAGATCAAGGCCCCAAACATCACTTACTGCTTTGTGCTGACTCCGGAAGGGATTCCGATGCGTCTTGATGGCACCGCCAGCCCGAATTGGCACCTCATCGAGGACGTGCCATGAGGTACCTTCTCGTACCAAAGGGGGTGGAGTATTACTATTGGGCCGGTCCTAGACTTGGATTCACTACAATTAGGGAGTCAGCTCTGAGATATGTCTCAGAAGACATCGCCCTCCTGGCTGCGACTTTGGTCTACGAGCAGCAACGCAAGGATTGGCCCAAGATGCGTCGCATTGTCGTCATTGAGGAAGAACCATGACCTACGAAAAGTGCCCGTTCTGCCAGAACATCTACATCGCCTCGTGCTTCCTTGGCCCCGGTGAGGACGTTCCTGAGGACCTGAAGCGTTTATCAACCCTGACCGAAGAGCAGCATCTCCGGATGTACGAAATCAACCACAACTACCGTGAGGCCTGCGGTCGGTGCCTGATTGATGGACTCAAGGTCGCTGAGGCGTTCGGACTGGCATGAATGAGCCCGACCCCATTGAGTATGTTCACACCACCGTCAACCTTGACGGGATCGGCCCCATCGAGTGCTGGGCCTCTTTTGTGATATTGGCCAGCGGGAAGGTCTACATGGGGCACGCGCAATTTGACTATCCTGGCCCCACGCATGGCCCCAAGGACCCAGAGACGGGCGTTAGGCCGGTGCTACGACGGGCAATGACGCTGGATGATGCCAAGCCAATCCGAGACGCCCTGGAAGCCGAGCTGAAGGAATTTCTGAAGCCATGAGCGGCATCTGTTCAGCGCACCAGGGCCACGACCGAGCTTGCCGCCTGTGTAACACCCCATACAAGGTCCTGGTCTGTGGCTCTCGCACCATGCCCTGGAGCATGCTCGACAGGGTGTTGGATGTGCTTCGGTGTCTTGAACCCAAGCCCACCCTTATCATCCAGGGCGGTGCCGCCGGGGCAGACCAGATTGCCATGACTGCCGCTGTCTACTTGGGAATCCCACATCAGCAGTTCAAGGCCGACTGGAAGACTTACGGCAAGCAGGCCGGGCACGTCAGGAATCAGCTGATGCTGGACCAGAACCCGGACCTCGTGATAGCATTCCATCCTACGAGCGGAATCACGAGAGGGACTGCGGACATGGTGAGAAAGGCCAACGCCAAAGGAACTCCGGTACAGATTCACCCCTATGAGGAGGAGCCATGACCACTGGCAAATACCCAATCGCCGGCCACAACTGGAACATCCTCATCACGGACGATGACGACCTGCTCAGAGGGGAGTCGGTTGCCGAAGGCATCAATGGTTCCAAGTACAACGTCTGGTCGCCCCAGACCGAGGCTGAGCTGAGGAGCGTCTACGACAGCGTCCTGGCCCTTGGGGACATGGTCCACACGCTGAGGATGAATCCAGAGGACTTCAAGGCGCTCCGGGTGACGCTGGGAGATGCCATCTGGAAAGCCTCCTTGGCTCAGCATCATGCTCCGACCTGTGAGTGCGGCGCCAGCAAGGTGAAGTCCAACATTCATAGCAGCTGGTGTCCAGTGGCTGCCCCATGAACCACATCCTGGCCGCATTCCTATCTGGGATTGCAGTCGATGTGATGGCTACGCTTACTTTTCATTACACGGACAAGAACCGAGCCTTCATGGCTGCCACCGTCAATACGGCAGTGACCGCCTGCGTGCTCTATGTCTTCGTGGACGTGACCAAGGACAATATCTTGGCCATTCCCTACTTGACAGGCATCTGGCTCGGTGGCATTCTCGGGGTGCGTCTGAAGGTCTACTTGGAGAAGAAAACAAATGATGACGACAAGTGATGTGAAGGTTGGCCAGCTGTGGGGTGTGCAGTTTGATAGGGCTCCGACTGCTGAGCTGCGCAACAAGAAGCACGGGTTCAGGGTTATCAAGCCCGTGGAGAGTGGTGGCGGCATGTGGGTGACAGTGGCGGAAGTCAAGACGGGAGAGGTCAGGACCTTCGGATTCAATAAGGGCTCCCTGCCCGGAAACTGGACCCTCATCGAGGATGTGCCGTGAATCTGTACCTGCTTGAGCAGAGCGTGAATACCGGCTACGACACCTACAGTGACTGTGTTGTGGCGGCTGACACCGATGAGGAAGCACGTCTCATCCGACCTGACTATCAAGGCTGGAACGACGATACCTTCTCGCTGTCTTTCAGTGGCTGGGTTGCTCGACCAGAGCAAGTCCAGGTCACCTTCATCGGTATCGCCCATCCGGCCAATGTCAAGAAGGGTATTGTCTGCAAGTCTTTCCACGCGGGGTAGCCATGACTGAGCACGAGCACATTCGACGTTTGCCACCGGTGTCCGACCAATGAATCTCACACTCCCAGACCTGAAGAGAGACCGTAAGGACATCAATTGGCTCTGGGACCGCACCCTGTTCCTGACGAACCATGGCAGCCATGCCTACGGCACCAATCTGCCCACCTCTGACCGGGACTACAAGGGCTTCTGTATCCCTCCCCGGCAGTACTTCCTGGGCTATGCCAAGCGCTTCGAGCAGGCTGAGTTCAAGGGCGACCCGGATATGGTCGTTTTCGGCATCCAGAAGTTCTTCAAGCTGGCAGCCGATTGCAACCCCAGTATCATCGAGGTCCTCTTCACGGATGAATCCGACTACCAGATTCTCCACCCCCTCGGGGCCACCATTCTGGCCAATCGAGACCTGTTCATCTCCAAGAAGGCCAAGCACACCTTCTCTGGTTATGCGGTCTCTCAACTGAAGAAGATTCGCTCCCATAAGCGATGGATTGACGGTGGACCACAGAAGCCTCCCGAGCGTACTGATTTCGGGCTGCCTCCTAATCCGCTCATCCCCAAGAACCAGCTTGACGCCGTTCAGGCCGCCATCAAGAAGCAGGTGGAGGCCTGGGAGGTGGACCTGACCCACATGGACGATGCAGCTCGTATTGACCTCCAGGGTCGTATCATCGAATCCCTGGCCGAGCAGGGCGTTCTCAAGGACAACCAGTGGAGACTGGCGGGCAAGAAGATGGGCCTGGATGACAACTTCATCGAGCTGATGGACGCCGAGCGCCGGTTCGGAGGCGCTGTCAATGAATGGCGCAGCTACCAGACCTGGCTGACTACCCGCAACGAGAAGCGCTCTGAGCTGGAGCGTAAGTGGGGCTACGACACCAAGCACGGCATGCACCTTATCCGGCTGATGCGGATGTGCCGGGAGATTCTGGAAGGCAAGGGTGTCCTGGTGAAGCGTCCTGATGCCGAAGAGTTGCTGGCCATCCGCAATGGTCTCTGGACCTACGACCAGCTCCTGGAGTGGGCAGACCGACAGGAGACCGAGCTGGAAGCCCTCTACAAGACCAGCAAGCTGCCCACCAGCCCTCCGGTGAACGAGCTTGACAAGCTCCTGGTAAGGGTCGTAGAATCTGGCCTCAGCACCCTGCCAGGAGAACCATGAACACTAACGGACTTGAAGCTCTGACGATTCTCTCTGAAGTCAACCGCCGGCCAGGTCTCCTGAAGGGGCGTCTTGCTGCTGCAGCCATGGACACCCTCGGACGTGGCGAAAGTGAGACCCGCGTCTTCCTGGGATTCATCGACGACCTGCTTGGCATTGGCTATCTCACCAAGCACAGGTTCAGCTACCACCTGACCCCAGCCGGAGAGGTCGCTCTAGCCAGCGTCCAAGCCAGCACCACCCCAGCCTTTTACAAGAGCTTCGCATGAATGCTGCCATCAAGAGCTGCCTATCCACCCTGGCCGAGAACCTCACCCGGTCTCTCGTCGTCCTTCTGGTGATTCTGATTGTCATCAACAATCGGAGCGAGAAAGAGTGAGCTTTAGAGGGGTCGCAAGAACTTCCAGGGTGCGCCCATTGATGGGATTCTCAACACCAGATTTAGGAGATGACATGAGTGAAGATATTGACCCGAATGGACCCTGGTGGAAAGGGGCCAGGATGCCACCGCTGGATTCGTATTTCAACGTCTCCTGGGCCTCTCTTGGCCTTACGAACATGGCCATCTTGGGGGGTGCTCCGGCACTGGAGATGAACGGCTCTTTCAGTCTGAAGGAAGATGATACCTTCGACACTTTTCTAGCCAAGTTTTCTGCTGCCTTCCCTGGGCTCCGCAACATTGGCATCGATACTGGTACGGCCAAGATTGCCTACTATGTGGCCGACCACGGTGCCGTCTCTGTCAAATTTGATGGTGACATCAATGCTGATTTTCATGTCGTATCCAGAGACCCAAAGTTTCTTGAAGAGTTCAAGGCCTTCAAAAATGAAAACACGACCATGTCCATTCCAAAGGGTCGGGTTCATGTTTTGGTTTCTACCCAAAAGGGGCCTGAGTTCAAGTCCATGGGCATTGGCGGGCTGGCCCTGGAGCGTGGCAACTATGAAGACGTTGTCCTCAAGGGATTTGACCGAATCGTCGCCGACCTTAGCTCTGCTGCACCGGCTGGACGAATCGCCATTTTGGATGGCAAGCCTGGGTCGGGTAAGACCTTCCTCGTGCGCGGGCTCCTGGATGCCGTCAAGGATGTGGTCTTCGTCATCGTGCCGGCCAACCTGGTGACTCAGCTGGCTCAGCCGGGTATGATTCCAGCTCTGGTCTCTCTGCACCAGAGTCGTGGTGGCAAGCCGATGGTCTTCCTCATTGAAGATGCCGACGAGTGCCTGGCCCCGCGCATGGGCGATAACATGTCTGCAGTGTCGGTGATGCTTAATCTCGGAGATGGCATTCTCGGCCAACTCCTGGACGTGCGAATCGTTGCTACGACAAATGCCCACCACCAGGAGATTGATGAGGCCATCAAGCGTCCTGGCCGCCTCTCAGCAATGCTCCATGTTGGCTATTTGAGCGCAGAGAAGGCTGGCGAGGTCTATGAGCGTCTGACCGGGAAACCGGCCCGGGTGTACCCCGACATGACGAATCCACTGGACAGCAAGCCCCTGTTCAACAGCAAGACCTCCCTGGCCGAGGTCTACCAGATGGCCCGAGATACCGGTTGGACTCCACCCCCTCCTGAGCGCAAAATGGGTTTTGGAGCCAACGATGACGACTTCGAAGGTGACGACGACTATTTCCCCGACGTACTCCGCCCATGAAGCTGACCAGGCGGAAGTTCTTTGATGGCATCGAAGTCCTAGAGCAGAATGGCCGGCGAGACCTGTCCGGCGTCTGTTGGATGTTCTACAAGCAGATGACCAAGGGGTGCATAACCGATGGGGAAGAGAGGCAGGCTGAAGCGTTCCTGAATCGCGTCTTTGGTGATGCGCTCCTTAACCCCAAGTCCATTCCACCAGAAGCCATCCTATTGAGCCCCGACTTCACCTTCTTGAGGGCTATGGCTCAACTGATGCTCAACTTCGGCCTGGTTGACGGCGGTGTCTACGAAATTACTGACGAAGAACTGGAGGAAGTATGAACGACGTCGAATCCTCAATGTTGGCTGAAATCAACGACCTGAAGTCTCAGGTGGACCGCTACAAGGCCGACAGTGCCCTGCTGATGGATACGTTGGGCACGGCCATGACCGCCATTCAGCGAGCCTGGTGGCGCCTTAAGAACCCAGATATGGGCAGTAAGAACGTCGGCGATGCCCGAGACCTTCTCGAAGAGGCTAAGAAGGAGATTCGGGAGGTGCTACAGGCCTACCAGACAGAGCCCTGAATCCGGGCCTGCAGCTCACCAAGCGGTGCCGCCAGCGAGATGAGAGGGTAGTTCGTGCTGCCTCGAACCAGGAGCCCGACCACCTCACCGTCGATGTTGAACAGAGGCCCACCGCTGTTGCCGCCAAAGGCGGGAGCTGAAATCAGCATCCAACCCTGGAGCCAACCAGAGAAGTATCCTGACGTGATGATGCCAGGATAGATGCCCTGGGGGTGCCCGCTGACGTAAACCTGTGCCCCACGTTCCGGGACCTCGCTGGCGAGTCGGGCCACCTTGCCCAGGTCGCAACTGGCCACGCCCGTAGCTACATCATTGGCCTCATAACCGCCCAGGGCAACCGTCTTCAGCTCGCACGTCTTGCCAGCAGAATCGACCACAGTCACCAGGGTGGCCTCAACCAGGGAGCCGCTCCGAAGAATGGCGCCTGGGGCTGGCAGGTCGAGACAGTGATGGGCGGTGGCGATCAGGGTCCGGGGCTCGGAAACGATGCCGCCGGCCTTGTCGACAACTACGCCAGAGCAGCTCATGTTGATAACGCTCTCTTCTCCGTCCGGACCCATAAGGGCCACGTCCATAAAAATCTGAACAGTGGAGTCCTGCATGTTTCGGCGCAGGCCAGCTTCCTCAGCCAAGACCTGCTGGCGGAAAGAAGTACAGTTGCAGCTGAACAGCAGGGCCAAAAGGAAGGCTGATGGGATCAATTTCATGGTATTCAAGAGATTACCTCTCCCACAAAACGTCAAAGTGGTGTATTGTAGGGGTATGGAACCTTGGGTCATTGAGAAGCTGAACGAGGAAAAGAAGAAGAGGGACCGTCAGGAGGCAGAACGCCCCCGCATCGAGATTCCGGTCGAGCCGCCCCGCCAGGAGCCAGAAAAGAAGCCCTCCGGTGGTGCTATTCGGATCGAGATGTGGTAAGGAGCTGACCATGACCAGTACATGGTACACCTTTGTGACAACCCTGATAACGCCCCAGGAAGGCCGCCCTGGGCATTTCACCACCCAGACCCTGTCCGCGTACTCCTCAAGCCCGGAAAGGGCCCTGAAGACCGTCCAGCGCCGTATTCCGGCTGGTTTTCGGATGTGGACCTGGTTCGAGGGGCTGCCCAAGAACCCGGACGTCTGCTGTGGGCTCTGCTCCTCCCCATTTCATGACGCAACGGGTCATGTCGACCTCGAAAAGGGTCGCGTGTGGTGCGGTGTGTGTGCAAGGGAGATGACAGCCTTCCTGAAGGCCCAGCTGTCTAGGCGAGCCGGTGGAGGCATCAGGTTCTACGACCATGCCTTCCCGCCTCCGGACATCGACACCAGCGCTGCCGATTTGGCGCTTGACAGCCCGGGATAGCTCCTGTAGGGTGCAGGCCATGAACGACACCACCAAGGCGCTCCTGCTGAAGACCCGCAAGGGTGCTACCGCCGGTTTCGAGACCAAGCAGTGGACTGAGGTCCTGACTGCCCTGGGTTTCGAGGTTGTGGTCACCAAGACTCGCAACACGATTACCCGGGTCGTCATTCACGCTCCCAACCGTAACACGCTGGTCATCGACAAGGTGTCGGGTTACAAGCGGGTGGTTTTTTACGATCTCTGCCGTTGGATCAAGAGCGAGCAGGTAGGCCTGGACCTGGTTGAGCTGGCCTCCAGGGCTCTCGGCATGGAGACTCCCGAGAACGAGAAGAAGCTCCACGACCTGTACATCCGGGACCTGACCAACACGGGCACCTGCCCGGTGTGCGGGGGCAACTACAAGCTGGACGGCGCTGGAATCGGTCACCACGGCTTCATTCGCCCCGGTGATGGGATGCTCCACGGCTCCTGCTTCGGAGTCGCCTACCTGCCTTGGGAGCAGTCGGCCGAGGGAGCCCTGGCCTACCTGGACCAGGTCCTGAAGCCCGCTCTGAATAGGGCTGAGGCCTTCCTGGCTGAACT
>Ga0315287_10002555_pt1 | contig 17283 bp, 12 predicted proteins | sample YL17G11_0_MG_FD_205037 | JGI IMG/M metagenome (GOLD analysis project Ga0315287, IMG submission 205037) | Sediment microbial communities from Yellowstone Lake, YNP, Wyoming, USA - YL17G11_0 | ecosystem: Environmental > Aquatic > Freshwater > Lake > Sediment | place: USA: Wyoming | collected...
GGAGTTTTTTTTTTTTTTCTGCTCGTCTGTCTCAACCCCTCTCCTCCTCATCAACTCACGCGTCCGCCAGCCAGGCCACAAACTCGAGCGATGTGACGGCCGGGTTCGCCGCCGCAAACGCGCGGGCGGCTGAGCCGCCATCGCCTGGCGACGCGGCGTCCAGGGCGATGGCCAGGCCGGCCAAGAGGGCGGGGAAGGTGCTGCCTTCATCGCCGGGGTCGGGCGCCGCGCTGGCGGCTGGTTGGGGAGCGCGGAGGAGGGGTGGGGGCGGGCCTGGCGCATGCCTGAGCCTCAACCCTCCACCGGGGACGGCCCGGGCTGGGCTGGACAACGCACGCCAGGCTGGACGAGGCACTGCTCCCCTACACAGCCCGAGTGGGTGAGGGCGGCGCAGCATTTGAGAAAAAAAAGGAATGCAAAAAAAAAAAGTGCGAACCTTGAACCCACAGCACTACATCCTCTCTCACCCACCCGCCGGCGCGTTGATGACCCCCAGGTAATCATCCTTCATGGAGGCCACGCAAAAGACCTCGTTGGCGTCCATGCGAGTGCCGACCACCCGCAGGCGGACCTCCGCCCCGGGCGCGACCCGGGGCGCGCTCCCGTCCGCGGCCTCAAAGGCGGCCTCGCCCCCACCCGCCCCGCCCCCACCCACGCCCCCCCCCGCGAACGTGTACTCATCCGGGATAAGGTGGTTGGAGACAAATACCTGCATGGGGCCGGCGTCCGCGAAGAAGCCGACCTTGGACACTGAGGAGACGACGCAGTCCAGGACCTCCCCCCGCGCTGGGCGGAAGGCGAGGGCGCGGTAGGCCACGTTGAAGGTGGCCCCGCCGCCGCCCCCGTCCGCGATGGCGCCCTGGCCGACCGAGTCGACACCCGTGACGGCGATGATGAAGCCGTACTTGCCGGAGCAGGTGCCCTCGACCTGAGTGACGGAGAGAGAGATGAAGGTTGATGAGAAAATAGGGGGTGGGGGTTGAGAGGGCAGTGCGCCGCTTTCCGTTTTCACATCTCTTTCTCTCTCTCATCATACACATCATACCTCTGCCACTAGTTTCTGGGTGAGCACCTCCCGCATGCGTGGGCCGAAAAAGCGCGGGGCGAGCTCCAGCTCCTTGTCGAGGGCGATGTCAAAGAACATAGCAAGAGAAAGAGCAAACAATGAACGACTTCAGGCCCGCGGCGTGCGCACGTAACAGTGACCTGGGGAAGAGTTCTAGGTGCACGGGCGGGCAGCAAAGGAAAGCGGGCTAGCGTGGCCTGGGCACGGTGAAGATCGTGCCGGTCTTCTTCGCAGGCCCGACGCGTTTTTTTTTTTTTTTTTTTCCCTCTCGCCGCCGCCGGTGTCGGCCGAATTGCGAAAGTGGAGACATGAACATGAGGAGAAACTCTCCTACTCTCTCTTTCACGACAGGCCCGCGGCCTCCGATCTCTGGATCAGTGTACACAGCTCGGCGAGCCGGCGCGGATCTTCCTCGCTTTCCATGCCCACCCCCGCCATCCAGGCCGGCGTGCTGCGGTCGTGCGGCGCCCGTCGCTGCGCCCGCCCGGCCCTCCACCCGCGCCGGCGCACGCTCTGCCTTACCGCCGCTAAAAAACCGGGCTTCGGGGATGAGCTGCTGGATTTTGTTCTAGGTATGAAAATGGCTTGCGCTTGGGTGCCCTGGGCGTGTGTTGATTGATGTGCCGGCGCCCACCAGGGGACCGTGTGCAAAAGAGAGAAACAGCAAAAGAGGGTCAGCAACCCCGCCCGCCCAGCCTCTCATTTTCATCTATCCTTCCCTCCTCTCCTCATCTTTCAGCCGGCCGTAAGATGCGGAAATGGTACGGCCAGGAAGGCTTCGGCGAGGGCCTGGGCGAGTTTGATGACGGCGGTGGCGAGCCGGAGGAGGAGGAGGGTGGAGCGGGCGAGGAGGCACGGCAGAAAAAGAAAAAGGACGACGGGCCACCCCAAGAAGGACCCCCTCCCACGAAGGCCTTCCCCCGCACCGCCGTCGCCGTGTTCGGCGCGGACACGCCCACGGGGGAAGCCACCATGACGGCCCTGATCCTGGCTGGCGCGTCCGGCGAGGGCGTCGGCCTGGCCGCCATCGGCCTGAAAAGGGGCGAGGCCGCGGCCCGGGAGCTCAAGGCAGCGTGGGGCGACTACGTGCGCGCGGGGACGGCGGCGTCCAGCGGGGACGCGCCCGGCCTGGGCGCGCTCCTGGCACGTGCGGCTGTGTTAATTTTGCCGGATGCCGGGTCTGTCAGGGCGGGGCTGGGCGCGGCGGTGGAGGCGGGCGTGCCGCGCGTCGTCATCCTGGTGGGCGAGGGCGGCGGTGGGGGTGGGGGTGGCTGGCTGGGCGGCTTGTTGGGCGGAGGCGCGGCGTCCGGCCCCGCGCCGCCGGCCTCCCTGGCCTCCGCGTCCGCCCCTATCACGGCTGTCCTGGCCCTAGGGGGTGCCCTGCGCGACAGCCCGGGCGGCGAGTCCGCTCTGCGCGTGTCTGGCGGGGCGGGCGCGCTGCCCTCCCCTTTCCCCTCCTCAACCCGCCCCCTCGCCCGGGGCGACGCCGCATCCGGGCTGGCCGCCGCTGCGTTGGCCGTGGCACCAGCAGGGAAGTCATGCTGGGTTTCGGTCGCGGATGCAGGGGAGGGCGAGCCGCCGGCTGATTGGGCGGCGGCCGTCGCGGGCGCGTTGAGTGCAAAGTAGAGAGGGGAGAGCGCGCGCGCGCGCGCGCTCTGTGTTGATCATTTTAGGTTTTATCAAGCCGCCACCACCTCCTCCTTCCACGGCCCAAACACGTATGCCTGGTCAAAGAAGGGCGGGTCTGGCCCGTCGTGGCGGCCCGTGAAGACGGGCGGGGTGTTGTAGATGAGGAGGTCGTCCAGCGCGCCCTTCCCCTCCGCCTCCAGGCTCACGCCGTGCCCGGGGCCCGCCCTCCGGGCCGCGTCTACAAACACGTTGGCAAAGGCTTGCGTCAGGGCGACCACCGCCCGCCCGTCGTGCGGGATGGCCAGGGCGTCCCCCCACTCGAACGCGTTCTTCTCGGGGTGGAACTGGGTCGCCCACACGGGCGCGCGGCGGTGCTCCCAGGAGCTTACGTAGACCTTGCCGTCCGTGTTGTCGGCGGACAGGGACAGGACGTCGACGGCTTCGGCCAGGGGGCGGCTGGCCATCAGGCTCTCCAGGGACACCCCCCAGGAGTGGGATTCCCGGGCGTACGGCTTGTCCTCCAGCGTCCTCAACACGCGCTCGCCCATGCGCCCGTACAGCTGGGACTTGCGGGCGGCGGGCGTGAAGAGGAGCGGGGCGGCCGTGTCCTCCGCGTCAAAGTGCGTCAGCAGGGAACGGTTTCCGCCCGCTAGGGCGATGGACAGGGCCTCAAAGCCCAGGCAGACGCCGTAGACGGGGAAGAAGCCGCCCGCGGCTGCCTCGCTCATCGCGAGGTCGAGGATGGTGGCCGCGGCATCAAAAAAGGTGTGGCCCGGCCGGAGGGTGGCGGACCCGCCCGGGATGAGGAAGCCGTGGACAAGGGCAAACCGGCGTTTGATCTACGAAATGGACGAGGAGGGAGGAGTGGGTGCGTGTGTGTGTGTGACAGTGGAATGAATGAGATTAGGTGAAAGGAATGGGTCTTCTATGCGTTGAGAGCGCCCCCCCCTCAACCTCTCACGTGACCCTTTTTTTCGCCGTGCCGCCCCCTCCATCACGCCCCGACTTGCAATCCCATCACTGTCAAGTCTCCTCTCACCTCCCCTCTCCCCCATTTCTCTCATTCTCCCCGTACCTCTGCCGCTGGCATGTCGTGTAGGAACGGCACGACCCGCGCGCCGCCCGCCTCCACGAACTTGATGTAGGACGCCGCGATGTATGAGTCTTTCCCCTCCGCCGGGTCACCAGGCTGGGAAAGAATGCCGATGAGGGGGCGGGTGTTGGCGATGGGTGGCCAGGACGGGCGGTGGCGGGCGTAGACAGACGCATCCTCGGTGCCGGCTAGCACGTCGCCGGCTTCGCGCAGGCTGACGCAAGCGGCCCTGCTGGTGGCTGCCGTGGAGGACACGCACGCGGCGGCCACCAGGAAGAAGACGGCAAATAGGGGTCGGACCTGGGGCATGAGGCGGCCCATTTCTTCGAGGGCGGGGCACACACACACCCGTGGAAAAAAAAGTGAACATTGATACTCGAGCTCATTTTTGCAAAAATGCCGGGTCTCCCCCCATCCAGGCCGCCACGGCGGCGCAGCCACCGGGCATCTTTACTTGATGCATCGGTGGCGGCGGCATCGGCGGCAGCGTCGGCGCCCGAAGGAGGGGCAACGACGGCGGCAACACCACCCGCGCAGCACCTCTTCACGCCCCACCCCTGCCCCACCGCCGCGGCTGGGCCGTCCCCGCGCTTCATCTCCAAGTGGGTCTCCCTGAGCGCGGGCCTGATCGTGGCCCTGTGCTCCGGCCTGACATACCTCTTCCCCCTCTACGCGCCCGCACTGCGGGCCGAGTTCGGGTGGGACCAAAAAGCGATCGCGGGCATAGGGACGGCTGCAAACCTGGGCGGGTACGCGTCTTTGCCCTCGGGCCTCATGTTTGACGCCCTGAGCGGCCGGCACCCCCGGGCGGGGCCACGCGCGACGATCGTGGTAGGGTGCATCCTCATGGCTAGTGGGTGGGGGTGGCTATCACGCGCGGCAGCGGCCGGGCCGCCCGCGCCGTACGCGGCTGTCGCGGCCGCGGCCGCCCTGGGCGGCTTTGGAGCGGCCTTCCTCGACACGGCCGCCCTGGCGCTGGCCGTCGCCAACCACCCCTCCCACCGGGGCACGGCCGTGGGCGTCACCAAGGCGGGGCTCGGCCTGTCCGGCGCTTGCTGGGCGACCGCCTGGACGGCCGCGGCGGGGAGCGGGTCGGCTGGCGCGACCCCCATCGCCTCGCTGCTCAAAGGCCTCGCCATCCTGCCGCCTCTCGTCGCCCTGGTCGCCTGCGCGGGCGTGAACCTGGTGCCCTTCACCCAGGCGGACGAGGCGGCGGCCGCGGCGGCCGAGCGGGCGGCCCGCCACCGGGTCCGGGCGGGGCGGTCGTCCCATCGCCCCACCACACCTCCACCGCCACCGTACCGCCGCCCGCCCGCCCTGCCGGCCGCGCGCTTTGCGACGGCCGGGCACGCCATCCTGGCCATCGCCGCCTACGAGACGGCGGCAGCCCTGGCCCTGCGTGGTGGGAGCGGCGCCTCCCCCTCCCCCCCCCCCCTCGACCCCGCCGCCCGGGCCCTGCTGGTGGCGGGCTTGGTGGGCCTCATCGCGACGCTTGCGGCCGTGCCCTGCGGCCCGGGGGGCGGCTTGTGGGCGGTCCGGTCGGGGGCCGCGCCCGCCCGGCCCTTGGACTGCGTGGTCGGCGACGACGATGACGACGACGACGACGACGACGAGGAGGAGGAGGAGGAGGGAGGGGGAGGAGAGGAGGGCGGTGGAGGCAGCGACGGCGATGACGGTGACGACGCTTCGACCGCCCTGGCCTCTCCCTCCTCCTCCTCCTCCTCCTCCTCCTCCGGCGACGAGGAAGCCGGGCAGCGCCGCCACGGCGACAGCGAGACAACCCCCGCGGTCGGTGACGCGTCCGCCCGCCCCCTCCTCCACCGCCCCTCCCTGCCCCCCCGCCCGATGGAGCGGCCCCCGCGCGCGTACACGGCCGCCCAGGCCGCCCGGCGCCCCGCCTTCCTCGCGCTCGCCTTCATTTGCTTTGCCGGCATGGGGGCGGGGCTGACGGTCATCAACAATTTGGGGGCCATCGCGGCGTCCGCGGCGGGCGGGTATGGTGAGCAGCACGAACCGCCGGGGCCTTCTCCACCGGCGCCACCCCCGCCTGTGCCACCACCACCACCACCACCCGGCCCTCCCCCCCCAGCAGTCGACGCCTCTGCCCTCGTCGCCCTCTTCTCCGTCGCCAACTGCGTGGGGCGCCTGGCCTTTGGCCACGCCTCCGAAGCGGCCTTGCACGCGTACGGCGTGCCCCGCCCGGCCTGGCTGGCAGGGGCGGCGGCCCTGGGCGCGGGCGCGGCCCTCCTGGCCACGGCCGGCGGCCAGCCCGCGATGCCCTGGGCCCTGCCCCTCGCCTCGGCGGGCGCTGGCGCGGCCTTTGGCGGGCACTGGGCCGTCGCCGCGGCCGCCCTGCCCGAACTGTTTGGCGCGCCCGCCTTTGCATCCATTTATGCCGCCCTCCAGGCCGCGCCCGCCCTGGCGTCCGTGCTCCTGGCCCGGGGCCTGGCGGGCACGGTCTACGACCGGGCGGCGGCGGCCCAGGGGTCGCCCGGCGGGGAGTGCGTGGGCGGCGCCTGTTTCGGGCCCACCCTGGTGGCCCTGGCCGGCCTGCAGGCCGTGGGCGCGGTCATGGCGGGCGTGCTGGCATGGCGGGCGCGGGCAAAGTACCGGCGACTGGGTGCGTGGCTGCGGCTGCGTGAGGCGGAGGAGGAAGGTGGGATGTGACATGGAAAATAACGCACACACACACACACACACACACACTCTACGTCTAGCTCTAATGTCGTGCTGCCTAGGGGCGGTGCGTGCGTGGCGAGAACAAGGCAAAAAAAAGCGCCGCACGCCCCAGCCTGTCTCTCCTCCTCCTCCTCCTCCTCCTCACTAAGCGGGCGCGCCCGGCGGTGGTGGCGGTGATGAGCCCGGCGGCCCTTCACTCCCGGGCGGCCCGCAGTCCGGGCACCCGCCCCCATCCTCCTCGTCCGACCACTCGCCAAAGGGGCGGGTCGGGTGGAAGATGCAGCACTCTGTTTTTTTGTGGGAGAGAAGAGGATGGAGGAGAGAGATGGAGGTGAGAGCTTTTCAAACCCCGCCGCGCCGCCTGGAGGGAGAGGGAGAAAACAACCTCTTGTCTCAACAACCTCTCCCATCTCCGCCTGCGCTTACGTTTCGAGCTCTTGCGCCCCAGAAACTCGTTGTCCACCGTGTCCTCCGCCCACTGGACGGCCTGGAAAGTGTGTTTGAGGGAGGTGCGGCGTGTGAGAAGATAGAAAGGTGCCAGTTCAAACACGTGTCGTCTTTTGTTTGTGTGCAGACCTTTTTCTTTTTCTTGCGGCGAGGGACGAGGTGGAGGGTGAGGACTTCGGCGACTGGGTCGAGAGGATGGGGGCGGTGTGGGGCGGGTGGAGTGAGAGCGTTGACCATGGTGCAGCAGGTTGGGAGGACGAGAGGTTGATAGAACAAACAAACACGCATGCCCCTCCGTGGCCAGGGCCACGCACGCCGCCCGTGCGCTATAAAGTACACTTGTACCTCTGCGTACGCAGGTAACTCATCAGCACGGGCTCACAGAGCGGTGCGCAGAGCGTGTCCTCCTCCCCTCTCCCCCTTTACCTGGCACCCCGCTCGTGGACAGGCCGGCCGCTGGCGCCGGCGGCGCGCATCCTTCCTGCGCCTGCGCCTGCCCGCCCACCGCGACGGTGGTGGTCGTCCCGGACGGGCCGGGCGCGGCGGCGCCGCTCATGTTCGGTTTGTGTATGTGTGTATTTGTGCGCTGAGAGAGAGAGAGTGGGGCGTGCTCTCTCTCTCGCACCGAATTGCGAGTGAGTGGACGCGCCCAACCTGGCCTTCTTCCATCATTCTCTCTCGCCCCCGTGTCCCGTCGTGCCCATCCCGCCTGCGCTCGCTTCCACCCGTTACCGCACCTGCATACGCGCCCGCGCGTGCACGACCACATCAAAATCGCGATTGGAGAAACAAGGAGGGAGAGTGAGACAACTTTACAATCGCCGTCCTCAACCCCCCCTCCTCTCTCACCCAGCAGAAACAACAAAACCTCTGAACCACTCTCTCCACCCCCCCTGCACACAAACATCCAGGGACGCAAAAGACACAGGGAGCGCAACGCTGCTCAAATCTTGGCGTCCTTGACGATGTCGTACGGGATGGCGGTGATGGTCTGGGGCTTGGCGTCGGTGGTCGTGAACCCGTCGCGCGGGCCGCGCGGCAGGCGCTTCGTCTTGGGCAAGGGCTCGCCCGCCGCCTTGGCCGCCCGCTTGGCCTCATCGTTGGCCTGTGTCCGCTTCAGGAACTCCTCCTTGCACCGGGAGGGGACGACGTGCTCGATGCGGACGTGGATGCGCTTGGGGATGACGCGGTTGCCGACCTGCTTGTTGACCTCCACGCCGACCGCCCGCTTGGTGACGTTCCAGATCACGCCCGTCCGGCCGTGATAGCCCTTGTGGGGCATGCCCTGTTTGTTTGATGGGGAGGGGAGGGATCGGGCGGGTGGCGTGTGTGTGAGTGCGCGGAGCGATGACAGGGCGGCAGCCCGGGGGCGGCGGGTTGAGGGAAAAGGGGAGAGCCGCCGATCAAGCGGCGCCCTTGCGTCGCCAGTGGCAGGCCGTGGCCGCGGCTCGCGGGGCATGCCCCGCACGCCAGGGGCAAGCCGAGGCATCAGCAGTGCCACGAGTGTCGCGGCGGGCGACCAGGGCGGTGACCCTGGTGTGCCACAGCGCGTTCTCGCACACAAGACAGGGCGGCGGCGTGGGCCGATCACTCCCCGCTTGCTCTTCTTCCTCTCTCCTCTCCAACCAACCACCGCCCAGTCTCCCTTATCTCCCATACCTTGTGGACGGCCGAGTTGACTTTGATGTCCACGTAGTCGCCCAGCTTGTAGGTGCGCAGGTAGACGGAGAGCGGGATGAAACCTTTTCCGCGGAAGGGGCGCGAGAACGAGTCGCGCGTGCGCGAGCGCAGGCCGTGGCCGGCCGGCATGGTGGCGTGCGAGGAGCGGGGTGTCGGGTGGGATGTACAGAAAGTGTGCGCCGACTGCTTGTATGTTTGTGTATGTGGATGAATGGAAATGGTGGGTGTGAGGCGGCGGGGAGCGGGCGTGAGAGCGGCGAGGCGGCGGCGGCGCCGTCGGCCAAATCGACGGCCGCTCTTTTTTTTGCATGCGTCCGTACACGCAGAGAAATTGTGCCTGCCGTCCAACGCCCAGCCAGGCTGGCGCGTCATCGATCACTGGTCATCCAGGTCAGGACGTGGCGCCAGTGCGTGCGAGTTTTTGGCACACCACGCCCGGGACGGCGGCGAGAGGAGTTTTGCTCGATCGACTTGCTCCCAAGCCTCTGCTTTTTGGGCTCCTCGCGCGCGCACTCTCACTGGAGGCGCATGGCGCGAGGTTCACAAGAGAAGGAATGGGCACGGCTGGACCGTGCAGGGAGCGGGGTGCGCGGTCGGGGCGCGCGCGGAGGGCAGACAAAAGGCGACGCACCTTGAAAAGTCGAAGAGAGTTGTGACACAAGAGAGAGGTCGAGGTCGGGCTATCGCGCTCTCCCCACTCTTCGCTCGCGCCAAAAATGCTCGCCTCGACCACCGCCCCCTCGCCCCTGGCCCGGGCGTCGCCCACCATCCACGCCCCAGCCACTCGCCGCGTGGCCTGCGCGGCCGCGGGGAAACAGCTGGTCGGACCTCGCGTGATCAAGGGGCCCGTGTTTGTGACCCGGGACGTGCGTTGAAGGAAATCGGAGAGCCGAGGGGGGGCACTGTGTGCGCGCGTGTGTGCACGCGGGCCCAATCGGGCCCGTCAAGGCCAACAGAGCGATACCGCGCATGCCCGTCTGTGTGTGTTTGCGGCATGTGCGAGCAGAGATGCCGAGTAGAGGGACGTGCGGCGAGAGCGCACCGCTGGCTAGCAGCCGCCCCGCCCCTTCCCTCTCTTCTTCCCTTCTTGTCTCAACCCCACACGGCACACCCTTCTGCTTGTGCTGTCCACTATCCGGCCAGGGAGGGACCCCGCGCACACGACCATGGTCTCAACTCCTACTCAAATCCACCAGTCCACTCACACTCACACCGCGCTGCACACACACACACATACACACACAAAACACACAAAAATAAAAAATCAGAACATCGACACTGACCAGATCATCCCAGCCGAGTACCTCACACTCGTCCCCTCCAAACCCGACGAGTACGAGAAGCTGGGCTCGTACGCGCTCATCGGCCTGCCCGACGAGGAGTACCCGGAACGGTGAGTGGGGGGAGGGAGAGAGAGAGAAGGCGCGCGCCTCTCCTCCAGGCGGTTTCTCACCGTTATTCTCTGACATCAAAACCACCCCCCTCTCCAACACACAGTTTCGTCGCCCCGGGCGCCATGAAGACGGCCTACCCCATCATCATCGGGGGTGAGAACTTTGGGTGCGGGTCCTCCCGGGAGCACGCCCCCGTCGCCATGGGCGCGGCGGGTGGCCAGGTCGTCGTCGCCCAATCCTACGCCCGCATCTTTTTCCGAAACTGTGTCGCGACGGGCGAGCTCTACCCCGTCGAGGCGGCCGACGGCACCCGCCTGTGCGACGTCCTGAAGACGGGGGACGAGGTGGAGGTGGACATGGAGGCGGACACCCTCAAGGTGGCCAGCACCGGCAAGGTCTTCCAGCTGAAGCCGTTGGGCGAGGTGAGGAGCTGGAATGGAATGGGATGGAATGGAATGGGATGGAATGGAATGGAATGGAATGGAATGGAATGGAATGGAATGGAATGGAATGGAATGGAATGGAATGGAATGGAATGGAATGGAATGGAATGGAATGGAATGGAATGGGATGGGGGTTGGGGGATGGATGGGGGATGGGCCCTTATTTTCTCGTCCCGTGTTCTCACACCCCCTCTCTCACCCATTCTCTCTCTCAGGCCGGCCCCGTCATCGATGCGGGCGGCATCTTCGAGTACGCCCGCCAGCAGGGCATGATCAAGACGGCGTGAATGGGGTTGTTTTGTTTTTGTTTTTGTTTTAATCACACCATCCAAAGAATCACTCTACACACACACACCACCACCACCACCACCACCACCACCACACGGAGAGAGCTCTAGAAGCGACACACGCTCGGTCCGGGAACAGGGAATGGGCGGAATGAGACACTGCGGGCGGCGCACACAAGGGGAAAAAGGAAAGCAAACCCCTTGTGAGGGCAGGCGGCAGGCAGAGCCACACCCTTCCCCCTCATTCCATTCGCCGTTCAGTCCTCTGCCAGCTCCTTGGCCGCCTCGCCCTTGGCCCAGGTCGAGATGGAGGAGTCCGGGCGGGCGGTCAGGCCGACGCCCAGGACGGCGGTCGCAGCGGCAAGGGTCAGGTACCTATTCAGGGAGGGATGGGGGACAGGAAATGATTGAGGTGGGCACCTTCGAGGTCAGGGCGTCGTTTCGCGTGTGCGCTATCGCATCCACCACCCCACGGCTCGCTCGGGGGCGGGTCTCGCACGAAGCGCCCGCACAGGTCGATAGGCCAGGTCCCAGTGCGTCTCGCCCTGCACCCACAGCCACATCTGCGCCATCTCCCGAGGAGGGGCACGGCAGGCGTGTGCGAGCTGCCCTGACGCTCGATTGGGTTTCGCCGCGCTCTCTCGCCCCCTTTCCATCTCTCTCTGCCCCCACACCCACCGCCACAACTCACCACACCGCCTCCCAGCTCTCCCACTTGCGCTTCTGGCCCGGCGGCGGGGGCGTCTCAGAAAAGAGGCGGCCCTCGGAATCCCGAACGCCCGCGGACCAGAAGGACTTGGCCGGGCCGCCGCCGGCGCGGGCACGGGCGGTGCCGCCGACCGCCAGGGCGGCGCGGGCGAGGAGGCCGGACATTGAGAGAAGGGGGGTGGGCACCAGGCGCGCGGGCTCTCTCTCTCTCTCTCTCTCTCTCTCCTTCAGCTGGGATGGAGACGCTGGGCGCTCTCTGCTCTCCAGCAAAAAAGCGCAGACTGAGGCAAATCACGGCCTGTGCTCAGAGGTCTCACTCCGACTTTTCGCTCTCCCAAAACTCTTCTTCAGCCATGCCCGCCCTCTCCACCCTGTCCTCCCGCCAGGCCTTGGCTGGTGAGTTTTCGTAGGATTCCAGGCCGAGAGGAAACAGCGTGCCGGAAGAGCGTGTGTGGGCCCCCTGCGAGGGCGAGAGAGAGCGAAGAGCGCACGACCCCCGTCAACCCCTTGCTGCGCCGCGAAAAAAAAAAAAAAAAACGCTCTCGGCCCGCGCCACGCGCCTCGATCCCCCTCGCATTGGGCCTTTTTTTTACCTCCAGTCGGTAGCTCGAGACATGTGGCACACTCGCATGGCTGTAGAATTGGCGCAGTCGCGTTCATCCTTTTTCCGTCGCGGCCGCTTTTCCTCGATCGTTCCTCCCACGGCGCGCCACGCGCTTGGCTTGCCTCTGTTTTTCTCACGCTCCTCTCCTTTCCCACCCGTCCCTCTCAGGCCTGCCCGTCCGGGCTCGGACTTCCCAGGTGTGTTAGGGATGTGTAGAGCTTTGTTCTTGGGTCGGGTGGCAGGTGTCGTGGGGCTTTTTGAGGCGCAACGGGAGGACCCGTGCTCGCCCGCTGCTCGCGCTCAACCTTTTTCCTCTCTCGGATCCGATCAACCTTTTTCGCTCTCACACGTCCCGCCCTCTGCCTCCTCTCTCCTCTCCCCCCCCCTTCCCACACGGCACAGCCCCGCCGCGCCCTGGCCACCCCCGCTATCGCCTCCGACGGCGGCCTGGTCAAGCCGACCGCCGCGACGGCCGCCCCCGCTGCCGCCCCCGCCACGCCCTCCACCTCGGCGCCAGCCTCACCGTCCGCCCCGGCCTCCACCGTGACCGTCGAGTTCCAGCGCGCCCAGGCCAAGGCCATGACCACCTACTTCCGGGCCAAGGCCACCCTCGCCACCGCGGGCACGACCTCCCGGTTCGGGTGGACGCCCGCCAATGAGAAGCTCAATGGGCGGTGGGTCATGTTTGGGGTGGGCGTCGGCTTGCTCACCGAGTTTGCGACGGGCGTCGACATGTGGCACCAGCTGGGCCTGATGGCGTCCTACCTGGGCCTGGCCGACACGGACGCGTTCTGAGAGGCGATCGATGGAGAGAGCGCGGGCGTAGGTGTGCGAGTGTGCGCCGCTATTTTTTTTGGGTGGTGGTGGTGGGGGATGAGACATGGTTTGTGGTTGGGTGTGCGTGCGCGTCCCTGAGACATCGAGGGGCGTGCCTAGTGCGCGCCGGGCTTCCAGGACACCAAAGAAAGAGGGCTACGGCGTGCCCCAGCCAAATGTGTGTGGTGCGCGGTGCGTGAATTCGACGTCGTTCGTGTTTTTTTTTGTGTGTGTGAGAGAAGAAAATGCCTGGAATCCTCACAACACCTCTCTCTCTCTCTCTCTCTCTCTGTCTCTCTCACGCTGCATCTAGACCACCTTTCGCCGCCCCAACCACCGCCCCCGCCGCCGCCCGCCCCGACGCGAGCGCCCCGTCCAGGGTCGCCGGCCCCACCCAATCCCCTGCCACAAACACGCCCCCCCCCCTGCACGCCGCGCCCCGGCTGGCGGCCCCGCCCTGCCGCCGGCCCCAGGCGGTGGGCGGGCGCTGGCCCGGCTGGGAGAAGGGGATGCGGTAGACGGCCAGCGGGTCCCAGGCGGCCGTGTCCGTGCCCGCGTCCTCTGCCAACCACCCGCCCATCTCCCCGCGCACGCGCTCGACCAGCGCCTCATCACTCAGTCCAGGGTGGGCGCCCACGGTCGACACGGAAATGAGGGCCTTGCCGGGCGGGGCGTACGCCGGCGCCACCGCGGACGGGCAGCACGCATTGTTGACCAGGCCGCCGCCGCCGCCGCCGCCGCCCGCGTTTTTTTGGGCCCCGCCGTTGAGCATGAGGATGGGCCGCCCGCCCAGCGGCGGGCCTGGCGCCGAGAAGTAGACGCACGCCGTCCCGACGGCCGGGCCCGCGCCCGCCGGGGATGGCGGGGGCGATGCGGAGGTGGAGGACGCGGACAGCAAGCGCTCGGCGCTGGGCCAGTCCGTGGCGACGATGACGCCGTGGCGGGCGGTGACCTGGCCGCCGCCTTCCAACAGCACGCGCGGCAGGCGGGCGCCGGCCCCACCGCCCTCCACCGCCGCGACGGGCGAGTTGAGGGCCAGGGCGCCTCCGGGCAGCCTGCCCGCCAGCTGGGCTGGCACAGCCCCAATGCCGCCCGCCCCCGGCAGGCAGTTGGCGCCCGTCGCCAGGGACCGCATCACAAACTCAAAGAGGCGCGAGGACGTGCGCAGGCCGGTGTCGAAAAAGATGCCGCCCAGGAACGGGCGGAAAAAGCGGTCGACCATGGCGGGGGAGAAGCCTTCGGCCGCGAGGCGGGCGGCAGTCTCCTCCTCGGGCGCGGACCACAGGGACGCCTCCGGGCGGGCCAGCAAGCGCAGGCGGAGGGCGCCGACGCGGACCTTGTCGAGGGGCGTCCCGATCGGGTGGGCCGGGGACAGCGTGGCCAGGGCGTCCAGGGGGTGCCGCACCGGGTCCGCCACCCGGTGCCAGCCGCCCGCGAACCGGACGTCCGCCCCCGCGTAAAAGGGGCGCAAGTCCAGGGCCCGGTAATCCAGCAGCGCCCGCGCGGAGGCGTAGGAGGTCAGAAAGATCTGGAAGCCCCGGTCCAGCAGGAAGCCGGCCGCGTGGGTGTCGGTGCGGACGCGGCCGCCCGGGGCGTCGGCCGCTTCAAGGATGCGGACAGTCAGGCCTGCGGCGGTGCAGTCCAGGGCGGCGGCCAGGCCGGCGACGCCTGTTGTGATTGTGAGGGGGGGGGGGGGGGGATGATCAGAGAAAACGCGGACGCGAGAGTTGAGGGTCGGGTTACGGTTGTGGCACGCGTCGCGCTCTCTCTATCTCTCCACCTTTACGCCACGCGGGCTCCCTCAATGCGGAATGCATACCTGCACCCACGACCACCACATCCACGTCCGGGACTTGCGTGGAGGCAGCGGCGGCCGCACGAAGAGGCGAGGGGGATGGAGGGCGAGGGCGAGCACTCTGCGCGCTGCCGGTGCTGCCAATGCGGCCTGCTGGCCGGCCTGTGGGCTGCACACCGCCACCCAGGCGGGAGAGGGCGGTCAGGGCGTGCATGAGTGGTGCCGTGTGTGTGGGGGGGGGCGAGATCTCTTGAAATGCTAATGTGAGAGCAAGGGGCGCAACAAACGCGAACTCTCCTCTTGGTCACTGCTCTGCCACCACGGCTGGCCAGGCCGCCCCGACCGCCCCACCGGCGCGCTTCAGGAACCCGCCCCCGCCCTTCTTCTCGGACCAGGCCAGTGCATGCACGGGCGGGTCTGTCAGGGGCGGCCGGGTGGCCGCCGCCGCCGCCGCGGCCGCGGAGCCGCCCCCACCCCTGAGCCCGACCCTCACCCCGTGGCGCGCCACCAGCGCACCCACCGCCGCCTGGAAGGCTGCCGCGCCCTCCACCTGCCTGGCGCACGCGCCAGGGGACAGGAAGCCCGCGGCCTGGGCTGCCTCGCACACGGCGGCCGCCGTCGACGGCGGGACGGACAGGGGCAGGCCCAGGGCGAGGCCGAGGGGCGCCCACCGGGGAGGGGGCAGCAGGCCGGGCAGGCCGGGCCCGGGCCCGGGCCTGCCGCCCCCCTCCCCTCCGTCGCCGCCGCCGCCGCTCACCCGGATGAAGCGGAGCGTGCCGACGGCTGTGGTCAGGCCCAGGGCGGCCGCAGCTTGCACGGTCAGGCCGGGCGGGGTCGGGATGGAGAGGCGCCCGCCCGTCGCACCGTCAAAGGCGGGCAGCGTGGGGCCGGACAGCGCGCCCGGCGCCAGGGGGAGGGCCACGTCCGCCGTCGCCACCGCGCCGCCCAAGGCCGCCCCCGGCGCGTCCGGGGGCAGGGGCGCGCCGGCGGGCCCTGGGCTGAGTGCCCCACCGTCCACGGGCACGACCAGGCACGCCCCGCACCGGGTCAGGGCCCCGTTCAGGGCGGGCAGCAGGGCGGGGCCGCCCCGCAGGAGGGCCGCGCCCAGCAGCCCCGCCCCGCCGTCGGCCCCGCCCCGCGGGCGGGGCGGCGGCCCGGGCCCCGTCCCCGGCCAGACCCAGACCAGCGCCACCGCCGCGCGCCGGAGGCGGGCGGACGGCAGGCGCGCCAGCAGGGTGCCGGCCGGCAGGGCGAGCGCGCCCGGCGGCCCGGCCGCCAGGCCGCTCCACAGGGCCAGGTGCGCCCACGGCGCCTGGGCGGCGGCGGAGGGGCCGTAGTGGGCCGGGGTGGGCGCGGCGGGGGCCGCGGCCGCGCCGCCGGCGCCGGCGCCCACCGCCAGCAGCAGCCCGCCACCATCCAGCGGCGGCGGCGGGCACGGCCAGACCGAGACGGCCGCTCGGAAGGCCCCGCCCAGCAGGCGGGCGGCGGGCCCCGGGCCCAGGGCGGCGAGGGCCTCCCTGGTCACCACCTCCACGCCCGCCCCGCCCTCCCCGCTCGCGCCCACGACGCACCGCAGGGCGGTGGCCAGGGCGGCTGCCGCCCGCGCGAGGCCCTCCACCTCGCCCGCCGCGGCCCGTGCGGACGCGTCCAGTTCTGCAATCAAATCGCGCACGGCGGCGCCACCACTCAGCCGCCCGCCCTCGAACAGGGTGACCGCATGCTTCTTCAGCCCCGCCGACATCGGGTGGCCGACCATGAGCAGGGAGGTGACGGCGGCGTCGATGATGAGGGCGACGGAGGAGGGGGCGGTGGGGGCGGGGGGGCTGTTTTGCTCGCCGCCGCCCGCGCTCGCCGGCGTCACGCGGACAAACCCCAGGCGGGCCGCCACGCCCGCCGCGGCGGCCAGCCTCGGCGCGTCCACGCCCAGCATGACGGCCAGGCGGGCGACGGTGTCGCCCGCGGGCCCCGCGGCGGCCAGGAGGAGGGCATACAGCAGCGGCTCCAGCGGGTCGAGCGGGGGGGGGGACCCCCGCCCTTCGCCGCCGCCGCCGCCGCCGCCGCCGCGGTCCTGGTTGCTGACGAAGCCCTCCAGGGAGGTGACGGCGACCACATCGTCCGGGCCCACCGGGACGGACAGGTAGAGGAGGCCGCGGGCGTGGAGGGCGGCGGCGGCGGCCGGGTCGAGGGCGCCCAGCGGGGCGCCCCCCGCCGCCGCGGCCGCCCGGGCCGTCTCCACTTCCGGCGGCGACAGCGCCCGGAACTCAGCCTCGCTCACATTCACCGCGTGCGCCCGCCACCAGGGCGCCGCCAGGACGGCGGTGCGCGGGGTGGAGGAGGAGGAGGGGGCGGGGGTGGGCGGGTGGGCGACCCCGCCGCCGCCGCCCCCCCCCTCGGGCGCCACCACGACCAGGGGCAGCTGGGTGGAGGGGACCAAGTCCCGGGCGGCGGCCGCCCGGGCGGCGGTGGCCAGGGCGCCCGCGCCACCCGGTGTCGAGGGGCCAGCCCCCCCCCCCCCACCCCCACCCCCACTCCCTGGGACGGGGCGGTCCAGGAGGAGCCCGCCCGCGGCGGCTGCGACGCCCGCCCCCGGCCGCCGCCCCGCCCGCGCCTTCACCGCCTGGGCCAGGGCGATGTAGGCGTTG
>Ga0315287_10002558_pt1 | contig 17277 bp, 20 predicted proteins | sample YL17G11_0_MG_FD_205037 | JGI IMG/M metagenome (GOLD analysis project Ga0315287, IMG submission 205037) | Sediment microbial communities from Yellowstone Lake, YNP, Wyoming, USA - YL17G11_0 | ecosystem: Environmental > Aquatic > Freshwater > Lake > Sediment | place: USA: Wyoming | collected...
CCCGACGAGGACCGCCAATCCACCCGCGACAACACCAGCTGGTCGGACGACCCGAGACCAACGCCGTCCCGAACGCTCCTGATCGGCCTGTGCAGTCACGACTCGATCGTCATCTCGACCTTGGAGGAGAGCAAGGGCCCTAGGTCACGGAGCATCGACGCCCGGGAACCCTGAATTGGAGGCGGCGAGGAAGTGCCGCAGTTGTGCGCCGACCCGCTCCTGCGGAGCGCCCAGAACGCGCGGGCCCGGTCTGCTGGGCGGCTTTCGGCTCGGGATGAGTACACGCTCAAGACCAGGGGCTCGACCCCTTCGGATCATGCTTGGTGCGACGGCGCTCGTGGGAGTGCCGTGGCTCATCGGGACCAACGCGGTACTTGAGGCAAGTCACAAGAACTGCGACGAGCGGCTGCCGCCGCCTCTCTCTGACTGCTGGGCATTCTACTCGGGATTCCTGTGGTTGATGCTGGCGGTCATCGTCGGGTCGCTGCTCATTGGAAGCGGCGTGCCACTTCCCCGGCGGCAAGCTGCCGCACTCGACATCGCGTCGAGATCACCAGGACCGAACCAGCCCTGACCCACTGGGTGACGCGGCGTATATCGCTCACAACCTCGCACCGCCCGAGGCGAGTGGTACGTGCCGAAGTAGTGCGCCTCGCGAGCGTTTCGTTACACGCGGACGGTTGAGGTTCGGGCGGGTGGGGTGTCGAGTGGGTGGCAGCCCCAGGACTCTCTGAAAGGGGGGCTGTCATGAATCTGTCTGCTGATCTCGTGCATCCCGATCGATTCGACGAGCGCTTCGATCGCGCCGAGCTGGCCGCCGCGGGCTACCTGGCCCGCTACGGCGGGACGACGCGCCGCAACTACCAGTCGGATCTGTTGCAGTGGTTCAGGTGGTGCGCCGAACACAACCTTGGCGTGCTCGAGGTGCATCGGGCCCAGATCGAGGTGTGGGCCCGCGAGATGGAAGAGGTCCAACACCTGGCCCGGTCGACGGTCGGTCGGCGCCTGGCGACCGCGGCCGGCTTCTATCGGTTCGCGCAGATCGATGGCTACATCGACGCGAACCCGGCCGAACATGTACGTCGTCCTCGCGTGGACAGCGAGTCGACGACGCTCGGACTCGACCGCGGCGAGTTGGGCGCGTTCATCTATTGCGCCGAAGCGCTCGGACCGACCCCTCACGCGCTCGCGTGTCTGCTCGGACTGTTGGGGTTGCGGATCACCGAAGCGCTCAGCGTCGACGCCGAGGACTTCGCCGAACAACGCGGCCATCGCACGATCTCGATCATCGGCAAGGGCCACAAGCCGGCGCTCATCCCGCTGCCTCCTCGAGTGTCGCGCTCGCTTGACGCGGCGCTCGACGGCCGCACGCATGGCCCGGTGTTGTTGTCGAGCAGCGGACGGCGGATGGACCGCAACAGCGCGGCGCGGCTCGTGCGTCGGATCTCGCGGCGCGCCGGGATCACGAAACGCATCACCCCGCACTCGCTTCGCCACTCGTTCATCACCGCCGCCCTCGACGCGGGTGTCCCACTTCGTGACGTGCAGATCGCGGCGCGTCACGCCGACCCACGAACCACCACCCGCTACGACCGGGCCCGCAACAACCTCGACCGCCACGCCAGCTACATCGTCGCCGCGTTCATCGCTGGGGGAACCTGACCCGCACGGCCAGGCCCAGCAGCAGCGACCGAGGGTGAAGTCACGACCTCCCGCGCTCGACGGGACAGACCATGGCACGAGCCGGCGGAGCGTCATAGCCTGGCGCCGGGTCCGGGAGTGACCTATCCGAAGCGTCGGCGTTCAGGGTTCGAGCCGGCCGCGCTGGAATCAAGAGCCGCCCCTGACTGTCCTCCCGGGCCCGCCCAGCCCCCGTGTATCGAAACGCTCGCGAGGCGCGCTACTTCGGCACGTAGCGCGCGCCTCGCTGACGGCTGAGGGATGAGCGCTATTCGCCAACTTGCCCGGAGCGTGCCGGAGCGAATCCTCTGTCCTCTCCTCGCACCGGCGCAGATCCAGGTCGGTAACCGACCTGATCTGGCGCATCCTCGGCAATGCCGACGAGGCGATGACTTCTGCCGGCTCTTGCTCGGTCAGGGGTGGATGACGAGAGGGGCGCGGTCTGGGGTTAGCCGTACCAGCCCGTGACGTCGGTGATCACGTCGGCGCTGGCGGTGTCGTTGTAGATCCGGATCTGGCCTGCGGCTCCGACCATGGCGGTGACGGCGTTCGGGATCGTCCATCCGAGGGCCCAGTTCAGGCTGGAGGTCGCCGGCATGGTCTGGCCTTGAGGCCACGTCACCAGGTAGGAGGAGCCGGTCGTGTTGGTGGCGGTCATGTTCAGTAGCACGCTGCGCGCCCCGACGGGGACGGCGGGCGCGGCGGTCACGGTCAGGTCGCGGGTCGTGCCGCTGCCCCAGGGTGTGAGGAAGGGGCCGACCGGAGACGTTGATCGTGAGTCTTCGAGGCGGGTGGGGGCGATCGGGTGGAACGCCCATCCAGTGTCATTCTCGAAATAGCCGACCACGTCGATGACGATGTCGGCCGAGTGTGCGGCGTTGTACACGTTGATCTTGCCCGAGGCGCCGACCTTCACCGTCACTGCGTTGGGGATCGTCCAGCGTGGCCCCCAGTTGAGGCTCGACGTCTGCGGTTTTAGTTGGCCTCGGGGCCAAATCACCAGGTACGAGGATCCGGTTGTGTTCGTCACGGTCGTGTTGAGCACTACGGCGGTGGCGTCGGCCGGTATGCCTGCGGTACCGGCAACAGTGACGGCACGAGTTGCTGCGGGGCCCCATGGCGACGAGTAGGGGCCGACTTGGGACGATGGACGCGAATCTTGTACGCGCACCGGGTTGAGTGACGTGTATCCGGCACCTTGGCTCGTCTTGTAGTAGCCGACCACATCGATGATGACGTCAGTGGTCTGAGCGGCGTTGTACACGCTGATCTGGCCTGAGGCCCCGACCTTCATCGTCACGGCATTGGGAATTGTCCAGCCGGGCGACCAGTTCAGGCTCGACGTCGATGGTCTTGGTTGACCAGCAGGCCAAACGACGAGGTACGAGGACCCGGTGGTGTTGGTCACGGTGATATTCATCGCGACCGCGTCGGCGTCTGTTGGGATCCCTCCCACACCCGCGACCGTGACTGATCGGGTAGCGGCCGCACCCCACGGTGTCGAGTAGGGCCCCACGAGTGAGCCGGGTCGGGAGTCCTCGACCCGAACCGGGTTCAATGGGATGAACGAGTCGCCTGGTATCGCCTGGGTGGAGGCGGCGAGTGGCTCGCCTTGAATTGCGATGTCGCCCCAGCACTGGAGGGTACCGTCGGTCCGCAAACCGCACGCGTGGTAGCGCCCTCCCGCGACTGATGCGAACGAACCTGTCGGTGGCGACGTCGTCCCTAGCCCGTAGTCGTAGCCCCAACAGGCGACGGTGGCGTCCGTGCGGATCCCGCACGTGAATGTCATGGAGGCGGCGACGGCGACGAACTGACCGTCGGGGGGCGAGGCTTCTGGGGATCCGTCGTCGCCCCAACAGGCCAAAGTCATGTCGCTCCGGATCCCGCACGTGTGCCACGAGCCGGCGGAGATCGACAGGAACGAGCCCGACGGCGGGGCGGCCTGGCCGAGCCGATTGTCACCCCAACAAGTCACCGAAGTGTCCACGCGGATGCCGCAGGTGTGGGTGTCCCCGGCTGCGACCGCGGAGAATTGCCCGGGCGGAGGCGTTGCCTGCCCGGAGCCGTTGTAGCCCCAGCAGGCGATGGTCTGATCGGTTCGGACTCCGCAGGTGTCGGCCGACCCAGCCGAGACCGACGTGAACGTGCCGGCGGGCGGCGAGGACTCGCCGGAGCTGTTGTAACCCCAGCACGAGACGCTGGCGTCGGTCCGAATTCCGCACACGTGCCACCACGCGGCAGCAATCGACCGGAACGCGCCCGAAGGGGGCGAGGCCTGCCCCTGGTCGTTTGCACCCCAGCACGAGACGCTGGCGTCGGTCCGGACGGCGCACCCGAGGTCGGCCCCGGCGGCGATCGATCCGAAGGCCCGTGATGGCGGTGTGGCTTGACCGGCGGCATTGTTGCCCCAGCAGATCACGCTTGTGTCGCCGCGGACCCCACAGGTGTAGTAGACGCCGACCGAGACCGACGTGAACGGCCCGCTCGGCGGCGTGCTCTGACCGTAGGTGTTGTTGCCCCAGCACTCCACGGTTGCGTCAGGCCGAATGCCGCACCAGTGGTCATAGCCCGCCGAGATCGAGGCGAACTCGCCGGCGGGCGGCGTGCCCCCGACGGAGTCGAACCCCCAACAGACCACGGTGTGGTCGGTGCCGATCGCGCATGTTCGCCCGGTCCCGGCTGACACCGACAGGAATGAGCCCGACGGGGGTGATGCCTGCCCGTCCTCGTTCAGCCCCCAGCACGCGAGCGTGGAATCGATCCGAACTCCGCACGTGTAGGCCTCGCCCGCCGAGACCGAGAGGAAGCCGCCACTCGGTGCCGAAGCCTCGCCATCGAGGTTGGAACCCCAACAGACCACGGTCGTGTCCATACGCAGGCCGCAGGCCTGGTTGAACCCGGAGGTTACCGACACGAACTTGCCGGTCGTCGGCTCGCCCTGCGCGAGGTCACCCCAGCAAGTCGCGGTGTTGTCGATGCGCACCGCGCAAGAGTGAAAACGCCCGGCTGACACCGAGATGAACTGGCCCGCGGGCGGGACGGCGTCGCCAAAGTCGTTGTACCCCCAGCACGCCAAACTGCCGTCCGAGCCCAACCCGCAGGCGTGACGGTCGCCGGCAGCCACGTGAACCGCCACCGCGCCGGGCACGTCGGCGACACTCGGTGTGTACGCGTCCGCGAAGGCCGATCGCGCCGAGCCAGGCAAAGGAGCGATGCCCAAGGCGGCCATCAATACGACAGCGGCCAGGGCCACCGCCACCCGCATCCGATCTGCGCTCAAGGGTCACCGCTCCGGGGGCGCAGACCTACGCCGTCGACATCCATCGTCAGGATCTCGCATGCGCTCTCGAGATGTGGCGCGAACATACCTGACATCTCGCAAGCGGCGGACTCTGCGCAGCTTTCCCCAGGCCGACCTCACCGCTGAGGCGAGCAACTCTGAAGCCGGTTCTCCGTTGCAGCCGGCGCCGAACTCAGCCGAGTTCTCAGCCGACTTCTCGCCGTCCCCAGAGGACCCTGCCGTCCGTGCCACACCGGGTTGCTCGGAGCCCTTGGACCGGCGACGGGCTGGTACGGCTGACCTGCCCGTTCGGCCCGACCCGCCCAACCTCGCCGTCGTGCCACACCACGAGTTGCAGAGCGTCAGAAACGGGCTCACCGGATCGAGCGTCGCGGTCCTCAGCTTGTTCATGGCACGGCCTTCTGGCGCCGTTTGGCGCCTGTCGCGCCCCGGCGTGCCACATTCGTGCCACAACGGAAGAAATTTGGGCGGATCGGGGCGGACGGGCTGGCACCAGGAAGACGGCCCTGACCTGCCCGTTCACCAAAACGCCCTGGTCAGCGAATCGGGCCAGATCGAATTCCCAAGCTGAGAACGCGAGTTCGATTCTCGTCACCCGCTCCACGAATACCTACTCCTCAGAGCACCATTCAGCGTTGTCAACGGGCTCACGGCTGGTGCCATTGGGTGCCATATCGCACATCCATCGCACATGCCGTAGAGCGAGGACGGTGGCCACCGCTCGGGCTCGTGACACGGCGACGTTGAGCCGGCCATTCGTGAGGGCATCGCCCGCAACGGCCGCCCCATCACCAACGCCGTCCTCATCAGAATCGTCGTGTTCATCGCCTTCGGTGTGACCGGTCCGATCCCCCCGACCGAGCTCGGCGTCACCCTCGCTGTCGCTGTGCTGCTCGACGCCACGGTGGTGCGGATGATGCTGGTCTCATCGGTGATGGGGCTGCTCGGCGCGCGCAACTGGTCGCTCCCGAAGTGGCTCAGGCGCGTCCTGCCCGAGATCCGCTTCGCCCCTGACGTCCGTCGTTGATTCGTAGCCTGACGCCATCGGCCTCCTCAGCGCCGACAACCCCCGCGACACCGTCACCGCGGCCACCGTCGCGCTCACCGGCTGGTTCATGACCAAAGCACGGGGGGAGGAGCGCTGGCTGTCGGTCCGCTCCCCGGGCTACGACTCCTACGCCGCCCACACACCCCGGTTCGTGCCGTTCTGGCCCACGGGACCAGCCCACTGACCTCGGTCGGTCCGGTCGGCTGGCGAGCCTTCAGGGGCGCACTTCGTAGTAGAGGTTCGCGGGCTCGTCGAAGTCGAGCACTCGGAACCGGGTGAACCCGGCGTCGGCCGCGAAATCGGCGAGCAGGTCGGGCGGCAACCCGAGCGTCCCGAGCCCCAGACCTCCAGGTTCGGACATGGCCGAGGACATGCAGCTCGAGATCGAAAAGCCGTACATCATCGCGGCCATCGGGTTCTTCAGGTTCTCCCTGGCCGTGGCCGCCGAGCGGATGTCCTTCACGAGCCAGGTCCCGTCGGCCCTGATGGCCCGGCGGATCGCGGCGATGGTGGCCGTCGGCTCGGTCATGTCGTGCAGGCAATCGAAGGTGAGGACGAGATCGAACGTCTCCTCCGCCGGCAATGCCTCGGATCCGGCCAAGTGCAGCTCGACGTTGTCGAGCCCGGCCTCGGCCACGAGCTCGCCGGCCCGCTCGATGGCGTGGTGGGAAATGTCATAGCCGTGGAAGCGAGCTCGGGGGAATCGCTGGGCCATCGCCACCAGCGCCACCCCGGCACCGCAGCCGACGTCGGCGCAGCTGCCGCCGGCGTCGAGCTTGCCGACCACTTCATCGAGCGCCGGCAGGATCGACTCGACCAGGGCCAGGCGCGACCACGGGCCGAGCATGCGCTCGGTGCGATGAGCTCCGGCCGGCCCTTGGCGGTCGTAGGGAAGGCCGATGCCGGACTCGAAAGCGGCCGCGAGATCGTCGACGAAGCCTGGAGCTGGCGGCGACCCGAACGCTCCGGCCGCGAAGAACAGGCTGTTGTCCTCGTCGGCCAGCACCGCGGCCGCCGCGTCGGTCAGCTCGAACCGGTCGTCGTCGTGCCACGCGAGCAGCCCGGCGGCGCCCTGGCCCCGCAGCCATTCGCGCACCCACCGCTCGTGCAGCCCGGAGCGCTCAGCCAGTTCCTGTGAGCTCAACGGCCCCGCGCCCCACATCGTCCGGTAGAGGCCCAGGCGGTCGCCGAGGTGGATCAGTAGGGAAACCATCTCACCCTGTTTGTAGGTCCACACCTGGTAGGCGAGAAGCCCGATCTCGTCGTCGGTTGCCATGCGGGGTTCGCTCATGGCGCGAGTCTGCCAGCCACCGAGCGCTTGTTCGAGCGAGCGAGGCGGGCAGCCCGGCCAGACCCGTCCCTATACCCTTAGGGGTATTCTGGGCTTGTTTCAGCCGAGGAGTGAGCTGTGGTCCTGATCGTCGCTGTGGTGCTCGTCGCGCTGTGCCGCGTGGCAATGGTGCGGGGCTGGCCGGGGACAGCGACCGCCCGGCGATGGTGGGGCCGGGTCCGCCCGTCCGTCGTGGCGTATGTACGTGGGTCCCCGGCGACGTTTCTGTACTTGTTCGTGTTGAGTATCACGACGTGGGTTCTGCTCGGTCTCACCGGTGACATCGTCGAGTCGATCCTGCGCGAGCACAGCACCAACCTCGACCAGCTCCGGACGAACCCGGTCCGGGTGCTCATCCGCTCGGCGTTCTGGGTGGATGGCTACCTGATGTTGGTGTGGCTGGTCCTCTTCGCCCTGGTATTGGCTCCCGTCGAGCGGTGGCTGGGCACCGCGCGCTGGCTGGTGGTGTTCGCGGCGGGCCATGTCGGTGCCACGCTGGCGACGGCGGCGGGTCTGTGGCTGGCGATCCGCTGGAAGGTGGCCCCGACCAGCCACTCCGATGTCGTCGATGTCGGAGTGAGCTACGGCTTCGCCGCACTTGCCGCGGTGTTCACCTACCGACTGCCTCGGCCGTGGCGCTGGTACTGGGCCGGCGGCCTACTCGTCGCGGCCGGGGCAGCAGCGATCGTCGGCGGGACCTTCACCGACTTCGGTCATCTGGCGGCCGTGATGATCGGCTTCGCCATGTACCCGATTACTCGATCGGCCGGCGTGGAGCAACGGTTTCACGGCCCGATCTGGCGACCCGCAGTGACCTCGCCCGCGGCCACCTCCGACCAGATCGGCTGAGATGGAGCGTCCTGACTGTCTGATACCCTGCGGGGTATGAACACGTGTGCGCTCACCCGACTGTTGTGGCCGGCGTTCGCGGTCGGCCTTGTCGTCGGGAGCCTCGCCGGCAATGACACGTGGGGGTGGGTCGCCGCCGCGCTCACAGCCGGGTCGACCTACGCCGTCCAGCGGGCTCGAAGGACCAACCGGTCCTGTCCGATTCCCCAGTTCGATACCGCACCGGGTTCGGCGCCCGACACGCGGGCAGGCGAGCACCGAGACTCCGCCTCTCGGTGACCTGACGGGCCGTCGCTCAGCGGCGGGCCCGCACCAGGCAGTCGAGCGCCGGACGATCGGCGGTGGCGACGGAGCGTTCGACCGTCTCGGCCCGTTCGACGGTGACGTCGATCCCGGCCTCGGCCAGGTCGGCGAGCACGTCATCGGTCGTGTAGAGCACCGCTGGATCCTGAGGGCCACCCACGCCGCCGGTCAGGTTGGCCGAATCGTGGGCCACGACGAGCAGCGTCCCGTTCGGTGCGAGGGCCCGGCCGGTGGCGTCCCAGCCCTGCTCGGCCAGCCAGACGGCGTTGCGGCCCTCACCGCAGGGCAGATCGAGCGCCCGCCCGGGCGCGAGACCCTCGGTCTCGGCCACCAGGAAGACGGTTGGGGTCGGCCTTCCAGACGTATTCGACGGTGGCGTAGCGCTCGTTCCAGTGGCTGGCATCCATCCGGGTCTCCTCGGTGTCCGTGCGCTCAGCCGGCGGGCTGGACGGCTGGTTCGGCGAACTCGCGGTAGGCGGCGAAGGCCCGCGGGGCCCAGACGCTGGCCGGGCCGCCGTTCATCAGCAAGGCGACGCCGAGGGCTTCTGCGACTTCGGTCTCGGTGGCGCCGGCGGCCGCGGCGGCTCGGGCGTGGTAGGTGACGCAGCCGTCGCAATGCTCCACCACTCCCACGACGAGCGCCATGAGTTCCTTGATACGGGACGGGAGGGCGCCGTCGGCCATGGCGGAGCGGTGGAGTTCACCGAAGCCGGCCCAGGTGTCGGGGATGGCCTTGCGCAGGTCGCGGGTGGGTTGGCGGAGCTCTTCGGCAACGTCATGGAAGTGTCCCATGAGTTCTCCTCTGGTCGAGTCGTGGTCAGGCGGCGGTGAGGCCGAGTTCGGCTTCGATGGCCGCGTAGGGCTTGGCCCCGACGCTGACGGCCACGGGTTGGCCGTCGCGGAACAGCGCGATGGTCGGGATGCCCTGGATGCGGTAGCGACCAGCGACCTCGGGGTTGGCGTCGACGTCGACCTTGACGACCTTCACGGCCGTGCCGTGGGCGGCAGCGAGCTTCTCGAGTTCGGGGGTGACCATCCGGCACGGGCCGCACCAGACCGCCCAGAAGTCGACGACGACGGGGACGTCGGATTCGAGCACCTCAGTGGCGAAGGTGGCGGCATCATCAGCGGCGGTGAAACTGGACATTGGGGGTTCCTCTCGGGGTGTGGTGCGGTTCAGACGAGTCAACACATACCCCATAGGGTATGTTCCCGGATCAGGTGTCGATCGCGTGGCGGTGGTTGGTATGGAGACGGAACGGGACATACAGCGGGCAGAAGCCGACCGCGGCGGTGCCGAGCATCACGATGGCCAGCACCGTGACGATGACGCCGGCGACGGTGGCGAAGCCGACGAGGTAGGCGATGACGAGAAGGACGGGGGCTACGACGAGCGCCCTGATGATCCGGTCTGTGGTGCCCATGTTCTGCTTCATGATGATCCTCCGGGGGTGGTTGGTGGTGACTTCATCGTCTGCCGCCTCGGCGGGCTCCGGTAGGGCCGAAGGTCATACCCCTGGGGGTATTTCCCGATCCGTAGTCGATCAATGGTCGGAGTGTCCGTCGGCCGGTGAAGGTCATGAGGTGTGGATGGCCAGGCCGGCACGGATGGCGACATAGGCGGCGAGTACGACGAGCAGCCCGACGAACCACCGGACGAGGGTGACGGTGGGCAGGCGGTCGGCGATGGACTTGCCGACCGACACGCCCAGCAGGCCGGCGATGGTGAACGGGGCGGCGACCGCCCAGTCGATGCCGGTGGTGTGGACACGGGTGGCCAGGGCGACCGCGGAGTTGATGGCGATGACCAGCAGAGAGGTGCCGACCGCTTCGGCCATGTCGAAGCCGAGGGCCAGAACGAGGGCGGGGACGACGACGAACCCGCCGCCTACGCCGAAGAACCCGGTGATGAACCCGACGACCGTGCCGGCGCCGATCACCTTGGCCACCACGAGCGGGGTGACGCGGGTGCGGGTGGCGACGTGGGTCTCGTGGTAACTGGCCGGTTCGGGGTAGAGGTCGAAGTCCTCGTCGCCGGCGCCCGGTTCGTCCCGGTTGGCCCACATCCGCCAGGCCGCGATGAGCATCAGTCCGGCGAAGGCCAACAGCAGCACGTTCGGGTCGACAGAGTGGTTGAGCTTGGTGCCCACGAGTGAGCCGCCGACACCGGCCAGGCCGAACATCACACCCGGAAGCACCCGGACCCGCCCCGCTCGCAGGTGGGCGAACATCCCGCCGAGGGCGGTGGCGCCCACGACCACGAGCGACGTTGTGGTGGCGGCCTTGGGACTCTCGCCGGCTGCGTAGACGAGGACGGGGACGGCGAGGATCGACCCGCCACCGCCGAGGGCCCCGAGCGAGATCCCGATCAGGAACCCGAGGGGCGAGACGAGTAGGGCCCGGCCGTTCATGCCACGGTCCCCTTCTTGCCGCGGCTGTTCACCAGGGGGAGACCGGCGGCCTTCCAGGCGGTCATACCGCCGGTGAGGTTCACGGCGTCGAAGCCGGCCTTCGTCAGCACCTTGGCGGCTCGGGCCGAGCGGTTCCCCGAGCGGCAGACCACGACGATGGTGCGTTCCCGCGGGAGCCGGTCCGACGAGGCGTGGAGGCCCCGCAGCGGGTGGTGCTTCGACTTGGGGGCGTGGCCTGCGTCCCACTCGCGTTGGTCGCGCACATCTACCAGCAGGGCGCCGCTGCGGAGCAGGTCCTGGGCGTCGGTCGGGCCGACGGCCCCAGTGGTGGAGCTTCCAAACAGCTTCGCCAGCACGCCCATGGTCAGCCTCTCGAGTTCAGCGGATATCCCTACCGAACATACCCATAGGGGTATACTATTCCATGGAGGGAACAAACCCCCCGGGGTATCTGTTCCAGAACCTGCAACGACGAACCCCGAGCAGGCCGAAGCTGACGGCTACCCGCTCGGCGAGGTCGAGAAGATGTTCATGCGCCTCGCCTGAGACGCCCCCGAACCCGGATTGAAGGCCCCCATGCACGCCATCGAAACCACCGTCCCCCTCCCCCTCGATGAAGCCGAGACCGCGGTGCGGGCCACGCTCGCCGACAACGGCTTCGGCGTCCTCACCGAGATCGACGTGGCCGCCACCCTCAAGGCCAAGCTCGGCATCGACCGGCCCGCCCTCAAGATCCTCGGCGCCTGCAACCCCACGTTCGCCAACCAGGCCCTCGAGCTCGACCCCAGCTCAGCGTTGGTCCTGCCCTGCAACGTCGTGCTCGAACCGAGTCCCGACGGCGGAACTCGCATCAGCGCTGTCGACCCACGCGAGCTCATGCCCGCCCCTGATTTCGTCGAACTGGCGAACAGCGCAGCGGCCAAGCTCACCGCGGCGCTCCAAGCTGTCGGCACCTGACATCGGCCCCGCGGGGGATAGTCACCAACCAGATCGGAGTCCGAGATGGGATGTTGTGGATGGAAGGCTTCAGACCGCGAAACGCCGGCAGACGCTGCGCTACCGCTGCCGATCGAGGTACTGGAACATCACCGCGCCGTGGCTGAGTCGGCACTGAACGCCGCCACATGCGGTCGCCCGCTCTGCCGCATCGGTGACGGCCCCGACGTGAGCCGCCCGAAATACGCGGAAGGAGGGCTGGCCGCGGTCAGTGAGCTTCAGCGGAAGCTCCGCGACGCGACCGGGCTCGACGCCCTGTCCGCTGCTGAAGACCTCTTGGCAACCTGGGAAGCCGAACGACGTGCGTCGGAGGACCGGGGCGCCGCCTGGGTCGCATACCGCAACGGCGGCGTCGCCCAACTCCGGATCGTCGTCGCCGACCTGGCCGAGGTCGCCAGTTCCTGACGGCCGGACGAAGTGGGGCGTCTTCCTTGGCGCGTGCCGGATCGCCAAACCGGTCCCGCGCCGTTCGTCGCCGCCCCGAGATCGTCGGGACGTTCTGCTCCAGTGCCGGTTGCATCGGTGTCATCGATGAGACCGGATCCGGAACTTCTTCCCGGGTCTTCCGGCCGGGACCGTGACAAGCGACGGCACGCATGGCTTCCCCCTACACGGAGAGATGAGCTCACGTCTCCCCCCTAGGAACCCGGGCTATTTCGTCGTCGGGATGGGTGTTGCGGGGTCGGCGCTGTAGCCGCCGAGCAGTTCGGCGACGGTGGCGAAGCCGGATGCGCGCAGGAGCGACGCGGCGGTGGCAGAGCGGTAGCCACCGGCGCAGTACACGACGGTGGGCCGCTGTGGGTCGAGTTCGCCGAGCCGGTTCAACAGGGTGGGCAAGGGCAGGTTGACGTCGTCGCCGAGGCTGCCGGCGAGGCGTTCGCTCGGGTTGCGGACGTCGACGATCTGCAGGGTCGGGTCTTCGTGGCGCCACTCCCGGACCTCGGCCGCGGTGATGCGGGGCGCGGGCGCGGCGAGGTCGGGGCGGCCCGCGAGCTGGCCGGTGATGTCGGTGAGCGCGCCGATGACGTGGTCGAAGCCGATACGGGCGAGCCGCACGCGAGCTTCGCGCTCGAGACCGGGTTCGGTCACCAGGACGACGGACTGACCGGGGCGTAGGACGTCTCCGGCGTACTCGGCGAAGCGGCCGTCGAGGCCGACGTTGATCGACCCCCGCAGATGTCCGGATGCGAACTGGTCCGCGGGGCGGGCGTCGATCACGACCACGCCGTCAGCCTGCTGCTTGGCCACGAGGTCGACGTCGAAGATCGGCGGTTCCTCGGTCTCGTCCAGCAGCTCGCGCTCCTTGCGGTTGGCGTTGGCCGCGAACGCGAAGTACAGCGGGGCGACCGACTGACCCTGGGTGACCGCTTCGACGAACTGGTCCTCGGTCATGGGGGCGAGCGCGTAGTTCGTGGTCCGTTGCTCGCCGATGGTCGACTCCATCGCGGTCGACAGGTTCTTGCCACACGCCGAGCCGGCGCCGTGGGCCGGATAGACTCGGGTGGCGTCGGGGAGCGTGAGGAGCTGCTCGTGCACCGAGTGGTAGAGCTGGCGGGCCAGGTCGTCGGCGCTGAAGCCGATCGAGGTCAACAGATCGGGGCGGCCGACGTCACCGATGAACAGCGCGTCGCCGGTGAGCACGCCCCACGGTTCCGCGCCGTCGTGTTCGAACACGACGATCGAGATGGACTCAGGGGTGTGACCAGGGGTGTGGCGGATCTCGAGGGTCACGTCGCCGAGCGAGAGACGCTGGCGGTGGGCGAGACCTTCGAACACGAAGTCTGGCTGGGCCAAGGTTCCGTAGGAGATGACGGCGCCGGTCGCGGCCGCCAGCTCGAGGTGCCCGGAGAGGAAGTCAGCGTGGAAATGGGTCTCGATCACCCGCTCGATCCGCAGGCCCAGTCGCTCCGAATCGGCGACGTACTCGCTGACGTCGCGCTGGGGGTCCACGACCACCGCGCGGCCCGTGGTCTCGTCCCCCACCAAGTAGGAAAACAGGGACAGACACCCGAGCTCGTACTGCTTGAAGATCATCGTGAACCTCTCTGCGCTGAGGATGGAAACCGTCACGCCGTCACTCGACGGCTCGCGAGCCGCCGGGCGGAGGCGACTAGGAGTTTGCGTCGGAACGAGCGCCGAACCAGGAGCGCTTGGGGCGGGCCGCTTTGGCCTGCCGGCGTTCCTCGGCGCACTGGCACCGCTCGGAAGGCGGCACATCGCCGAGCACCTGCTCGACATGGTTGCCACAGCCCTTGTAGGTCGGATGGTTACAGGTGGGGCACTGCGCTCGGCTACACATACCCCATAGGGTATATGAAGATCCGGATTCCGCAAACCCTCGACCCACAGCCGGCCCCGAAGGAGCCGCCGATGTAGAGCGCGAAGATCCGACCAGGGCGCAGCACGCGCTTGTGGTCGAGCCAGATCAGGAATCCCACCAGCGCCAGGTTCCACAGGCACTCGTAGAGGAACGTCGGGTGATGCGTGAGTCCAGGCCCGAAGCGCTCGGGCCGCGCCGCGGCGACCGAGTCGGGCACCTGCAGGCCCCACGGCAGGGTGGTCGGACCGCCGAACAGCTCGATCTTGAAGTAGTTGCCGCCTCGATACAACTCGTTGTGGGTGATCACGTGACACAGGCATTGCGCCCAGTGGCCTCGCCGCCCCGAGACTGCTCACGCGTGAGCCAGTTGGCGACGTACGTGCTCACGGCAGGCATCGGCGGTACCTCACTTCATGAACGACTGTCTGCAGCCCATCGGGCACGCTGCCACCGTCGCAACGCCCGCACGAGGCGACGTGGTTATGGCTCTCATAGGCGCTGCCTCTCGCGACGGCCATGGGTCTGCGGCCCGTCAGGCGGTGAGGGCGAGGGCCTGGCGGGTGAGGAACCACACTGCGAACCCGACGAGCAGGAAGCCGAACGCGTTGCGCAGCTTGGCCGTGGGGAGTCGGTGGGCCAGGCGGCTGCCGACGAGGGCACCGGGGATCATGCCAATGGCGAACTGACCGGCGATCAGCCAGTCGATGTCACCGATCAGAGCGTGGGTGATGAGGGTGGGCACGGTGAGAGCCATTGCGACCACGAGGCTGGTGCCGGCGGCTTCGTTCATGTCCAGCCCGAGGGCGAGCAGGAACAGCGGTACGAGCAGGAACCCGCCGCCGTTGGCGAGGAGGCCCGCCGCGAATCCGACGCCCGCCGCGGCGATGATCACGAACGTCGCGCTGGACCGGCGGGCGGCCGACACCTCGAGGGCTACGGGGTTCCCGGGGCGCAGGATGCGGACCCCCACGACCAGCAGCACGAGACCCGACAGGACGAGCAGGGCCGGGCCACCGACCCAGCGGCTCGCGATCGCACCGACGACGGCCGCCGGGAACGCCCCGATCAGGGCGGCGCGTGCCACCCCCCAGTCGACTTTGCCCTGCCTCGAATAGGACCAGGCCCCGGCCGCCGAGCCCGGGAAGAGCGCCGGGAGAGGCCCGACGATGGCAGCCATGCCCGGCACCCCCAGCAACGAGAGCATCGGGGTGGCAAACGCGGAACCCACGCCGAAGAGCCCGTAGAGCAATCCGACGCCCAGGCCGCCGACGATAATCAAGACAGCTGTTTCCATTGCGTCCAGTAGACGCCCACCCCTATAGATAGGTCAAAGACCGTCTGTCAATACAACCGATAGTCTCACCCTATGGATCTTCGCCAGCTCAGCTACGTCGTCGCCGTCGTCGACCACGGCGGCTTCACCAAAGCGGCCGCCGCGATGCACGTGGCCCAACCGTCGCTGTCCCAGGCAGTGCGCTCCCTCGAAGCCGAACTCGGGGTCGAGCTCTTCCACCGCACCGCCCGCCAGGTCACCCTCACGCCGGCCGGCGAGGCTCTCCTCGAACCTGCCCGCCAAGCCCTGCGCGACGCGGCCACCGCCCGCGCCGCGGTCGCCGAGGTCGCCGGACTCGCCGCCGGCCACCTGGACCTGGTCAGCCTGCCCACACTCGCGGTGCACCCCGCTGCGGAGTTGATCGGGCGGTTCCGGCGGGCCCACCCCGGCGTCAGTGTCCGGCTGGTCGAACCCGAAGACGCCGACGCCGTCGCCGAACGGGTCCGGAACGGCTCGAGCGAGCTCGGATTCGCCGAGCTGCCCCTGGTGGGCGCAGACCTCGAGACCCACCAGCTCGAAGCACAAGAGTTCGTCGCGCTCGTGCCCGCTGAGTTCGCGCCGGACCTTGGTCGGGGCAAGGCACTGTCGATCCGCACGCTCGCCCGCCAGCCCTTCATCACGACCCCTCGAGGTACGTCGACCCGCCGACAGATCGACGAGGCACTCGCCTCGGCAGAACTCGAAGTCAACGTCGCCGTCGAGACCGACCACCGCGAAGCGATCGGACCGCTCGTTCGTGCCGGGGCCGGCATCGCCGTCCTTCCACGCGCCCTCGCCGAGGAGACCGCGACCGGCAACGTGGTCATCCGTGAAGTCACCCCCAAGATCGTGCGCCAGGTGGGTCTCATCCACCGGGCCGGACCCCTGTCGCCTGCCGCACACAGCTTCCGTTCCCTCGCCATCGACAACGCGACTGCTCGTCGTAAGCCCCGACCTCGAAGACGGTGAGCAATCGCGTAACTGCTTCCAATACGGATTCTTGGCCGTAGCGCTCGCAAGAGAAGCTGCGCACCAGCAGATGCCTCGGCACCTTTCCAATGTGCTCGCAGGCCCACGTCTTGGGGAGGAGCTCCCACTACACCGACGACCTCGCCAACGACGAGAAGCCCAGGTCCTTCCGAATCGGTCGCAAGGACTCGTACTGGGCCCGCACCGGCCGCACCAGAGCGGACCTCGTCGTTTGAGCGGACCCGATGGACCTGGCGCCCTCCATCGCACATCCATCGCACATCCGCTGTCATTCGAGGCGATCCAGAGCCGTTCGAGAATTCGAGGAGAGGCAGGTCGGCCGTCCATTCCGGTCCGATCCAGTCCCGCGGTATCAGGCTGACCCTGATTCCCAAGCTGAGAACGCGAGTTCGATTCTCGTCACCCGCTCCACGCATGCGATCTGGTCAGAGGCACGTTACGGAGGTCTCGTGCCTGCGGGTGCCGTTCGCTGTTGACCAGGCGGGTCGGGTCATCCAACGATGGGCGGTGGTCAGCAGAGCTGTGTGTCACTCGCTTCCCTCCTGCCGTTGGTGCCCTAAAGGGGCCCAGTTAACCGCAACATTCTTCGGATTACGGGACTTATCCGGTAGTTTCTTCGGTGGCTACCGGAGGAACCGATGGATAACCCAATCATCTTCGCCGACGACCTGCCCGACTCGACCCTGCACGACCGGGTCGCTCGTGGCGAGCTGGTGCGCCTCGCCCGGGGCATC
>Ga0315287_10002559_pt1 | contig 17276 bp, 21 predicted proteins | sample YL17G11_0_MG_FD_205037 | JGI IMG/M metagenome (GOLD analysis project Ga0315287, IMG submission 205037) | Sediment microbial communities from Yellowstone Lake, YNP, Wyoming, USA - YL17G11_0 | ecosystem: Environmental > Aquatic > Freshwater > Lake > Sediment | place: USA: Wyoming | collected...
GCCGCGCTCGGAGCGCGGCACGCCGAGGAGGGTCCACAGGTCCATGTTGACGTCGACGTCAGCGCCCGGGGGCCGGGGGACCTGGTCGAACAGGCCGGGTTGGAGGCTCTCGATGATCTGACGCTCGATGACGAGCTCCCCCTCGAAGCTGGCGTGGGAATCCCCCGACCAGAACAGGTGGGTGCCGGTCCGACGGGCCCGCTCGAAGCCGGAGAAGCCGTCGACGACGAGTGGGTCGCGGGGCGCGGCCCGGAGCTCCGCACGGCGGGCATCCGCGCAGGTCCGCCCCGGGTGGCTGCCCAGTTCGTCCCCTTCGGTGAAGGTCTTGTCCGGCACCAGGTACACGCTGACCTGCGGTCCCCGGGCCGCCATGGCGTCTGCCACCCGGCCGATCCGGGCGGCCAACTCGGTCGCGGTGTGCGGCTGGTCGCAGACGAGGTCCCAGGTGTCGGTGAGGAAGAGCCAGTCGTTCGAACCGAGCACCACGGTCTTGTTGGGCGAGTCGTGGAACACGTCGAGTTCGAGGTTGCGCTTCCACGCCACCGCCTGGTCACGTCCCGGGAGATGGTCCTCCAGCGCGGCGGAGATCTGCCGGTAGGTCTCCTCATGGGTCAGGGTCCGGACACTGAGGTGGGGCAACGTGGCTGTCGGCCGGTTGTCGATGGCGCTGGCGCGGACCCCGGCGACCCAGAGCACTGCGGGCAGCGTGATCACCAGGGCGAACCACACGCAGAGGACGAGGGAGGATCGACGCATCACGTCTCAGAACTTGAAGTAGAGGAACGGGCTGAACGAGCCGGCGGCGACGAACAGGGCGGAGAGGGGCAGCGCCAGGCCGCAGGTCGCCGTCCGCACCGCGACGTTCTGCCTGAGCACCCTCACCGTGGAGTGGCGTGCCGGGATGGCGAAGACCAGGGCGGCGGCGGCGAGGGTGAGCATCGCCCGATGACCGAGGGCGACCGCGAGGCCGGGGGTCAGCGTTGCGCCGCCGCGAACGATGGCGTGCAGGTACTCGATCGAGCGGCCCAGGTCCGCCGACCGGAAGAAGACCCAACCGATCATCACGATCCCGGCGGTGACGATCCGGCGAACGACGGCGGCCCGACCGTCGCGCCGCCCGGTGAGCCGCTCGGCCAGGAGCCAGGCCCCGTGGTAGAGCCCCCACACCACGAACGTCATGTTGGCCCCGTGCCAGAGGCCCGTGACGAAGAACACGATCAGGAGGTTCAGCAGCACCCGGCGTTCGCCCCGCTGGTTGCCGCCGAGGGGGACGTACAGGTAGTCGCGGAACCAGCTCGACAGCGACATGTGCCACCGTCGCCAGAACTCGGTCATCGACGCCGAGCTGTAGGGACGGTCGAAGTTCTCCGGGAAGTGGAAGCCCAGCATGGCGGCGAGCCCGATGGCCATGTCGGAGTAGCCCGAGAAGTCGAAGTAGATCTGCAGCGTGTAGGCGAGCAGGCCCAGGACCGCTGACAGCGTCCCCAACTTGGACAGGTCACCGTCGAAGGCGGCCGCCGCGACCGGCGCGAGCGCGTCGGCGACGATGACCTTCTTGGCCAACCCCCAGGAGAAGCGCACCGCGCCGTCGGCGAACATCTCGACCGACCGCGTCCGGCCGTGGATCTCGTCGCGGAGCTGGGCGAAGCGCACGATCGGACCGGCGATCAGGTGCGGGAAGAGACAGACGCACAGCAGCAGCTCGTCGAAACGGTGCACCGCCTCCACGTCGCCCCGCCTGACGTCGATGACGTAGCTCATGCGCTGAAACGTGAAGAAGGAGATGGCGAGGGGCAGTGCGATCCTGCCGACCGACCATGACGAACCGGTGGCGGAGCTGAGCAGGTCCGCGGCGAACATCGCGTACTTGAACCACCCGAGGACGCCGAGGTTGGCGATCACCGAAACCGCCAACCACCGATCGGCCGACCGCGTCGCTCCGCGCCCTCGGGCGCGGTCGATCAGCAGGGCGAGGAGGTAGTCCAGGAACGTGGTCGCCAGGAACACCACGACGAACCGGCCGGCACCCCAAACGTAGAAGGTCAACGACGCCGCGATCAGCACTGCGTTGCCGAACCGCCTCGGCGCGGCGAAGTACACAGCGAGCGTCGCCGGGAGGAAGGCGAAGAGGAACGTGACGCTGGAGAAGACCACGGCGCGTCGACGCTAGGAGGCCGGCCGGGCCCACGGAACGACCCTCGCCGCTCGCAGTGGTCAGACTGGTCGAGGCGTCGGTCCGTCGCTCGGGAACGGCCCCGGGACCCGGCCATCGGCGAGCAGGAGACGACGTGGCGATCAGTTTCACGGTCAACGGCGCATCCGTGACCATCGCGAGGGAGGACGGCACGCTGCTCGAGGCGCTCCGCGACGTGCTGGGTCTGGGTTCGGTCAAGGACGGCTGCAGCCCGCAGGGCCAGTGCGGTTGCTGCACCGTGTGGGTCGACGGTGATGCCCGCGTCGCATGCGTGACGCCGTTGCGTCGGATGTCGGGCCGGTCGGTCACCACGCTCGAAGGACTGGAACCCGCGATCGCCGATGACTGGGCGGATCGGTTGTGCGCCCACGGCGGATCACAGTGCGGGTTCTGCACCACCGGGATCATCATGCGCCTCGAGGCCGTCACCCGTCGCGCCGGAGCGGTGCTGGACCGGGCCGCGACCGACCGGGCACTTGCCGCCCACCTGTGTCGATGCACCGGCTGGCAGACGATCGTCGAGGCGGCGACCGAGGATCGCCCGGTCGAGGTCCGTGCGCGGCGCGCGACGCGCTCGTTGGGGGCGGCATCGCGTCGCGCCACCATCGAGGGCCGCTCGCCGCAGGTGGTCGGACCGGCGGTGGCGCTCGGCTGGCCCGGCTTCGGCGATGACGGTGCGCCGGCGGGTTCGCTGATCGCGGTGCGTGACGGCCACGGCGCCTGGGTGGTGGGTGAGACCCTGACCGAGGCGCGGGCCGTGGCGGCCAAGGTGCAGGGCCGTCACACGACTGCGGATCCCCTCCCACCGATCGCCGTGCCGACCGGTTCGGCGACACCGTGGGATCTGACGTTGCAGACATCGTGGGTCGAGCCGGCCTACCTGGAGACCGACGCCGCGTGGTGCGCGCCGGGTGGGACGGCGTCGAACCCGCTGGCCAACGGAGGAGCGTTCGGATCCAAGACCTCGACCGATGCCGGTGAGGTGGCGCGGCGGCTGGCCGACGAGCACGGGCGGCCGGTGCGGGTCAGGTGGTCGCGCGAGGACGTGGTGCGGTTCGGCGCCAAGCGTCCGCCGTTGGCCGCCGGCCTCAGAGCCGACGGTTCCGGGCAGGTGATCGTCGCCCGGACCCGCGGCATCGCCGCCGCGATCACCTCCGTGCTCCCCGAGGTGGAGGTCATCGAGGTCGATGTCGCCGGTCCCCCCACCTCAGCGGCGGTGCGGGGCGCCGGGTGGGCCGAGGCCGCCGTGCTCGCCGCCGCGCTGACCGGCACCGATGGCACGGTGGTCTCGCCGGAGGGCGCGGTGGCGTCGGCCTCGATCGGAGCCGACGGGACGATCTCGGTATCGGTCAGCTGTGGCACCGCGCTCGACGAGGTGGTGCTCCGCTCGTACTGCATCGGAGCCGCCCACATGGCGCTCGGGTGGGTGACGTCGGAAGGCCTCTCGGTCAGCCGGGACGGGGCGGTCGCCGATCTGACCATCCGCTCGTTCGGGATCATCCGTCCCGCCGACATGCCCCATGTCGAGGTCCACATCGACCGCGACACCTCCGGCACGCCGATCTGCGGCTCCGACGCGGTGTTCGCGGCGGTGGCCTCGGCGGTGTGGCATCGTGTCGGGCATCGACCGGTCTGGCCGACCGGTCACCTGACCTGACCAGCCGGGGCCACCGCCACGGCGCTGATCCGCACCAGATGGAGCACCCCATGGCGAAGCCCCTCGGTCCCTACACCCCGGCCGTGCGGGCCGGCGACCTCGTCGCCATCTCCGGCCAGACCGGTGTTCGAGACGGCGCGCTGGTCGAGGGTGGTCTCGAGCCCGAGCTGCGCCAGGTCCTCGACAACCTCGGCGCGGTGCTCGAGTCGGAGGGTCTCCGGCGCGACCAGGTTGTCAAGACCATGGTCTTCCTCACCGACATGGGTGACTTCGCCGCCATGAACGCCATCTACTCCGAATGGTTCGGCGAGGTCCGCCCCGCCCGATCCTGCATCGGGGTGGCCGGGCTCCCGGTGAGGGCGTGCGTCGAGATCGAAGCTTGGGTGCACGCTCCGGCGTGAGGCAGGATTGAGCGCATGGCAGGAGCGGTCATCATCATCGTGTTGCTGGTCGTGGTCATCCCCGTCGGGATCCTGGTGACCGGTGGTGCGGCGGCCGGGGTGATCGGTCATGTGCTGCGGCGCAACGCCGAGCTGACTCACGAGGGCTCCGAGCTCATCGATCTCAACGACTGATCGTCAGGCCTTCCAGCGGCTCTCGCCGAACCGGTAGCCCACCGACCGCACGGTCTGGATCAGCGCGGCGTGTTCCTCGCCGAGCTTGGATCGCAACCGACGGACGTGGACGTCCACGGTCCGGGCGCCGCCGTAGTACTCATATCCCCAGACCTGCGACAGCAGCGTCTCCCGGGTGAACACCCGGCCGGGGCTGGCGGCGAAGAAGCGGAGCAGCTCGTATTCCATGTATGTCAGGTCGAGCGGCCGGCCGTCCGAGATCGCCTGGTACGTCTCGAGGTTCAACACGAGCGGGCCGTACGCGATGACGTCCTCGGGTGCCTCGGTCACGCCGCCTCGCACGAGCAGGTGCCGCAACCGCAGCTCGAACTCGACGGGGTGGAAGGGGCTGACGCAGAAGTCGTCGAAGGCCTCGTGCGCGGTCTCGAGCTCGGCCAGCTGGTGGCCCCGGATGAGCAGCATGATCGGTGCGACGCCCAGCTCGCCGGAGCGGATGGCGCGTGCGAAGGCGAGGGTGGGCGCCGGGTCGTCCGGGTCGACCGAGACGATGGCGCCGCACCAGGAACCGGCGCGTGCCGCGGCCTCGTCTGCGGCGGCGGCCCATGACCAACCGCCCATCTCGACGGCCCGCTGTACTTCGGGGGGCGAGGGATCAGGGTGCAGCAGGAGAGGATCCATCGGCGCTCACCAGCTCTTGAGGTAGCGGTCGAGCTCGAACTGGCTGACGTGCGCCTTGTACTCGTTCCATTCGGCGCGTTTGTTCCTGAGGAACCACTCGAAGATGTGGTCTCCGAGGGCATCGCGTACCAGTGCCGAGGCCTCCATGCGGTCGAGTGCCTCGGCGAGCGACGACGGGAGGAGCTCGATGCCCGCTGCGGTCCGCTCCGTCGTGGTCAGCTCGCCGAGGTTGCCGGTGGCCTCCTCGGCCAGGTCGTAGTCGCCCTGCACGCCCGCCAGTCCCGCGGCGAGGATGACCGAGAACGCCAGGTAGGGGTTGCACGCCGGGTCGATCGACCGGTACTCCAGACCGGTCTCCTCGGCCTCCTTGCCGCGCTTGACCACCGGCACCCTCACCAGCGCCGAGCGGTTGGAGTGGGCCCAGCTCACGTGAACCGGGGCCTCGAAGCCCACGACGAGGCGCTTGTAGCTGTTGACCAGCTGGTTGGTGACGGCGGTGATCTCGCCGGCGTGGCGGAGCAGTCCGGCGATGAACCCCCGGGCGACGGGAGACAGGTGGTGCTCGGCGTCCTCGGCGAAGAAAGCGTTGGCGTCGTCGTGGAACAGCGAGAGATGGGTGTGCATCCCCGAGCCCTGCACGCCGGCCATCGGCTTGGGCATGAAGGTGGCGTGCACGCCGTGGGCGAGGGCGACCTCCCTCACGATGAGCCGCATGGTCATCAGGTTGTCGGCCATCGACAGGGCATCGGTCGGCCGCAGGTCGATCTCGTGCTGGGAGGGGGCGTCCTCGTGGAAGGAGTACTCGACGGGGATGCCCGTGGCCTCCAGGCGTGAGATGGTGGCGCGGCGGATGTCGGAGGTGGCGTCGAGGGTGGTGAGGTCGAAGTACGACGCGTCGTCGAGGGGCTGCACGCCCTTCGAGGCATCGTCGCTGCCGAGGTAGAAGAACTCGACCTCGGGCGCACACATGAAGGTGAATCCCTCGTGGTGGGCCCGGGCGAGGTTCCGCTTGAGCACCTGGCGGGGGTCACCCTCGAACGGCGTGCCGTCGAGGTCGGCCAGATCGCAGAACATCCGTGCCGACAGCTCGCCCTGCGAATCACCCCACGTCATGAGCTGGAAGCTCGACGCGTCGGGGATCGCCAGGACGTCGTCCTCCTGCACGCGGCTGAACCCGTCGATCGCGGACCCGTCGAACTGGACGCCCTCCTCGAACGCCGTCTCGAGCTCCACCGGGGAGATGGCGACGGACTTCAGCTGGCCGAGGACGTCGGTGAACCAGAGGCGGACGAGGCGTACCCGGCGCTCCTCCACGGTGCGCATGACGTAGTCCTGTTGATGTTCCATGAGTGACCTCTAGCGCAACGCCGCCGGTTGACCCAAGCTCGGGGTGCGCAGTTCACAGAGCGTTCACATTGTTGATATTGATGCGAAATCGCGTAGGTTCAGGCTACCGCCAGCCCCACGCCTGTCCCCTCGGGTCCTCGTTGTCGGCGGCCAAACTCAATCGGGCCCGCACGTGGTCCCCTGTCCCCTGGGCTGTGCTGCCCCCCTCACGAAGAAGGTGAAATCAGTGGCGTATCGAGCGGAGTACATCTGGATCGACGGGTCCGAGCCGACCGCGCAGATGAGGTCCAAGACCAAGATCATCGACGATGGCGCGGAGCCGGGCATCTGGGGCTTCGACGGATCGTCGACGAATCAGGCACCCGGAGCCAACTCCGACTGTGTGCTGCAGCCGGTGTTCCAGTGCCCGGACCCGATCCGCAATGAGGAGGACGTCCTCGTGCTCTGCGAGGTGCTGCTTCCCGGCACCTTCGAGCCGCACCCGACCAACCACCGCGCCGCGTGCGTGGAGGTCGCGAACAAGTTCGGCGATCAGGAGCCGTTGTTCGGCCTCGAGCAGGAGTACACGTTCTTCAAGCACGGTCGGCCGCTCGGCTGGCCCGACTCCGGTGTGTACTACCCGGCGCCGCAGGGGCCCTACTACTGCGGGATCGGCGCGATCGAGATCTCCGGGCGTGACATCGTCGAGACCCACACGTCAGCGTGCCTCGACGCCGGGCTGAAGATCGCCGGGACCAATGCCGAGGTCATGCTCGGACAGTGGGAGTTCCAGGTGGGTCCCCTGGGAACGGTCGAGGTCTCGGACCACCTCTGGATGGCGCGCTACCTGCTCTACCGCATCGCCGAGGACTTCGGCGTCAACGCCTCGATCTCGGCGAAGCCGATCAAAGGCGACTGGAACGGCGCGGGATGCCACACCAACTTCTCCACGAACAAGATGCGCGAGGACTACGACGCCATCATCACCGCGTGCGAGTCCCTCGGTGCTCCGGGCAAGCTCGAAGAGCACCTCGAGGGGTACGGCCACGGGTATGAGGAACGGCTGACCGGGCTGCACGAGACGGCGCACTTCAGCGAGTACCGCTACGGCGTGTCCGACCGCGGCGCGTCGGTGCGCATCCCCTGGCAGGTGGCGCTCGACAAGAAGGGCTACATCGAGGATCGCCGGCCCAACGCCAACATCGACCCCTACGTGGTCACGCGGTTGATCACCAACACATGCTGTTCAGCGCTCGCCTGAACGGCTGAACCGAGGGGGCGGGACCGGTCAACGGATCCCGTCCTGACGAGACACGACCGCCGCGCTGATGCGACCGAACGCCTCGGCCAGCACAGCGCGGTGGTCCGCGTTCAGGACGTCGAAGAAGTAGCGGTGGACACCGTCGACGTGGGTCGGCAGGGCTTCCACGAGCCGCCGGTGGCCTTCATCGCTGAGCGTCGCCCAGACCCCACGACGATCGTCCTCGCAGCGGCGCCGGTCGACCAGGCCACGACGGGTCATGGCGTCGAAGCGTCGGGTCAGCCCGCTCGGCGAGAGCCCGCACAGCACCGCGAGCTCGCTCATGCGCAACTGTCGGCTGGACGCCTCGTTGAGGTGCGCCAGGACCTCGTACTCCGGGAGGGACAACCCGTGCGCGGCGGTCAGCTCGGAGTCGAGCTGGCCCACCAGGCGACTGTTGGCTGCGGCATAGGCCCGCCACAGCAACTGGTCCTCGGGCTGCAACCACGACATCGGTGTCTCCGCGTGGGGCGCGCCAGGATGTTCGGACAGGGGAGTCATCTCCATGCCACTCGATCGGCACGGCCACAACATCTTTGAGCCGGCCGGGGAGAATCGCACCGGCCCGCGCCGCCGGTCGTTGGGCGCCTGACCACGGGCCATCGCTACAGTTCCGTCGACTCGTCGACCGATCGATCAGGAGCTCCCGTGCCCGAAGCCAGCGCACCACGCCGTCCCTTCACACCATGGGACCGTCGAGAGCTTCCGGGGATCTTCACGGTCGAGGAATCAGCCCGTCGCGTCGGGAACTACAAGTGGATCGAGATGCGGCTCTTCGAGGTGCTCGGCGGTTGGGTCGCCACCGTCCCCGAGCTCGACGTGAAGCTCCGGTTGGGAACGCACTGCTACCACCACGCCTGGCATGCCGAGCTCTGGCACAAGCGGTTGCCCGAGCTCCGCGAGATGAACCCCGATCGACTGACCGTGCCCGCCAACGACGAGCTCGTCGCGTTCGTCGAGGCGATGTGCGAGCCGGAGGCGCCCGAGCTCACCCTCGAGAAGCTCGTCGGCGTCTACCGGGTGCTGATCCCGCACAAGATCGCGGCCTACACCTACCACCTCAACAACACCTCGACCGTCACCGACGCCCCGACGATCCGCAGCCTGGGCTTCATCCTGGCGGACGAGCTCAACGACTGGCGCGACGGCGAGATGCTGGTCCAGTCGCTGATCCGCGACGCAGCGGGCGTCGCTCGAGCGTCGGATCACCAGCGTCGGCTGGAGGAGCTGATGGTCCTGGCCGGCGGCATCGCCGGGCCCGGCACCATCGGTGACCCCTACGCCGCCGCCGGAACCGCTGACGCGGAGGCGTGACGGTGCCCGTCGAGCTCGACCCCACCGAGTTCACCCTGGTGCGCTTCGACGCGGCACGCGTCCACGAGATCGCCGAGGACGTCGCGGCGCGCGTCGGTCTGGGCGACATCGCCATCCACATCACGGTGGAGGAGCGCTCTCCGCTCGGGTTCGTGCGCATCGAATCCCTGGACCCGTTGGCGCTGCACCTCGAGGGCGGCGCGATCGAGAACCCGAAGCGGCCCCGCGAGCTGAGCGAGGCAGCGTGCCGGGAATCGGTCGGGCGGCTCCTTCTGGAGGCCCGGGATCGGCTCGATCCCGAGTTCGGCGCGCCGCCCCTCGACGAGGACCTCCCAGCCGGGATCCGCGTGGCGTGGGACACCTACATCGTGGGCCGTCTGGTCCGGGCCGGAGGCAGGGATCAGCAGCAGCGCCGGCGCTACGCCTTCCGTGTCCGCCATGGCTTCGACGACCGCGCCGATGCGTCGTTCGATCGCCTCTGGAGCTCCGACGGGCTGACCTTCGCCGACCTCACCTGAGGTCGTGGGCTGACACCGCTCGGTGCAACTCGATCCGGGGCGCCGAACTCAGCAACGGTCCGACCGCCTCGGCCATCGCCACCATGTCCGGGGAGTCGAAGTGGGCGCGCTGCACGGTGGGGGAATCCCACTTCTGGATGATGGTGAACCGTCCGGGTTGCAGGGCGGACACGAGCAGGTCGATGTTGCGGCAGCCGTCGTCACCTCGGCTCAGCACCACGTAGCGCGACAGCAGCGCCGCTAAGGGTTCCGGCTCGGTTGTGTCGAAGACCATGGTGACGACGACCAGATCGGTCTCGTCATCGACAGAGGTGGATCTGTGCCCAGGCATGTGATCGAGCTCTTTTCCGCATCCGGAGGACCGAGGCTCATCGCCGATGCTGCGGATGCGCGTGAGGTTCACCCACTTGACGGGGTTCGTATCGTTATATCGTCCCGCCGCTCGCCGGCTCGGGATGGTCGCACTCACGAAAGGATGAGCCGTGGCGAAAGAGCGTGTGGAGCGCGACGAGGAGGATCTGGTCCGCCTCTACCTGACCGACATCGGCCAGTACCCGCTCCTGACCAAGGACGACGAGGTGCGCCTGGCCCAGGCCATCGAGACGGGCGCCGCCGCCGGCGGCGAGATCGAATCGGCCGGCGACTCCCTGAGCGCCCCCCGTCGCCGTGAGCTCCGGCGCCTCGTCCGCTCGGGTGAGGTGGCGGAACGGACCTTCGTGCAGTCGAACCTGCGCCTCGTGGTCTCCATCGCCAAGAAGTACCAGGCTTCCGGGCTGCCCCTCCTCGACCTCATCCAGGAGGGCAACCTCGGGTTGATGCACGCGGTCGAGAAGTTCGACTGGCGGAAGGGCTTCAAGTTCTCGACCTACGCCACGTGGTGGATCCGCCAGGCCATCACCCGGGGCATCGCCAACACCGGGCGCACGATCCGCCTGCCGGTGCATGCCGGGGACACCCTCGCCCGGCTCCAGAAGGCGAGGGCCCGGCTCGAGCTGAAGATGGGTCGTCCCGCGACGCTCGCCGAACTGTCGGCAGAGGTCGAGATGCCCGAGGAGAAGGTGACCGAGGCACTCCGGTTCGCCGCGGAGCCGCTCTCGCTCTCCGAGCCGCTCCGCGAGGACGGCGATGCCGAGCTGGGTGATGTCGTCGAGGACCGTGCCGCCGAGGCGCCGTTCGAGGTGGCGGCCACGGCGATGCTCCCCGAGGAGATCCTGCGGCTGTTGTCACCGCTCGACGAACGCGAGCGGGAGATCCTGAAGTTGCGCTTCGGTCTCGACCGCGGCGAACCGCGGACGCTCGAGGAGGTGGGCGAGCACTTCAACCTCACCCGGGAGCGCATCCGTCAGATCGAGGCTCGGGCCATGTCGAAGCTCCGCCACCCGTCGAGCGACACCGGCGCCCGGGACCTGCTCGCTGTCTGAATGACGCCCTCGTCGTGGCTCTCGGTGCACCGGCGCGGTCAAGCGGCGCAGGCTGGGCCCCGGAGCCCAAATCCTGGGCGCAGCGTTGACGGTCGACGGCGTCCCTCGTAGGTTCGGCTCCACATCTTCCCCCACATGCATTCGTCGCCTCGGAAGGGCTCGACGTGGTCGTTGCACTGTGGTCTGCAAAAGGAGGGGCGGGCGTCACCGTGTGCGCGGTGGGTGCCGGGCTCGCCACCGCGGACGCCGGCGTCGAGACGCTCCTGGTCGATGCCAGGGGAGACGTCCCTGCGGTTTGCGGGGTGGCCGAGCCGGCCCACGGAATCTGGGACTGGGCGGCCTCTGCCCCAACGTCACCGGCCGCCCTCGGGCGCATCGAGGTGCGACTGACCGACCACCTGTCGTTGCTCGGGTGCGGCGAGCGACCCACGACGAGCTGCGGTGAGCCGGTCCACCCCGGCGCAGCGGCGGGCGCGCTGGCGCAGCTGTTGCTGAGCGAACCGCGACAGGTCGTGGTCGACCTCGGGAGGCTGTCGGGCCACTCGGGCGCCGCCGAGCACGAGCTCGCCACGAAGCTCCGCGACGGTGGCGCCTCGATGCTGCTGGTGACCCGGGCCTGCTACCTCAGCCTTCGGCTGGTGACCCGGCTCGAGCTCCACCCCGACGGGATCGTGGTCGTCCGCGAAGCCGGACGGGCCCTCCAGGACGACGACCTGGCCGCAGTGATCGGCGCACCGGTCGTCGCATCCATCGACATCGAACCCGCCGTCTCGAGGTCGGTCGACGCCGGGCTGCTGCTGCAACGCCGTCCTCGACCGTTCCTGCGCTCGATCACCAAGGCGGTGGTGTGAGCACCGCCGGCGCCACCACCAGTGAGATCGTCGACCGGGTCAGCGATCGGCTCCGTCGTCACGGCGAGGCCAACGTCGACCTGCCCGCCCTGCTGGGCCGTCTCCTCGACGAGGAGGCTCCTCTCGTCGATGGCCAGGACCGCGCCCAGCTCGGCGACAGGGTGCTCGCATCGGTCCTGGGACTCGGGCCGTTGGATCGTCTGCTGGTCGACCCGACGGTCACCGATGTCATCGTGAACGCCGACGGCGCGGTGTGGGTCGAGCGCGACGGGCGGCTCCGCCCGACCGACGCCGTCATCGGGCTGGCGGCGCGGTGGGAGCTCGTCGAGCGCGCCCTCGCCCACAGCGGCGTCACGGTCGACCGCGCCCATCCGATCGCCGATGCCCGCCTGGCCGACGGCTCGCGTCTCGCGGTGGTCGTGCCCCCGGTCGCCGACGGCGGGCCGGTCCTCGCCATCCGTCGCTTCGTCGCGCTGGCTCACGGTCTCGCGTCCTTCGGCGATGCGGGCATCGAGGCGGCGCTCGAGGCCGTGGTGCGCTCCCGCGCCAACGTCGTGGTCTGCGGTCCGACCGGCTCCGGCAAGACGTCGCTGCTCAACGCGCTGTGCCGGCTGGTGGCCACGACCGAGCGGGTGATCATGATCGAGGACACCCCGGAGCTCGACGCACCCGGACACGTGGTGCGGCTCGGCACCCGCCGACCCAACAACGAGGGCACCGGCGAGGTCGCCATGCGTGATCTGGTCCGCACGGCGCTCCGACTCCGCCCGGACCGCATCGTTGTCGGAGAGGTGCGCGGTGCCGAGGCGCTGGACATGGTGTGGGCACTGTCGACCGGGCACACCGGCAGCTTCTCGACGATCCACGCCCGCTCGCCGGTCGATGCCCTGGCCCGACTGGAGACGTTCTGCCTGCTCGCCGATGCGTCGTTGCCCCACGCTGCGATCCGGTCACAGGTCCGACGGGCCGTCGACGTGGTCATCGCGGTCGGTCGAGGAGCCGACGGCCACCGCGAGGTCACGGCCATCCATGAGGTTGCATCGGAGCCGCAGCCGTGAGCGCCCTGCTCGCCGTCGGGATCGCGTCCATCGTCGCGGCATCGTTCACCATCGCCAGAGCCGGCGTGGGGACGGCGCGACGACGGCAGGCGGTCGATCACGCCATGCCGCGCCGACACCCCCGAGTGACGCGCCCGGCGTTCGGCCCCACGCGGCGACTGACCGGGCGACTGACCGACGTCCTGGCCGGGCATCAGCGCCGCGCCGAGCGGGACGACCTCGAGATCGCCGACCTCTCCGAGGGGTTGGCGGCGGCTCTGCGTCGGGGAGCCACCCTCCCCGAGGCCCTGACAGAGCTCGGCCTGGCCCGGTCCGAGCTCGATCCGACGTCGACGGACCCCCACCGTCGAATCCTCTCCCTCGGGGTGATCGTCGGTGGTCAGGTGGGCGGATCGGTGGCCGGCGTCTTCGACTCGGTCGCCGCATCCGTCCGAGATCAGTGTGACCAGCGGCGGGCAGCGCGGATCGCCACGGCGTCGGCTCGGACCTCGGCGTCGGTGATCACCGCGCTCCCCGTGATCGTCGTGTCACTCCTCAGCCTCGATGGCCGGTTCCGCCACTCGTCCTTCGCCACCCTGGCCGGGCTGTCGGCCATGGCGGGAGCGACGGTGCTCGAGGTGATCGGTTGGTCCTGGATGCGCCGTCTCCTGCGCAGCGTCGGATGATCCGGCCCGCATGGGCGTTGTCGCACGGGAGGCGCAGATGAGCTGGACGGCGGCGGGCGCCGGCGTCGTCGTCACCGTGGCGATCGGCGCCGCCCTGATCCGGGCCCGACCGCTCACCCTCGGTGTCGTCGTCGAGTCCGAACCCACCGGTGCCGGCGGCGGGTGGTGGGCGGGATCGCACCGTCTCCGGGAGGCGGCGAGGGTCGTCGCCGCTCTGGTGACGGGGCTCGCAGTGGTGACATCGCCGCTGGTCGTGTCGGCGGTGGCGGTCATCACCCTCGGGCTCGTCGTCGGTCGGCGACGCGCCGCGGCGCGTTCCGAGCACGAACGTTCCCAGCTCGACGCGATCGACGCCATGACCATGCTCGACGTCTGCTTGTCGGCCGGACTCGGACTTCGGGAGTCGGTCATCGAGCTGGACCGACTCGGCGCCGGGCCGGTGTGGCGGGTCCCCGCCGCCGCGCTCGGTCGCGGCGCTCCCTTCGAGGCGGCGATGACCCGACTGGGCGCCGCCGCACCGGCGCTGTCGAGGTCGGCCGACGCCATGGCCCGCGCCCACCGTGACGGTGCGTCGGTCCGCTCGATGGTCCGGGGCCACCGTGACGACCTGGTGGCCCGACGTCGCACCGAGCTGTCGGAGCGGAGCCAGCGACTGGGCGTGCTCGTTCTGTTGCCGCTCACCGTGTGCATCCTCCCCGCTCTCGTGCTCGCCGTCGTCGTGCCGATCGCCGCCGACAGCCTCACCGGCCTCAGCTTCCCCCTCTGAGCACCTCACACATCCGGAGCTTCAACATGACTGCACTCGTCCTCAACCTCGCGAGCGCGATGTCCCTCTTCATCTGTCAGGCGTCCGACCGCCTGTCGAACGGGCTCGGCGAGCGCGCGACGTCCGACCGTGGACAGAGCGTGACCGAGTACGCACTCCTCCTCATCGGCGTCGCCGCGATCGCCGCGCTCGTCCTCAAGTGGGTCGGCGGCACCGACATGATCGGCAAGCTGTTCAGCTCGGTGCTCGACAAGATCATCGGCGGCGTGGGGTGAGCCGGCCGCGACACGAGCGGGGGCAGAGCGCGGTCGAGTTGGCGCTCGTGCTCCCGCTCGTGATCGTGGTGAGCCTCGGGGTGATCGCTGTCGGGTCGGTGGTGCGGGACCGGGTCGCGCTCACCCACGCGACGCGGGAGGCGGCCCGTGCCGCAGTGGTGGACCCCTCGCCGGGGGCGGTCCGGGCGGCGGCAGATCGCTCCGGCGGTCTCGACCCCTCGCGCCTCACGGTGTCGGTGAGCACCACGGGTGCCGGCGACCGGCGTACGGCCACGGTCTCGCTCCGTTACCGCCCACCGGACTCGGTCCCGCTCATCGGGTGGCTGGTGTCGAGGGTGCAGCTCGATGAGCACTTGACCGTCGGTGTGGAGGTCCCACCGGGTCCCGGCTGAACCGTGCGGTCAGGGTGCCGCTCGGCGGTAGCGTCGGACCCGGTGCGCTTCACAGTCCAGGAACGCGACGACGGGGCGGTGATCGCGCTCGTCGTGTTCGGCGACGTCGATCTGGCCACGGTGCCCGACTTCCGTGCCTTCCTGTCCGACGTGTGCCGCGACGGCCGTCCGGTGATCGTCGACCTGGGCGGCTGCACGTTCCTCGATTCCGTCGGCGTCGGGCTCCTGCTCGGCGCCGCCCGACGGGCCGGCGCCGGGCTGACCGTCGTCGGTGCCGGGGGAGCGGTCCGGTCGCTGCTGTCGGTGACCGGTTTCGATCAGCTGGTCACCGTTCGCGACCTCGACGCCTGACGCCCCCGGGTGGGCTCAGGTGGGCTCAGGTGGCGTACTTGCCGAGCTCCTGGCGGGCGACCTGACGACGGTGGACCTCGTCGGGGCCATCGGCGAACCGGAGCGTGCGGAGTCCCGCCCACATCCGGGCCAGCGGGAAGTCGTCACAGACGCCACCGGCGCCGTGGGCCTGGATCGCCCGATCGACGACCCGCAGCGCCATGTTCGGCACGACCACCTTGATGGAGGAGATCTCGATCGCCGCACCCTTCGAGCCGACCGTGTCCATCAGCCATGCAGCCTTCATGGTGAGCAGGCGGGCCTGTTCGATCTCCATGCGGGAGTCTGCGATCCACTCGCGCACGACGCCCTGTTCCGACAGCGGCCTGCCGAAGGCGACCCGCTCGGTCACCCGCTTGCACATCAGCTCGAGGGAGCGTTCGGCCACGCCGATGCAGCGCATGCAATGGTGGATCCGTCCTGGTCCGAGCCGGGCCTGCGCGATCGCGAAGCCCATGCCCTCCCCGGCGATCACGTTGCTCGCCGGTACGCCCACGTCGTCGAAACGCAGCTCGCAGTGACCCTCGCGGTCCTGGTACCCGAACACCGGGAGCGAGCGGACGTTGGTGAGCCCGGGCGCGTCGGCGGGCACGAGGATCATCGACTGCTGGAGGTGCCGAGCGGCCGTCGGGTCGGTCTTGCCCATGACGATGTAGATCTCGCACCGCGCCGACGCCGCTCCGGAGATCCACCACTTGCGTCCGTTGAGGACGTAGTCGTCGCCCCGGCGCTCGATGCTGAGGGAGATGTTCGTGGCGTCCGAGGACGCCACATCGGGTTCGGTCATGGCGAACGCCGAGCGGATCTCCCCGTTCAGCAGGGGCACGAGCCACTGCTCCTTCTGTTCGTCGGTGCCGAAGAGGGTCAGCACCTCCATGTTGCCGGTATCGGGAGCGGCGCAGTTCATCGCCTCGGGCCCGAGGTGGCTCCTCCCGCTGATCTCGGCCAGGGGTGCGTAGTCGACGTTGCTCAGCGGGTCCGGCGTCCACGGCGTGGCGTGGGGCATGAAGAGGTTCCACAGGCCACGGTGGCGAGCTTCGGCCTTGAGCTCCTCGACCACCCGCGGATGACCGTGGACGTCGTCGAGTGCGGCCATCTCCTCCTCGTACCGCTCCTCCGCGGGGTACACGTGGGAGTCCATGAAGTCGAGGAGGCGCTCGCGGAGCTCGGCTCCCCGTGCGCTCGGTTCGAAGTCCATGCTGTGGCCTTTCTGGGTGTGCGGGAATCCCGCTGTCGTTCCGGTCGCTCGACCGCTGAAGGGGTCACCATCGGTCTCGTTCCCCGCCGTGTCGGGACCCTACCGGTCGGGTCGGTGGTGGGGCACCGCCGCGAACCCCCGGTCCCCTCGCCGGTGACACCGTCGGTGACGCCGTGCTTGACATCTCCGCACCCACAGTCCTTAGCTGTCGCCCGTGCCCAGGCCGCTCGTCATCGTCGAGTCCCCCGCGAAGGCGAGGACCATCGCGCGCTTCCTCGGCGATGACTACGTGGTGGAGTCCTCCATCGGCCACATTCGCGACCTGCCCTCCAACGCGGCAGCCGTGCCGGCGTCGCACAAGAAGGAGTCATGGGCCCGACTCGGCGTCGACGTCGACAACCACTTCAAACCGCTCTACGTGGTCTCGCCCGACAAGAAGGACCACGTCCGGCACCTGAAGGACGCGTTGAAGGGCGCCAGCGAGCTGTACCTCGCGACGGATGAGGATCGCGAGGGCGAGGCCATCGCCTGGCATCTGCTCGAGGTGCTGAACCCCAGCGTCCCGGTCAAGCGCATGGTGTTCCACGAGATCACCCCCGCGGCCATCCACCACGCCATCGAGAACCCCCGGGAGCTGGATCGTCGACTGGTCGACGCCCAGGAGGCCCGGCGGATCTTCGACCGCCTCTACGGCTACG
>Ga0315287_10002561_pt1 | contig 17273 bp, 12 predicted proteins | sample YL17G11_0_MG_FD_205037 | JGI IMG/M metagenome (GOLD analysis project Ga0315287, IMG submission 205037) | Sediment microbial communities from Yellowstone Lake, YNP, Wyoming, USA - YL17G11_0 | ecosystem: Environmental > Aquatic > Freshwater > Lake > Sediment | place: USA: Wyoming | collected...
CCTATCCTCCGCCCAGGCTGCTCAACTATAGCACGCCTCGCGGAATACACAAATCGTTAACGTGTGAACCCGAAGGGACTTGCGCCGATAATCGCACGTCCCCGGAGTAGACAACAATCATAGGAGAGAGCGATGAGTGCAACTTGGCTATCCCTGGCATTGTTGGGCCTGCTTGGTGCCCCGGTGGAAACACAGGCGACCGCGGAAACCCTGCTCTACGTCCGCACCAGTCCGCCGGGTGCGAAGCTGCTGCTGGACGGCAAACCGTTGGGCACCAGCGACGACCTGTTCGCTGTCGAACCAGGTGTCCGCCGGATCGTGATCGAGTTGGAAGGCCACGGCCCGCAGGCCAAGGAGTTGACCATCCGCGCCGGCGAGGTGACGCGGATCGAGCTGGAGTTGAAGAAAGTGGCCGGTGCAAACGCCGAACTCGAGAAGGAGTCCTGGTCGGTGCATGGCGACTTCCAATGCCGTCTGCAGGCGGAGCGCCGCAGTTGGGAGTGCTGGGAAATGCCGCGAATGACGCTCCATGTTCGCAATACCGGCGACGCATACGCCGCTCTCGACACCGTCTATCTTTATTTCGATTCGTGTCTGTGCCCGGTCGCGCAGATGCAGCCGCCCATGAAGATCCCGCCCGGCAAGCAGATCCAGGTGCCGATCGACTTGGGCAATCGGCTGGGCGGGAACCCGTCGACGGCCACCGGCCTGCACTCGGGCTACGTGGCACTCGGCAACAAGGGGTTCAATTTCCTCAATTCGAAAAAGATTACGGTCGAGATGCTCCCACCGGGCGCAACGAGTCCGGCGGAAGTGGAGCGGGCCTTGAACACCTATCAGGTGGACGGCGCGAAGGTGGCCGCCGGCTTTCTGCCCTACAAGCGGGAACTCCTCCAGGGCGAGCCGCTCTATATGACTCTGGTGGCCAAGAACCTCGGCGAGAAGAGCGTGCAGGTCTGCAACTTCGCCGATGCCCAATACGGAAAACACCCCCCCCAACAATTCTTCGACGGAAAGAGGTTCGACGAGGCCCAGCGGCCGACGATCACCGTCACGGCCACAGACTCCGAGGGCAATCCGGTGCCGCAGCTCAAGCCGCCCGACGGCCTGCACGCACCATGGGGAGGACCAGCCGGTGGACGGCCCATGAAGGTCGAGATCATGCCCGGCGACACAACTTCGCGGTCCTTGGCGCTGGCCGACGCCCTGGTGCTGGAGAAGCCGGGCAAGTACGACGTCACCTGCCGCCTAAGCGACCTCGACGGCAAAGGCGCCGCCGTCGAGACCCGCTTCAAGCTGATCATCCATCCTCCCACCGACGAATTCGTCGGGCCGCTGATGAAGGAGATCCAAGAGCGGCTGCGGCGCAATGAAGGCAAACCCACGGGCGACGTGCTGGCGACGCTCGTAAATGTTGACAACCCCCTGGTCCTGCCGGCGTTGGCCCCGCTGCTCCTGTCGGCGGACAGAGACGTGAGCCGGAACGCGCTTGGCGCGCTGGCCCGTTTCGCCCGGCTTCCCCCGGCCGATTTCGACGGCGCCGTGTTTTTCCGTCGGGATAAGACGGCCAGTTTCTATCTGGAGAAGACCGTGCTTGTGGACGAAGACTTCGCCTGTCTGAAGGACCTTCCCAAACTGCACCTCCTCAGTCTGCCTGGGGCCGCCACCGACGCCGGGCTGACACGGCTTCAGGGCCTCTCGGGCCTCGAGTATCTCCTCCTCGACCGCACCAAGATCACCGACGAGGGGTTGAAACAAGTGGCCCGATTCAAGCGGATTCGGTTCCTGCACCTGAGGGGCACGAACGTGACCGATGCCGGACTGGCGCACCTCAAAGAACTCACCGAGTTGCAGGGGCTGTATCTGGACGGCACTCGCGTTGCCGGCAGCGGATTGGTTCACCTCAAGGAGTTGAAGCATTTGTTCGACCTGCGCCTGGATAATACCCTATTGGACGACGCCGGGGCGGAGCACCTGGCGGCCCTCGGCAACCTCTCCGGGCTCTCGCTGAGGGGCACGAAAATCACCGACGCGGGACTCGAAAAGCTCCGGCGGGCATTGCCCAAGACCAAGGTTTCGCGGTGATGCAGGCCGCTAAGACGCGTCCGAGGGGAAGGGAAGTGGCCAGTCAAGTTATTGATGGTATGGCGTCTGCGGCGGCAATTCTTCCGTTCGCCCAGTAACCTTCTGATCCTTTTGCTTATGTAACTGACAGAGGGATCAAAGTCCACGGATGCACGAATAGAGGGGCTCGAGTAAGTTCATCTCGAATCCCCCTTTGCGTGTGGTACAATGGGGCGCGGTGAAATGCTTCCGCGCAACCTACGAGGACGGAGTGCGCGCGGCCACGCCTTTGCGGCGAAATCGTGGTTCAGGGGTTTGAACCTTTCTTGCCTGGCGTGCGGCGTGGTTCTGATTCGGCACGTGATCGAACAGTCGGAACTCAAGACCCGGGAGAAGCTCCTGGAGGTCGAGTACCGCTTGGCGGAGTTGACGGAAACCGTCAAAGCTGGTAAGCCTTCTTGAGAACCTTTTGTAACCGGCGACCGCGGGCATGGCGTCAATGAAGAACAGTCCCTCCGATCCAGGTGACTTTGCCGCCACCCGCTGGACGCTTGTCCTGGCGGCCGCCCGCGGCTCGCAGACTCCGCGCGCGGCCACGGCCATGGCCGAACTGTGCCGCATTTACTGGTATCCGTTGTACGCCTTCATCCGTCGCCGTGGCTACGCGGCCCCTGAGGCCGAGGATCTGACCCAAGAGTTCTTCACGCGGTTGCTGGAAAAGCACTTTCTGGCAGCCGTCGATCGCGAGAAGGGGCGGTTCCGCACATTTCTGTTGATGGCGGTAAAACGCTTTCTGGCCAATGAATACGACCGTGCCGAGGCCCAGAAACGAGGCGGCGGGCAGCGGATCGTGCCCTTGGAGGGCTTGGAGCCCGAAAACCGTTATCGCCTGGAGCCGGCCGATACACTGACGCCCGAGCGGCTCTTCGAGCAACAGTGGGCCCTGACGCTCTTGGACCAGGTGCTGGCCCGGCTCGAGGCCGAAATGACCGCCGGCAGCAAGGCCGCGCTGTTTGAAGCGATGAAAGGCCACTTGGCCGGCAGCCGGGACGAGACCTATGCCGCGACCGCCGCCCGACTGGGGATGACCGAAGGGGCGGTCAAAGTGGCCGTCCACCGGCTGCGCCGCCGCTACCGTGCGATTCTACAGGAAGAGATCGCCCACACGGTCGCCTGTCCCGAGGAGATCGAGGAAGAGATTCGTTACCTGTTTACCTGCTTGTAGAAAGTAGAACGGAATTCATTCCGTTGTTTCAAGGTGAAAGTGCGGAAAACGGAATAAATTCCGTTCTACGATTTTCAGTAACCTTTTCGCTCGATTCCTTATAGTAACGGGTAGACTGACCAACGGGTTGGAGCCGTACCATGAGCGAAGAGAACCGATGTCCCGAATGTGGCGCCCCGCGTCCTGCCCACGCCCCCAAAGGGCTGTGCCCCGGCTGCCTGTTGAAGCGGGGGCTTGAAACCGCCCCGCCGGCCTCGGAGGAGCCAGGCCAGGCAAGCGGCAGCTTCACTCCGCCGACGCCCGAGCAGTTGGCCGCTCAGTTCCCCGACCTGGAGATTCTGGAGTTCATCGGCCGGGGCGGGATGGGCATGGTCTACAAGGCCCGGCAAAAGCACCTCGATCGGCTCGTGGCGCTCAAGATCCTCTTGCCATCCATCGCCCAGGATGCGGCCTTCGCCGAACGCTTCGGCCGCGAGGCCCGGGCGATGGCCATGCTCAGCCATCCACACATCGTCACGGTCCACGACTTCGGGCAAACGAGGGGAGAGGGGAGAGAGGAGAGGGGAGAGGGATCGCTTCGGTCCCCTCTCCCGCCGGGAGAGGGTAAGGGTGAGGGCGGTCTCTATTACTTCGTCATGGAGTTCGTCGATGGCCTGACGTTGCGACAGCTTCTCGACGCCGGAAAGCTCGCCCCGCAAGAAGCCTTGGCCATTGTGCCGCAGATCTGCGAGGCGCTGCAATTCGCTCACGACAAGGGCGTGGTCCACCGCGACATCAAACCCGAAAACATCCTCATGGACCGCAGCGGGCAGGTGAAGATCGCCGATTTCGGCCTGGCGAAGCTGATGGGAAAAGAGTCTGTAGGGTGCGTGCAACGCACCGATGAAAACGTGCTTGCGGCAGACGATGGTGCGTTTCACGCACCCTACGAACCTCTGAGTCCCCAACTCACCGGCGCCGGCCAGGTGATGGGCACACCGCACTACATGGCCCCCGAGCAGTTCGAGCATCCGCAGGAGGTGGACCACCGCGCCGACATCTATTCGCTAGGCGTCGTCTTCTACCAGATGCTCACCGGCGAGTTGCCGATCGGCCGCTTCGCCCCGCCCTCGCGGAAGGTGCAGATCGACGTGCGGCTCGATGAGGTCGTATTGCGGGCGTTGGAAAAAGAGCCGGATCGGCGCTACCAGCAAGCGAGCCAGATAAGGACTGAAGTGGAAACGATTGTTCACACTGGCAACCATGGCCGGAACGTGCCTTCACCCGCAGGTACGAACCATTGGAATGCGGTTCGTCGATTAAGGGAAATCCTTTTCGGCACCACTGCCCTGTCGATTTGTTCCGGCGCTAGTCTGCTCGGCATTTTGATCATCCTGGGGGTAATTGGCAATTTTGGCCTTTACTGGCACATAAACAATGGTGCGATGTTCCTTTCGGGCACCATTCTTCTCACCGCCGGCCTGATCGGACTCACGTTTTGCATTCGCACGGTTCCCCGGAGCGGCGGCCCGTCGGAGAATGCATCGAGGAGTGCCGCATCGGGTGCCATTGGCTCTGTATCGGGTGCCACTGGCTCCGCCAGTGTTTCATCGGCAGATGATACCCAGCAGCCCGACACGTCTTTTCCAAGCACTGGCGGAGCCAGTGGCACACCGGCGTTCCCACGCCTCTCCCGCCTGGCGATCGCCGGGGCCGTCTGGGCGCCGTTCTTCTTGGGCGTGGTTCTTCTGGTCTTAGATGCCCACGTAGCAATCGGACCGCCAAGCCAGCAAGCAGGGCTGGCAGTCGGGCTAAAGCTGTTGGCATTTGCATTGTTGGCCGTAGGCCTTATGGCCCCATTCGGCACAACGATCCTCGGGCTGGTCTCCTTGTCGCAGATCCGCCATTCGGCCGGGCGTCTCTACGAGCTGGGGCTTGCGTTGTTCGACGCCTTGTTGTATCCACTGCTGATCCTCGACGGCCTGATCGGATGGCTCTGGTACGCGTTCTTCTCGTTCGTGGTGGAAATGGTGATGAAGGGGCAGGGCCCTGGTGATCCGCGTCCGGTGTCTAGCACGCAACTCATCATCGCTCTGACCCTTCTGACCTCGGCCGTCGTCGATTACTTCATCGTCCGCGCCGCGTGGCGGGCCGCATCGAGTGGCACTGGCTCTGCCAGTGCGCCGTCCGCAGCCGATACCGAGCGTCGCGACTCCCCCCGTCAAAGCACTGGCGAAGCCGGCGGCACACCGGCGTTTCCTCGCCTCTCCCGCCTGGCGATCGCCGGGGCCGTCTGGGCACCGTTCTTCTTGGGCGTGGTTCTTCTGCTCTTAAGGGGCCACGCAATCGTGCCAGGCAGCGGGTCGGTTCAAGGTGGCACGTTCTGGTTCACCATGATCCTCGTCCCGTTGATGGCCCTGGGACTCGCTGCCCCATTCGGCACAACGATCCTCGGGCTGGTCTCCTTGTCGCAGATCCGCCATTCGGCCGGGCGTCTCTACGGGCTGGGGCTTGCGTTGTTCGACGCCTTGTTGTATCCACTGCTGATCCTCAACGGCCTGATCGGATGGCTCTGGTACGCGTTCTTCTCGTTCGTAGTGGAAATGGTGATGAAGGGGCACGCCCCTGGTGACCCGCGTCCGGTGTCCAGCACGCAACTCGTCATCGCTCTGACCCTTCTGACCTCGGCCGTTGTCGATTACTTCATCGTCCGCGCCGCGTGGCGGGCCGCATCGAGTGGCACTGGCTCTGCCAGTGCGCCGTCCGCAGCCGATACCGAGCGTCGCGACTCCCCCCGTCAAAGCACTGCCGAAGCCGGCGGCACGCCGGCGTTTCCTTGCCTCTCCCGGCACGCATTGATTGGCGTCATCTGGACTGGGTTGTTTTGCATTCTCATCCTTATTGCAACGTTGGGCTGAGCCATGAACCTATTCATCTTGTTTTCGCAGTCGATCCCCCTGCCAATCGCGGCCGCACCAACGCTGACGGCTCGGCTAGGCGGGGTATTCTTGTTGATGCTTCCGATCTTGATTCCCATTCTGGCTGCTCCCGTGGGCGTGCCTATCCTCGGATACATCGCGCTGAACCGGATCCGGAATTCGGGCGGACAGCTTTACGGCATGGGGATGGCACTGTTCGATCTGCTGTTCTTTCCCTTGTTGGCGCTGGACGCCCTGATCGGCTGGTCTTGGTACGTTGCCGTTACCGGGCAACTCTACCCGACGACACTGAAGGACAATCCGTCTGCTGGCATCGCCCTGGTGTTGGCGCTGTTGACCTCGGCCGTCGTCGATTTCTTCATCGTCCGCGCCGCGTGGCGGGCCGCTTGCGGAACCGCGGACGGACAGGCGGCCTCAGCCGTCCCTTCGGCCGGCACGAATGGGAATCTTGGGATTTATTCGTTGAGAGCCAGCCTGCTGGGCGTGATAACAACGGTGGGGTTCATGGTTGCCGCGTTGATGTCCCGGGGCTCGACCGTTGACGACGTCCTTCTTCCGGCGATCGTGTTGCTATTCGGCTTCGAGTTGCCCGCGGCCATACTGGGGATCGCGGGCTGGAAGACTCGGCTGGGCAAGGCGGCAACGATGCTGTCGTGTGTTTTGATGCTCATAGGGGCGATAGGGGCGTTGGGTGTCGCGTCACGCTTGATGGCGGGGAGACTGCGAGCTGACTTTGGCGGGTTGCCGAGTTTCGTGCGCGTTGCACCGCAGTTGTCGCCGACGGTGCAACAGGAAGCTATCCGCCGCCACGGCATCGAAGCCCAACTCTCCCGGGCCGTGGTTGCCGAGTTGCACAAGCAGGACATCGCCGCGACCGTCCTTGATTGCCACCTCGACCGCAACGGCACCCGCGCGGAAGCGCGGATCACCGGCGCCCGATACGAGAAAGACGCCCGCGGGTTGACCCGAAGAACCCCCATCGGCGGCCAGCTCCTGATGGAAGCCGGCCCGGCCCGCCCGAACCGCTGGCAGGTTCGCGGCGAGGACTCGCTTAGGGATTTGCAGTTCGCCGTTGTGCTGGGGCTGGACGCGGCACGCCCGGTCATGGAGCAATTCCTCGCCGCCGTGCGCGCTGGCGACCTGGAGAAGATGAAGACGCTCTCGCTCGGGTCTGTCAACGGCTGGCTCGACCGGGAGCAGGCGCAGCGCCTCTTGGCGACTCGTTTGTCCGGCATCTATCTGCCGGCAATGACGGAAATGCTTGAAAACCTTCGCGGGAAGATCTTCGCCGGGCGGCTCGACTCGATCCGACTCGGGGACGGGGCCTCGCGCGACCAATGGGCAGCGACCTCGCTGCCCACGGGCGTCGGCGACGATCAACTGGTCGTCATCTTCTGCGACACGTCGGAGGGCTGGCGCTTCGTCCACTGGGAGATCATGGAGTGGACCGAGAAAACCCGCCCACCGCTAATGTCAATCGTCGATGATTTCGCGCAGCGCACGCAGCAGACCCTGGACAACGCCAAGGCAGTCGTATCAAGAGCAGCCGCGTCCAAACCGGCGGACGCCACGCAAGAGCCGAACGAGGGCGCCGGTGGGGAAGCGGCCGTGCGCGAGGTGGCGCTGCGGTTTCTGACTGCGGTGCGCGACAACGACCTGCCGACGATGAAGAGTCTGTCACTGGGGGCCTACGAGGGCTGGATGAGCGATCAACAGGCTGCCGCGTGGGCTCAACAACACGAACGCATACTGCCAGGGCTGCATGCGACGACCCTGGAAAAATCGCTGCGGGAGATGCGCGACGAGGGCTTTGTCAAGAACAAGAACCTCGCCGGGTTGACCGATATCCGAGAGACGGTCGTCCTGGGCGATTTCGCTGCCGTTGGCGTGCCCGGCCTGATGCCCGCCAAGAACCCCAAGTGCGCGATCGTCGTTTTCAAGAAGACGCCGCAGGGTTGGCGGTTTCTCTGGGCCGAAGATTACCGAGGCCCTTTGGGTGACGAACTCAAGCGCAACCTTCTGAAGTTCGAGCAGCTCCTGCGAGGCGTCAAACGCGAGCCCGCCGCCGCGGCCGCATTCAAATCGGCGGAACCCGTGCCGACTCCGGACGAGGCGGCCGACTCGCAGAAGGCCGCGCATTTGATCCATGAGTTGGCGGGCCAGGGCATGACGTTGCCGCCCATTACCCGCGTGATTGTCGAACGCTATCAAGCCGGACAACTGCACGGTGCGGAATTGAAGGCCGCGATTGTGGTCCTCGAAAAGGTCGTCGCGCCGATCCGCGAAGCAAACGAGCGAGACCGCAAGGCGGCCGAACGGGCAAAGAATGGGCCCGCCCGGCCGGGTTCGCCGCCGGCCCGGCTCGAGTTCCGCATCATGCCCAACCCCAGTGGGTCGTCGCACATGCCGCTCGTGCCGTTGGTCGGCGGAACCGCGGAGAGTTTTGCCAAGGGCGCCCTCCAGGAATTGGCCGAGAAGGGACCGGAGGCCGCGCGGCTGGTCGCGCCCGAGTTCGCCTGGATCGAACTGGCCGCTTCGATCGACCCGCCCGGGGCGCTGATCGGGAAACACAAGGACCAGAGATACATTCTGCTGTGCGCCGGCGAGCCCTACGCAATGCTCCCCAAGAGCGAGGACGCCGGGGCCTGGCGCATCGAAAAAGCGGAGGCCGTCAAGGACGAGAAGGGGCAATTCACGATCGCGATCCAGTTCGACACCTTGGGCGGCCAACGGCTGGGCGAGCTGACCAAAGCGAATCTGGGCAACACCATGGCGATCGTCGCCGACGGCCGCGTGGTGGCTGCGCCCAGAATCCAATCGACGATCACTCGCCAGGTACAGATCACCGGCCGTTTCACCGAGCAAGAGGCCCGGGATCTTGCCAAGGCGATCCAGAGCGGGGCGGCGTCGGGCGCGCCGCCGGTTCCGCCGCCGGGCAAGGAATCGACCGAGAAGGGACCGGAGGCTCGGCGTGCCGATCCCTTGAAGTCAACCCGCGCCGACCAGATGCGGACGATCGTCCTGGCGGGACTGGAATTCGCGATGGACCATCCCGAATGGCCCGAGAAGCTCGATGAACTGAAGCCCAGATACGTCGATGCCGACAAGATCGATCTCGGCCGGTTTGTTTACCACTCGCCCGGCCGCCAATCGCCGGCAAAGAACCCGCAAGAGGTGGCCGTGCTGTCGGAGAAGGAGCCGGCCTTTGCCGGCGGCCAACTCGTCGGCTTTGCCGACGGGTACGTCGCGTTCATCCGTGATCCCGAGCTACTGAGACGGCTTCTTCCGGTGGAGGCGGAGTCTCCGCAGCCGTCCAACGGGCAAGAAGAAGCGAAATAGTCAACCCATGAGTCAGCAAAAGGGGACTGTCCCCATTTGTACGAACCCGATGAAGGAGATCTAAACATGGCGGTATTGCCTTTGCAGGCCATTTTGTTCTGGATCGCGGTCGCCCTGGCGCCGCACGACACGTCGCAGATTCTCGTTACCGGGCCCGACGCAACGTGGGCGTGGACGAAGCAAGCGTCCGGCTGGAGCCTTTCCGCCGACCGATCCGTCTGGGCGGCGGAAGGAGACACCGTGACGACCTCCGTTATGGAAAGGGAGGAGAAGCAAGCGACGGACGTCGGGCAGTTCGTCCGGGGCGTCAAGGACCACGACTGGAACAAGTCGGCCAAACTGATCTTGGAGCCCAAGGCATCTCTGGCCAAGGAGGGAAAGACCTGCGTCTATACGCTCGGCGAAGGAACCGCCACGGCCAAGCAATATGCCATCCGGTTTCGATCGAAGTGACCGGCGGCTGAGGCGGTAAGCCAACGACCGAGTGGCCGTGCCGGACGCGCGATTTCCGACAATCTATTGAACCGATCGGCTATCCCGAGCGGCCTTTAGACAGTCAGATGAACCGACGAGAACGAGCCACCGACGAGTTGCTGGTGCTCCGCTGCCAAGAGGGCGATGCGGGCGCGTTTGACGAATTGATCGGCCGATGGCAAGAACGGCTCTGGCGCCACGCCTGGCGACTGACCGGCAGTCAAGACGCCGCCTGGGACGCGATTCAGGAGGCATGGATCACCGTCGGCCGAGACATCCGCGGGCTGAAAGACGCCGCCGCCTTCCCTGCTTGGGCTTATCGTATCACCAGCAACAGGTGCCACGACCGGCTTCGCCGGGACTGCCGCCGGCGCCGGGCCGAAGAGGCGTACGCCGAACAAGCCGATCGCGTCGAGAACGAGTCTCGCGACGCCCATCCGCGCTCGGCCGGCCTCGAAGAGGCCCTGTCGCGATTGCCGGGTCGCGACCGGGCGATCCTCTCGTTGCGCTATGAAGAAGAGTTCGCGGTGGCCGAGATCGCCGAGATTCTGCATGTACCGCCGGGCACCGTGAAGTCCCGGCTTCACTACGCCAGAGAGCGCCTTCGTCATTACCTGGAGGAACCTAGCGATGAGTAACCCTGACGACTTGACACAAGCCCTCGCCCAAAACGGTGCTTACAATCCCGAGAAGGCGAAAGAACTGCGAACGAAGATGGTCGGCGCCTTCGAGGCCAAGGTGCGCAAAGCGGAGCGGTATCTTTGGGTCTACATGTGCCTCTGCTGCTGGCTGTTCGTGTTCGCCATGTTCCATTTCATGCAGAGTTCGAGCACCAAGGCGTTGCTCTTCTATGGGATTTTGATGCTCGTCTTTTTCGAGACGACTATCCTCATGAAGCTGTGGTACTGGATCGTGAACAACAAGATCGGTGTGCTCAAGGCGATCAAGCAGCTTGAGTTGGGCGGGGCGGCGGCCGCCGACGCCGGGTCCGAAAAAGGCAAAGCCCTGCACGGCCCGCTTGCAGGGCTCTCGCGCCGTGAGCGCGCCGTTTGGTGGGTCGTGCTCATCGCCGGCATTGCCCTCGTCGGCGCCGTGAAGGGCGCCGAGTTCAGTGGCGCCGTCGATCCCTGGGATCTGGCTGCAAGCGGGGCCTCGACGAGCAAAGGGTGCATCACGCTGGCCGCCGACGGCAGCGGCTCGGCGGCAACCGAGATGTCTTTCGTTTCCGGGGGCGCCGGGGCCTGCCGAGGGTTCAACTTCTACAGCCCCGAGTCGACGACGATTCGCTTCACCGACGGCCGCGGCCGGGAGATGCCCTTCACGACTTCCCCTTCCCCGCAGAACGGACACGTCTGCTACGACGTCCGCCTACCCCGGCCCGTCATGCCGGGCCGTCGCTTCAGCTACACCCAGTTCAGCGACTGCCCGAATTCGGCAACCGAGCAGGGCGGTGTCTGGACCTACTCGAGCGACATCAGCTATGCCTACGATACGAACGATTTCTCCCAAACCGTGGTCCTGCCCGAAGGGGCCGAAATCGTCTCCGCCAACCCGTGGCCGGTCTCCACGTTCACTCTGCAAGGCAAGCCGTCCGTCCGTTTCGAGGCCACCCGTGGCTGCAACGATCCTTTCAAATACACCGTCCAGTACCGGCTGGCCAAGAAGCGTCCGGCGAAGAGCGATTCTTCCGGGAAACCAACCAATTAGCTTATGGAATTCGCCTTGTCTCTTTCCATTTCCTTAGGTCACACAAGTAGCTGTTCCGGAGAAGGTTTGCTCGAAATCGGGATTCTTTTGGCGGATTCGGGAGCAAAACCGCTCGCTGTGCGTCTTATAAGTACGGGTGACTTGATTACTTTCCGTGGAAAAAACCGACGCACAACTAGCTCGTGAGGCCGGCCAGGGGGACTCCGACGCCTTCGGAGTCCTCGTGGAGCGTCATTGCGCCGCGTTGATCGGCTACGGGGTGGTTCTCTTGGGGGCCCGAGAGGATGCAGAAGACCTGGCACAAGAGACCTTTTTGCGGGCCTGGCAGGAAGCTCCGTCGTTGCGGAATCCGGCGGCGATCGGCGCTTGGCTGCACAGGATTGCCCACAACCTGGCAGTCAGCCGCGGCCGCAGACTACGGCCGGCGCCGCTGATCGGCGATCCGCCCGGTCGAGAGCCGTCCGGCGGCGACGAGGAACGCCGGGCGGCCGTGCTGGCCGCGATCGGTAAACTAAGCGAGCCCCACCGGGAAGTCGTCGAGAGAAAACATTTCGGCGGCTACACGCAGGAGCAGATTGCAGGCCAACTGGGCGTCCCGGCCGGTACTGTCCGCAGCCGGTTGGCGCGAGCGTATGGGGAATTGCGGGCGATGCTGGCAAAAGAGTTCTTGACATGACCGATGACCAAAACCAAGACCGAGAAATCGAGGCCCTGCTAGATGAGGCCGCCCGTTGGTGCCAACCGCGGCATCCGGGCTGGAATACGCTGGCCCAGCGACTGGGCCCGCAACAAGCCGGCCGCCGACCTATGGCGGACCGCCGGAGAACCGTTGTTTGGGCGGCGACCCTTGCTGCCACGGCCGCGTGTCTGGCACTGGCCGTGACATTGTTCTTTCGCCGTGGCAACCGGCCGATAGAGCCGGCCCGGCGACAAGTCGAACCGTCCATTGCAGCTAAGCAAAACGAATCCCCTGAAGCGGCCGTCACAGCCGCGGCCGCCCGCCCGGCAGTGCAATTGGCCGCCGGCTGGCGGATCGAGCCGACCGGCGATGCCGAGTATCGGATCGAAAAGAGCGACCGCATCCGGCTTGCACGCGGCGAGTTGCTGGTGGAATCCATCCCCTTGGCTAAGGGCGTCCAAGCCCGGCCCGCACTCAGCGTCGAAACCCCGGCCGGCACGGCTACGGCCGCCGGCACGCGGTTCTTCATCGGAACCCATGTATCGAAGTCTATTAACCCCCTGCAGTCCAAAGGAGAAGTCATGACTCGCCTCACTCGCGTTTTGGTGCTTTCCGGCCTGGTGACCTTGGTCAACGCCCACGGCAGCGTCACCGGCCAGTCCAACCAGTTGCTGGCCGCGGAGCCCGAAAAGGCCCCGGTCGGCCACGCCATCACGGCCACCAGCGACTTCGCCCTGGACCTCTACGGCCGGCTGGCCAAGGAGAACCCAGGCAAGAACCTGTTCTTCTCGCCCTATTCGATGTCCAGCGCGTTGGCGATGACGGCCGAGGGCGCCCGGGGCGAGACGGCCGCCGAGATGGGCAAGGTCTTGCGCTTCCCCGAGGCCGCCCGGCATGTCGGAGACGACGCGCAACTGATTCCCTGGAATGTGGAACTGATCCATACGGGGATGGCCGCGCTAAACCAACGGCTCAATGCGGCCGTGCCGAAGGATTTGCGTGAGAAGATCGACCACCTGCGCAAGCAACTCAAAGCCACTAATGAGCGGGCGGCGGAACTGAAGAAGAATGAAAAATGGAGCGAATACCAAGGCGTGGCAGAGTCGTCCCATAAGATCGCCGCCGAATTGAACAAGCTGCTCACGCAGGTCGATCGGTACGAGTTGCGCGTGGCCAACGCCCTGTGGGGCGAGAAGACCTATCCCTTCCGGCAGTCTTACATCGACACGATCAACAAGTACTATCAGACCGGCGGCGTCTTCCCGGTGGATTTCATCGGAAACCCGGAAGGCAATCGAAAACGCATCAACGCCTGGGTGGAAGAGCAGACCCAGGACCGGATCAAGGACCTGATCCCGCGGGGCGCGATCGACACACTGACACGGTTGGTCCTGACCAATGCGATCTACTTCAAGGGCCAGTGGGCGGAGGTCTTTTCCGAGCGCGAAACGAAGCCGGACGACTTCACGCTGGCCGACGGGACCAAGCTGCGCGTGCCGATGATGCACCGTGCCAAGATGGGCCTGGCAAGCTATGCCGCGATCAACGCTGACGGGACGTTCTTCGAGACCCCCAACGAGTATTCCCCGGGCAAAACCGACGAGAAGAAGTTGTACCCGGACGAGCGCGGCTTCCTGATGCTCGAATTGCCCTACAAGGGCGAGGAGTTGTCGATGGTCCTGATCGTTCCCCGGGCCGCCGATGGGTTGGCTTCGCTGGAGAAGATGCTGACCGCGCAGAACCTCCACGGCTGGATCGGAAAGCTCCAGAAGCGAAACGTCAACGTCTTCGTGCCCAAGTTTAAACTGGAGACCGAGTACCTGATGAACGAGACGCTCAAGGCGATGGGAATGGTCCGGGCGTTCAAGCTTCCGGGGCTCGACGGGGCGCAGTTCGACGGGATGTGCGCGAGTTCGGACCCCGGGTATACGCTGTACATTTCCAAGGTTCTCCACAAGGCCTTCGTGGAAGTCAACGAGAAGGGCACGGAGGCAGCCGCGGCCACGGCCGTGGTGATGACGGCGGCCGAGGCACCGGCCGTAAAGTCCGTACCCTTCACGCCGACCTTCCGGGGCGACAAACCTTTGGTCTTCCTGATCCGCGACCGGCAGACGGGCTGCATCCTCTTCCTGGGCCGGATGATCAGTCCGCAGGGGTGAACCGTACCCGGCATTGATGCGGTTACCTTGGCTCGATAAGCGGCATCCTTGTTACATACATGTTACACGGCAAGCGGTTGCGTTCGGCTATAATGACCGCGGGGCTGAAACACTGAAACAAGGAGCAAGTCGATGAAAACCACGTGCGTTTTTTGCGGGCTTTTGGCACTAAGCGTTGTCCTGAGCGGCCAGCGCGCCCGGGCCCAGCCGACCATTCCCCAGGAGCGATGGCCGGCCGGCCTGCCCGCGGAAGTCCGGGCGAAGTTGACGGGACTCTATTCGCGCGAGGCGGCGCAACGGGCCGCGGCCGCGGGGCGTCTGACGGCCGACGCCGGGGGGACCGCCCAGATCGCGGTGCTGGCCGCAATGCTCGGCGACCACACGCCGCTTTACGACGAAAAGGAGCTGGTGTGGCAGAGCATGATCTCCTCCCACGCCTCGCCGTTCTCCCATCCGAACACGCCCGGCGAGGTTGCGGCGCGGACCTTGGCGTTTTTGAGCCATAAAACGGAAAAGCCGGTCGTGGAGGCGGTGTTGCCGCTGCTGGACGATAAGGACCATCACGCGCGAGCCAACGCATTGCGGGTGCTGGGCGAGATGCGTTCGCTTCAGGATCCCGCCGTGCTCAAGCCGCTCCTTCGGACGCTTCACGACCCGGAGTCCATCGTGCGGGAGAATACGGTGATTGCGCTGGGAACACTCTCCAAGCTGCCGCGGCAAGAGGCGGTCCCGCCGCTGTTGGACATGCTGGCCCGCGCCGATAAGCAATCGAAGCTCCGGCGGCGAATCGTCTCCACGCTGGGGAGCATCGGCGACCGGCGGGCCTTCGACCCGTTGCGGGCCGGGCTGGCCGACGACGATGCGGCAATGCGGATGTGTTGCGCCGGGGCGCTGGCGTCGCTTGGCGACCAGCGGGCGCTCGCCCCGCTGGTGGCGATGCTCGACGATGCAGACGGGCCGGTCCGTGAAGTGACCGCCGGGGCGCTGGGCCACTTGGGCAACCGCGGGGCGGTCAAGCCGTTGCTTGCCTCGCTCCAGGACGGCTATGTCAACGTCCGCGCCCGCGCTGCGCAGTCGCTGGGCGAGTTGGGCGATCCAAGCGCGGTTCCGCCGCTGATCCGCGCCCTGAAGGACGAGAACGAATACGTCCGCTGGCACGCGGCCGTCGGTCTGGGGATGCTCAAGGACGGACGCGCGCGGGAGGCGTTGACCGAAGCGCTCAAAGACCCGTCGGAGATCGTGCGGCTTCGCGCCCGCGACGCGCTGAAAGAGATCGATCGTGCCGCGCGGATGAGGTTGAGCTGACAGGAGCCCGTAAACGAATCGGCAGGGATAGCGCCGAAGCGCCTCTTTTGCCGGATATTTCCTTTTCCGTGAACCCCATGGGTCGCGTCGGGTATTATATTACGGTTGCACCTCCCGGCGACAAACCACAAAGCGGCGCCTTGGAAACCGATGCCAGAAGCCCGGGCGACGGAGAACTGCTGCGACGCCTGCGGCTGCGCGATCCGGCGGCCCTGGCGGAATTGGCCGAGCGGTACGGGGCGGCGCTGGTGCGGGCGGCCTGCCTGCACCTCGGCAACGGGTACGCGGCCGAGGACCTGGCCCAGGAGACGCTGCTGGCGGCCTGGGACGGCGCGGGGCGAGTCGCCCAGGGGAGCAACCTCCGGCCTTGGTTAATGGGAATCCTATTGAACCAATGCCGCAAGTACCGACGGTCGTGGTGGCGGCGGTTGCGGCGGCAGTGGACGGCGGCCCAGCGGCGAACGGCCCGAGCGGCCGACGCCCCGAGCGAGGAGGAATTGGAATCGTTGCGCGACGCGCTCGCCAGGCTCGACGAAAAGCTCCGGTCCGTGGTCATCCTGCGGTTTCTGGAAGGCTTCAGCGTCGTGCAGACGGCCGAAGCGCTCCGGATCCCCGAGGGCACGGTCAAGAGCCGCACCCACGCGGCTCTGCGGGAATTGAGGTGTCTTTTGAGGCGCAACCATGATCCCTGACGAGAGATTCGAGGAACAATTGCGGCAGGACCTGGCCCGGCTGGCCTCGCGGGCCGGCCGTGGCCCGGCGCCGGCCGGGATGCTGGCTCGTTTGCGGCGGCGGACTGTCCGGCGCCGTCTGCTGGCGGGGTCCGCCGGTGCGACGTTTGCGGCGGCCGGCGTGCTCCTGCTGCTGCTTGCTCCGGAAGTGGAACGGCCAACGCCGGCGCCCGGGCCGGGCAATCCGGCCGCCGTCGCCCGGGCGAAACCGGAGGTTCCGACCGACCCGTTGGTGGAGATGGCCCGGCTGGAAGCTGAAATCCAGTCGCGCTGGATCGTGGTGCGCCGCATGCAACGCGCCGCGGCCTTCGATCGGCGGATGGAGCAACTGCGAGAAGAAAGCTGCCGCCTCCCGGCCGGATACCAGATTGCCCGGGACATCGATGAGGTTGTGGTGCTGGTCGTCAATCACGGCGACTCTCTCCGCGACGCCGGCCGGCGGGAAGAGGCCATCATCGTTTACGAAGACGTGGTCCGTCTGTTCCCCAACAACCGCTACGCGGCCGACGCCCGCAAGCGGCTCGACGAAATGAAACAACCCAATTGCAAAGGAGATGGTATGAATTGAGTTTTGCGGGCGGTGAGCTCCGGGGAGGTACACTTTCCTCGGAGTAGACAGGTCACAGGCTGGATCGTTCTGCTGAGGCATTGCGACCTCGTAAAGGAGATTGG
>Ga0315287_10002562_pt1 | contig 17271 bp, 13 predicted proteins | sample YL17G11_0_MG_FD_205037 | JGI IMG/M metagenome (GOLD analysis project Ga0315287, IMG submission 205037) | Sediment microbial communities from Yellowstone Lake, YNP, Wyoming, USA - YL17G11_0 | ecosystem: Environmental > Aquatic > Freshwater > Lake > Sediment | place: USA: Wyoming | collected...
GCTCAGCGCCATTGAGGTCAATGAGGCCTTCGACAAACCGGGGGCGCAATTCAACGCGTTCACGAGTGAAGAGAATACCGTTTTTTATGCCGCTATGCTTCCGGAGTATCTGGCTGAGGTGACGGGGCTTTGGATTGAGTTGATGAGGCCTGCCCTGCGGGACGAGGATTTCAACATTGAAAAGAACGTCATAAAAGAAGAAATAGCGATGTACAAGGACCTGCCGAGCTTCGAGGTAATGGAGCGGTGCAGGAGTCTGCATTTCGACGGGCATCCGTGCGGCAACAGCGTTCTGGGCAGCGATGAAAGCATAGACAGTCTGACGGCCAACCAGATGCGTGATTACTTCGGCAGGCGGTATGCCCCCAACAATATGGTCGCGGCCTGTGCGGGTAATTTCGATTGGGACGAATTCTGCTCAATTGTCGAAGGGCCGTGCGGCGGGTGGGAGCAGAGCTCCGCCGGCAGGAGGCTTGAGAGCTGCGCGGGCAGCAAGAAAAAGGGGCGATTCGAGAAACCGAATCTGGCTCGCGAGCACATAAGCCTGATGAGCGCGGCAGTGCCGGCTCAGGATGACCGCAGATTCGCCGCATCGCTTCTGGCCTCTATTATTGGCGATGACGTGGGGTCGAGATTCTTCTGGGAGCTGGTTGACAAGGCGCTGGCTGAGGCGGCGGCAATGCAGTTTGCCCCGATGGACGGCACAGGGGCGTTTTGCAGCTATATTCGCTGCGGTAGCGAGAATGTCACGCAGGTGCTTGATATAGTCAGGAGGATTTTCGACAGTCTGCGAGAAAGCGGCGTGACCGAAGATGAATTGACAAAGGCCAAGAATAAGATTTTAAGCGCCCTGGTTCTAAAGAACGAGCTGCCAATGGGTCGGCTGGTTGACTTGGGTTTCAACTGGACGTATCTGGGGCGGTACCGCACAATAGAAGATGATATCGAGGCGGTTAAGGCCGTTACCGTCGATGAAGTTCACTCGCTTATAACGCAGTTTAATCCGGGCGATTTTACTCAGTTTTCCGTAGCACCGGCGCGGTAGGGCAAAGAGCAGAACTGGAGGGCGGACCAAGGGACAATCAAATGGAAAGGGGTGAACAATATGGGTGCTCACAAGACAGCAGGACTCTATGAAAAGGGCACGGTGGCGGGTGTGCAACTCAATCGTCGCAGTTTTCTCAGGAAGGCCGGCCTTGCGACGGCGTCCCTGTCTATATTGCCGGGCTGTGCGGCGGTGGGCCGAACGGCAAAATCGGCAGTGAGACGCCCGAACGTGATTCTGGTCATAACGGACGACCAGGGTTACGGCGATCTGGGCTGTCACGGCAATACAGTGATTGTGACTCCCAATATAGACAGGCTGCACGGGCAGAGCCTGCGCCTGACGGATTTTCACGTTGATCCCACCTGTTCGCCGACTCGTTCGGCGCTGATGACGGGACGTTATTCTTCGCGGACGGGCGTATGGCATACGATTATGGGCAGGTCGCTTCTTGGCCGTGATGAGGTGACGATGGCCGATGTCTTCTCGGCGAGCGGCTATCGGACCGCGATCTTCGGCAAATGGCACTTAGGGGACAACTATCCGTATCGGCCGCAGGACCGGGGCTTTGAAGAGGTCCTGATTCATGGCGGGGGCGGGGTTGGGCAGGGGCCCGATTACTGGGGCAACGATTACTTCGACGACGTGTACTTCCACAACGGCAAGGAAGAGAAGTTCGAAAGGTACTGCACGGACGTATGGTTCGATGGGGCGTTGAAATTCATCGAGGCCAACAAGGATCGGCCCTTCTTCTGCTACGTTCCCACGAACGCTCCGCACGGGCCGTATAACGTGGCGGATAAATACAGCAAGCCGTACAGGGACAAAGGAGTCCCTGTCAATCAGGCCAACTTCTACGGGATGATTACGAACATCGACGAGAATATGGGGCGGCTGACGCAGCGGCTCAAAGAGCTAAATCTGGAAGACAACACGATTCTCATCTTTATGACCGACAACGGGACGTCGGGGGATTATGATGGTGGGATGCGAGGGAAAAAAGGCTCGGCATACGAGGGCGGGCACCGCGTGCCGTTTTTCATCCGCTGGCCCGCCGGCGGACTGAGGGGGGGAAGGGACATTGAGACGCTTAGCGTGCATATCGACGTGCTGCCGACGCTGATAGACCTGTGCGGCCTGAAACGGCCTCGCGTCGTGACGTTCGATGGCGCCAGTATTGCGCCTCTGTTGAAGGGCCAGGCCGGCCGGTGGGCGGACCGCACGCTATTGGTGCACTCGCAGCGGATCGAGCATCCTGAAAAGTGGCGTCAGAGCGCGGTTATGACGCAGCGGTGGCGGCTGATAGACGGCAAAGAGCTTTATGACATCAAGGCGGACCCGGCCCAGAAGAATAACGTCGCCGATGCAAACCCCGAGGTCGTGGAGAAGCTGCGCGATGCATACGAAGACTGGTGGGCGGATCTTTCGAGGGGCTTTGACGGGTATTGCGAGATAGTTATCGGCTCGGATAAGCAGAATCCCACCCGGCTGATGTCGCACGACTGGCACGGCCCGAATCCGGCGTGGAGCCAGCAGGCAGTACGCGAGGGAGTCAAGTCGAACGGTTTCTGGGCGATTGAAGTCGAGCGCGGCGGCGAATATGAATTGGCCCTGCGGCGCTGGCCAATCGAGGTTGATAAGCCCATAAATGCCGCTATTGAGGGCGGCAGGGCGATCAGCGCGACCGGAGCCAGGCTTAAAATCGCGGATGTGGACGAGACTGAGCCGGTTGCCGCTGATGCGATCGACGTGCGGTTTCGAGTGAGGCTCAAAGCGGGTAAGACCCGGCTGCAGACGTGGTTTACCGATGATGACGGCGAATCACGCGGGGCGTATTACGTCTATGTGAAGCGCTTATAGGCAGGCAACCAGCTTGGCGACAGGCCGATTCTCCTTGACTAACATAGTCGGTTTTGTTAGACTAAAGAGGTGGAAAAAAGGGCTCTTCCGAATAATGGACAGGTGTTCTTCGCGACTCAGAAGATCGAGAAAAATCGTTCGGGGCCCCAGAGGTCCAAATTACCCCCCTGGTTGCCCTAATTTGGCCCTCTGCCCAACCGATTTTTCTCTCCAGACGACTACAAGGCTCTGGCCTGCAACGGCCACCTACTCGTTAACCGGATGAAGCGAAAAAAGGAGAATGTGGTGATGGGTAAAGCCGGCCGCAAAAAAAAGCGTGATGGTGATGTGCTTCGTGCAGAGGACATAGTGCCTCCATACGGCGAAGATGCCGGCCGTAATGGAAGCCCGCAGAAGGCCAAAACCGGCGGGAATGAAGCGTTGCCATCTCAAAAGAAGGGCAAACAGGTTTCAACGGGAAAATCACCGGTTGCAGGTAGGGCCCCGGCCAGGGGCAGAGGGGTCGGAACGCAAGACGAGGCCCGTCTGGGCAGCGAAATACCGACATTCGACTTAGGCGAACGGATTCTGGCCGAGCAGCGAAAAGTCGCCGCCGTAAAGAGGAAAGGGCCTGGAATGAGAGGGACTGCTCCGACTGTGATTCCACAGGCACAGCCGGCAAGCGATACGGATGGACGGGCAGGGGCGGAATTATCTGAACGGGACCGAATCATTGCGGAGATTGTGGCGAGGGATATTGACAGACTGTGTCGAGGGGATGCGGCGGGCGTTTAGGAAGGTGGTGCATCACTCGGAGGGAATGCGGCACGCGGGGTTCTTGTGAAAAAGGGCCAATTTGCGGCGTATCTTCTTGCAATGTGTCTCGGCGGTATGTAGATTATTGGCAGATTGCTCGGAGAGGTGGCCGAGCGGCTTAAGGCAACGGTTTGCTAAACCGTCGTAGGGGTTTAAACCCTTACCCCGGGTTCGAATCCCGGCCTCTCCGTTTCATTGCGCAAATCAGCGCAAATGAGAGAAAACCAAAAACTACAAGAATCACTACAAGAGAAGTCTTGGACGATGCTGGAGTGGGGGCTTATAGCGGCGAGAACCGCGTATACAAAACGTGTGAGTGGTCTTGGGGACCAAAAACAAAGCAAAAGATGCTTCGGAAGAACTCGTACGGATAGAGGGGATTAGCGGAGGTCCGTGAGTTCTGGCTCGACCACTGATCTGCCCCCTTTTGTTGGCCAATGTCTATGAGAGGGTTCCACATTCCTGTACTCCAGCGAGCACTGGCGTATGCGGCCTGATGCAGCCGGCCTGGCGACACAGTCCAGCGAAACCCGCCGGTGTCATATATCCTACGACTATCCAGAGCCAGTGTCCTTTGTACTGTGCCTACCAGTCTCCCGTATAGGTGAGGACCTTGTTGCGCTTTCTTGCCAAGTCCCAGCCATCAAGCGTGAGAGTGATCCCATTCAATCTATTCACGTGTTGGCGGCGTTTTATCGTTGTTAGCCTTCGACTATCCTTTCAAAACTGTCGCGGCTTAGATCCTGCCGTGATCCCTTCATCGAGATCGGCGAGGAGTTGGCGGGCCTTGGCTGCTGCGGGCGTCGTTGGGTATTCATCTGCTGCCTGCTTGAGGAACTTGCGAACCCTCACACTCTTTTGGGGGTACTTCTCTGCCACCTCCGCCCATGAGACATCCCTTCTCTTAAGCCTTTCTCTCGTCAACACAAGAGCCACATCCATGTGCATTTGTGCAGTGGCAAGGATACGCTGGGCCTGGGCTATCTGACCGGGCATAGGGTTCGGCTCCTGGGTCGGGCAGGTGATAGGCGGGGTCTTCGGCGGGGCGTATTCGAGTGCGACCAGGCCCTGTTCGAACCATACGGCATCAGGCGGGCTATGCCCCCATCGCGGCACCACTATATACTCTACTCTCTCGAAACCATCCAGAACGAGGGCGTTATAATGGACTTTGTCTTCCAGGGCAGAGTATACTCGGTCACGTCCGCCCCTCATCAGGACCAGACTTTTGGTCTTCTTGATCTCATCGAGATCGCCCTTCCATGTCGGCGGATACGCATTCAGCGTCGGCTCCCACTGTCCGTTCTCGGCCTTATGCGCCACGTAGAACGCCCCTCCCATCAAGAAATAACCGCCGCTGAAGACATCAGGGAAGGCACGAAGCAGAAGTGCCGCCACGCCCCCACCCGCAGAGAAGCCCGAGACGTACAGGCGTGCCTCATCCACGGTGTAGAGCCTTTTCATATTGTACACGGCGTCGAGCGGCATGCGCGTGCGCGCATGGGCAAAGGCAGCAGCGGGGCTCTTCGGATACGCCGAGATGCAGATGAGCTTGTGCCTGGTGAAGACCTCCTGCCATGCCGGCGGCACGGGTGCCACGCCCGTCCAGACAAACAGGCCATGCGGCACGTCCGGCTTGTAACTGGCGGGGACGAAGACCTCGAACGACTCTCGGGACACGTCGTACTCTACGGAGCCAGGTGGGGCTACCTCCGGGCCATTGGCATCTATTCGGGCGAGCAGGACGTCCGGCTTGCTCAACGGGCTCTGCTCGGTGAATGTCAATCGCAAGGGCCGCGTGGCCAGAGGCGCTATCACCGCCTGCCGGCCACCTGGGCTCCTCGCTGCGATTCCCAGGACCAAGGCCACGATTATCTCCGTCATCATCTGTTGCCTCCAGGACTATCCACACCAAGATTCATGTTGTGATTCATGTATAACATGCAATGATACTCTATGCAATCTAATACAAGCGTACGAGAAGCCATGATAGGTTTCCTAAACCATCGTAGGGGTTTAAACCCTTACCCCGGGTTCGAATCCCGGCCTCTCCGTTTTATTGTGCATACCGATGACATGCAGTGTCAACAAGGGATAGAAGTAAGAACTAAAAAGGGGGTTATGATCTTACTTGTAGTTGGCACAGGAGGTAAAAGACTGCAAGCGAATTATTTTCTTTACGGTGTGGACTTCATTTCTATATAGGGGTCTGATTGTAGGGTGAAATTCTACGAAGGACGAAATACCTGCTCATCTCGTCTATCTGAATCGGGGGATAAGGGTATCTCTGAGTATAATCACAATTATCCCCAGATTGCAGGAGTTATAAGCTGTTTAATCACTAAAATAGGGAAGCCAAGCGAATACCAAGCGTACATTCTTAACGCACTCTGGCAAGCACTTGGTGACATTGGTGGCAGGACTGAATCGTTTATGATTCAAGGAGTGAATGCTTATTGTACTACTCCTGTTTCTGTTGTGAAATTCCAGATTTGGCCGGTCGTCTTGCCCTTGCTGTTGACCTCATCGATACACCAGTAGTAGGTGGTGTTTTTTGCCATAACAGGGGGAGCATACGTGGTGTCTGTTTCAGTGCTCACTAATGCCAGTGGGTAGCCCGTCCCGAAATAGACCTCGTGAGATTCTGCCCTATCTCCGGCAGTCCAGCTCAAAAAGGCAGTGGTGCTGATGCCCGTTGAACCGTCGCCTGGATTGGGATTGCTCGCCGGAAATGGTCGCCCGCCTAAGCGGAAGTGTTCGGCAAACACGGCAAGATCTCTATAATCAATTCTACCGTCTCCGAGAGGTGTCGGGCCGATGTCAACTCCAGCTTCATTTTGTTTCCAGTATTGAGCAAGTCCGGCAAAATCTTTAAGGTTCACGATTCCGTCGCCGTTGAAATCGACGATAGGAGTAATTGACACCTGCCATATATCAAAGCCCCCAAAGCCACCGGCTCGGTTGGAACTGAAGTAAATGACTGTGCCATCGGGCGAGAGGCAAGAGCCAAACTCCCCCATGGCGGTATTGACGCCATCCGGCAGCCGAACTCCCACTTCAAAAGGTTGTGATGGGTCTTTGCGCCTCGCCATCCACAGATCCATCCCGTTTGGACCCTGACCTTTAGCCCAGAACAGTGTCAGCCCGTCGTAGGAAATGTCCGGCGTCTGATCCGGTGGGCCACTATTGACGGTGGAGCCGAGATTCACGGGCGAGCCCCAGGGACTATCCTTTGACGCTCGTTTTGCCATCCAGATGTCGCAATTGCCGATGGAACCGGCTCGGTGAGACGTGATATACAGCTCCAAGCCGTCGGGCGAGATGTCAGCCCATGCAGCGTGATCCGAGTTTATAATCCCCGGCAGAATCACAGGAACGCCAAAGGGTTCTGAGGTTGAAGAGCGGCTGGCCACCCAAACATCGCCGTTGCCGTCCCCACCGGGCCAAGTGGCACTAAACGGCCCATCGGAGCAGTATAATTGCAGGCCGTCAACCGTTAGACTTACCTCCCAGATTGAATAGGACGTATTGAGAGGACCCTCCAGATGGACAGGAGAATCCCATTCGTCATTTTTCGTCTGTCGCGTCGAGACCCACACATCGGTATTCCCTAAGCCTCCGGGACGGTCCGTGCCTATGTACATGACAAGACCGTCAGCGGATATCTCCGGTCCAAAATCGTCTCTTGAGCTGTTGACCGTTGGTCCGAGATTAGTGGGAGTCCCCCAGATAAAATCTGCCTTCGCCTGCTCTGCGCTAATCACAAATGCGTCGATAAAAGCAATCAATAGAAGACCCGTTTTAGGACAATCATGCCATTTCATTTCACACCTTCCTTTCTCCCGTTTACGCGGGAAGACGGAGATACTAAGCTCCCTATTGACTCACAAGCCCGCCGTGTACGCATACATCGTCGAGCAACCCGTAGAAGAAGCTCGCTGCGCCAAGGTTGTTGGCGCCGGCGAAATACAGTCCGCCGGTCCTCGAGTACCATTCTGGAAACTCATCTCACTATTCCGGTCTCAGTTGTCCGGGATTTCCCATATACACTTCACAGAAACACTCCTGCAAGCTTCAAGATTTATAATAACGTGATTTCATCTCAATTTCAACAATATTCCAGCAGGTTCAACATGCCGTGTCGCAAAAAACACCGAAAAAGCCAAGCACTTGCGTCAAAAACCCGTTTATTCCTACTATTTTGGCACACCGTAACCGTTGGCCTCCATTCCAGAACCTAGTTTCCAACAGTACCACACATCATCCCGGCCTCGCAGGTATTGTCAAAAAACGCAACTGCCGGATTCGGTCAAGGATTTCCCGAAAGAGCGTCTGTGGCACAGCCACTTCCGCCATCTGAAATATCACGTATTCTCGCTTCATTGGCTAATCTGCCTGTGGGAATCATAACGCAGTTGAATAAATCACAGTCCCCGAAGAGACAGGCTCTCATTCCCTCTGTAACGGGGAGAATTATCCAGAAATGTATAATTATATATACCATCGGAAGGTATCCGATTGTAGAGGGTTGTAGAAGGGTAGAAGAAAAAAAATAAAAAGGGGGTTATGATTTTACTTGCAGTTGGCACAGGAGATAAACCAATCGGCGCTGCTGCCCTGAGCGTGTGGCCGGGGGAGTTCCTGGCGGCGGGGGGCGCGGGCGTCAATTGTTGTGTTTGCGGGACTTGTACTCTTCAACCTTGTGCCGCACGATTTCGCCCCGGACCATGTAGATCACGTCTTCGGCGATGTTCGTTGCGCCGTCTGCGATGCGCTCCAGATGGCGGGACACAGACAGCAGGTGTATCAGGCACTCGGTCTGGTCCGGATGCTTGTGGAGCGCATCTTGAATCTGAGCATAGGCCTGCCGATTCATATCATCGACCGCATCATCGTCCGCACACACTTTGTAGGCAAGGTCTGCATCGAGGTTCACTAAGGCATCGAGACTCTCTTTCAACATAGTCTCGGCCTTGAATGACATGCCCGGAAAGTCGAAAGCCAGATCAACCTCGGGTTGTGTCGCAATATACACCGCTCTTTCGGCGATATTGACGGCCAGGTCGGCGATGCGTTCGAGGTCACTGTTGATCTTCAGCACGGCGACAATGAATCTCAGATCCGTCGCGACAGGCTGGTAGAGAGCCAGTATCTTCAGGCACGTCTCCTCCACCTCCACCTCTTTTCGATCGATCCTTGCGTCGTTTTCGATTATGTGCTTAGCCAGAGCCCCGTCTCGCTCTTGTATCGATGTGACGGCCTCACGAACGCTCATCTCGGCCATTGCGCTTAAGTTCAGGATTTCCTTTTTCAAGTTGTCAATTTCTCTCTGCAAATGTATCGGCATAAATTCGATCCTTAAATTTCAGGGCCTTTCAAAACGGTCGGGATTTTTTCCAAACGCATCATCAACCGTAGCGGCCGGCTATGTACTCTCTTGTCCTTTCGTCCTTTGGGTTCTGAAAGATACGGGAAGTCTCGCCGTATTCTATCAATTCGCCCAGCAACATGAAGGCCGTATTCTTCGACACGCGTGCGGCCTGCTGCATATTGTGAGTAACAATGAGGATTGTGTACTCCTCTTCGAGCTTGCGCATCAATTCTTCGATGTGGGAAGTTGCAATGGGATCCAAAGCCGAGCACGGCTCATCCATCAATATGATCTCAGGTTTTATGGCAACAAGCCGGGCGATGCAAAGCCGCTGTTGCTGTTCGGCCGACAGATCAAGCGCCGGACCGTGCAGGCGGTCCTTCAATTCGTCCCAAAGCTGAACGTGCACAAGACTCTCTTCCACGATCCAATCGAGCTTGTCGGACCTCCACTCGCCGTGCACGCGCTGTCCATAAGCAACATTGTCATAAATCGACAACGGAAACGGGGTGGGGTGCTGAAAAACCATTCCGGCCTTCTTGCGAAGCTGCGTCAGGTCTGTGCCTTCGGCATAAATATCCCGGCCATCGACGAGAACCTGCCCCTCAACGCGGACTCCGATAATCGTGTCGTTCATGCGGTTACAGCAACGAAGAAGGGTGGACTTGCCACATCCTGATGGTCCGATGATAGCGGTTATGGCTTTCTCTTCGACGGCCATAGAGACATCCAACAGGGCATGGAAGTCGCCATAAAACAGGTTTAGCTTCTTCGTCTCGAGAGGATATGTCTTGTTCATTTCCATTTGTTGCCGCCGCCTCGGGGCGTGTCTGTGACATCCGTCCGGGCTATCCAAACTTGCCCGTCAGGTAGTCCGCCGTGCGCTCGTTGCTCGGATGTGTGAATATTGTCTCGGTTGCGTCGCACTCGATAAGCTCTCCCATCAGGAAGAAGGCCGTTCTGTCTCCGACTCTTGCCGCCTGGGCGGTGATGTTGGTGACAAGAATAATCGTGTACCGGCTCTTCAGCTCCAGAAGGGCCTCCTCTATCTTTCTCGTTGAAACCGGGTCAAGGCCTGAACACGGCTCATCCAGGAGCAACACTTCAGGCTCCAGCGCCATTGCCCTTGCCAGGCACAACCGCTGTTGCTGGCCGCCGGAGAGATTCCTCGCCGAAGTATGGAGCCGGTCCTTGACCTCTTCCCAGAGATAGGCGGCCTTCAGAGATCTTTCCACAATCTCGTCCAGGCGTTTCTTCCTCAGTATTCCCCGCATCCTTGGGCCAAGGGCAAGGTTGTTATAGATTGACTTAGGAAGAGCGACCGGCACCGCAAAGACCATCCCGAGCCGTCTTCGCAACTCTGCAACGTCCACGTCCTTGTCAAAGACCGAGCGCCCGTCCAGGAGGAGCTCACCGCTCTTGCTGGTATTCGCAATCGCGTCGTTCATCCTGTTGAGGCATTTCAGAAACGTTGTCTTTCCGCTCCGGGACGGCCCGATTACCGTGAATATCTCATTGGTGCGGACGTGCAATGTGATTCCCTTCAGCGCAGGGGAGTTCCCATACGAGAAACTGAAGTTCCTGGCAATAATCTTTTGCGGCTCTGAATTCCCGGTTTCCACCATACGCCCGTCCTACGAGACCCTTGCAATGAACCTCCGCATCAGCCAGTATGCGAAGAAATTAACAATCAATATTGAGATGAGCAGCGTCGCGGCGGAACCGTATGCCATATCGCTCGCCCCCGTCTCACGGACCAGCAGATAGAAGTGTATCGCCAAGGTCCGCCCGGAGTCAAATATGGAACCGGGTATCCTCAGCGACGTGCCCGCGGTGAAGATTACCGACGCCGTCTCACCCACACATTTGCCGATGGCCAATACAATGCCGGTCATAATTCCGGGAAGCGCACAGGGCAGCACGACCCTCGTCACGCATTGCCACTTCGTCCCCCCCGTGGCGAACGCAACCTCCCGATATGACTGGGGAACCGCTCTAATCGCCTCCTCGCTCGACCTGATTATAAACGGCAGTATCATCAGGCTTACCGTCAGCGACCCCGAGAGTATCGACCAGCTAAAATTCAAGAGCTTGACGAAGAACATAAATCCGAATAGTCCGAGCACTATTGAAGGGACGCCGGCCAGGCAGTCCACCCCGAATCGAATCGCCTTTGTGACCCAGCCCTCGGTTGTATATTCCGTCAGATAAATGGCTGAGCCCAGGCCCAGCGGGATGGAAACAAGCAGGCTGATTGCCGTCAGGTATATCGAGCTTATTATGAAGGGCAGAATCCCTCCCTCCCTGCCCATCGATCGCGGACGGCCGAAAAGAAACTCCAGATTGATTACCCCTATGCCCTTGACGACCACGTACCCCACGATGGCCACAAGTGCGAGTACGGCTGTCCCTGCGAACAACAAGAGAACGCCTTTGGCAATCAATTCCGCTTTTTTGGGGTTTAATCGTCTCATTTTTTCTTCCTGACGCGGCTTCCCGTAACGTACCTGGTCAAGGTATTGAGGATCATCGTGATTATGAACAGCACCACGCCGGTGGCGAATAAGGCTCGCCTGTGATCGCCCTCGGCGTAACCCATTTCAAGGGCGATGTTGCTCGTCAAGGTGCGGACCGAATCGAGCGGCGAATTGGGCATAACCACCGCGTTGCCGATCACCATAATCACGGCCATCGTCTCGCCTATTACGTTGGCCATTCCGAGGATGACGCCCGCCAGAATACCCGAGCGCGCCGCCTTCAGCGTGACCATCGTTGTCGTCTGCCACTTCGTTGCTCCGAGCGCAAGCGACCCATCGCGATAGACTTTCGGCACCGCCTGTAGTGCGTCAACCGATATTCCCACGATCACGGGAAGAACTCTTATGCCCAGAACAAAAGAGGCGGTCAGTATGCAGAATCCGTGGCCGGCGCCCCCAAGATGTTCCCTGACGAACGGCACGATAAACAGTACGCCCACAAAGCCATACACTACGGACGGGATCGCAAAAAGCAGCTCGACAGCGGGTTTGATAAGGGTAACGGCGCGTTTTGACGCAAATTCCGAAAGGTAAATGGCGCAGCCGACGCCAAAGGGCACCGCAACAACTAATGTCCCAGCGGCCACAGCAAGCGACCCTGCAATCATCGCGAGAATGCCGAATTTACCTTCGAGTGGGGACCAGTCCGTGGAACCAATGAACTTCCACACGCCGACCTTCACCATGATCGGCAGACCCTCGACAAATATGAACAGTCCTATTACAAAAAGCGCCGCTATCGAAAAGCAGGCTATTGCCAGAAGTACAGGACTCACTAAGCGGTCTTTGGTTAGGCTCATTTTACGATCGGAGAAAGCAGGCCCTCTTTGTTCAGGACTTCCTGGCCCTTGGGCCCCAGGACGAAGTCTATGAATTCCTTCACCTGGCCTTTGGGCTGGCCTTTAACGACGAACAGAAACGGCCTCACAACCGGATATTTTGCCTCGGCGAGGTTCTCGTGAGTCGGAGCTACTCCATCGACCTTAATCGCCCGCACCTTCTCATTGACGAGCGCTAGCGAGATATAACCGATCGCGTGCGGGCTTGTCGCCACCGCCTCCCTAATCGAGCCGTTCGAGTCCTGGACAAGCCCCGACGGCGAGATTCTTGTGCCTTCGCCCATCACGATTTCGTCAAACGCCCCTCGTGTGCCGGAGCCTTCCTCTCGCGTTACAAAGGCGATCGAAGCGTCGTCGCCGCCCAGCTCCTTCCAGTTCGTTATCTTTTTCGCATAGATATCGCGTATCTGCTTTTTCGTCAGGGAATCGAGCTTGTTGGAGCGATGTACGATAACGGCAATGCCGTCGCGGGCTATTTCGATTATCGTTACGCCGTTCTTCTCTGCGTCCCGCAGTTCCCTCGAAGAGGTGCCGATATCGCAGATTCCGTCCCTCACAGAGACGATCCCAACAGTTGACCCGCCGGCCTGAACATCTACCCTTACACCCGGCTTCGTCTCCTCATAAGCCTCCGCAAGCATCTCTGCAAACGGGAAAACGGAAGTTGAACCCACTATCCTGATGCGTTCTTCCTGCCGGCCGGTCCTCTTGCTGCAGCCGCCGCCAATTCCCAGCGCCAGCGATACGCAGGCGAGCACCAGAAGTGCTTGATAAACCCTGTTTTTCATGCTCAGTCTCCTTTGTAGTAATAGCGCTACTTGACAATGAGTACAATACGAGAATTGCATTAGGATTGTGTTAGCTTTGCGTTAAAAGATTGTTAGGGGCCTCCACGAAATCGAGCGGGCAAGGATGGGTTGAGGCAAGGGGTTTCCTGATATGGTTTCGTCCTTGACGGGACACTTTGCGGCGGATAGAGTGCTTACGCTTGTCCGCCCGCGGGAACAGGAAACCGGCAGGGGCCGGCAGGCCGTGAAGCCTTACTGAAGCCGAACTGGTGGGCTAAAGCCCACCCTACGTGGGCGAAAAGGTCGTAGCACGCAAGATGAGCAAGGCTAAGATACTTGTTGTTGACGACGAAGAAGACATACGTGAGCTGGTGGCGCTGAATTTGGCTCCGGAGGGCTTCGATGTTCTGGCTTGCGACACTGGAGAATGCGCGCTGGATACGGCCCGGCGGAAACAGCCGGACCTGATTATCCTGGATCTGATGCTGCCCGGTATCGATGGATTGGAAGTCTGCAAGACTCTAAAGGCCGATACCAAGACAAAGCACGTTCCCATTGTCATGCTGACCGCCAAAGGCGAGGAGGCGGATATCGTTACGGGTCTCGAGGTAGGAGCCGACGACTACATGACCAAGCCGTTCAGCGGCAAAGTCCTCGTCGCGCGCGTACGCCGCCTTCTGCGGAGGGTAGTCGAAAAAACGGACGAAAAAGGCCCTGTCAAGATTCACGAGCTGGTCATTGACCCGGCCCGTCACGAAGTTCTGGCCGGCCGAAAATCTATTGAATTGACCGTGAGCGAGTTCAATATCCTCAACACGCTTGCCAGAAGGCCGGGGCTGGTCTTCACGCGCTACCAGATCGTTGATGCGCTCCATAGCGGCGACTACGTCGTCACTGAAAGGGCTGTCGATGTGCAGATGGTTTCTCTGCGAAAGAAGCTCGGCTCGTTCGGCAAGTATATTGAAACCGTGCGCGGCGTCGGATACCGGTTCAAAGAGTGACTTATGCTCAGGCGAAGACTGATTTGGCAACTTTATTCTGTTTTTCTCGCTGTGACGCTTCCGGCTTTGGTTGCTGTGACATGGTACTACTCGAGCGCCTTGCGGAGTTTCTACTACGAGCAAGCGCGCAGCGAGCTGGGTTCTCTGGCTTACTTTGCCGCCGAGCAAGTCTCCTCGATGCTTGATACGGGAGAGACGGATGAGCTCGACCAGTTGTGTAAGCGTTTGGGTGGCGCGAACGACGTACTGACGCGCACTCGCGTCACGGTTATCCTGCCGTCGGGAAAGGTCATAGGGGATTCGGATGAAGATCCGGCCATGATGAAAAGCCACTCAGACCGGCCGGAAATCGTTGATGCTTTGGAAAAAGGTTCTGGATGGTCAATCAGGCCAAGCCCCACGTTGGGGATCAAGATGATGTATGTGGCTATCCCTGTCCGCAAGCAGGACAAGGCGGTCGCGGTCGTCAGAATATCCGTTGCCGCGACTGCTATCGACCGCGCGCTTGGGGACATACATACGAAAATCCTTTGGGGAGGTTTTGCCGTTGCTGCATGTGCGGCGGCCTTGAGTCTTGCAATATCCAGCAGGATCAGCAGGCCCTTAGTCAACATGGAGCAAATAGCACAGCGCTTTGCACAAGGCCAGCTCGACCTGCGCGTTCCAATACCCGCCCCTTCTGAGCTTGCTGCATTAGCGAATGCCTTGAATGAGATGGCCAGGCAGCTTCATGACAAGATTACCACCATTACCAGCCAGCGTAATGAGCTGGAGGCGGTGCTCTCGAGCATGGTCGAAGGGGTTGTGGCGGTGGACCACGGAGGGCACATTGTGAGCATAAACAGGGCCGCCGCGGAGCTGCTAAGTGTCGATCCGGTCCATGTGCAGGGGCGCAATATCGAGGAAGCGGTTCGCCAGGCTGATATCCACCAGTTTGTTCGCACGACTCTCGAAAGCAAGGAGCCGACCGAGGCAGAGGTGTCACTGCAAATTGAGGGTGAGAGATTTTTTCAGCTCCACGGCGCCAGGGTCCCCAATGTCACGGGCGGCAGGCCGCAAGGCGCCTCTGGGGGGGCCGGCGCAGTCATTGTCCTTCACGATATTACCCGAATGCGACGGCTGGAGGATGTTCGGCGGGATTTCGTGGCCAATGTATCTCACGAGCTCAAGACTCCCACAACTTCCATTCAGGGCTTCGTCGAGGCGCTATTGGAAAAGGGGGTTGATGACCCGGAGCAAACAAAGCGGTACCTGGAAATAATTGCCAAACACTCCGACAGACTGAACAGCATTATTGAGGACCTGCTGAGTCTGTCGCGGCTGGAAGAAGACCAGGAGCAAAGACGAATCCTGTTCGAGAACGCTTCGCTGAGGCCTGCTCTGGCAGCGGCCATAGAGCTGCTCGGCCCAAAAGCTGAGCAGAAGAAAATCACCGTTGAGGTTATATGCGCGGATGATATTGAGGCGAGGGTAAATCCCGCTTTGATAGAACAGGCCGTCTTCAACCTTGTTGACAACGCCATCAAGTACAGTGAGCCGGGGGATGCCGTTACTGTCTCAGCCGAACGAACGGACACGGAGATTGCCGTCTCCGTTCAAGACCACGGCTGCGGCATAGATAGAAAACATCTCCCGCGCATTTTTGAGCGTTTCTACGTTGTGGATAAAGGGCGGAGCCGAAAACTCGGCGGCACGGGCCTGGGCCTGGCGATTGTCAAGCACATTGCCCAAGTCCACGGCGGCTCCGTCACGGTGAAAAGCGCGTTGGGAAAAGGCTCAACTTTTACCATTCATTTGCCCGTCGCCTAAGCTATTCTGCGGCAACACCAAAATTAACACATTTCTGACGTGTCGCTCGTCATCCTCTTTTCGATCCAGGCCCCGCACCAATCTTCCCAGGACGACGATTCGCAGCAGCCGAGGCGCACAGATTTTCCCGGTTACAAATTACCGTTTATACGATAACATACGGCTTTGTGACCTGCCTGATGCGGGCACCAGAAAATTGAAGCACAAGAATCCGGGAGATTCATTATGAAACTCAGCCGTCGGCGTTTTATAGAAGCCATTGGTATGATGAGTGTCGGCGCCGGGCGCGCCCGTGCTCAGTCTGAGACAAGCAACCGTCCCCGCAAGGCCGGGGGACCGAATCCCGGGACTACCGCCAAAGATGCCCCTGCCGCATCCAGAATTCGGGTAGCGCAGATAAAGGTATATCCGGAGAAAGGCGAACTGAGCGCCAATCACGAAAAGTTGATGAGTGTTCTTGGCGATGTTGCCAAGGGCGGCAATATCGATGTGGTTGTGACGCCGGAGTGTTTTCTTGACGGATACGTCTCCACTGAGAAGTCGGTAGCTAAAGAGGACATGGTGAAATACGCAATCGACCCGCGAAGCTCCCGCTATGCTCAAGCCGTATCAAACTGGGCCCGCGAAAACAAAGTGTGGTTTGTCTTCGGCTGCACCCGCAAGACCGCTCGGCCCCTTGTCGGGGCAAAACACGGCATATTCAATACGGCCTTGATATATGACCGCGGCGGCTCCCTTGCGGGAACATACGACAAGCTGCATCTCCAGACGCATGACCTCAAATATACGCCCGGCAAACATCTTCACGCGTACGAATCTGATTTTGGGCCGTTTGGCGTTATGATCTGCGCGGACCGTCGCTGGCCGGAGACGGCTCGAACGCTGACCCTTCAGGGGGCGAGGGTGATTTTCAATCCGACATACGGGATGCACGATGACTTGAATCTCTGCATGATGAGGACCCGGTCGTACGAAAATGGAATCTTCATCGTGTTCACCCATCCGGGGCAATCTCTTATTACCGATCCGAGAGGGGCTGTTGTCTGCAACAATGAAGATGCAGGCCAGACTTATACTGTTACGGAGATTGATCTCTCCAGCGCGCCCGCAAACAAAGGCGGGCACATAGTAGATCGTCGGCCGGATGTCTATAAGTTGTAGCAAAGAAACTGTTCTTGTTGAACGGCGAGGCGCGGGCGGCCAAATTCACAATGGGATATTCTGCA
>Ga0315287_10002563_pt1 | contig 17264 bp, 9 predicted proteins | sample YL17G11_0_MG_FD_205037 | JGI IMG/M metagenome (GOLD analysis project Ga0315287, IMG submission 205037) | Sediment microbial communities from Yellowstone Lake, YNP, Wyoming, USA - YL17G11_0 | ecosystem: Environmental > Aquatic > Freshwater > Lake > Sediment | place: USA: Wyoming | collected...
CCCCTATAATGGCCCTGATGTGCCGAACAATGAAATCCGCTTCCTTCATCATCTCGATGCTAGGCGCGGCGGTCTTTGCCTGGCCGCAGGAGCTCCCCAAGCCGACCTACGCCAACTCCATCGTCATCAGCCTCGAGCATAGTCCCGCCGACGCCGCCGAGGTCGATTATATCAAAGCCAATTTTCCCTTCGGTCTTTATGCGTGGCCGTCGTTCAGCGTCACCCATATCGACCCTGACCTCGCCTGGAACTCCGACTGGACCCAAGCCGGGGCGGGAATCGCCAATTTCAAATCGACGGTCGATTCCCTGATCGCGGCGGCCAAGGCGAAAGGCGTCAAATTCCATCTGGTCGTGTGCTCGGGCCTGGCCCGGGGGATCGGGATTTACGCCGACGCCAAAACCGAAGATATCAGAAACACCCAATGGTTCAACGACAACAATATCGGCTCGACGGCTCAAGTCGCCTCGTCCGAGGCGATGAGCCGGTATATTTTCGGGACCTTTTCCCGTTATGCCCGCAAGCTCCGGGCCAACCTCGAAGCCAAGTCCCGGGCCGCGTTCGCCTTCCTGAAGCAGCGGATGGACGAAAATCCGGAGACGTTCGTCGCCGTCAGCGGCTGGGGCGAGTCTGAGTTGAGCGACCGGCGGAACGATTATTCCCAAACCTACCCGCCCTATTTCTGCGACTACTCGCCCTTCGCCGTTTTGGAGTTCCGCGATTGGATCACTCACGAAGGGCTGTACGACGATACGGCCGGCTTTTACAAAGGCCAGGGCTGGAGCGGCGGCGGGGCGAAATATCGGGGGGCGTCGGGTCTCGCGCTCTTCAACTCCGATTTTGGAACCACTTTTGCGACATGGAACCTTCTTTATCATCAGTGGTCCTTAGCCGATGACTACGACACCATCCCCCAGGACGGCTTGAACGCCGATCCCCATCGAATTCCTTTGGCCTCCTACGTCCAGAACGGAATGATGTCCGTCCCTAACGCCGGCGGATTCGACCCGCCCCGGGCCTTCACTCCGGGAGTGCCCTTTTTCGAGCTATGGAATCAGTTCCGGGAAAAGATGGTCAACAACCTGGCCCGTGACGCGGCCGTCTGGGCCAACGAGGCGGGGATCCCGCCCGACCGGTGGTATTCTCATCAGATCCCGGGCGATTATCTTTTCGGAACGAAACCGGGCGACTCGGTGATGAACAGTCGGTACTACACCTCGGCCTCTCCCCTCAAATCGGCCGATATCGGCCCGTACGGATCGGCCGGAGCGACCATCTATGACGTGAAATTTAACCATCCGGAAAATGGCGTTTATTTCGCTCGGACGACGGCTTATATTTTTCCTTCGATTTCGGCGATGTCGGCGAATTGGGCGATTTTGGAGTTCGACCCCGAGACATACCCGAGCATCTATCCGATCGTCGAAAGCCCGGTGAGCGACATTCTCGTCCAGTTTCTTCGGGCCTACAGTTATCGGCCTCATCTCATCAATTTCTGGCGCTGGATCGATGAGCCTGTCCACCGGATCAAGGGAATGAACAAGGAGGCCGCCCTCCGCGAGTTCATTTTCAAGGTCCGGGATAAAGCCCGGGCGACGGACCTGGCTACGATGTACGCTCCGCCGAAAGTCGTCGGAATCACCGGGACATACGGCGTCGCGGCGCCCGGCGGGTCTACCGGCAGCGCTCCGGTTTCCGCGCCTTTAGGGGGACCCGGGGCTCCTCCGGTCCTGCCGACGGCCTTTGATTTTTCGATTTACATTTCCCCTTCGGCGCTGAGGAGCCCGGCGATTAAAAGATCTCCGTTTTCGGCTTCGACCGTTACGGCGAAGACTTTGACATCGCCGACGGGAACCGCGGTTCCGCCGACCGTTTCCGGAGACAAGGATGGGATTCTCGGCGCCGCCGTCCGGCTCGGAGTCACGGGCAAGATATGGGTCGGGGAGACATGGAATTGGAAGGATTGGGGCGATTTTCATCATTTTGAAATCTACCGCGGCGACGAGACGAATTTTTCGGCCGACGCCGCTCATTCGATCGGGACGACGGCGGGTTATGTTTTTTCGGACGCCTCGGCCGTTTACGGCCGGGCGTACTATTACAAGTGGCGGGCGGTGAACGCGTCGGGCGTCCGCGGTCCGGCTTCGGACTCGGTGATGGTTGTGACGACGACCTCGACCACCCCGGTTCTCTCCTTGAGCAAAAAATCTCTGGCCTTCGGCTTGTCTCTGGGCGGCACGCCGACTCCGGCCCAAACCGTCCTTGTCAAGAACATCGGGGCGGAGGGCACGACGATTCTTTGGACGGCGGTCTCCAACCGGACGTGGCTCCAAGTTGGGCCCGCCGGCGGGACCGGAAGCGGAGTTCTCCAAATCAGCGTCAATGGGGCCGGAATGGCCTCCGGCGCTTATTCGGGCCGGATTACGGTCGATGATCCGCTGGCCGCGGACGCGCCGCAGTATCTCGATGTCCAATTCGTTATCTACGCCGCCGGCGGTGACGCCCCGCCTCTCGGGAAATTTGAGACTCCAATCGACGGATCGACGACGTCCTCCAGCGTTCCGGTGACGGGTTGGGCGCTGGACGATATCGGGGTTGCGTCGGTGCGCATCAAACGCCGGCCGATCGCCTCCGATCCGGCGGGGCTTATTCAAGAGGACGGTTTGGTCTTCATCGGGAACGCGAGCTTCGTCCGGGGGGCGCGGCCGGATGTCGAGGCGTCTTATCCGAATTATCCGCAGGCGAACCGGGCCGGCTGGGGCTATATGCTGCTGACGAATTTCCTGCCCAACCAGGGTAACGGCACTTTCACCCTGGTGGCCGTGGCTGCCGATACGACGGGGCAGACCCGGCGGCTGGGCGAAACGACGATTCACGTGGATAACCTGACCGCGATCAGGCCGTTCGGGGCGATCGACACACCCGAGCAGGGCGGAATCGCCTCGGGAAATTGGTACGCGAATTTCGGTTGGGCTTTGACGCCGCAGCCGAATTTCATCCCGACCGACGGGTCGACGATCTATGTTTGGGTGGATGGAGTGCCGCTCGGCCATCCGTCCTACGGCCATTATCGTTCGGATATCGCGGCCCTCTTCCCGGGGTATCAGAATTCGCTCGGCGCGGTCGGGTATTACATCCTCGATACGACGAAGCTTGAGAACGCGACCCATACGATCGCCTGGAGCGTGTCGGATTCGGCCGGAAACGTTGACGGCATCGGATCCAGGTATTTCGAAGTGCAGAACGCTTCTGGAGGAGCGGCTCGCACCGCCTCCGCAACGGCGGCCCCAGGGACCGCGGCCGCATCCCTCGAAGCGCTCCTGCCGGAGCAAAGCGGCGGAGGTCTTGGCCTCGAGACCGTGAGCCCGAAAGAAATCGAAATCGAAGAATTGGGGCGCGTCCGCCTGGAATGGACCGGGACGCCGGGGGCGCGGATCATCGGCTGGGGGGCGAGCGAGGACCGGCCGTTGCCGATCGGCTCGACCCTGGACGCGAACGGCGTGTTCTGGTGGTTGGCGGGCCCCGGATTTTTAGGCCGCCATGTCCTGCATTTCGCGGCGACGGACGGGGTCCGGAGAAGCCCGGCGATCGAGATCGTCGTGAATATCATCCCGAAAAGTTCGAAGAAAGACCGGGACCGCGGTTCTGCCGACGGATCGGCCGCCCGGCCGGTTTTCATCCCCCCTGGAGACTAGCCGCCGGTCGATGGATCTCCTCTCCGGCTACCCCCCTGGCGGCTATTTACTTGTTTCCGGGAATACCCAATAATCCCATTGAAGTTGGTTTTTTGAATGACGGGCTGGCGGAGATTGAATTTTTGCGGAGTCAGAGGAAACTTATGAGCCCAAAAAGCACCGGAATGCGGGATCGTGGATTCGTGTCCCTCCTCTTCATCCTTATTTTCGCGGCGGTCGCTTGGGGACAGATCACGGTCACCGCGCCCGCGGCCAAGGTGACAGTCAAAGCTGCGCCCGACTACGCGACCGAAGTCCTTCATGACCGCTGGGACATGAATCAGCGGACGGACTTGGGCTGGCGGATTTTCAACACGGTCGAAATGCCCTTATCTAATCTTTCAAATATCTCCTTCTCAGGCGGTCTCTTCACCGCGACGTCCGTTCCGGCCTCTCCGGGTTCGCCCGATTCGGACCCCAATATTTCGATTCTCGACTCCGCCTATCTGGGCGCGGCGGATATCGGAAAATTCGGGGTCAACTACAAAATCGATGCTTCCAAATACACCGTCTTCGCGGTTCGGATGTATGTTCCGCCGCCCGTCCATGCCTGGCCGACGGGTCTGCTTTATTGGTCCCAGAACACGATGTATGAGGACTATACGGCGACCACACCCTTCATGATTTATGGCGGGTGGAATATATACTTGATTAATCTTCAGACTCAGGCCATTGAAAACACCCCCACCAAGACTCCCTGGAGCGGCCTGAAGGGATCGCTCCGCTTCGACCCCTTCGTTCAGTCCAACAAGACGTTCCAAATCGATTGGATCCGGCTTGTCGAGAACGGCGTCGATTATCGAAAGACGATCACCTGGACCGGGTCGGGGGCTGTGGACCTCTATCTTGATAACGACGCCAACTCGGGGAACGGGAATCTCGGCCTTTTAGCCAAGGGAAAAACGGGGGGATCCTACGAATTCGTGACCGGCGGATTGGCTGCCGGTGATTATTACGTCGCCATCGCCCCGGCGGGAACCTCGACGTATTCCTATTCGCCTGGGTATTACTCCGTGACCGAACAGCCGATCGTCCGGATCACCAAACCGTCGGACGAGGGCAGCGACCAGGATTTCATGACGGTTGTCGCGGGAAATCCTTGGGATTTTTCCGCCCTGGCCGATGTCGACTATACGCTCAACATCCATGATAAATCGATCCGGACGATCGACTATGAGGACCTGGCCGGACAAACGTTTACCAACAACGCCGTTTTTTACAGCGAAAGCGACGCGACCGCGGGGATCGGCGATCCGATCGTCTTCTTCCTGAGTTACGCGTTCCGGGGGAAAACCAATAAGATCGACACCTCCCGGTACCATAATCTGGTCGCCAAGATGGGGATCGCCGGCGTCCACAGCACGAACGACGGCTCCATCGCCCGGGTCATGTATATGCGTGAAGACGAGCACCCCTTCCCTGGGCCGGGGCCCGGGGAAAATGTCAGCCAGGATATCATCATCCGTCATACCGATCTCCCGGGCGGCAAATGGGTGATGCAGAAAATTGTGGCCGATCTGCGGACGCTTCCCCTCGAGGAGGGGGCGGGAAGCCCCTCCCACAGCGGCTGGACCGGGACGATAGACTCCTTCCGGATCGACCCGCATGAATTCTCGAACGAACGGGCCTTCTTTTTCGACGACGTCCGCATCACCTCGGATTGGCGGGCGGACGCGTCGTTTCCGATCGAGTGGACGTTCGAGGACGCCGACACGCCGACCGGGGCGACGATGGCCTTTTATTACGACACCGACCGGAGCGGATACGACGGGACGCTCATCCAATCCGGAATCTCGGTCGTCCCGGGAAACGGAAGCACGACCTGGAATACGACGGGTGTTCCGGGCGGGACATATTACGTCTATGCCGTCGTGACCGATGGAAACTCCAACCAGAATAGATTTTACGCCACTGGCCCGCTTGTCGTGAGTCATAACGGGACGCCGACGATCCTCCTCTCGAAGACGTCGTTCAATTTCGGGTCGCGACAGAACGGGACGCCGACGCCGGCGGAGACGACGGAGCTGACGAACGGGGGGACGGGGACCTTGAATTGGACAACGACGCGGTCGGCCGACTGGATCTCGGTCTCGCCGGCGAGCGGGACGGGGAACGGGGCCCTGACGATCGGGATTGCCCGGACCAACCTGGGACCGGGGTATTACACGGGGACGGTGCGGATCTCCGACCCGGAGGCCTTGAATACGCCCCAAACGATCAACGTCGCTTTGAATATCTATGAGGAAGGATGGGACAACCCGCCGTTTGGGGACTTTGCGTCACCGGCGGATGGCGCAATGGTGGCCTCGAGCATCCCGGTGACGGGCTGGGTGCTGGACGATATCGGGGTTCAGTCGGTTAGAATCTACCGGGGGACGGGTCTCGGAGACCGCGTCAATATCGGGGACGCGGTGTTTTCGAAAGGGGCGCGCCCGGATGTCGAAGGGGCCTATCCGGGGTATCCGCAGAACGACCGGGCCGGTTGGGGTTATATGTTGTTGACGAACTTCCTGCCGAATGGGGGGAACGGGTCGTTCAATCTTCTGGCCTACGCGACGGACACGACCGGACACGAGGTGTTCTTGGGGAATAAATCGATCACCTGCGACAATCTCCATGCGATCAAGCCCTTTGGGGCGATTGACACGCCCGGGCAGGGGGGGGAAGCCTCGGGAAGTGCGTTTATTAATTTCGGCTGGGCTCTGACGCCCCAGCCCAAATCAATTCCGACAAACGGGTCGACCCTCAAGGTGTATGTCGACGGCTTGCCGCTGTCCGGAAACCCGACATACAACAATTACCGTTCGGATATCGCCACGCTGTTCCCGGGATATGCGAACTCGAACGGGGCGATCGGTTTCTATTATTTAAACACGATGGGGTTGGCGAACGGGGTGCATACGATCGCCTGGCTGGTGACGGATTCGGGAGGCCAAGCGGACGGGATCGGGAGCCGGTATTTCACGGTCCGGAACATCTCGGTGCCCGGGGGAAGCCCGGAAAATTCGGGATCCTCGGAAATCGGACGACCGCCGGGCGAAATCTCGCGGATTCCGGAAGATCGGAGGACCCCGGTTTATGTAAAACGAGGGATGAAAGAAGACGCTCCGGTGGAGCCGTCGTTCCCGGGGACCGACGGGGTCATCCGCATCGGGATCGCGGAGGTTTTGCGGGTGGCGGTGTATCTCGACGAGAAGGAATCGCTGGAGAGCGGGCCCGAAATGGAAGATCGCGGGCGGCGGTTGCTCTTCGGAGGGAAGGAGACCGCCGGAGATGAGGCTTACCAGTTAGTCTTCGGGGAGCTCCGACCCTTACCGATCGGCTCGTCCTTCGACGCGCGGGACGGCGTCTTTTACTGGCAGCCGGGCCCGGGCTTTCGCGGCGAATATACGATCGTGTTCGTCCGGAACGAATCCGGCCTCGCGATCCGCAAAACCGTGACCATCGTAATCGGTTATTAAGAGATCGCTTGCAGGAGTTTCACGCTGTATAAGACGCTATAGAAGGCGAGCCAGGCCGCGGGGATAACGAGCGCGAGAGTCTTTTCGGGGATCAGCGCTCTCCATCCGCAAGCCCACAGAAGGACCCACAAAATTAAGCCGGCGAACGTGTAACGGGCGTTATAAAAACCGACTTGGCCCAAGATGATATAGGCGGCCAAGATAACCACAATTCCCGTGATCCCGAGCCCGGCCGCCACGGCCTTCATTCGTCGTTCAGGCCGCCGGTCGGAAAGAGCCGCAATCGTGCCGATTACCATAAGGGCCGCCGGGACCCAGAATACGATCCAGGAGTGGATGGGCTGAGGCAGGGGGTCGAAATAGCGTCCATGCCAGAAAAATTCCCCTCGGAAAAGGGTTGTCAGGAAGGCTTTGAAGAAGTTTATAACGGAGGCCAAAGAGAACGCCGGGCTGGGGATGAGCGGATACGGAAGTTCCGACATGATGAAGGGGTGGGAAAAGCGCAGATAGTTGAAGATGTACCATGGCGCGGACAGGATGAGCGTAAACGTTCCGAATAGGGCCATCCGGGCGGCGATGCGTAAATTCCTTGTCTTGGCGAGAAGCCAAGCCGCCAGCAAAATCCACAGGATGAGAAGGAAGGCGTTTACGGTTTTCGTCCACATGGCGCAACTGATCCAGAGCGATACCCAGACCCAATTCCGGACCGGTCGGACATCTTCAGCGAGTCGGAACATCGAGAGCAAGGCCAGCGTTCCGAAAAGGAATGAAAAGACATCCGTGTTGATGGAGAAGAATGTGTCATGCGCGAGCAAAGGAATGAAGAGGAGAGGAGCGGTGAAAAGAAAGCCTAAATGGGGCCGCCGTTTTAAGAATAGAAATATCGCCAGGAGGCCCAGGCTTACCACGAGAGAGGATATGCATCGCAGCAGATGGACTTGGAGCTGCAATCCCAGGCCCTTCAGCGGCCAACGAGCTAGGGCGAGGAGGATGTGCGGCAACGGCGGCTGGCTGGCCTCGTAGGAATATCCCGCCAGGCCCAAGTCTTCCACGCGCTGGGGAGCACGCCCGCCTTTTTCAGACATAATCCGGCCATCCCAGCGGGCCCGATGGAAGAGGAAGAGGGCGGATTCGATGCGGTCACCCGGAAAGGGGACTTTTCCCCGGCCGATCTTCATGATGCAGTCGAGATGCCCGATTTCGTCTCCGTGCGCCCATATCGGCAGGAGAAAAGAGAGCGGGACGTTTCGGATGAACAAGGCCAAAAGGCCGGCGATTAAGCAAATACGGGCCAGACCTGGAGACGATGGATCTGCACTCGACATTGATAAATCCTATTACGGGCCGATGAATAATGTCAAACAACTCCGGCTTGACGATCAGGCTCAATCCCGACATAATTCCGGGAGTGACCCGATGATGGAATCCCCTTTTCCCGCTCTCCGCCGATGGATCCCCCAGCCCGTTCGAATCTTGCTGTCCCCCATCAAGAAAGGACTTGCTCGGCGAATCGCCCAAATCCGCGAGGTCGAGCCCGTTTTCGAATTCATCGCCGCCGACCTCACCGGCAACTGCAACCTCCGTTGCCCCTTCTGCATCAACGACTTCGCCCGGACGCCGAAAAAGGCGCCGATGAAACGGCGTCCCTACCGCAAGCTCCTCCGTCTCCTGCCGCTTGCCCCCGACGGAAAATTTTTCCTGTCCTGCCTTTACGAGCCGTTCATCCACCCCCGGTTCCTCGACTTTATGGAGATGATCCCGAAACGATTCCGGAAAAAGGCTTTTTTCACGACCAATCTCTGCGCCCCCTTGGACGATGGACAAATCCGAAGAATGGCCGAAAGCGGGCTGAGCTATATCAATATTTCGGTCGACACGTTCCGGCCCGAATTGTTCGAACGTCTTCGACGGGGCGCTCGGTTTGAAGTGTTCAGGGACAACCTCGAAAGGCTCGTCCGGGAATTCAACCTCCGGCCGGACGCCCCGCCCCTCTGGTATGGCACGATGGCCCTGAAGGAGAACTTGGACGAAATCCCTTCGGTCGTGGAACGCTGCTTGAAGGAATTTCGGTCCGCGAGCCATGAAGTCCGCTTCGTTTACGAGACGCTCCATCATTCGGCGGAGTGGAAGCGGGCCAACCTTTTATCCCCCTCGGAGTGGGAGGCGATGGAGCGGCGGATCAAATTGGTCTCGCCCGAATGTATTGTCGCCGGCCCTCCGGCCGGGTATTATCTCAAGGAAAATGAGGCCTACAGTCGGCCTTCGGGTCCGGCCGGGGGAGAGCCCGTCCGGATGCCGCTCTCTCTCCGGGTCGATTCCGGCGGGATCGTTAATCTCTATGGAACAGACCTTTCGTTTGACCTTCGATCGATCCACGCGCCGCGCCGGTTTTTCCGCCGCTTGGCCCGAAAACAAGATATCCGTTCTTGAGACCGGACCTTTAAACATGGATAATAGACGAAGATGTCGGCTCCAAGGTCGGAATTCGGACAAGCAGTCGTTCGCCCCTTGCTTCTGGTCGCGTTCCTCCTCAGCCAAATTTTCCTTCTGACGATCCCCCGCCACGACACACTCGATTTGGAAACCTGGCCGAATACGCAGCCCTCGCCGCGGATCTTCGGAACGCGGACGGTTGGCCAATCCTTCGTCCCTCGGATCAACAACCTGAGTCGGATCGATATCTTCCTCGGGACTTATCGGCAGACGCTCTCCTCCGACCTGGTCTTCCGACTGTTCGAAGGAGGGCCGGCTGGGCGTCTCGCGGCCGAGGTTCGGGTTCCCGGCCCGAACGTGAGAGACAACCTCTTCACTCCGATCGAATTCAAGCCCCTAAGAAAATCCCGCGGGAAACTTTTGACTTTCGTTTTGTCCATGCCCGGCGCGGGCGAAGCCGAAGGGCCATCGCTGTGGATCAATTCCGCCGACCTTCTCCCGACAGGGACGCTATCCGTCGACGGACGTCCGACTCCGGGCGATGGCATTTTCCGAACGTATTCCCGAAGGACCATCCTCGCCGAATGGGAGCGGATCTCGCACGGCGTTCCGGGGCGTTGGGGCAATCCGTTCACCCTGGCCGTGGTCGCGCTGTTGTTCGAGATCGCCTTGGCGGTCGCGTTTTGGCGGATCCTGGGTTGGTTTTTTGAACCTGACGTGGGCGCACCGTCCAAGGAAAAAATCGATGTCTGAGATCCTTCTGGTCAGTGACGACGTCGTCGGCGCCCGTATGGCCGGCCCGGGGATCCGGGCCTGGGAGATGGCCCGCGTTTTAGCCCGCCGCTTCAAAGTCGTCCTGGCTGCGCCCGCGTTTGCGGTGAGCGAGGCGGACCGGGCTTTTCTCGACGAGGCTCCTTTTGAAGTGTTCCTCTATGACGCCGCCCGGCCCGAGCTGCTCCTCCGACGAGCCGAGTCCGTCCGCGTCATCGTCGTTCAGGGCTATGTCCTGTCGAAATTCCCCGGATTACGCGATCTCGACCGGCCGCTCGTGGCCGACATCTACGACCCCTTCGTTCTGGAGACTCTGTTCATTCATCAGCGCAAGATTCCGAACCTGCGCGACCGCGAGGCCGTCCATCTCCACGACCTGGGCGTATTCAATGAATTGCTCCGCCGGGGCGATCATTTTCTGGTCGCTTCGGACCGGCAGAAAGATTTGGTCACGGGATGCCTTCTCTCCCTCGGCCGCATCGGGCCCGAAGCGCTGGACGTCGGCCCGGCGCTCGATCATCTCCTCAGCGTCGTCCCCTTCGGAATCGAGGAGACGTCTCGCTCTTCAGAGAGCGACGTCTCGTCGTCCCCGATCCGAGGCGAGGCTTCGTCGTCTCCCGCCGATTTTCAATCCCAATTCCCCCAAATCAAAGACAGCGACATCCTTCTTCTCTGGGGCGGCGTTTTGTCCTCCTGGTACGACCCGGAGACGTTGTTGCGGGCGATGAAAACGGCCCGGGAGGCCGACCCCCGCCTCAAGCTCCTTTTTTTATCAACCGGCCACCCTAACCCGCTCGTTCCATCGATGGACGCCGTCCCGGAAGCGAAGCGGCTGGCCGCCGAACTCGGCCTTACCCCTGAGGTCGTCATTTTCAACGACGGCTGGATCGAATACCGCCGCCGGGGTCCGATCTTCCAACGCGCCGATATCGGCGTCTCCATCCACAAGACCCATTTTGAGACCCGCTACGCCTTCCGGACCCGGATGCTCGATTACCTGAAGTACGGCCTGCCGATCGTCGGGACCGAGGGTGACGTTTTCGCCGAACTCGTCGCCGTCGAGGGACTGGGCCGAGTCGTGCGTTCCGGGGATGTCGAGGATTTGGCCGGGGCGCTCGTTGTTTTGGCCGGTGACCCCGGAGAGCGGGCCGCCATCCGCAACCGGATGACCGCTGTGCGGGAGCGTTTTCACTGGGAACGGACAGTCGCGCCGTTGGCGGCCTGGTGTGAGCGGACGCTGGCGGGAGATTTCATCCCTCTTCGCCGTCCCTCGCGGGACGAAATCGCCCTTGTCTGCGCCGGTCCCTCCGATCCCGCGTTTCGCGACCGGATGAAGGGATGGGCGGGGCCGCTCGCCCGCCGCTTGCCCGCGTCCATCCGGGCCAGGCTCCGCCGGTTCTGGAAAGCCTGAACATGAAGATCGCGTTCATCGGCACGCGCGGCGTTCCGGCGAGGTACGGCGGATTCGAGACATGCGCCGAAGAGGTGGGGAAGCGCCTGGCGCGGCGCGGCCACGACGTCCGGGTCTATTGCCGGTCCCGCTACTATCAGGTTCGGCTCCGGACGTACGAGGGCATGACTCTTATCTATCGCCCCGCTTTCCGCGCCCGAACTCTCGAAACCCTGTCCCATACGGCTTTATCCCTGAGCCACGCCGCCCTCCGGGCAAACGACGTCTGCCTTGTTTTCAACACGGCCAACAGCCCGCTTCTTTGGATCGCCCGGATGGCCGGAAAACGGATCGTGGTCCATACCGACGGTTTGGAATGGGAACGGGATAAATGGCGCGGTTGGGGCGGCCGGTATTTCAAATGGGCGGCGACGCACGCCACCCGGCTGTCGGTGCCGCTCATCAGCGACTCCCTCGAAATTCAGGCCTACTACCGGAGGGTGTTCAAGCGGGAAACGCATTTTATCGCCTATGGCGCGCCGCTCCTCGAAAGCGTGGATCCTTCCTTGCTCGCGCCCTTCGGTCTCGATCCAGGCGAATATATCCTTCAATTGGCCCGCTTCGAACCGGAGAACAATTTTCATTTGACGATCGAGGCGTTCTCGCGGCTGGCCACGACGAAAAAACTCGTCCTGGTCGGCGGTTCGGCGTATGAGAGCGAATATATCAGGCAGTTGCGGGCGACCCGTGATCCCCGGGTGATTTTCGCCGGATTCGTCTATGCGCCCGATGTTCTCCGCGAGCTTCTGACGAACGCCTTTGTTTACATCCACGGCAACGAAGCCGGCGGGACGAATCCGGGCCTTCTCCAAGCCATGGGGGCCGGGTGCGCCGTCCTTGCCCGGGACGTGCCTTTCAATCGGGAAGTCGGAGGATCGTCGGCGGTCTATTATAAAGAGAGCGTGGACGATCTGGAAACGAAACTCCGCCGGGCGTTTGAACATCCCGGCGATCTTCCCGCCATGAAAGCGGGCGCCCGCCGGATCATCAGGGACCGGTATGACTGGGAGGCCGTGGCCGACGCTTACGAACGGTTGTTGATCAGCGCCGTTTCCTGATCGCCCGCCGGAGGCGGCGCAGTCCGATTTTGGCGAGAGCCCCCGGCCCGTCCGCGCGCAAGACGGCCCGGATCCTACTTTCCCGGGTCGGCGGTTCGGGCGCCGGTTCGTTCATCCGCCGGAGGATCGAATAAAAAGACGTTTCGACGGCTGCCGGAGAGACCGTCCCAGCCGCCCCTTCCCGACCTTCCCGTTTCCCATAAGCGAGCGGTTCGATCGCGATCGGAATTCGATATGGCCGATAATCATAATCCTTGAACCACAAAAATCCCTCGTCCACCAAGTCGAATTCGAGAATATAGCGGCCCGGCGGCCCGATCGGGGGGAGGAGGAGTTGTAGGGCGAGGCCCTGGCGTGGGGCGAGGTCGCGCGGCAGGCGGAGTCGGGCGTATTCGCTCCCGACCGCGGTCCCGTCCTCGGTCATCAGCTTCACACCCAGGCGGACCGTGCCGTTTCCGTCCGGCGTTTCCTTCAGCCAGGTCGTGTCGCCGGCGTTTTCCACGGCGAGTTCGAGAACGACGGGTCCGGCTTCGGCGAACCGAAGGCCGCCCTCGGGCGAGTCCGCTTTCATGTCGGCAATGAGGTCCCGCGGGGCGAGGCTGTCGGTTTGGAATCGTCCGCTCTTCTCCATCGTGAGAAGGACGAGGTCGACGTTTTTCGTCGGATGGGAGACGACGTTTCCGAGCTTCGTTCCGGCGAGGTCTTGGGTAAGGCCGGCCGGATCCACTCCGCGCTCGAGAATCCCATGTTCTTTCATAACGGCGATCGACCGGGGATGATCCTCATGGCCCCGGCCGGGCTCCATCAGGACGACCCGCGTCCCGGGTTTCATGATCCGGTCCAATTCCGCCAAGGCCCCGCGGCGGCTGGGGATGTGATGGAAGGCATCGAAGGCCAGGACGGCATCGGCCCGGTCCGGACGCAAGGGGAGGTGTTCGACGTCGCCGACGATCAGATGGGGGAAGTTGAGGCCCAGGCGCGGCCGTCCCGCCAATATGTAATCGCGGCAGATATCGATCCCGACGGCTTGATAACCCAGCCTGACGAGCCACTCCGTCGTCCAGGCGTAGCCGCAGCCCAAGTCGAAAACGAGTCCGTTGAGCGGCGCCCGAAGCAGGGCCGCCGCGGCTGCGTATCGCTCGATCAGGTCGAGGGAAAAGATCGGGGTGAACGGATTGAACGGAGCGACCGCCGCGGGCCCGAAAAATCCCTCCGGGAGAGGCCGGCGGGTAACGGTCATTTCGGCTTTCTTATAATGGGCTCCGGGATCGGCCTCGGCCTCCCCCCCGAGCGGAAAAGAAGCCAGAAGATCGATCAAACCGGCGAGGCCCGCCTCGTCGGCGCGTAGCCGGAAGGATTCGAGGAAATTCCGGTCTTCCCCCTCGAAACGGAGATGATCGGGAAGCAATTCGGGCAGGCCGTCCCGGAGAGGATACCATCGTCCACAGTCCGGGCAACAGAGAAGGCCGGAGACGATGATCTGACCCCGATCCCGTCCGTCGGGCGAAGGCGAAGACGAGCGCGGACGGAGCAGCTCAGCGAGCGGCGTCCGGGCGGCGGTTTCAGACATCGGCCCGACCGCGGCCCCGACCGGGCCCATTCTCCGGGCCGGAGGCATCTTCATCACCGTTCGCCCGGGGGCTTCATCCGGAAAGACAAGGACCAAATCCTTCCGGCAGACGGGGCAGACGAGAAGGTCAAGAAGCGCGTAAAACATCGGCGTAGATCTCCAGCGTCCTCCGGGCGGCGGCCTCCCAGGAAAATTCCCGGGCCCGTTCGCGACCGAGGGCCCTCATTTCTTCCCGGAGAGAGGGGTCGTCGGCCAAGGCGGCGAGCGCGGCGGCGATTTCGCCCTCGTTTGCCGGATCGACGAGCCGAGCCGCCCCGCCCGCGATTTCCGGCATGGAACTCACTTTGGAGGTGATCACCGGGACTCCGGCGGCCATCGCTTCCATGAGGGGCAACCCGACACCCTCGAAGAGCGAGGGGTAGACGAAAATCTCGGCCCCCCGGACGAGGGCCGCCAGATCGGCGTCCGGAACGTATCCCGTGAAAATGATGTCGCGCCCTCCCGCCGCCCGGACCGCGTCCACCGTCCGCGTCGTTTCGAAGTCTTCCTTGCCGACGATGACCAGTTGGTGGTCCCTGTGTCCTTCGGCCTGGAAGCGGGCGAAGGCCCGAGCGAGCGCCGGAAGGTTTTTGCGAGGATTCAGACGCCCGACGCTTAGAATATATGGAGGGCGGACACCGTACGCGGCGGTAACGCGGGCGTCCTCGGATCGGTCACCCGGCTCGAAAAACGCGGCCTCGACGCCGTAGGGGAGGACCGCGATCCGGCTCACCGGAATCCCGTAGGTTTCGGCGATATCCCGCCGCGAAAACTCCGAACCGACGATGACACGCCGGGCTCGGCGGGCGGTCCTCCGAATGAGAATTTTGGATCGCCGGTTGAAAAACCTGGAGAACGAGGACGGGACCCTCAAAAATCCCAAGTCATGGATCGTTGCCACCAGCCGGCCCTGATGAAAAGGCGGGGCGATGTATTGGACGTGAAGGATGTCGAGGCGGTCGCGGATCGAGGCCGCCGCCAGAAAAATCGGAATGCGGAGGACCGGCGCCCGGGGACCTGTTTTGACGATGCGGACGCCCGCGCGCCGAGGAAGCTCGGCGTAGAAGGGGTGCTTCGGGTTCACGGCGTACAGGATATATTCGTTCTCCGGATCGACCGCCAGGAGCGCCCGGATCAATCCGCGGATGTAACTGCAGTTGCCCGAACCGTCCTGTTCGGCCGCGTGGACGTCGATCCCGAGGCGCATCGGTTAAAAGGCGCCCCGGCCCGAGATCGTCGCCCCGAACGTCTTGAGCAGGATCATGATGTCGAGCCAGAGCGACCAGTTCCGGATGTAGTGTTCGTCGATCCGGAGACGTTCCTGGAACGGGACGTCCGAGCGGCCGCTGATCTGCCACATGCCGGTGATCCCGGGCTTGACCTCGAACAGGAGGCTCGGGAAGGGCCGGATGTCTTCGATTTCTCCCGGGAGGTAGGGGCGGGGTCCGACAAGGCTCATCGTCCCGCTGAGAACGTTGAGGAGCTGGGGGAGTTCGTCGACGCTGTGACGGCGGAGGAAGCGTCCGACCCGCGTCACCCTGGGATCTTCGCCTTTGAGTTTATTGTAGGTCTCCCATTCCTCGCGGGCCTGCGGATGAGCCCGGAAAAAGGCCGACAAACGGGCCTTCTCATCGGCATACATGGTCCGGAATTTGACGATGGTGATGATCTTCCCTTTGCGCCCGAGCCTGCTTTGAAGAAAAAAGACCGGGCCGGGCGAGTCGAGCTTGACGGCTACGGCGGCGATCAGCAAAATCGGGGATAAAACGACGAGAAAAACAAGGGCTAGGGCATATTCGAAGAACGATTTCAGGATGATATTCCACGGTTTGTGGAGGTTTTTCCGGACGACCAGGGAGAGGATCTTGCCGATGTTTTCGATCTCGATCCCGGTCGTGATCAGATCGCCTGTTTGGGGGATATAGCGGATGGTTTCGGAAATGCCTTCCCATGTTTTCAGGAGAAAGATGAGGCAATTGCGGGGAATGTTCGGAAAGGTGACGATGATGTCTTCGAACGACGTCTTCGCTTTCCAGGCTTCGATATCGTCATAATGCCCGAGGATGGGAACGCCGGAGAGGGTCTTGCCGATTCTGGTCCGATCGTCGGTGAGACAGCCGACGACTTCATATCCCATAGTCCGGTTGGCCTTGATCGATTCGATGACTTTCGCCGTCTCATCGGTCGATCCGATGATGAGAACTCTTTTGCTCCAGATCCCGAGACGAAGAAGTCCATTTTTGACCAGGCGTCGGAAGGCCGGGAGAAAGATAAAGCTCAAGAGCCAAGCCATGGCTACGATCAGGCGGGAAAAGGGGAAATATTCCTTGGTGATGAAGATGGCGGTCATGATTAGGCCGAACGACATCGTGGAGCTTTTGAGCAGGAGCCGTGTTTCCTCCCAGAACGCGTGACGCTTCGTGTACAGGCCCTCGACGGCAAAAACGACAATCGTGACGCCGACGACATACCAGCGGTCGAGAAACATGGAAAAGACGACGGGAGTCCGGCCGGCGTAGAACTCGGGGGCGATCCAAGCCAAGAACTTGGCCCGGAGGAGAAAGGCGGCATAGAAGGAGAGAAGAAGCGCGACCGTATCGGAAAAAAGGAGCGCGCTGAAACTGACGTATTTGCGGGTCATGCGGTGGGTGAAAAGCATCTGATTTTCTAGGATTTCAACACATCCGGGCGCGGCCTGTCAATGCGGGGGTCAGGTCTTAACTTTTGACGTTTTTGGCGAGACCTGGC
>Ga0315287_10002564_pt1 | contig 17261 bp, 15 predicted proteins | sample YL17G11_0_MG_FD_205037 | JGI IMG/M metagenome (GOLD analysis project Ga0315287, IMG submission 205037) | Sediment microbial communities from Yellowstone Lake, YNP, Wyoming, USA - YL17G11_0 | ecosystem: Environmental > Aquatic > Freshwater > Lake > Sediment | place: USA: Wyoming | collected...
AATAACCTTCTGGTATCTTGCTGCCCCACCTTATAACTTTGTGCGTTATGAAGGACCGCTGGCCGGCCCCTTTTCCCCCACCGTTATTCAGGAACAAGTTTTTTAATCAGGGAATCGGCCCTTTGCCTCCATGGGAGCGCTACCGCTATTCACTTTATTGAATGAAATTTATCTCATTACACAACGATAAATTATCGGTGATATTATGGCAACAATAAAAGCAGCAGGGATTAAACATCTATCCGGTTATCCTTCGCCGGTGCTCCGGTCAATTATTAATTACGTGCAGGAAACCAAGATCAATAAACCCTTAGCAGAAGGGAAAGAATCTGTCCCGGTGCTGAGGCATCCGCGGGACACCTGGAACATCTTGCTCACTCCCAAAAACCTGTCCAATCTAATTGGAATAGCAATTGAAATGCACCGCAAGTGGGGAAAACGCGCCGGGGTAAGCTTCGAAGATATTAAGGCCTATTGTTTAGAAGGATTGATCGCCGGGGCGACCTTGTTTAATGAAGATCTCGATATCCAGTTAGCCAGTTTTGCCAGAAACGAAGTAATGGGCCGGATCCAACAAGCCATAAGGCACGAGTGTCTGCCAGAAAGAACTCAACCCATGTCAATCGAAGATATATGTCCCCGTTCCCAAAAAACTTTAAAAGATATGCTTCCCGCCAATGGATCAGATCCGGAACATATTTTGCTGGCGGCCGCACGTGAAAAAACGATCGAAAGATTGCAAACCTTGATCTCAGCCCTTGATGCGATGGACCAGGATATTATTCGTTCCCATTTTGGCTTTGATGATTCGGAAGGGAAAAAGACCAGCCGCGATGAGATCGGCAGCCGTTACGGCGTCAGCCGGGAAACTATCCGCACCAGAGAAAAAGAGATTCTGGATAAATTAAGGGAGCAGCTGCTCTAATCCCCTAATTCTATCTTTTTTCGTTCGCAAAAATATATAAATCCCTATCAAATCCGGCCCGCTTTGCCGTTCAACTATTCAGCAGAGTATGCAATACGATGCGAAATTTATCCGGAGGAATGCTAACGCTGCCGGTAAAGGGATAATCCATGGCCATGATGGTAAATAAGGTCAACCCAATAAGCGCCGCCAGCATAGAGGTCATCAGGATCTGTGGACCAAAGTTCTCCGTGCCAAAGAATAAAGTAAATAGGATCGTGATCATCCCTCCGGCCAGCAGAACAAAATACAAGGCCGAATGGATACCGGAAGTAGCATCTAGCAGTCTTTGCCGCCGCATCTCACAAGCTTCATTCAGCTTTTTAACCGATTCGCTGAAAAATATTTTCTCGGTTTCCGTCCTGGGAGTATAGCCGGAATAGAGTACCCAGATCTTTTCCTGCGCATCCTGCACCTCCTGGCTCCGCTCTCCCCTGTATTGGATTTTCCATTCCTGGTTAACAATGGCTTCAACATATTCTTTCAGATCGCTCTTGAGTTGATCGCGGAAGCCGGCAGGCAGAGGAGTAGAGTCGCGATAAAGATCGGCCAGATAGTTCGCCTCTCTGGCCACATTGCGGTCAGCCGCGTCAAAATTCTGCCAGGTGACGATCACCATAAAGGCCAGCACGACCGCGTAGATCACTCCCAGGGTGGCAAAAATGGACCCGGCCACATCGTTATGGATCTTAAATTTTTTGGCGGGGACCAGGGATCGGATGATCAGCAATCCCACGATAGAAAACAAAACAAAACCGGCCACAATCATTAAGCCCAGCAGACCGGTCGGAACATTGATCAGCAGCGATTGAACTAAAGTCATGTTTTTCCTCCTGCTGGTAAATTATATCACTGGGAATATATTATAGAAAGTAATTCTATTCTGGTATAATAGCAAGCAATGTCCACCGAGAAAAAGCTAAAAGGGCTTTCCGAAGCGGAGGCGCGCGCCCGTTTAAGACAGGAAGGCTTCAACGAACTCCCCTCCCAGAAGAAGCAAAATTTTCTCATGATCCTGATCAATGTGCTCCGTGAGCCGATGCTGCTCCTGCTGCTGATCACCGGCCTGATCTATTTTTTCCTGGGCGACGTGAAAGACACCCTGATGCTGATGAGCTTTGTAGTGGTGGTGATCGGTATCACCTTTTATCAGGAACGAAAAACCGAACGGGCGCTTGAGGCGCTGCGCGATCTCTCCAGTCCGCGCGCGCTGGTGATCCGTGAAGGCGCGCAGAAGAGGATCGCCGGGCGCGCAGTAGTGCGCGAAGACCTGATCGTATTAAGGGAGGGCGACCGTGTCCCGGCCGATGCCGAAGTGCTGGTTTGTTCCAATCTATCGATCGATGAATCGCTCCTGACCGGCGAATCGCTGGCGGTGAGAAAAGCCGCTTGGGATGGAAAAGAGCATCCGCGCCGCCCGGGGGGAGATGACCTTCCCTTTGTCTATTCCGGCACCATGGTGGTCCAGGGTCACGGCACAGCCAGAGTGATCGCTACCGGAGCGCGGACCGAAATGGGAAAAATCGGCAAGTCACTGGAACAGATTAAGACTGAAGATACGCTCTTGCAGAAAGAAACCGCAAAGATCGTCCGTAATTTTGCGCTGGCGGGGATCTTGCTTTGTCTATTGGTGGTACTGGTTTTTGGTTTAACCAAGGGCAACTGGATCCAGGGGGTTTTGGCCGGACTGACCCTCTCCATGGCCATGCTGCCGGAAGAATTTCCGGTCGTCCTGCTGATCTTCCTGACACTGGGCGCCTGGCGCATTTCTAAGAACCACGTTCTTACCCGCAATCGTCCGGCGATCGAAACCCTGGGAGCAGCCACCGTCCTTTGCGTCGATAAAACCGGCACCTTGACCATGAACTCGATGAAGCTGGCCGCTATGAGCTGCCGGGAGGCATCCTTTGATCTCTCCCACACCCCATCCCATCTGCCGGAGAATTATCACGATCTTTTAGAATACGGGATCCTGGCCAGCCAGCATGACCCGTTTGATCCGATCGAAAAAGAGATTAAGCAACTAGGCGATAAATTTCTTTCCGGCACGGAGCACATTCACAAAAACTGGAAGCTGGTAAGAGAATATACTTTATCCAAGCAACTGCTGGCGCTCTCTCACGTCTGGGAATCGCCCGACCAGCAGAATTACATTATCGCTGCCAAGGGAGCGCCGGAAGCGATCGCCGATCTTTGCCATTTCAGCTCTACCCAAACTCAAGCATTGCTAAAATCTATCGAGGCTATGTCTAAAAAAGGATTACGGGTTTTGGGAGTGGCCAAAGCCACTTTTAAAAAAACCACCCTTCCTCCCCAGCAGCACGATTTTAATTTTGAATTCATCGGCCTGCTGGGCTTTATCGACCCGGTACGCTCCGCCGTCCCCGCTTCGGTGAAAGAAGCTTACACTGCCGGAATGCGGGTGATCATGATCACGGGTGATTACCCCGGCACCGCTCAGCACATCGCCCGCGAAATCGGCTTGAAAAATCCGGAGGAAGTGATCACCGGACCAGAGCTGGAACAAATGGGAGAACAAGTCCTGGCAGAGCGGATTAAACGGGTGAACGTTTTTGCCCGGGTGGTGCCGGAGCAGAAGCTGGCGATTATAAAGGCTCTGAAAGCTAATAAAGAAATTGTGGCTATGACCGGCGATGGTGTGAATGACGCTCCGGCCCTCAAAGCCGCGCATATCGGGATCGCGATGGGAGAGAGAGGCACCGACGTGGCGCGCGAATCATCTGACCTGGTGCTCCTTAATGATGATTTTTCTTCGATCGTCAGCGCGGTCAGGCTGGGAAGAAGGATCTTTGAAAATCTGAAGCGGGCGATTTCTTACATTTTTGCGGTCCATATTCCGATCGCCGGGATGTCGCTCCTGCCGGTCCTCTTTCAATTGCCTTTGGTCCTATTGCCGGCGCATATCGCTTTCCTCGAGCTGATCATCGATCCAGCCTGTTCGACCGTTTTTGAAGCCGAGCCGGAGGAAAAGGGTATCATGCAAAAACCGCCGCGCAGCTTGAAGGAACCGCTTTTCAACCGACGGGCGCTAGTTTTGAGCGCCTTGCAAGGATTAAGTGTATTAAGCGTGGTCTTTATCATTTTCCTGTGGCAGCTTTATATTGGAAAAAGCGAGCCGGAAGCGCGCACCCTGGCCTTTGCTTCGCTGGTCTTCGCAAATGTGATGTTGATCATTACCAATCTGTCGTGGACCCAAAATCTTCCCCATATTCTGCGCAACCGTAATCTAGCCCTGTGGTGGGTAGTCGGCGGAACACTTACCGCGCTGCTTTTCATTTTGTATACTCCCATCTTCCGCTCCCTCTTCCATTTTGAAGTCCTGCACTGGGACGACCTGGCGGTTGCTTTTGTGGGCGGACTTGTCAGCCTGATCTGGTTCGAAGGCTTTAAAATGCTGAGTCGGGAATAAGCTGTTTAAGAAAACCCCCCTTCTAAATAATCTGAAATTCATCTAAGCACTTTGCGACAAAAAGGTAGAGATGAATGCGCTCTAGCCCACAGGAGGGAAAACATGACTTTATCTGGGATAAATAATCAGCTTCCGTCCACCTCAATTCCGGTAAAAAAGAAAGCAACTTCGATTCCACCAGCGTCGAAATCTGTTAGTTCACCTGCCCGGTCGTCGCTTCCGATTTTGAGTCTTTTTGGTTGCGGCGGCAGACCAGGCCCCTATTATCAGCAAGAAACATATGCCAGAGATGCAGCAGCCGGTGATCGCTCAGATGGATCAAAAATGCAAGATGCAACAACCGATAGGCCAAACCTTGAGGACGCGACCGCAGACAGCGGGAAACCAGGCGAATGTGTAGCGGACAGCACGCGGCAAACTTATTCCGGCCCGGCTGGGACAGAAAATGTGGGTGTCTGTTTACCCAAGATAGAGTTATGTAAAGAAACCGACGCAGGTACAAGCTATCGGGTCATCCAAGAAGAAGTTTTACCTCAACCTCCCGGGGCTTGCATCGGGATTGACTATAATTGCGATGGGGAAATAACCAATGCAAAACTAGGTGAGGAAATGAGCGTAATAGATACAGTTGGCAATCCGGATTATGCCGAAATGTACCCAGCAATGGTCTGGAACGGATCAGAATTCGGAATAAGCTGGGGAAACTATAGCACCCCTGCGGGTAATTATGATATTTATTTTACCCGGGTGAGTGGCGAAGGGATAAAAATAGGTCAAAACACAAAAATAACTACTTGCGGCGCCCAAACTCAGATCTGCCCCGGTGGGACTCCCATTTCTTTAGCCTGGAATGGATCGGAATACGGGGTAAGCTGGCAGGATGGAAGGAATTGGAATGAAGGAACGGCTGAAGATATTTATTTTACTCGCATCGATCAAGCTGGTATTAAGATCGGCGATGATATCCGAATAACAAATTTACCCTCCCAGTCTTGGTATCCGCATCTTGTCTGGAATGGGAATGAATATGGGCTAAGCTGGTCGGAACTCGGAAGCGGCATCTACTTTGCCCGGCTGGATAACGTTGGCAACAAATTAACTGGTAACATAGAACTGACAAACCAGTCCACCGATATGCCTTTTTCTTTTATTTGGACCGGAAGTAATTATGCATTAAGTTGGACTCCAGGCGAGATGTATTTTATGCGATCCGACTCCGCGGGCAACATCATGGGGAATGAAACCATGCTGCCAAGCACCGGCTACAGGAAAAATCGCCCCTCGCTGGCGTGGACAGGAACAGAATATGGATTGGCGTGGTCCGATTCTCGATTTTGGGGCAGTGGCACCAACAGCGAAATCTATTTATCCAAACTGGACAGCAATGGTAATTTAACCGGATTAGAAACAAGAATAACTAATACTGACAATCCATCGGATGCACCTTCCCTGGCCTGGACCGGAACGGATTTCGGCGTTTGCTGGGAAGACAGCAGAGACGGATATGGATACAACGAAATATATTTTGCCCAGATCAGCGCAGCGGGCGAAAAAATAGGCGAAGATCTGAAACTTAGTAATATAGTTAAAACCACTCAAACCATGCGTCTGCCCCAGTTGGTCTGGAATGGAGATCTATTCGGAGCATGCTGGGCGGATAACCGGGAAGGGAATTCCAAAGTCTATTTTGTCCGCATTGGCTGTCAGTGATCGGATAAATCACTGCCCCGCTGATCAATCTCTTTACCTCTGCTTTTTGCGTGACAGTGGAATCCCACAGTGCTAAAATACGCCCTACAGGGGGGATATAATGAAAAACAAAAAAAGCAATCTCTTTTCAATCGCGCTCGGAGCAGCTTCGGTCGGGATCGCAGCCGCCGCACTGGCCAAAGGGATTCCAATGTTGAAGGATAAGCTGATGGCTAAACGCACACCAGAAGCCGAAACCATTGCCAAAAAGAAACCGGTTAAAGGCAAGGCGAAAAAATCCCCCGCTAGGGGAAAGAAGAAAAGTTGAGCAAGCTTTCAGCCGGAATACTTTTCGGAAGCATCGCCGGCCTGATTGATGTTATCCCCATGCTGGCGCAGAAGCTGACCTGGGACGCCAATTTATCCGCTTTTTCGTTGTGGGTGATAAGCGGATTTTTTATCGCCACATCGGAGCTCAAATTGCCACCGGCTTTAAAAGGAATGGTTATCTCTTTTCTAGCCCTCATTCCGGCCGCTTTTTTGATCGCCTGGAATAATCCTCTAAATCTAATTCCCATTACCATAATGACCGTTATCTTGGGAAGTGCTTTGGGTTATAGTATCACTAAATTCGGAAAATAGTTTTTAATTTAAAGGAGGCTAACAATGAACGATAAGAAACGGAATATAATATTGGCGACCATCGGAGTGGCCCTTGCCGGGATTACGACGGCGGCAATCAAGCTGCTCCCCAAAATAAAGGAGAAGTGCGCCGGCAGCCAGAAGCAATGCTGCGATAAAATGAAAGATAAATGCTGCAAGTAAGCCGGGAATGAAAAAAAGCCCTGTCTCCCAAGCATTCAGCAGAATCGAGCAGCCGGCGAAAGAGCGAACCTTTCCGCCCCGCCATGTCTTGGTCAGGAACTTGACGCCTCTGCCAGCCTAGTTATTCCTCGAATAATATCTTCCACATCATATGGCCGAAAACCTCTATTTTTGATCAGCTGGACCGAAGCAGAAGGAACTTCAGGTTTATTTTTAGCGGGATCAGCCGGAAGGTGAGGTTCTCCCAGTATTCCGGGATCAATACAAAAAACACTTTTACACAGAGTGTGTGCGGTAATCGCTTCTTGTTCCGAAATCGGCTCTCCCCCCAACACCACTACGGCGGAAAGGCTGGGACGGAACATTTCGTAGACTTGTCCCCAGTCGGGACCAAAAATAGAAAACCGATCCAGCCTGGAGAATGGAGTGGAATCTTGTTCGAATCTAAGTTTTTTCACATCCAATCGGCCGATCCATAATCCCGGATTATCGATCTCGATCCCCTCTCCAGGCATTTGTCCTTCGATAAACATACCCGGTAGGCCGTTGGCGATACCGAATATTTCCGCCACTTTTTTCGCTTTGGTATTGTAATCTTTATCTTCCAGGACCATGGTCGTACCGTCGCTAAGTTCCAGACTGATCTTGCCGATCATCCACGAAACCACTCCGGAAGTTGAATATTTACCGGTAAAACAGCGGGCGAGCATGGCGTCCAGGCCGATATCGGAAACTCCGGTCGAGATGCCGACTTTTTCTCTGACCGGCGCCAGACCGATCTTTATATGCTCGAGTATAGAATAGACCTTGGCCTCATATTCAGGGGTTGAGAATTTTGAAGGCCCTAGGAAGCGCACGACCGTCCTTACCTGCGGTGCTCTCAGATACAATTCTTTCTGGATCTGAGAAGCCCCAAATCTATGAGTAGCAACCTTTTCAAATATTACTGAATTTACCATTTTCTATATTATTATCGTCATTTTGAGGTAAATATTTCACTTAGAAAGATCCCAAACCCATTCCCTTAGGCTAATCGGAAGCTCCTAAAACCAGTAGCGGAAAAAAGTAATTGAAAGGCAATTAGATATCGGATATGGACAGGCCGTTATATTAGTAAATCCCCGGCACCCATTTCATCATCGGCATCATACCCCCGAAGCCGCCCCATTTAAGCGTGATCCCGAGAGAGAGACCGCTCAGGTCGCTGTTGCTCAATCCGGGTGTGCTCTACCGGGTTCATCAGCTTGTCAGAATTAATGGCCTGGGGCCTGGAGGCCAGGAATGAGGATCTGGGATTTGAACAGTAATCGTCAGTAACAAAAACAGCAATCAGTAACTATTTTAAGCGGCCTGCGAAATCCCTACACGCCAGCAAAATACTTCCGATTATAAAGCGCTGTCTCCCGGTTGAGGATCTTGGTGTTTTTCTTTTCAATTGCCGTCTTGCAATCGGCACAAAATACGCTGCCCGATTCGGCTACTCTCCCACACTCACACTTTGTCACCTTCGCACTTTTTTCGCTCACGCCTTTCATTATACTCCTGCTTCATGCGCATACAAGGGGAGAAGCCTGCTGCTCCGTTAACTTAAATGGCAATGAGCCAGGGACCGGGTTATGCGCTATATCAGTTTCGATTGGCAGGATATGACCGCAACCGTCGACTATCGAGACAACTAAAAGAAGGAAAAGATCAGCAAAACCGTTCCGATTGATCCCAAGCTGGTCGCGGTTCAGGATTTAGAGCTCTATCTTTCTTCCCAGCCTGCCAGAAACATCCGGGAAGAAAAACTGAAGGCGCTTCTTCCTAACGGGCAAACTTTTGGTTTTTTGATCAAACTGATAAGCCAGCCGGAAACTTTAACGATCAACGGCAAGCAGATGTAGTCCAGGATATCTGGCGAATTGAATGAGTATGATAGTTTATTTATCGCTTATAATTTCTTGCCCCACATGGCAATATAATCGGCCTCAGGGATTCCGCCAGCATTCTGGAAAAATCCGCCGGCATACAAATTCCCATCTGGACCGACCGCTAAGGCATAAATATGGCTGCTCATAGCAATGTTCCCAAAAGTTGACCAGTTAACGCCATCATGTCTGGCAAGATATGGCCCGTCAGACGGAGGGGACGAACCGGGAAACGACCCCCCTACACAAAAATATTTACCCCAGTTCACTGAAGTTACAACTTCGCCGAAATGATGTTGGCCTCCGATCAAAGACCAATTAGCGCCATTCCATCTCATCAATCCGATCGCATTAACCCCTCCTCCACTCAGAAAATCACCGCCGACTACGATATCACTTCCGCTGAACGCATTAACATGATTAATATTATTGTAATCAGCAATCCCTCCTCCATTGCCGATCTCCGTCCAAGCTCCGTTATATTTGGCCAGTTTTCTCATCTGCGTACCTGCTTCAGTGCTAGTAAATTTGCCTCCAACATAAAGATCGCTTCCCAGAGCTGATAATCCGTAAACCACATCATTCAACCCGCCTTCTCCTAATGGTAATGCTTCCCAGGTAGAGGCGCTCGGTTTCCATCTGGCGATACAATAAGTATTCGGGACTTTCCCGGCATGCGTGAAATTGCCTCCTGCATAAAGATCCGTCCCAACAAATTCCAAAGCATAAATTTCGCCACTGACCCGTCCGCCCAGCACCTCTAAACTCCCTATATTATGGTTCCATTTAGTTAACTTATTATCATACTCGCCATAAATTTCACTGTCCCAAAGAACATATCCACCGAGATAGACATCTCCCGCCGCATCCACCTTGATCGAGTTAACCCTGCCGTAGATTCCGCCGCCCAGCTGTGACCAGGTGGAATTATGCCAAACCGCAACGCCATCAGCCTTAACTCCGCCGGCTTGCGAGAATTGTCCTCCCGCGTATAAATTTCCAGTATTATCAAAGGCGATCGCATTAACTGTGTAATTCATTCCAGTCCCCAGCGCCTGCCACCAGTAAAGATCGTACTGGGCGCTGGCGACATCGCTGTTCTGATAACCGGATATAACTGCTACGGCCTTGATGGCCTTAGAAGTACTTAGGCTAATCGGCCCGGTATAGGGGGTTGACGTGTTATCGGGTAATGTTCCATTGTCTGTATAGTAAATCGCTTCGCCGCTGGCGCCGGCTTCAATTGTAACCAGAATCGAGTTTGCTTCTATACTCCCGGGCGGAAGCACAAAGATAGGCGATAATGCCTTAGGTAAAGTTGTGGATGTGGTTGTAGTTGTTGAGGTTGAAGTGGTTGTAGAAGTTGAAGTCGATGTATCTGCAACTGTTGAGGTTGAAGCAACGGTGGAAGTGAAAGTTGAGGTTGACGTAGTTGTAGATGTCGATGTGGTGGGATTATCGGTCGGGCCAGCCACATCACAACCGCTGAACAACGAGGCGAGAACAATGAAGGAAACAAATAAAACCGTTAAAAACATTTTTTTCATAAAAAATCACTCCCTTTTAAGATCTGAATAATTTTACTCCTTTTCCATTCGACTATAAACAATATAAAGGACAATTATAACTATAGGGATAATGAAATCTGAAAGGATAATGTTAGGGCCGATATTATAAGCGGCGACATTGCCGGTTGCCAGCAGATCGCGAACATGGCCGATCATACAGATAAAAAGAAAAAAGCTGTTAGCCAGGATGGCTGCCAGCCAAAAGTTGCCGCGGAAAAAGAGGCACAAAATACAGATCAGGCCAAAGGCTACATCCGCCGCTCCCACCTCAAATTGAAAAGGGCTGCCCGCCGGCCAACCAATCTTTGCCGCGGTGGCAGGACCGTTAAGAATATGAAAGAGGCCAGCCATGAGAGTTCCCACTCCAAAGAGGATCACGATCATATACAAAAGAACAACCTCGACGATCTTCTTAGCCGATCTCTGCTTCATCAGCACTAAATGAATAATAATAGCCGCCAGCGTGATCAGAAGCATGAATATGAACATCTTTTATCCTCCTTTAATCAAATCCGGCTAGAAGTATAACTGAAATCAACTTAAAACTCAAAACACTTATTTTTTGACTTTTTATACCGGCAGTGGGAGAATTACTCAAACAAGGAGGAATCCAATCATGTTTAAAAAAATCGGGATCGTTATCGGTGTTATAATTCTGATCATCATTCTGGCGGGCGGAGTCATGATTTATCGCTTAGCTGGAATGGCACACCACTTTGAACAAGAAATAGCAAAAGCTACCAGCCTTGACCTTTCTCAAATCAAGGATGGGACCTATCCCGGCAGTTTTGGCGACTTCGTTGTTTCAGTAAAGCTTGAGGTAACGGTCAAAAACCACAAAATAACCAGGATCAACATCAAGGAGCAAAACTGCGGCCAGGGATACGAGGCGCGCGGCACTATTGACCGGATCATCGTAGCTCAGTCGCCCAAAGTTGACGCGGTGACCGGCGCTTCTTCGAGCAGCCGTTGTATCATGATCGCGGTCGATCAGGCACTGAGGAATGCGGCGCATTAATAAAAGCTAATCGCTTGTAGCCGTCAAGAACTTAATCTTTAATCCGTTTTTCCAGCTGCTTTTGTACCGCTTCAATCTGTTGCAGGATGATCTGGGCTCTTTCATCCCCCGGTTTTATTTTCAAATATTCCTGCAATACCGCTTTTGCTTCCCCCAGCTTGGCGTAAGATTCCTTATATTTATTTTCGATCATTAGGCTGCGGGCCTGATTATAAAGGACGATCGCCAAACTGTTATAAACCGGCAGATAGCGCGGATCATCTTTCAATATCTTTTTAAATTCATCCACTGCCTTGTCATAATCCTTTTTCTCACCATACAGCTGGCCGATAGTCTGTCTTACTTCCAAATCTTTGGGGTTGAGCGCGGCGATTTTTCGGCCATGCTCCAGTGCTTTATCGTAATTGTGCATACTAATATAATTGCTGACTAGATAGCGGAGCGCGCTCAGGTTCTTTGGTTCGACCACCAGGATCTTTTCAAATAATGCGACCGCTTCATTATGCTGTTTATTTTCGGTATAAGCTGACGCCAGCATCGACATAGCTTCGATCGAATTGGGCTGCAGGGAGAGCGCTTTTTTATAACACTCGATTGCTTCTTTTATTCTTCCAGCCTTAGAATACGATATTCCCAGACTGACGTTTATCAGATAAAAATTTGTGTTCAGCTCCCTTGCTTTTCGGTAAAGCTCAAGCAATGCTTTGTCATCTACTCTTTGCTTAACCTGTGAAGCATACAAAGCGTAATAAAAACCGAGCCACTCCCGGCGCGATTCCTGTATCCATTTAAAACCGTTTTGGTGATAGTGAGGTTCTGCGTTCGCTCTCCCCAGGCCGGGATCGAGGATCCTTTTTTTGTTATTCAGGACCAGTACCAGCGAGCCATGGGCGGCATCGGGCGGCCATCCTTTTCTTATCAGATATTCCCGGGGAGCTTCCACATACTGGCTGTAGGTTTCGATACCGGCCATTTTCAAAGCGGCATAAGTGATATAGCTGAATTCCGTACACATTCCGCATCTTTTTTTCAAAGCTTCCAGCGCGGTGGCTTCTGGATCGCAATCCCCATTTATATCCGCCAGACCAAATCCCCCTTCCTTCAAGATCATTTTAACGATCGCGTTCAGTTTGGCTTTCCTTAATTCATCGATATTGTCTCCCAGCACGCGTACCCCTTTTTCATCTCTTTTGCCGGCCACAACATAAGTAAAGACCGAAATTGCCAGTAATTCTTTATATTCGTCACTTGAAGTATTGAGATAGCCGGCTTTTTTAAGTTCTTCCTTGATATATTTTATTTTGGTTTGAAGTTTATCCCTTACTTCCTGATCAAAAGTGGTAGTCGGATCAAAGTCGTCCAGCGACCAGGGGATAACGTAGCCCATATGTTCTTTCAAAGCCAAGTGAAAACGTTCGTAGCGCTCCAGCGCGTAATCCAGCACTTCCTCCGCCTGGATCACTCTGTCATTTTTCCCGTACTGGTTCCTTTTTTTGTTGATATAATCCGCTTCCGAATAGCCGCGATCGAGCTCAGAATCTTTTACTCCCGCTTTTTTCAGCGCCTGATAGAGCTTCCAAACATTCGAGTCTTTTTCAAAGGCAACGGTATATTCTGCCATGTTTATTCCTCCACTTCTTTTATGATCTTCCCTTCTGGGCTTAATTCTATTCGAGTCCCCGCCAGTCGTATCTTGCCACTTATATAATTATCTTCAGCCAAGACTCCGCTATAAACTGATCCGTCACTGTAAAATCCCATTTTAGTCTCTTGCTTAAACTTAATAATCCTGTGATTCCCGATCTTTATTTCTGTATCTTTGGCCAGTATTCCCCAGCTAATTCTCCCATTATCAAAAAATCTGAGCTCCGTGCCGGCTTTAAACCACTTGCCGTCTATCATGCCGCTTTCCGCGATAACAGCCTCTTTTATATTCCCATTTTCATAGAATTTGATCTCGGTATCCGCTTCCAATTTAATCCTATCGCCCTTTATTCTGATCACGGCATCGCGGGCTAATGTCCCATTACTGATCCTGTCTTTATCATCTCTGCTATTATAAGAAGCCAGGCTGGTCCCCTTCTTAAAAGTAAAAGGGCCGATCACGGCATTTTCCGCCAATTTGCCACTCGCGATTATCCCTTTTTCAAAATCGTAAAAATTAATCAATTCCCCGCCGCTTAAAATGATCTCAAATTTATGCCCGCTTGGCGCTGTCCCCATCAATTTCAGGTCGTTCACTAAAGTCCCGGCCACGATCTTACCCTTACTATTAAAACAGATCCTTTCTTTGGCTTTAAATTTATACTTGCCGATCATTTTATTAATAAAAGGGGTCGCTTCTGTAAGATCTCCCTTTTTATCAAAAACCAGCATTGTGTTGGCTTCCCATAAATGCGAGTTCATTTCTGCCGCTTCTGCAGTGACTCCGCTCATGACTTTTCCGTTCGGATGGTAAAATATATTTTCTCCCGCCTTGAATTTTATCTTTCTTTTCCCCACGCTCAGCGATTTGTCTTCCGCCAAGGTCCCAAACCTCACCTCATTTTGTCCGTAATTCCAAAACCTTAAAAATGTCCCTTTCTTGAATTTGACTAGCTGATTAAAAGTGCTTAACTCAACATCTTCAGCCAGAATCCCTCCCTGGAATTTGGCAATGTTATTAGCATAGATAATAAAAAATAATTCCAATTTATAGCTGATTCCATTTATTTCTTTCCTGTCATTGGCCGCAAGCGCAATAGTTACACGCTTTCCTGGGTCATCCCTGTATTGAAAACGGGCGATATCTACGCTTGACCAGATTTTCAGTTTAACGCCGTCAATGGTGGTGTCGCAGGCCAGATAGCCGCTGTCTTCAATTATAGAGCGGTATAATAATCCCTTGGCTGGTTCACTCAAAGCGCCCTCCCTATCAATCTGTTTCAGAATATTCCGGCAAACCTCTTCACTCTGCGGATAATAAGGAATAGTGGATCTTCCGGTCTCATTTTCTTTTTTCATCTTTGCGATTGCTTGCGGAGAAAATATCTGCCAGTTCCTGGCTTTATTAACCGCCTCCATCACTTCCCAGGGGGAAAGCGCGCCGTCGCCATTCAGATCATAGGGTTTGACGTCTTCTTCCAATTCATTTTGTTCGATCTTCCCATTTCTGTTCTTGTCATAAATCCAGTATAAATGAATCAGGTCTACCATTGATCTCACATCAGATATTTTCATAATCACATCTCCAAATATTTGCTACTAAACGGAAACATTTTAACAATTATTGTGCGGCTATTAAGCAGCTCGATCTTACATATTTATATCGCTCAATATTGCGCAAATTTCATGTTCTTTTCTACTAAATCTAGGCCCATCACCTCCTCACCCAGCTATTATCTTTTAATGAAATATCCCCTCATTTTTAACGATAAATATATGGAGGATTTGATTAAAGGAAGATAAAAATGACCGGCAAAATTGAACCACCAAATGGAAAACTTTATTATAACCGGGTAGAAATAACTCCCCGACCGGCGGGCCCTCCTGGAGAAAAATCGATCGCCGCCATCCTGAGGAGCATCGCCGAAAACGGACTTTTAACGGCGCGCATGACAGTTGAGAAAGGATTGGTCCCCAGATCTTCTTTTTCGGCTGATGAAAGCGCGGATTATATTTGTGTGCGTGAAATCAAGGTTGACCCTTTAGCGGGAAAAGAGGCGGAAAAAGCCATACTAGCGGAAACGCTCTATGACTTTGGCAGAGGCGTTTTAAACGTCATGAGCGAAAACAACGATGATTACGATTTAAAAGGCTTGTTCGCGCCCAGGCCGGTTTTCGGGATCATTTTTGCCGCCCGCAGCAGTCGGGTAATGCCCGAACACGACGACTATGACGCGATTATCCGCCGGGGAATAAGCCTGCAGGAGATCGATCATATCCTGGTGCCGGACACAATATTTGAAACTGCCATGCAAGCTTTTTCCCTGCAAGCTGACAAACTGATCCGCGTTTCCGGCCGAAGGACGGTTGACCATAAAGTGTTCCGTTTCAGCAACATCCATGATTTTGAATCCAGGGTGGGAGAACTGTTGCAAAAATATCCAGGGGAACAATTTTGGCTGCACGGAACCCGGTTGCCGCTGCCCGAAGAATTAGAATCTTCTCCTCCGATCTTATCGATCCCGAGCCGAGCTATCGCGGTCCTGCACGAACTGGTAATCTCAATGCTACAAAAAAAGCCTTAAGCCCTCCCTGCTACGTTTTATTTGCTATAATACTTTTATTATGCCAGCTGTCAGAAATATAACTTTACTGATTATTTGTTTGCTCATCATCTTTGTTACTCTCAGTTATGCCGAATTAAATCCGATTTCTCTCCCCTATTTGATGCAAAAAGAATTTGACGGCCGGGAACTCCGGCTGGTAAAAGTATTAGAGCGAAACAAATCTTATACACGCTACTCCATCGGTTATAAAAGCGGGGATTTAAAGATCTCAGGCATCATGAATGTACCAAAAGGCAGCGGCCCCTTCCCCGTCATCATTACCTGCCACGGTTTTATTCCTCCGGCCGTCTATAGCAGCGGCCGCGGGTTGAAGCGGGAGCAGGACTATTTGGCCCGGCGCGGTTATGTTGTTCTTCATCCCGATTATCGCAACTACAACGGATCGGATAAGGACCCGGACAACGATTTGAAGCTCAATATCGGATATACCGAAGATGTGATTAACGCCGTCTATGCAGTAAATAATTCAGGCCTCAAATTCATCGCCAAAGACAAGATCGGGATTCTGGGGCATTCACTGGGGGGCGGGATCGCGCTCAATATCATCGTTTCGCGCCCCGAGCTGATCAAAGCCTGTGTCCTTTTTGCGCCGGTCAGCAGCGATTATAGGGATAACTTCCGCCGTTGGAATATGAGGAGCGACCAAAGAAGACATAATTCACACCGATCGGCTCAGCAGATCATCGCAAAGTACGGCTCACCGGAAGTGAACCCCGAATTTTGGAATAATCTTTCTGCTGCTAATTTTATTGAACAGATCACAGCACCGGTCATGCTGCATCAGGGGACGTTTGATCATTCGGTGCCACCGGAGTGGTCGGCCAAATTAGCCGGCCTATTAAAAGAACACCAGAAGAATATATTTTATTTTACTTACCCGGGCGAAGACCACGAATTTATTAAAGCCTGGCCGCTGGTCATGCGGCGCACAATTGAATTTTATGATCAAGTGTTCAAATAGGATCAAAATCCTTTTAGCGAGTTAGAAATTCTTACTGACCAATTCGCTGGTATAATTCGCCGACACGTTGATCATATTCCCGGTGCCGGCTTCAATGGTCGTTATGGTAATGTCCTCCACTGAATATTTAACCAAACCGACTCCATCCGCGTACCACGCGATTATATCGCCGTTGGTGTCCATAACTTTCATCGCTTCAAATGTTCCCGCCGGCACGGTCACCTTCTCTTCGCCAATCGCTTGCAGAAGCAAAGAGCTTTGCTTCCAGGACTTGCCTGGCGTCAGAGGGAAGGCTAAAATTTGGGTCGCTTCCAAAGTGGGATGAGCCGCACTCCCGTACTGGTAAATGCCGGTTTCATCCGCAGAGTAATAAAGGATATCTGAGCTTCCGCTTTCGTGCGACACTATCAAATTAATTACCGTCAGACTGCCGGTCAGCTGGCTGGTCCCGTTAACCGTTCGGGTTTCGTTGGTACTTTGGGATTCAACCGTTCCAATTAGCAGTTTGGCATGGTATTGCCACTGATACCCGTTAACCAATGGAAAATAATTAGGGGGAGCAGTGTCGCCCGTTTTCCCGCAGCCAAAAAGAAAAACTATCGGGAACAAAAATAGAGCGAACCAA
>Ga0315287_10002566_pt1 | contig 17251 bp, 13 predicted proteins | sample YL17G11_0_MG_FD_205037 | JGI IMG/M metagenome (GOLD analysis project Ga0315287, IMG submission 205037) | Sediment microbial communities from Yellowstone Lake, YNP, Wyoming, USA - YL17G11_0 | ecosystem: Environmental > Aquatic > Freshwater > Lake > Sediment | place: USA: Wyoming | collected...
GAGCACGCCGGTCCCCGCTCGCGGGTGCGCGGCTATCGGGGCGGCTACCTGCCGACCGAGCGCCGCGCGATCGAGGAGGGGCTCCGCGACGGCGAGGTCCTCGGCGTCGTCTCGACGAACGCGCTCGAGCTCGGGGTCGACATCGGGCGCCTCGACGCCGCCATCCTCGCCGGCTACCCCGGTTCCATCGCCGCCACCCGTCAGCAGGTGGGGCGCGCCGGACGGCGGCTGGGAACGAGCGTCGCGGTCCTCGTCGCCTCGGCGGCGCCCGTCGACCAGTACGTCGTCCACCACCCGGAGTTCATCCTCGACCGGCCGCCCGAGGAGGCCCGGGTCGACCCGGACAACCTCCACGTCCTCCTCGCCCACCTCAAGGCGGCCGCGTTCGAGCTGCCGTTCGCGCCGGGCGACGTCTTCGGGCCGGGGGCCGCCGACGACCTCCTCGCCTTCCTCGCCGAGGACGGCCACGTCCACCAGGGCGACGACGGGCGCTGGTACTGGTCGTCGGAGAACTTCCCGGCGTCGGCCATCTCGCTGCGAACCGCGGCCGAGGAGAACGTCGTGATCATCGACACGACGCCGGATCGCCCCCGGGTGATCGGCGAGCTGGACCTCTTCTCGGCCCAGACGCTCGTCCACGAGGATGCCATCTACCTCCACGAGACCGCGCAGTTCCACGTGGACCGCCTGGACTGGGACGAGCGCAAAGCCTACGTCCGCCGCGTGGACGTCGACCACTACACCCAGGCCGACCGCGCGGTCACGCTCAAGCCACTCGACGTCTTCGAGGTCGCCGCCGTCCCCGGCGGATGGCGCCGGCACGGGGAGGTCATGGTCGCGAGCCGGGCGACGCTCTTCAAGAAGCTGAAGCTCGTGACGAACGAGAACCTCGGCTGGGGGCCGATCCACCTCCCCGAGATCGAGCTCCAGACGACCGCCTACTGGCTCACGGCAGAGGGGGCCGCGACGGGCTGGCGTCGGGCCGACCTCGACGTGGCGCTGGCCGGCGCAGGTCGGGCGCTGCAGGCCGTGGCGAGCGTCCTCCTCATGGTGGACCCGCGCGACCTCGGCCTCGTGGCGCAGGTCCGCTCGCCGCACGACGGTGCGCCCACCGTCTACCTGTACGAGGCAGTCCCCGGCGGCGTGGGCCTCGCGGAGCGCCTCTGGCAGCGCCACGCCGAGCTCGTGGACGGGGCGGCCGATCTCGTGGCCTCCTGCGGCTGCGATGGCGGCTGCCCGTCGTGCACCGGGCCCCGACCCGCCGGCGGCGAGATGGACCTCGACGCGCGGGCCCTCGCCCTCCGACTTCTCGACGGGCTGGGGGCGCGGGGGGTCGGGCCGGCGACGGCGCGGGGAACCGGGCCCGCGGCGGCGCGGCTTCCGCGATGAGCGACGCGGCGACGCTCGAGCGGCGCCTCGCCCGGTTCCGGGCGACGCGCGTCCCCGCGCCCGGCCCGGGCGCAGTCGGGCGGCCGGCATCGCCGGTGCGGGGCCCGGCCCTCGCGGCGCGCCTGGCGGAAGCCCTCGACGGGGAGGTGGTGGGCGGGCCCGACGGACTCGTCGTTCGTGTCGAGCCGCCGTCGACCGCAGTTCCGCTGGTCCGCGAGCGGCTCGCCCGTCTCCCCGGCCAGCCGGCGCCGGAGGCGCGCCTGGTCTGCCTCGACACGGAGACGACCGGGCTGGGAACCGCGGCCGGAACGCTCGCCTTCCTCGTCGGCCTCGGCTGGTGGGAGGGGGACCGGTTCCGGCGGCTCCAGCTGGTCTGCCCGGACCACGGCCAGGAGCGCGCGCTCCTGGCCGCGCTCGAGCGGGCCATCCCCGCCGACGCCTGGCTGGTCACGTACAACGGCCGGGGCTTCGACTGGCCCCTCCTCGTGACCCGCTACCGCCTCCACCGGCGCGCGGCACCCTTGCACGCCGGCATGCTCGACCTGCTGCCCGGCGTGCGGCGCCTGTTCCGCCACCGGATCGGAGACGCCCGCCTGGCGACGGTCGAACGCGAGCTCCTGGGCGTTCATCGCCACGACGACGTCGGCGGCCGGGAGATCCCGGGGCGCTACCTGGACTTCGTGCGGGGCGGCCCGGCCGGCCCGCTCGCTGCCGTCCTGTCGCACAACGCCGAGGATGTGCTGTCGCTGGCGCTCCTCCTCGCCCACCTCGACGCCGGGTACGCGGATCCCGTCCGCCGCGCCCTCGCCCCGGCCGGGGACCTCGTCGCCCTCGCCCGCGCGTTCACCCGCGATCGCCGCCACCTCGACGCACTCGGCTGCCTCGACGACGCCGATGCCGCATGGCGGCCGGCATCCCTCGGCTCCGCCGCCCGGCCGTACGGCGCACCGGCGCCGGCCACCGTATCGCGCGACCGGATCCGGGCCGAGCGGGCGCGCAGCCTCCGCCGCCTCGGGCGCACGGGCGAGGCGCTGGCGGCATGGGAGGCGCTGGCTGCGGTGGGCGGGCCGATGGCGCCGCGCGCCTGGGTGGAGGCCGCCAAGGTCCGCGAGCACGCCCTGCGGGACCCGGCGGGCGCGCTCCGCGCCGCCGAAGCGGCCGGCCGCGCCGCGGAGCGCTCGCGCCTCCGCTGGGCGGGCGACCCGGACTTCCAAAGCGCCCTCGACGCACGTCTGCGCCGCCTCCGGCGCCGGATCGCGGGCGTGATCAGCCCGGCGCCGACCGCCTGAGGGCGTCACGCACGGCCTCCAGGGTCGGCACGCCGGCGAGGCCGGAAGCGCCGACGTGGACCGCGGCCATCGTCGCCGCGAACCGCAGGGCGGCGGGAAGATGCGGCCGCCGCCCGGCCAGGGCGGGCACGGTCCGGGCCGCCAGGAGCGCCGCGAGGAAGGCGTCGCCGGCGCCGGTCGTGTCGACCACCGCCGGTGCCGGCAGCGCCGGGAACCAGCGCATCCGCAGCGCCCCGGGGCGGACGGCGAACGCGAGGCCCCCGTGGCCGCCACGGGTCAGCGTGCACAGGGTGCCGGTCCGCAGGAGGCGAAGGAGCGCCCGCAGGTCGGCCCCCGGATCGAGGTCCTCGGTGCTCAGCGAGACCATGTCGGCCCGCCGCAGCAGCGCCCGGGGCGCCGCGGGCCGCGGGCGCACCGGCGCGCCGCGCTCGAGCGTCCGGAGGATGCCCTGCCACCCGAGCGCGACGATCGCGCCGGCCGGGATCGCCGCCCAGCCATCGGGCAGCTCGTCGGCGACGGGCGAGAGGTACCAGGCCGGCGCCGTCCGCCACGCCGGGGGAAGCGCGGCCACCGGCAGCGGCCCCCCCGGGTCGTCGCAGCGGAGCGACCGTCCGGCGGGGGTCTCCTCGAGATGGAAGACCGGCCCGGCCGGAAGGCGCACGAGGTGCAGCTCGGCGCCGGCCCCGCGGAGGAGGTCCAGCTCGTGGGCGCCCGAGGCCGGCGAGTCGACGCCAAGGACCACGCCGACGCGGAGCCCGAGGCGGGCGAGGGCGAGGGCGCCGTAGGTCGCTCCTCCGCCCAGTCGCCAGCCGCGCGGGTCGGACGGGTCCAGGTCGCGGGACGCCGACCCCACCACCACGACGGTCGGGGCCGGGCCGTCGGCCGCCGCCCGCCGTGGCTCGGCCGCGCGCGGCTCGGCGGCCGGGCCGGTCTTGCCGGGTCCGCGCTGTTCGGCGCGAGCGTGGGCGACGGCCCCCGGGAGGGCCGCGGGCGGCCCGTATACTGGCCGGGCCGGCCCCGCAAGCGAGGAGACCACGTGTACTTCTACGAGCTCCACGAGGGCGACGACGACCTCTACTCCGACGTGCTGCTGGCCCACGACGAGGAGATCGCGCCGGAGGACTTCTTCGATCTCGTCCAGGCGGTTCGCCGCCGGGTCGCGGACCACTTCGGGGAAGATACCCTCATCGAGGCGATCGCCGTCGAGCTGGAGCGCAGCCACGGGTTCGTCTACCTCTCCGACGAGCAGCTGACGGCGGCCGTCAACGTCTCCACGGACGAGGACGAGAACTTCCTGATCGCCACGAGCGAGGACGAGCTGGAGGCAGCGGGCGGCGGCGCCGACTACCGCGGGGTCTTCGCCGAATACGCGGCCGAGGACGTCGGCAACGACTGACGCCGTCCCGGAGCCGGCCTACTTCGAGAAGAGGATCTCCAGGACATCCCCGTCGCGGACCCGGTAGGTCTTGCCCTCAGAACGCAGCTTGCCGTGCTTGCGCGCCTCGGCGGTGGAGCCGAGCGCCACGAGGTCTTCGTAGGGGACCGTCTCGGCCCGGATGAACCCCTTCGCCAGGTCGGTGTGGACCGCGCCGGCCGCGTCGACGGCCGTCGCTCCGTCGGGAATCGGCCAGGCCCGGACCTCGTCCGGTCCGGCGGTCAGGAAGCTCACGAGCCCCAGGAGCCGGTACGAGAGGGCGATCACCCGGTCCAGGCTGCTCTCGGTGATGCCCAGCTCCTCGCCGAAGACGGCGGCCTCCTCCGGGTCCAGCTGGCCCAGCTCCATCTCGATCCGGGCGGAGAGCGCGTCCACGAGCGCATGCCGGTGGTCGTAGCGGGCGGCGATCGACGCGACGAGCTCGGCCGACCGGGCCAGGTCGCCCTCGCCGACGTTCAGGAGGATGAGGATCGGCTTCTGGGTGAGGAAGCGGAAGCCGCGCAGGGCCTTCTCCTCGTCGGGATCGAGGCCGGCGTCGCGGATCGGGTGGCCCTCCACCAGGCCGACCCGGACGTGCTCCAGGATGGCGCCCTCCCGCTCGTTCGCCTCGCGCTCGGCGGGCGTCCCGTGGCGGCCCGAGCCGCGCAGCCGCTCGAGGCGCCGGTCGACCATTGCCAGGTCCGCCAGGACGAACTCGAGGTCGAGCTGCTCGAGGTCCCGCCAGGGGTCCACCGAACCGGCCGGGTGTGGATGGTGCGGGTCGTCCCAGGCCCGGACGACGTTGAGCAGGGCGTCGGCGTCGCGCAGCCGCCCCAGGTGCTCCGCTGGCAGCTCCTCGGTGCCGACGCGCCCCTCGGACGAGGTCGGCGGGGCGGGGAGGTCGACGTAGGTGACGTCGGCGTGAACGACCTTCTTCGGGCGGAAGATCTCGGCGAGGCGGTCGAGCCTGCCGTCCGGGACCTTGACGACCCCGACGTGGAGCTCCATCCCGCCGAAGCCGCCGGTCTGCACGTTGCCGCGGGTGAGGGTGTTGAAGACGGTCGTCTTGCCGGCCCCGGCAAGCCCGACGATCGCGATCTGCATGCCGTCAGTATCCGGCGCCCGGGTCGACCGTGTTGAGCAGGGGCTCCCCGGCCGCATAGCGGCGCAGGTTCTCGGCGAAGAGCTCCACGGTCGCGGCCATGACGCGGCCGCTGGACCACGAGGTGTGCGGCGTCACGATGACGTTCGGCAGCCCGTAGAAGGCCGAGTCGGGTTGCAGCGGCTCTTCGCGGAAGGTGTCGAGGACCGCGCCGCCGATCGTCCCGTCGCGCAGGGCCCGCAGGAGGGCGCGCTCCACGATGAGCCGTCCCCGCGCCACGTTGACCAGCCAGGCGCTCCGCTTCATCAGGGCCAGGACCCGGTCATCGACGAGATCCTCGGTCTCCGGCGTCAGCGGCAGGGCAAGGATCACGAAGTCGGCGGCGGAGATGACGTCGCCGAACGTCTCGGGGCCGCCGAGCTCGACGCCGGGCGGCGGCGGAGCCTCGTCGGGGCGCGGGCCACCCGACCGGCGCGTGGCCAGGATCCGCGGCGCGAACGGGGCGGCCACCTCGGCGATCGCCCGGCCGATGCTGCCGAAGCCGATGATGCCCAGCGTCGTGTCCCGCAGCTCGCGTCCCTCCAGGGGCTGCCAGGTCCGCTCCGCGGCGAGCTCGAGGAGCTGGGGCAGACGACGGTTCACGGCAAGAACCATCATCAGGACGTACTCGGCGATCGGCCGGCTGAAGACGCCGCGCCCGTTCGTGATCGTGAGCCCGCGGGCCCGGCCGGCCGGCGTCATGAGGCGCTCGACGCCTGCGGACGCCGAGTGAACCCAGCGCAGGCGGGGGGCCCGGGCGAGGAGCCGTTCGTAGGCATCCGCGGCGAGCCAGCCGTGGAGGAGCACTTCGACGTCGTCGATCGGCCCGTCGGCCAGGCCCTCGCGCGACACGGTCGCGATCCGCGACCCGGGGGCGGCCGCGCGGATGGCCGCCAGGTCCTCCGCGCGGTAGCGGGCCGAGAGGACCGGCGAGAGGGCGATGGCGCGAGGGACGCCGCCCGGCCCGCTGCCCGGCCCGGTCACGCCCGCGCCCCCGCTGCGCTGGGGCCGGCACTCGTTCCGACGACCCGGCGCAGCCACCGCTCCGGTTGCTCCAGCTCGCCGTCGCGCGGCAGCGTCTCGGGGCCCTCCCAGAGGCGGCGCAGGCCGGCGCGGCCCGCGGCGCGCTGGACGGCCTCGACGAAATGCTCGCCTCGGGCGTACTGCTCCATCTTGAGGTCGAGCCCCGTGATCCGCAGGATTGCCCGCTCCACCGGCGTGCGGGTGGCCCGCCGCGCGTGGAAGCGGGCGCTGATCGTCTCGACGCCCGGCACCAGGTCGCGCCCGACCTCGTCCATCACGTGATCGGAGAAGCCCTCCAGCAGGCTCATCACGGTCTGGGTCTCCCGGAAGAGGCGTCGCTGCTCGTCCGACATGAGACGCTCCAGCCAGTGCCCGTCCCCGCCCCGGAGCGCGCGTCGGAGCGCCCGCGGCGCGTCCCGGCCGAGGTCACGGGCGCTGCGGGAGAGCCCCCCGAGCTGGCGCTCGAGGTGGTCGGCGAGGTAGGGGCGAAGCCAGGGGTGGGCCTCGAACTCGAAGGCGTGGGTCGTCTCGTGGAGGGCGATCCAGGTGCGGAACGGATCAAGCGGCACGCCGAGCGTCCGGGCGGTCTGGCGGATGTTCTCCTCCACGAAGAGGAGCTGCCCCGGCTCGGCCTTCGCCGAGAGGAGGGCGAGGTCGTACTGGCCAAGGACCCGCTGGCCCATGAAACCCAGCAGGAGCCCGAACTGGCGGGTCGTGATCCAGCGGTTGGCGAGGGCGAGCGAGGCCTTCCCGAGCCCGGCGCCGGGCGGCACGATCTGGTCGAGGAGCTCCCCCTCCAGCCGCCCGAAGAGCCCCGCGAAGGTGGCCAGGTTGGCGCGCACCCAGCCGGCGCGATCGACGACGGCGACGCGCTCCACGATCCCGGGAAGGGGTGTCTCGAGGGCCCTCTCGAGGGCTGGCACGACGCGACGCATCGCCGCCTCGTAGGCCGGAACGGTCGCCGCGACCTCCGCCGGGGAGAGCCGCCCGGCGGCGTTGCGCAGGCGGCCCTCCGCGAGCCGCTCGACGGCGCTCCAGTCGACGAGCCCGGTCCGCGCCTCGGCCTCGGCCCGGCGACCGAGGACGGTCGCGGCCGCGCCAAGCGCGGCGCCCACCAGGAACCCGGCCTGCCAGACGGCGGCCGACGAAGAGCGGCCGGCGCGTCGGGCGCCGCTCATCGGGCGACGGGCTCGAGCGCGATGGCCTCCACCGCAGGGAAGGCGTCGCCGAACATCCGCGTCGCGATCCGCTCGAAGGCGGCCACGTCGCCCGTGGTCATCACCCGGTGGACCGGCGGGACGGCACGGAGGAGCGTCGGATGGTGACCCTCACGGCCGGCGTCCGCGGCCGTCCCGCGCGTGGAGCCGGGAGCCTCGAGCCCGTTCACCGAGAGGAGCTCCGCCAGCGCGCCGGCGGTGGCGGTCGCGGAATCGACGATCGCGACGCCCTCCCCCACCGCCGCCTGCATGACCGAGCGCAGGAGCGGGTAGTGGGTGCAGCCGAGGAGGAGCGTGTCGATCTTGGCCGACGGCGGCAGCGGGTGGATGAACTCGCCGTTCTCGTCGCGCCGGCCCAGGAGCGGCGCCAGGGCGTCGGCCACGGCCGCGTCGATCTCCGGGCCGCTGAGGCCACCGGCCTCCACGAGCGGCACCAGCGCCGGGGTGGCGTGCTCGTAGACCTCGACCGCCGGGTTCTCCTCCTTGATCGCGTCGAAGTAGGCGTGCGAGCGGATGGTGGCCGGCGTCGCGACCACGCCGACCCGCCGCGTGCGGGTCGCGAGCGCGGCGGCCTGGGCCCCCGGGCGGATCACGCCGAGGACCGGTGTGTCGTAGCGCCGGCGGTACTCGCCGAGGGCCACGGCGGTGGACGTGTTGCAGGCGACCACGAGGGCCTTCACGTCCTCCCGGACGAGCCGGTCGAGGGCTTCTGTGCTGAACTGCCGCACCTCGGCGTCCGAGCGCGTCCCGTAGGGCGCCCGCGCGTTGTCGCCGAGGTAGATCGTGGACTCGGCGGGCAGGCGGCGGACGATCTCGCGGAGGACCGTGAGGCCGCCGACCCCCGAGTCGAACACGCCGATCGGGCGCGGGTCGGCCACCGCGTCAGCGCTGCCCGGCGACGATGGGAGCGGCACCGACCAATTCGGCGGCGATCCTCGCGATGTCGCGGCTGATGGGGGCGTCGGGGTTCGAGAGGACGAAGGGGAGTCCCTCGTTGTTGGCCTGCACGACGAGCACGCCATCGGAGACGATCGTGTGTTCGGGGACGCGCCCCAGGGCCCTGGCCAGGTCCTCGGCCGCGATGCCGCCCATGGAGTCGGCCCGGTTCACGACGTAGCGCACCTTGGAGGCCGGGTAGCCGATCGAGCGGAACGCGTCCGCGACCGCCAGCGTGTTCCGGATCGTCGTCGAGTCGTAGGTGATGATCTCGAGGATCGTGTCCGCGGCGTCGAGGAGGGCCAGCGGGATGTCCCCGAGGGCCGACGGCATGTCGACGACGACGGCCCCGTAGATGCGGCGCAGGAGCGAGAGAGCCTTCTCCACGTCGCGGACGCTGACCATCTCGGCCATCTCGACGCGCGGTGGAGCGAGGAGGATGTCGATCCCGGACGGGTCGCGCCAGAGGACGTCCTCGAGGTCGTTCTCGCCGATCCGGTCGGTCGGGAGATCCAGGATCGACGGGGCATCCGCCGGAACCCGGAGGAGCGAGCGCAGGTCGCCGAACTGGAGGCTGCCGTCGACCAGGACAGTTCGCGTCCCGGCCTGGCCCAGGGCGACGGCGAGGTTGAAGGCGATGGTGGTCTTCCCGACGCCGCCCTTGGGCGCGTAGACCACGATCATCTTCGAGCGGACGCTGTCGTTCAATGCCAGCGCCGCCTGGTGCATCGAGACGACGACGTTCACGAGCTCGAAGCCGGAGAACGGCATCCCGAGGACGGCTTCGATCCCGGCGGCGGGGTCCCGGGCCACCGGGCTCTGGGGGACGGTCAGCACCACGACCGGGATGCCGAGGCCGCTCTCGCGGAGCTGGGCAACGACCTTCTCGCCTTTCGTGCGGCCCTGGAGGAGCCAGTCGACGATGATCACGTCGGGGCGGAGCTGGCGCGCCTGGGCCGCCGCGCGGCCGCCGTCGCTCACGACGTCGACGAGCTTGACCTGCGCCTGCGCGTTCAGCAGGCCGCGCACGTACTGGGCAACCTGGGGCACGTCCTCCACGAGGAGGAGGCGGATCGGAGTGCTCGAGGGGGACATCAGGCCGACGATACCACGCTCAATCGCGCCCGCCGGAGCCCGGCCTTCGGGCGATCACGACCGCCCGATCGTCATGGGGTCCCAGGGGTTCGAGGTCGTAGCCGCCGGCGACAAGCTCCACCTCCAGGCCGGCCGCCTCGGCCATCGCCCGGAGCTCGTCGGCCGTCACGAGACGGACGACGTCCCGCCGGACCCAGCGGCTGGCGGGCTCTCCGGGGTCGCCCTCCTCGTAGATCGTGGTCAGGGCGACGGTCTGGGTGGCCGCGTCGTGCTGGGCGGCGGCCGTCTTGGTCACCCATCGCCCGGTCTCGGGGTCGGGCCGGTGGTACTCCAGGTGGAGGCGACCGTCGTAGCGGGCGAGGTCGTGCGCGTCGGGGAGCCACGCGTCCACGGCCGCCACCCCGCCCGGCGCGAGGTGCGCCGCCAGCGCCTCCCACGCGGCCCGCTGGGCGGCGCGGCTGGGGAGGAGGAGGATCGAGTTGAGGGCGATGAAAGCGAGGCGGAAGCGTCGTGCGGGCACGCCGAGGGCGGGCTCCAGCGCCGGCCCGACGACGTCGGCCGCCACGAGGTCCAGGCGGGCCTCAACCTCGGGTCCGGCGGCCTCGGCCCGTCGGCGGGCGCGGGCGAGCATCGCGGCGTCGAGATCCACGGCGGTGACGGCGTGCCCCTCCTCGGCGAGCGGGATCGCGATCCGGCCGCTCCCCGCCATCAGCTCCAGAACGGGGCCGTCCGCCTCAGCGGCCAGCGCCGTCCAGAGGTCGAGGTCGCCGGGGTCGTCCTGGAGGTCGAGGTCATAGAATCGCGCCAGTGCCTCCGCCGGGGTCTCCGCCGTTTCGCGGCCGTCGGGCATGGTCATGTCCTGATCCTACGCCGTGGCGCACAAACCAGGCACTGCCTCCGGGTCCCGCGCCTCTACCCGCGCAGGAACCGCACCTCGCGACCGGCCGCCTTCTTGACGGCCAGGGCGGAAATCGCTTCGAGCGCGCAGCGGTTGGCCGCCGCCGCCGTGATCTCGGCGTGGTCGTACGGCGGCGACACCTCCACGATGTCCATCCCGGCCAGCTCCACCGCCCCCACGATTCGGCGGATCGCCCGCAGCACCTCGCGCGTCAGCATCCCGCCGGGCTCGGGCGTCCCGGTACCGGGCGCCATCCCCGGGTCGATGACGTCGATGTCGATCGAGAGGTAGACCGCGTCGGGCCCGTCGAGCGCCTCGGCGATCGCGGCGTCGATCACGGCCTCGACGCCGCGCTCCTCGATCTCGCGCATGAGGTGCCAGCGCATCCCCTGTTCCTTCATCCATTCGAAGACGTCGACCGGCGGCCAGTAGCCGCGCAGGCCCACCTGCACGAAGTTCCTGCCCGCGACCGCGCCGCTCTCGATGAGCCGCCGCATCGGCGTCCCGTGCCCGGCGAGCACGCCCCAGTCCTCGGGCGCCGTGTCGGCGTGGGCGTCGAAATGGACGATCCCGATGGTGCCCGGCCGGCGGACCTCGGCGATCGCGGTGGCCGACGGCCAGGTGATCGAGTGGTCGCCGCCGAGGACGATCGGGATCGCGCCGGTCTGCGCGACCTCGCGGACCTTGCGATAGATGAACGCATGGCCGCGCTCGATCCAGGCGGGAATGATGTTGGCGTCGCCGGCGTCGACGACCGTCAGGACCTCGAACGGCTCGACGTGGCCGAGCTGGAGCGAGTTGATCGAGCCGGTCGAGTAGTTGGCCTCGCGGATCGCCCGCGGGCCAAAGCGCGCGCCCGGCCGGTGGCTGACCGCGTCGTCGAAGGGAGCCCCGACGATCGCCACGTCCACCCGGCGGCGGCGAATCTCGGCCGGATCGGTCACCCAGGGAAGCCCTGAGAACGTCGTCGGGCCGACGTAGGTCGGCAGGTCGAAGTCGGAGAAGGCCTCGAAGTCGCGGTCCCACCCGTTCAGGTGGCCGTGGTCGGGCCCGTCGGGCGCCCCGGATCCCCCTGCGGCGGGATCGTGGCCGTGCCGGTCGGTCACGCGAAACCTCCTGGCGACCGGGCGACGGGCGGGCGCGGGCCCGGGCGCCGAGGGATGCGTCGGTCACCGGTGCGGGCGCCGCCGGTTCGTGTCCGCCGTCCGGCGGGGCGCCCGCGGATGATAGCGCGCGGACGGTCCGGCGCCATCCCCTACCCCTCCCCGCGGAACTCCCGCCACGCGGCGTCGACGAGCGACGGGTCCGCCAGCAGGTCGAGAGCGGTCTGGGCGACGAGCGTGGCAGCGACCAGGGTCGTCTCGTCGGCGCGGGGCGTGGCCGCGGCGTCGCGCGACTCGATGGAGTGCCAGGGGACCCCGTGGTCGCAGATCGCGAGCGTCGGATGGATCGTCGGCAGGACGAGCGAGACGTTGCCCATGTCGGAGCTGCCGATGTGCTCCGGGTCGATCCCCTCGTCGACCCGACCGGCCGCCTCGAGGTTCGCCCGCCAGAGCCCGCCCAGGACCTCGTTGTCCTTCATCGTCGTCGAGCCGCCGGAGAAGACGAGCTCGCCCTGGACGTCGGCCATGATCGCCGCGCCCTGGACCAGCGCCCGGAAGCGGTCGCGCATCGACTCGTAGTAGGCCTGGTCGGTGCTGCGGATCATGAACCGGGCCGTCGCCCGGTCCGGGATGATGTTGGCCGCGGTCCCGCCCTCCAGGACGATCCCGTGGACCCGGGCGTGCTGGGGCAGCTGCTGGCGCCACAGGCCGATCCCCTGGAAGAGGAGCACGGCCGCGTCGAGGGCGTTCTTGCCCTCCCAGGGCTCGCCGGCGGCGTGGGCGGCCCTGCCGGTGAACGCGACGTCGACGTCCTCGCTCGCGAGGAGCAGGCAGCCGACCATGTCCCGGTCGCCCGGGTGGAAGAGGAGCGCCGCGTCGAGCCCGTCCATGAGCCCGTCGTCGAGCATGAACTGCTTGCCGCTCCCGCGCTCCTCGGCGGGCGTGCCGAGGAACACGATCTCCCCGGCGAACTCGTCGCGCAGCGCCGCCAGGGCGATGGCCGCTCCCACGCCGGAGGCCGCCATCGTGTTGTGGCCGCAGCCGTGCCCCAGCCCGGGGAGAGCGTCGTACTCGGCGAGGACGCCGATCCGCGGCCCTGCCACGCCCCTGCCGCCGGTCAGCCGACCCCGGACCGCGGTCGCCAGGCGCCCGGCGGGGTGCTCCACCGCGAACCCGTGGCGGGCGATCGCCTGGGAGCACCAGGCCGCGGCCTGGTGCTCCTCGAAGGCCGGCTCCGGGTTGGCGTGAATCCGTGCGGACAGGTCGAGGATCTCGGGCCGGGCGGCCTGGACGGCGGCGGCGGCGCGGGCCTTGAGCTCGGGCGCGGCGGGCATGGGAACCTCCGGGCGGAATGGCCGGCTCAGCGCTCCACTGAGAGCGTGAGCTCGGCGAAGACGACAAGGACGACGATGAAGAGAGCAATCGGGACGGAGAAGACGCCGAGGACGCGGAGCTCCACGAAGAGGCCCACGACGAGCCCGGTCCACAGGCCGCGGCGACCTGCCCGCAGCCAGTCGCCGCGATAGGCAATCCGGCGGTGACGGGCGAAGGCGGCGAGCCAGAAGAGGGGCGTCGCGGTGAGGCCGACCGCCGAGCCCATCGCCATGGCGCCCAGGAGCCCGGCGACCGCGTCCTCCCGCGGGTCTCGATTGAGCACGAGGAGGGCGACGACGGCCCACGCGACGAGGGCTGCACCGAGGATCCCGAGGTTCGCCAACCGGTCGCGCGTCTCCACTCGGTCGAGTCTAGCCGCGAGCCGGCCCTGCCGAAGGGCGCACCGGGATGGTCCCGCGCGCGAGGACGGCGAGCGCCGGCTCGAGGTCGGCCAGGCGGTCGAGCACGAGGTCCGGCTCCGCGTCGCCGTCCGGCTCGCTTCCGGGAAGCGGCGAGTCGGCCGGACGTGCCCGCAGGTAGGCGACGCGCCAGCCGGCCCGGGCGCCGCCCACGACGTCCGCCGCCCAGTCGTCGCCGACGTGGAGGATCGACGCCGGATCGAGCGACGGCTCGCCGCTGCCCGTCAGCGCCGCCTCGGCGGCCCTGAAGATCGCGGGGTGCGGCTTGATCACGCCCACCCGCTCCGAGACCACGATCGCCGCCAGGTGCGGCACCCAGCCCGCCGCCTCCGCGTAGCGGTCGATCGTGGCGGCGAGCGGCCAGTTGGAGAGGATCCCCAGCCGGTACCGGGGCGCCAGGCGGGCCAGCAGCGCCCCCGCCTCGGGGTCGGGCGGGAGTGCGGCCACGAAGGCACGACTGTAGACGTCGATGCCCTGTTCCACCTCGGCCGCCGTCGACCGCCCGGCAGCGGCCGCGTCATTCCAGGCCGCATCCGGCGCGGGAGCCGCCATGCCGCGCAGGCGGGCCAGGACGCGTCGCAGCCGCACGGCCAGGTCGGTCTCGCGGAAGCGGGGGACCTCCTCGCGGAACTGTCGCGCCCGCTCCTCGCCCCACGCGGCGAGGAAGGCCGTCCGATCGACGCCGAACCGGGCAGCCGCCGCGTCGGCGAGCGCGCCGACGACGGCCTCCAGGGACGCGCGACCGACCGGAACGAGCGTGTTCCCGAAGTCGAACGTGATGGCGGCCAGGGGTGGTCGCGGGTCCATGGCGCTCACCGGGCGACGCTTGCCGGGCAGACCTCGCGGAAGGCACACCAGGAGCAGGCCATGTACGACGGTGTCGCCGTGAACCGGCGCGCCCGGACCCCGGCGGCCGCAGTGCGGATGTCGGCGACCCCCTTCCCGACCCGCGCCGCGTCCACGTCGGCCATCCCGACGAGGCCCGACTCGAGGAAGTGGAGGGCCACGGCGTCGGGCAGCCGGCCCGTCTGGGCCTGCCAGGCCATCGCGTAGATCGTCAGCTGGAGCGACTCCCTCGCCCGCTCCCGGGCGCGCGCGGGGTCGCGGACGTCAGAGCTCTTGTAGTCCGTGATGACGACGCGCTCGCGGAGCAGGGGCAGGGTCGTCTCCACGACGTCGGCGGCAACGGTCTCGGCGCCGATCGGGATGCCGGCATCGCCGCGCGGGATCACGCGGTCGCCGCCGGGGACGGCAGCGGGCGCCCGCCCGTCGTCCAGCGGGACGATGTCGACGCGGTCCATCCGTCCCCGAACCCGGTCGCCGTCGAGGGTGAACGCGAACTCCCGTTCCACGTACGCCGGCACGACGGCACCGGGCGCCAGCTGCTCCGCCCGGAAGCGGCGCAGGGCGGCCCGGCCGGCCCCCAGGCGCGCCTCCTCGTGCTCGCGGGAGACGAAGCCCTCGTTCGACCAGGCAGCCTCGAACGCGGCGAGGAGCGCCTCCTCGGTCATCACGTCGCCGCGGGCGTGGCGGCGGTGGAACTCGGAGACCGCCAGGTGGAGGGCCGCGCCGTAGACGATCGCGTGGTGCGGCGCGACCGGGACGCGCATCACGTGGACGTAGCGGTACTTGAGCGGGCAGGTCAGATACGCGTCGACCTGGTAGAAGGAGAGAACGAGGGGCTCCCCCGCGTCGACCGCGGAGGCGACGGCCGGCAGCTCCGCCGCGGTCGCCTCGAAGGCGGTGAGCCGCTCGACGGGGCTGGACGTGCGCGTCGGCGGCGTGGATCCGGCCGGGAGGTCGAGCGCCTCGAGGACGAAGGGTGAGACGCGCCGGGTCCGCTTGCCGCCGTAGTCCAGCGCGTGGCTGAGGACGAGCTCGTCGCGGGCGCGCGTCAGCCCCACGTAGAAGAGCCTCCGCTCCTCCTGCACGTGGGCGTCACCGCTGGGAAAGACGCCCCGCAGGAGCGCGTCCGGGACGGCCAGCTGCTCGCGCCGCCCGCGCGCGGGGAAGCGGCCGTCCACGAGCCCCACGAGGAAGACGACCGGCCACTCCAGCCCCTTGGCCTTGTGGAGGGTCGCCACGGCGACGGCGTCCGCATCGGGGTCCAGGTCGGCCGTGGCCGGGTCGTCCCCCGCGTCGATGAGCGTCTGCAGGTGTGGGGCGAGGAAGACGGCGCGGTCGTCGGCGAGGAGGTCCGACTGGGCCCCGATGATCTCGAAGAAGCGGGCGATGTTGGAGAGCGCCTCCTCGCCGGCCACCGTATCCGCCTCCATGAGCCTGGAAAGTGAACCGGACGACCGGAGGAAGTCGTATAGGACTTCGCCAGCCGGGCGCCGGTGGCCCAGCTCGCAGTAGCGACGCAGGTCGGCCACGAGCCGCGCCAGCGACGTCCGGGTCTCGGGACGAAGGCGGAGGAGGCCCGGCTGGCCGTCCACCTCGACGAGCGTCTCCCACAGGGAGCGGTTCGTCCGCCGCGCCCGGTTCGCCAGCGCCGAGAGGTCGTCGCCCCCGAGGCCGTAGACATCTGAGGCCGCCAGGCCGTAGACGTCGACCGAGCTGCCCGGTTCGCCCACGGCCCGCAGGAAGGAGAGCAGGACCCGGATCTCCGGCCGGGCGTACAGACCCGAGATGCCCGAGAAGCGCCAGGGAACCCCGGCAAGATTGAGGCTTCGCAGGACGGCGTCCGCGTCGGCGTTGGCCCGGACGAGGATCGCGTGATCGCGCGGCGGCGCCCCTGCCGCGATCCGCGCCGCGATCTCCGCGGCCACCCAGTCGGCCTCCTCGGAGCCGGTCGGGAAGGCGAGGTGGCGAACCGGCACGGCCGGGGCCGCTCTCCGTCCGCCGGGCCCGCGGCGCTGGGGGATGAGGCGCTTCGTGATCCCCTGCTGCACCTCCAGCCGATCCGGGTCGTTGAAGCGGACCAGGCGGTAGGCGGCGTCGAGGATCGGCGCCCGCGAGCGGTAGTTGCGGCGCAGGACGATCATCCGCGCGCGCCGGAAACGGCCCAGGAAGTCGACGATGGCCCCGGTCGCCGCGCCGCGGAAGCGGTAGATCGACTGGTCGTCGTCGCCGACCACCGCGATGTTGCGGCGGGGCTCGGCGACGAGCGCCACGAGCTCGGCCTGGGCCCGGTTCACGTCCTGGAACTCGTCCACGAGGACGTACCGGAAGCGGGCCTGCAGCTCCGCCCGCGCGGCCGGGTGCTCGCGAAGGAGTCGCAGGGCGAGGGCGACCTGGTCGCCGAAGTCGATGGCCCCGGCCTCGCCGAGCAGCTCCTGGTAGCGGGAATAGGCGCCGGCGAGCTCCACCTGGCGGCGGGCCGTCTCCCGGAGCGCCTCGCGGGCCGGGCCGTCTGCCGCGCCGGCATCCGCTTCGGCGGCAAGGTGGGCGGCGTGCGCCGCGAAGGCGGCCGGCGACACGTCCTCGTCCTTGAGGCGGGAGAAGAGCGTCGCGAGGGCGTCGAGGAACCTGGTCGGGTTCCCCAGCGGGCGGTACTCGTCGAGGTCGAGGCGGAAGAGCCGCTCGGCGAGGAAGATGACCGTCTCCGGGCGCGAGAGGATGCGCGGCTCGGAGGGCAGGCCGAGCTCGAGGGCGTGCTCGCGGATCACCCGGTCGCCGAAGGCATGGAAGGTCGAGATGACCGTGTCCGTGTAGCCGTACGGGACGAGCCGATCGACCCGTGCCTGCATCTCCTCGGCGGCCTTGTCGGTGAAGGTGAGGGCCAGGACTTCGGAGGGCCGCGCGCGCCGGGTGGCAATGAGCCAGGCGATCCGGCGGGTGACGACCTGGGTCTTCCCGGTGCCGGCGCCGGCGACGACGAGGAGCGGACCCTCGCCGTGGGTGACCGCGCGTTTCTGCTCGGCGTTGAGGCCGGCCAGCAGCGCGTCGACAGCGGCAGGCGTCGCGGTCCCCTCCCGCTCCCCCCGGGCCGCGATCTGGTCGCGCCAGAC